>Ga0181559_10000092_pt1 | contig 70300 bp, 65 predicted proteins | sample 011ome_21_FD_133752 | JGI IMG/M metagenome (GOLD analysis project Ga0181559, IMG submission 133752) | Coastal salt marsh microbial communities from the Groves Creek Marsh, Skidaway Island, Georgia - 011508AT metaG (megahit assembly) | ecosystem: Environmental > Aquatic > Marine > Intertidal... | reverse complement strand
TTCCCCGCCGATGGCGGACCGGGCGATGGCGGACCCGGCTACCAGGGGCCCGCGTACGAGGTGATGTTCCTGTTCGACGCCGCAGATGATGCAGTGCCAGACCTGCGGGCACGACTGGACGCCTTGGGCGACAGCCTCGTCGTCGTCGGTGGCGATCGACTCTGGAACGTCCACGTCCATGTCGATGATGCTGGTGCGGCCATCGAGGCGGCGATGGAGCTCGGGCGTCCTTTTCGCATTCGGGTGACGCATCTGCAGACGGCGTCCGGCTCTCCCAGCAGCGGGGCTGGGGCGCTGATGCAGCCCGGTAGCCAGCGGAGCGTTGTCGCTGTGTCGCACGGACCCGGGGTTGCCCAGCTGCTCAGCGAGGCCGACATCGTCATCGTCCCTGCTCGCGCCAACGTGCGGCCCTCGACGGCCGAGCTCCTGGCCGCCATCGGCCAGGCGCACGCATCCGAGGTGGTGATCCTGCCCAGTGACAAGGACACGACAGCGGTGGCGGAGATCGCGGCCGAGGAGGCTCGTGGGCAGGGGCTGCGCGTATCGGTGATCCCAACGCGATCGATCGTCCAGACTCTGGCGGCTGTGGCGGTTCATGACCCGCTCGCACGATTCGACGACGACGTCGTTGCGATGACCAGGGCAGCGGGAGCCACGCGCTACGGGGCGATCACGGTGGCCAGTCGCGATGCGCTGACGACGGCGGGCCCCTGCCGGGCAGGTGACATCCTCGGCCTTGTCGACGGTGACATCGGGATCGTCGGCGCCGACCTCTCATCCGTGACGCACGAGATGATCGCCGGCATGCTGGCGATCGGGGGTGAGCTCATCACCCTGGTCTTCGGGGCAGACGCGGACGAGCAGTGGCGAACCGACGTGGCGGAATGGGTGGCGGAGGCCTTCCCATTGATCGACGTTGTGACGTATGACGGGGGACAGCCCCTGTGGCCTCTCATCCTGGGTGTCGAGTGAACGCTGACACGCAGGCGGACCTCCTCGAGGCACGCCTGTCGGGCGTCCTGGGGGGCAAGACCGCGGATGCGTTGCGCAAGGGACTGGGCCTGCACACGGTGGAGGACCTGCTGCGGCACTACCCACGTCGGTATGCGGAGCGAGGTGAGCTGACGGAACTGGGTTCTTTCTCCGAGGGGGAGCAGGTCACTGTCCTGGCCGAGGTGGTCTCGGTCACCGTCAGGCCGATGCGGCAGCGCCGCGGGACCATTCTCGAAGCGGTGATCAGTGATGGAGACCAGAGGATGTCACTGACCTTCTTCAATCAGAAATGGAGAGGCGGGCAGATCGCTGCTGGCCGTCGAGGTCTCTTCGCGGGCCAGGTCAGTCGCTATCGGGGCACTCTGCAACTGGCGCATCCGGAGTATGAGCTCCTGCCCGAGGGTGCCGATGCCGATGCCGATGCCGTCCTCGAATTCGCCAGTGCCCTGATTCCGATCTACCCCGCAGCCAAGGCAGTGACGTCCTGGCAGATCCACCGGGCGCTTGACGTCGTCCTGGCGCAGGTGGGCGATCTCCCGGATCCGCTCCCCGAGAGCGTTCGAGCTGCCCGTGGGCTCGTCAGCCTGAGTGAGGCGCTGCAGAAGATCCATCGCCCGGCGTCGCGAGCCGATATCGAGACGGCGGTTGCCCGGCTGCGCTTCGAGGAGGCGTTCGTCCTCCAGGCGGTGCTGGCGCAGCGCCGTCTGGCCGTCCGTCAGCTGACAGCGACTCGACGGGTGCCGAAGGACAGCCCCCTCGTGCATGCCTTCGATGCCCGACTGCCGTTCGCCCTGACGGAGGGTCAGCGTTCCGTGTGCGACCGGATCGCGGACGACATGGCTGGCGATCATCCGATGCATCGGCTCCTCCAGGGCGATGTGGGCAGTGGCAAGACTGTCGTGGCCCTGCGGGCGATGCTCCGCATCGTCGATGCCGGAGGGCAGGCGGCTCTCCTGGCACCCACGGAGGTCCTTGCCATGCAGCATCATCGAACGATCACCTCCCTCCTCGGACCGCTGGCCGAGCACGGCCTGCTCGGTGGCTCGGACATCGGAACCCGGGTCGCGCTCCTCACGGGCTCCCAGCGGACGGCCGAACGCCGGACCCAGCTGCTCGATGTGGTGTCCGGTGACGCCGGCATCGTGGTCGGAACCCACGCACTGCTCCAGGAGCACGTCGACTTCCACGACCTCGCCCTCGTGGTGGTCGACGAGCAGCATCGGTTCGGAGTCGAGCAGCGGGCGGCTCTGGCAGCCAAGTCCCGCGAGGGAACCCGGCCCCACGTCCTCGTCATGACGGCGACTCCCATCCCGCGCACCGTGGCGATGACGGCGTTCGGTGATGTCGACGTCTCCACCCTGGATCAGGTGCCTGCAGGCCGGGCCCCTGTGTCGACCCATGTGGTGGTGGCTCCCGAGCAGCCGGCTCATCTCGATCGCGCCTGGCGCCGGGCATGCGAGGAGGTGGAGCAGGGCCACCGGGTATTCGTTGTCTGTCCCCGTATCGGCGACGATGACTCCGGGAGTGCCGGGTCCGACGATGACCTCTCCATGCTGCCCGACTCCATGCTGCCCGACCCCGATGCGACCGACGACGACGATGCCACGCGGGTTGCCGCCGTGCTCGACGTTGCCCGCAGCCTTTCCGACGGGCCCCTGTCGGAAGTCCGTGTCGCGGTTCTGCACGGTCGTATGTCCGCGGAGGACAAGGACGACGTGATGCGAAGGTTCGCCGACCCTGAGGCCGAGGAGGGCGTCGATGTCCTGGTGTCGACGACGGTCATCGAGGTCGGCGTCGACGTGCCGACCGCCACGATGATGGTGATCATGGACGCCGACAGATTCGGGATCTCGCAGTTGCATCAGCTTCGAGGCCGCGTGGGTCGTGGATCGCTGCCGGGGCTGTGCATCCTCGTGACCGATTCCCCTGCAGGCTCACCTGCCCGTGAGCGCCTGGATGCCGTGGCGTCCACGACCGATGGATTCGCCCTCTCGGAGTTGGACCTCGAGCTGCGTCGTGAAGGGGATGTGCTCGGAAGCTCGCAGTCCGGTCATCGTCGGACGCTGCGGCTGCTGGAGGTGGCTCGACACGAGGAGATCATCGTCGACGCGAGGGCAGCGGCTGCTGCCCTGATCGAGCAGGACCCGACGCTTGAGCACCATCGTGGGCTGGCGCGGGCGATCGACGTTCTCGTTCGGGATGAGCAGGCCGACTATCTCGAGAAGGCGTGAGGTGCCCAGATGACGCGCATCGTGGCGGGCGCGGCCAAGGGCCGCCGGATCTCAGTGCCCCCACGCGGAACCAGGCCCACCTCGGACCGAGTGCGCGAGTCACTCTTCTCGTCACTGGACTCCGAGCTGATCTCACGTGACGAGTCGTGGTCGGATGCTGTCGTCCTGGACCTGTATGCAGGGTCCGGCGCCTTGGGGCTCGAGGCGCTGAGCCGAGGAGCCAGGGCGGCCACCTTCGTGGAGAGTGATCGGACCGCCGTGCGGGTTCTGCGTGACAACGTGTCAGGGCTCGACCTACCGGGGGCATCGGTCGTCCCTCGGCGGGTGGAGCGATTGGCTGACCTGGCTCCGGTGGCACCGGCAACCCTCGTTCTCGTGGACCCCCCCTACAGCGTGGATGCCCTCGAGATCGCTGGATCTCTCACACGGCTGCGGCAGGTCGGCTGGATCGACGAGGGAGCTCTCCTGGTGGTCGAGCGTCCCACGCGGGATGAGCTCAGCCCTCTCCCTTCGGACTGGGTCCTTGTGCGCCGACGCACGTACGGGGACACCGCGCTTTGGTACGGTCGAGCGCACGGGAACGAGACCCCCGACGACCTGGTGACAGACGAGGCGGCGACGGCCGCTGGCGAGGAAGGCGACTGATGCGCATAGCAGTGTGCCCGGGCTCATTCGATCCGGTCACGAACGGCCACCTCGATGTCTTCATCCGAGCCGCAGCCATGGCCGACGAGGTCGTGGTGGGCGTCCTGATCAATCACTCCAAGGCGGGCCTCTTCTCGATCGATGAGCGCATCGACATGCTCAGGGAGGTGGTCGCCCCCTACCCGAACATTCGCGTCGACTCGTTCCACGGCCTGCTGGTCGACTATTGCCGGTCGAACGGGATCACGGCCATCGTGAAGGGCCTCAGAGCCATCAGCGACTTCGACTACGAACTCCAGATGGCCCAGATGAACTACCGCCTGTCGGGCGTGGAGACTGTCTTCATCACCACGAACCCCCTCTACAGCTTCCTGTCCTCCAGCCTGGTCAAGGAAGTGGCGACCTTCGGGGGAGATGTGAGTGGATTGGTGCCTGACGCCGTGTTGAGACGGCTGGAGAGCCGTCTGTCGGACAGAATGGCCTGAACGCCGGATCGTCAGCCGCTTAGGAGCCCCCGTGGATGTTCAGGAACGACTCGATGAACTCGCCGTCCTCATCGAGGACGCCAAGGCGATGCCGTTGTCGGCGTCCTGCATCGTCAACCGCTCGCAGGTCCTCGACCTGATCGACGAGATCCGGCAGCTGCTGCCGGAGTCGGTGCAGCGTGCCGATGAGCTCCTGGCCGATCGCGAGGCCGTCGTTCAGGACGGGCGCCGTGAGGCCGATCGGATCCTGGAGCGGGCCCGCACGGAGTCCGATCGCATGGTCTCCGAGCATGAGGTGTACCTGGCGGCAGTGGACGAGGCCCAGGCCCTGACGCACGCCGCATCACAGGACACGGCACGCATGCGCAAGGAGACCGACGACTACATCGACGCGAAGCTGGCCACCTTCGAGATCACGCTGCAGAAGACGCTCCAGACGGTCGATCGCGGCCGGGAGCGGCTCCGCAGCCAGATGTACCAGGAGCTTGCTCCCATGCATGATCACGCGCACTCCGACGAGGTCTTCGATGCCCAGTCCGCTGACGACGGCGAGTACCGCGAGGACGGCTATCGGGAGGATGTCGATGCCGGGGGCACGGCCGCGGAGCATGCCACGGGCGGACGCCGCCGGGGCGTTTAGGCCTTTGGCCGGGCGGCAGGGTAGCCTTTCCCGGGCCTCTCGCGAGGCCACGGTTCGTCATGCCGAGAGTAGTGAGTGTCTGTGAACAGTCCTGACCCCAAGGATCCGCTCGTTCTGGACGCGCGGACGCTGCCGCGTCGGCCGGGATTCATGATCACGGTCACGCGCACCTCTCCGGCCCCGGCAGGCCTTGGCGTCGCGATGGCTCGGGTGCCTGAGGGATCGCCAATCGAACTCGATCTTCGATTGGAGTCCGTTCTCGAGGGCATCCTCGTGTCCGGCACGGCAGATCTGGAGGTCAGTGCGGAGTGCTCGCGCTGTCTGGACCCTGTCGAGTGGCACGAGGACGTGGAACTCACCGAGCTGTTCCGCTACCCGTCGACGGATGCCCGTGGCGCCGTCGTCGAGGAAGTGGACGAGTCCGAGGATCCACTGCCGGAGGTGCAGGACGACCTGATCGACCTGCGGCCGGTACTGCGAGACGCTGTGGTGATCGACCTGCCACTCGCCCCGCTGTGCAGCGAGGAGTGCCTCGGCCTGTGCCCCGATTGCGGGTTCCGGCTGGCGGAGGATCCGCAGCATGAGCACGATACGTTCGATCCGCGCTGGGCCGCTCTGGTGTCCCTCGCTGAGCAGGACGATCAGGCCACCCGGCCTGACGACCCGGACGTCAGCACGCCCGAGTAAGACCGTGCTCGCGACGCGAGCGTGACCAGCGCGGCTCATCCGTGAGCCGCAACGACAAAGAGGAAGTGCCGTGGCCGTTCCCAAGCGGAAGATGTCCCGCTCCAACACCCGTCATCGTCGTTCGCAGTGGAAGGCCGCTGTGCCGACCCTCGTCATCTGCGCTCGCTGCAAGGAGAAGCACATCGCCCACACGGCATGCCCGACGTGCGGTACCTACGCCAAGCGTCGCGTTCTGGACGTCTAGCAATTGGCAACCGTCGCCCTCGACCTCCTCGGCGGCGATGGAGCGCCGGCGGTCGTTGCTGATGCTGCGGCGCGGCTGGTGGCGGCAGAGTCTGATCCGGGCGCCCTGGACCTGATCCTGGTGGGGCCTGTCCGCGAGGCCGAGCGGCTCCTGCGCGAACGTGATGTACCGCCGGGCCGTGTCGGCGTCGTGGATGCCGGCAGGTCGGTCCCGATGGACGCTGACCCACTGGCGACGCTTCGGGCTCATGCCGACGTCACCGTCTCGGTGGCGGCGGCTCTGGTTGCTCGCGGTGAAGCAGATGCCTGGGTCTCCGTAGGGCATACCGGTGCGGCGGTCGCAGCCGCGGTGCTGGAACTGGGCCGCGTGCCGGGAATGTCGCGCCCGGCGCTGGCCGTGGTGGTTCCCTCGCTGGCCGGCCCTGTCGTTCTGCTCGACTCAGGCGCGGCTCCCGATGCCACTCCGGATGTGCTGCGCCAGTTCGCGGTCGCGGGGCACGCCTACGCGACGACCTTGGGGGTTGCTGACCCGGCGGTCGGGCTGCTGACCATCGGCGGAGAGGACGGCAAGGGCGATCGACTCCGTCGATCGGCCCACGATCTGCTCTCGGAGACGCTGCCGGGCCTGGGGATCCGATACGTCGGTGCCGTGGAGGGACATGATCTGGCGCTTGGCGCCCGGGCGCAGGTCGTGGTCACGGACGGGTTCACGGGGAATGTCCTGCTGAAGGGGCTTGAGGGCGCCGTCCAGTGGTCGGCCCAGCGGATGGGTGCGGCCTACGGGGATGCGGGTCCGGCACGCTCTGTCGTGATGGCGACCGCCACGTCAGACTTTGCCGGGGGCATGCTTCTCGGGGTCGATGGCGTTACCGTGATCGGTCATGGAGCAGGGACGGCCGAGGAGATATGTGCGTGTGTGCGCCTCGCAGCTCGGACGGCGGACATGGGGCTGGTGGAACGGATGAGTCTGGCGCTGGCGCGGGCGGTGCCGCATGTCTGACACCCCAGGCGATGTGCCGGCCGAGGCTTCGGTTGAGATCGTGGCTCGAGCGCTCGCGAAGGTGTTCGATCCGGCCCTGACCGGGCAGGTTCGACAGGACTCTGTTCTGCTTAGCTCAGAGCTTTCCTCCAGTATCGGGATGGCCCCGGCGGACGCGATGGCAGTCGCCGAGGGTATTCGGGAGGTCGCAGCGGACATGGGTCTCGTGTGCGTGTTGAAGGACGTCGACTTCGCCTCTGACTCCGAGGGCGACCACGTCCTCACTGTGGCTGATCTCCAGGCGGCGGTGGCGCGGCGGATGCAGCGAGCGGAGAGCGCCGGTGCGTGAGGGGACCGATGCGTTGCAGGGTGCGCTCGGTGTCACGATCACGCCTGATCTGCTGACCCTGGCGCTGACCCATCGCTCCTATGCCTACGAGAATGGGGGTCTGCCGACGAACGAGCGGTTGGAGTTCCTCGGCGACAGTGTGCTCGGCATCGTCGTGACCGAGACCCTTTACACCGAGTTCCCCGACTGGCCTGAGGGCCAGTTGGCCAAGCTCAGGGCCGCGGTGGTGAATGCACAGGCGCTTGCCGGAGTAGCACGCACTCTGGCGCTGGGTGAGTACCTCTACCTCGGTCGCGGCGAGGAGACGACCGGCGGCCGGGACAAGGTCTCGATCCTGGCCGACACGCTGGAGGCAGTGTTCGGGGCCGTGTTCCTCGACTCAGGAATCGACACTGCACGCCGCGTCATCGGCGATCTCTTCGTCCCGCTGATCCGTGCCGGTGCTGAACTGGGCGCCGGATTGGACTGGAAGACATCCCTGCAGGAGGCGGCAGCGGCCGCCGGGCTCGGCGCCCCTGAATACCTCGTGACCTCGGTCGGGCCCGACCACGCCAAGGAGTTCTCCGCCGAGGCCGTCATCGACGGCACGGTGCTGGGAGAGGGGCAGGGGCGCTCGAAGAAGCTGGCCGAACAGCGCGCGGCGTCTGCGGCCTATGCGCGCATCGTGGAGGAGCACCCGGATGCCAAGCTCCCCAGCACGGGATTCCCCGGGTCCGGTGCCTGAGCTTCCCGAAGTCGAAGTCGTGCGCTCGGGAGTTCAACGCTGGGCGGCCGGTCGCACGATCCGTGACGTGGAGGTCCTTCACCCGCGCGCGGTGCGGCGCCACGTAGCCGGCGCCGCGGACTTTCGAGCCCGGCTGGTGGGTCGCTCGATCCGGTGTGCATCCCGGCGAGGCAAGTACCTGTGGCTTCCGCTCGTGGATCACGGGGACGAGGCGCCTGTGTGCCTCGTCGGTCACCTCGGCATGAGCGGCCAGTTGCTGTTCCTGGATCCGACGGAGACCGATGAGAGACACCTGCGCGTTCGGCTGAGGTTCGCCGACTCCGGACCCGAACTGCGGTTCGTCGACCAGCGCACCTTCGGCGGCCTGGCTCTGGCGAGCCTGGTAGGCGATCAGGCCGGGGGCCAGATTCCTGAATCCGTCGTCCACATCGCCCGGGATCCGCTTGACCCGCTCTTCGACGATTCGGACGCCGTGCGGCGGATCCGCGCGAAGCACACAGAGATCAAGCGAGTCCTCCTCGATCAGACGGTTGTGTCGGGGATCGGCAACATCTACGCGGATGAGGCACTCTGGCGTGCTCGCCTCCATGGCAGGAGGGCGGCGAGCGCCCTGACGGGTCCTCAGGTGCGGGGTCTGCTCACGGAGGTTCGTGCAGTCATGTCCGAAGCGTTGGCCCAGGGGGGCACGAGTTTCGATGCCCTGTACGTGAACGTGAACGGAGAAAGCGGATATTTCGACCGCAGTCTCGCGGCCTACGGGCAGGAGGGCGAGCCGTGTCCCCGGTGCGCAGCACCCATCCGCAGAGACGCCTTCATGAACCGCTCCAGCTTCTGGTGCCCCGTGTGCCAGCGTGCCCCCCGACGCGCGACGGCCCCGCGCGGGTAGAGTCCGGCCGTGCACCTGAAGAACCTGACGCTCAAGGGCTTCAAGTCCTTCGCCTCCTCGACGACCCTGAACTTCGAGCCGGGCGTCACCTGCGTCGTCGGCCCCAACGGCTCGGGCAAGTCCAATGTGGTGGATGCGCTGTCGTGGGTCATGGGCGAGCAGGGTGCCAAGTCCCTTCGCGGCGGCAAGATGGAGGACGTCATCTTCTCCGGCACGTCGGGCCGAGCGCCTCTGGGCCGGGCCGAGGTCGCCCTCACCATCGACAACACCGATGGCGCACTCCCGATCGACTACACCGAGGTCACCGTCTCGCGGACCCTGTTCCGGAACGGCGGATCCGAGTACTCGATCAACGGTGAGCCCTGCCGACTGCTGGACGTGCAGGAGCTCCTGAGCGACTCGGGCATCGGTCGGGAGATGCACGTCATCGTCGGCCAGAACCGGCTCACCTCGATCCTGGAAGCGACCCCTGAGGACCGCCGGCACATCATCGAGGAGGCGGCCGGCGTCCTCAAGCACCGCAAGCGCAAGGAGAAGGCCCTGCGCAAGCTGGACTCGATGGAGGCCAACCTCACCCGACTTCAGGACCTGACGACCGAGCTTCGTCGCCAGCTCAAGCCGCTCGGCCGGCAGGCCGAGGTCGCCCGTCGTGCCGTGGTGATCCAGTCGGAGGTGCGGGATGCACGGCTGCGCATCCTGGCCGACGACCTCGTCACGCTGCAGGGAGCCCTGCAGGCCGAGGTCGCAGACGAGACTGCGCTGCGGCAGCGGCAGGAGGAGGTCGACGGGCGGATCGCCGTCCTCACGGACCAGCAGGCTGCGGCCGAGCAGCAGGCGGCAGCGGACGCACCGCGGTCGGCCCAGGTGCAGCAGACGTGGTTCTCCCTCAACGGCCTGCGCGAGCGTTTTCATGGGCTCACCCAGGTGGCGGCCGAACGGGTGCGTCACCTGCAGCCCGAGCCCGAGGAGGAGGACAGCGGACGCGACCCCGACCAGATCGACGCAGAGGCTCGCACCCTGAGAGCCGAGGAGTTCGAACTCGGCCGACTGGTGGAGTCCTCCCGCGAGGGCCTGTCTCAGGCAGAGACCTCCCGGATGGCTGCTGAGTCGGCCGCGACTGCGGAGGAGCGACGCGTCGCCGAGGTGGAGCGCGCTGCCGCCGATCGGCGCGAAGGTCTCGCTCGAGTGCACGGGCAGGTCAATGCGGCTCGCTCGCGGATGGAGACCCGCACCGCGGAGATCGAGCGCCTAACAGTCCAGATCACGGAGGCGCGCCAGCGAGGCGAAGCCGCGCAGCAGGAGTTCACTCGCATCGAGATGGATGCCGCCGGTCTCGACGCCGGCGAGGTCGGCCTTGACCGGGAGCATGAGATCTCCGAGGAGGCCTTGGCCTCGGCGGACGCCGACGTCGAGCGTCTTCGCGGGGAGGAGGCCGCGGCGGAGCGCCAGCGTGCGGCGCTTGCCGCGCGAAGTGAGGCCCTTGCCATAGGCCTGGAGCGAAAGGATGCGGGCGCTCGGCTCGTCCGGGTGGAGGATCGACTCCCGGGAGTCATGGGCAGCCTCGCCAGCCTTCTCCAGGTCGATCACGGTGCCCAGACCGCGGTTGCGGCTGCCCTGGGTGATATCGCCGATGCCGTCGTCGTCTCCGGAATTGACGCCGCGATGCAGGCGGTCGTCGTTCTCAAGGACGAGGATGCCGGACGAGCCGCCCTCGTCGTTGCCGACTCCGAGTCCGATCGTGCGCCGCGACCGCATGTCCGCGACGCGGGGAAGCCGCTGGTAGAGCTCGTCCACTGTGAGCCTGCGCTACAGGCCGTACTGGACCACCTGCTTGACCGGTGGATGCTCGTGGACGACCTTCGCGAGGCGACACGGCTGGCTCGCCAGCACCCCGGCCTTTCTTTCGTCACGCGTGACGGCGACGTCCTCTCCGGCGGGGTCGTGCATGGCGGATCGTCCAGTGCGCCGAGCCTTCTCGAGGCCCAGGCGGCCTACGACGAGACCATCGCCGATCTTGCCGCCGTGACACGAGACCTCGAGCGTCTTCGGTTCGAGCTGGTTGCTGCCAAGGATCGCCAGCAGCAGGCGGCCTCCCGCGTCGAGTCAACGCTGTCTCGACTGCATGAGTCCGATGCCCAGATGGCGGCGGTCGCTGAGCAGCTCGGCCAGCTCGGCCAGGTGGCTCGCGCTGCGCTCGCAGAAGCAGAGCGTCTGACGTCGGCGAAGACGGCTGCGGAGACGTCGTTGGCAGGTGACAGTGAGCAGTTCGCGCAGCTTCAGGTGCGGCTTGAGGCTGCTCGGGTGGAGCCGGAGACCGATGGCGGTGCCGACAACCGGGAGCACCTGCATGCCACGGCTTCTGCTGCGCGGCGCCATGAGGTTGAGGCGCGACTCGCACTGCGTACGGCGGAGGAGAGAGTCACCGCCGTGGGAGCGCGCGCCCAGCAGCTGGAGCGGGCAGCCGAGAACGAGCGTCAGGCACGAGCCGCCGCCATTGAGCGCCGCGAGCGACGTGCCCGTGAACTGGTGGTCGCCCGTGCTGTTCTCGACGGAGCCCGGATCGTCTCGAGTCGCGTTGAGGCTTCCGCGGCGATAGTCGGACGGGAGCGCATCGCTCTTGAGCGTGCGGTGAAGGAGCGCGACACCCTGCTTGCGTCCCTGCGTGCGTCGTTGCGGGAGCTCTCTGCTGAGTCTGATCGGCTCAAGGACTCCGTGCATCGTGATGAGGTCGCGCGAGCCGAGCAGCGCATGCGGATCGAGCAGCTCGAGGAGAAGGTCCTCGAGGACTTCGGTGTTGAGCCCGAGGTCCTGATAGACGAGTACGGCCCTGAGCAGCTGGTACCGCCCACGCCTCCGTCACCTGGTGATGACGTCCCCGAGGATGCGGAGGAGCCGGAGTCCTATCCGTTCGTTCGGACGGAGCAGGAGAAGCGGCTGAAGGCCGCGGAGCGCGATCTCGCCCTCCTTGGCAGGGTCAACCCGCTGGCGTTGGAGGAGTTCTCGGCGATGGAGGAGCGGTTCCGCTTCCTGAGCGAGCAGCTCGACGATCTCAGGCGCACGCGCGACGACCTGCTCGACATCGTCAAGGAGGTCGATGATCGAGTCCAGCAGGTGTTCGCTGAGGCCTATGCCGAGGTCGAGCGAGAGTTCGAGGGCGTGTTCAGCCGACTCTTCCCCGGTGGCGAAGGCCGACTGATCCTGACCGACCCCTCGGACATGCTCAACACGGGTGTGGACGTCGAGGCACGGCCGCCGGGCAAGAAGGTGAAGCGGCTCTCCCTGCTCTCCGGTGGCGAGAGGTCGCTCACGGCGGTGGCTTTCCTCGTGGCGCTGTTCAAGGCCCGCCCGAGCCCGTTCTATGTCCTCGACGAGGTCGAGGCGGCCCTTGATGATGTGAACCTCGGTCGTCTGATCGACATCATCGCGGAGCTCCAGACTTCCTCGCAGCTCATCGTCATCACCCACCAGAAGCGCACCATGGAGATCGCGGACGCACTGTACGGCGTGTCCATGCGAGGTGACGGCGTGTCTCAGGTCATCGGTCAGCGACTGCGCGAGGCCGAGGCGGTCTGAGTCGGTCGGATTCGGTCTGAGGCTCGGACGCCTACGCCGGCACGCCGAGGCGTGGGTGCGTCAGGGTGCGATTCGTCTGGACCCCGGAGACCAGGCCCGTGGCGATCAGGCCCTGGGCGGCGACATAGGTGAGCATCACGAGTGCCTGGGAGGCATCGGACTGCTCCCAAGGGCCGAACTCGGTCAGGGCAATCAAGGAGTCCGAGAGGACGAACAGCACTGCACCGCCGAAGGTCAGCCAGGCTGATACGGGCGGCATCCGGCCTACGAGATTCAGGGACGCTGCCGCCATGACGCACAGGGCCACTCCGTAGATGACGGCCGGTGCTCTCATAGTGCCGGCGCCGGGCCACAGGAGTGCCACGAGCAGCACGAGGTAGGCGGCGAACGGGAGCAGGAGCAGTCGCTGGCCCTGGACGAGTCCGACGGCAGGCAGCTTCGGATTGGCGATGCCCCGCCTGAAGCGAACTCCGTCGACTCGGGTGAACGCCAGCAGATAGCTGACCTGGGTCACGAGGAACGCGGTGATTCCCAGAGCGAAGGACAGATCGCCGTCGCCCATGAGCAGGATGTCGCCCACCCAGGCGAAGGCGATCCCGAGCCCGAGCCATCGCAGGGGCGCGGGCCATATGCGACGCAGCTCCAGCACCAGCCAGCCAGCGAGGAGTGGCATGAGGAGCGGCTTCGTGAGATCCGCGCCAGCGGAGTTCTGCGTGGCGATGGCAATGACGTTCAGGAACCCGATGAGCAGGTAGGCGGAGAGGAAGGAGCGAGCGGCCATGCAGGACATACTGCCCTTCGCCTGACGTGGAAGGATGCGCGACATGGATTCGGTGCTCGCATATGTGCTGCTGGCTGTCGTTCTCGTCGTCATCCTCGTGGGCGCCGGCATCGCTCTCGCTCGCCGTGGACGCGGCCCCGAGCTGCCGCCGAGGCCTCGCCCGGGAATCGACTACGCGCCCGGCGTCGGTGATGACGACTCGGTCCCACGAGACACTCCTCGACGGTCAGTGGATGTCGTCGATGTGGGCGGTGCACTGGCTGCTCCGGTCGACGAGGTTCTCACGGACGAGGCCGACACATCCGATCTGATCAGTGCCGAGGACCTCGAGGCGATCCTCGAGGTGGAGGTCCCCGAACCCGCGGCCGGCCGGCTCCAGCGCCTGCGGGCGCGACTTGCCAGGTCCCAGAACACCCTTGGGCGCGGCCTGCTCGCATTGCTCAGTCGCGATGACATCGATGACGCCACGTGGGACGAGGTGGAGGAGGTCCTGCTCACCGCCGACCTCGGCGTCGGACCGGCAACGGAGCTCATGGAGCATCTGAGGTCCCGGGTCCGAGTGGAGGCCGCGTCGGATGCGGCGCAGGTGCGCACGATCCTGCACGAGGAACTGCTGGCGCTCGTGGATCCCTCGATGGATCGACAGGTGCGCGCTGAACGCGTCGGTGACCGCCCCGGAGTCGTCATGGTCGTCGGGGTCAACGGCACGGGCAAGACGACTACGACCGGCAAGCTGGCACGGCTCGCCGTCGCGTCTGGAAGCACGGTCGTCCTGGGCGCAGCGGACACCTTCCGGGCGGCGGCTGCGGACCAGCTGCAGACGTGGGGAGATCGTGTCGGCGCCGCAGTTGTGCGGGGTCCGGAAGGGGGCGATCCTGCGGCCGTGGCCTTCGACGCTGTGTCCACGGGCGTGGCCGCCGACGTCGACACCGTCATTCTCGACACCGCTGGACGCCTGCACACGAAGACCGGCCTGATGGATGAGCTCGGCAAGGTCAAGCGCGTCGTCGAGAAGCAGTCACCGATCGATGAGGTGCTGCTCGTCCTCGATGCCACGACCGGGCAGAACGGGCTGGTGCAGGCTCGTGTCTTCGCTGAGGTCGTCGATGTGACGGGCATCGTCCTGACCAAGCTCGACGGAACCGCCAAGGGTGGGATCGTGGTGGCGGTCCAGCGTGAGCTGGGTGTCCCTGTGAAGCTCGTGGGCCTGGGTGAGGGCCCCGACGACCTGGCGCCGTTCGACGCCGAGGCCTTCGTCTCCGCTCTTCTGGACGACTAGAGCGCCACTGTCCGGACGTGCGCCGACGGGCCTGGGAGTGCGGCGCGTAACCCGGTGTTAACGCAGAAGTCCGTTACGACACGTGCCGGTAACTCCGGGACGCCTCCGTCGAAACCTCCGAGGGCCAGTCTCTACTCCGCGAGGTGAAATCACCACTGGAGGGAGAGCTCGTATGGAATCGCTACTTGACTCCGGCAACACCGCATGGGTGTTGACGGCGGCAGCCATGGTGCTGCTGATGATCCCCGGACTGGCGTTCTTCTACGGCGGCATGGTCCGTTCGAAGTCGGTCCTCAACATGCTCATGATGGTCATGGGCGCAACATTCGTCGTCGGCATCCTGTGGGTGCTCTTCGGCTACTCGATGGCCTTCGGCACAGATCAGGGTGGTCTCGTCGGCAGCCCCACTGAGTTCTTCGGGCTCGAGAGCCTGATGAACGACGATCCGGAGGCGGCGCTGCCGGCCATGGCCTTCGTGTCGTTCCAGGCCATGTTCGCCTGCCTGACGGTGGGCCTCATCGCTGGCGCAATCGCGGACCGTGCCAAGTACGCGGCGTGGATCACCTTCGCCGCAGTCTGGGCGATCCTCGTCTACTTCCCCGTGGCCCACTGGGTCTGGGCGTCGGGCGGCTGGATCTTCGAGTTGGGCGTCATCGACTTCGCAGGCGGCACTGCGGTGCACATCAATGCTGGTGCAGCGGCTCTCGCCCTGGCGATCGTGCTGGGTCGGAGGATCGGCTGGCCCAAGACGCCCATGAAGCCGCACAACCTGACGCTCGTCATGATCGGCGCGGGTCTGCTCTGGTTCGGCTGGTTCGGATTCAACGCCGGCAGCGCACTCGCGGCCGACAACGCTGCCTCAGTCGTGTTCCTGAACACGTTCGTGGCCACCTGTGCTGCGGCCATCGGCTGGTTGATCACGGAGAAGATCCGGGATGGTCACGCCACGAGCCTCGGCGCTGCCTCGGGCATCGTCGCCGGTCTGGTCGCCATCACGCCGGCATGTTCGGCAGTCAGCCCGATGGGTGCCATCGCGGTCGGCGTCATCGCCGGTGTGCTGTGTGCCCTGGCGGTCGGCTTGAAGTACAAGCTGAAGATCGACGACTCGCTCGACGTGGTCGGCGTCCACCTTGTCGGCGGCCTCGTCGGCACCCTGCTCATCGGGTTCCTGGCCACGGAGGCTGCTCCTGCCGGCGTCAACGGCATCTTCTACGGTGGCGGAGCCGAGCAGTTGGGCAAGCAGGCGATCGGCGCCTTCGCGGTGCTGTTCTACTCGCTGATCGTGGCCCTCATCATCGGCTACATCATCAAGGCGGCCCGCGGCTTCCGGATCGATGGCGATGATGAGGTGTCGGGCATTGACCTGGCCGTGCATGCGGAGACGGGTTATGAACTGGGAGACTCTGGCGGCGGCGGTCATTTCGCTGGCGTGGGTCACGCTGCTCGCGACAAGGAGGTCTAGTTATGAAGCTCATCACAGCAATCATCAAGCCGTTCAAGCTCGAGGACGTGAAGTCGGCACTCGAGGGCCGTGGAGTTCACGGCCTGACGGTCTCGGAGGTCTCCGGGTTCGGTCGGCAGAAGGGGCACACCGAGGTGTACCGGGGAGCCGAGTACACGGTTGATCTGGTGCCCAAGGTCCGCATCGAGATCGTCGTCGAGGACGACTCGGCGGACGGCCTCGTCGAGGTCATCGTCTCCGCCGCTCAGACGGGCAAGATCGGCGACGGCAAGGTCTGGGTCAGTCCGGTCGACTCCATCGTCCGGGTCCGTACTGGTGAGCGCGGGGCAGAAGCGCTCTAGGAGGGTATGACCGTGGAACCGCAGGAGTTCTCCTCCGCGCGGACTGAGATAGCACGGCGCCCCGGGCTCGACGGCCCGGGGCGCCGTGCTGCACTCACGAAGCTGACGGACACCTGGCTGCAGGAGCTGTTCGCCGGGGCCGATGCGCTGGTGTCTCAGCCATTCTGCCTCGTGGCGGTCGGCGGCTATGGCCGTGGTGAGCTGACGGTCGGGAGTGATCTTGACGTGCTGCTGCTGCATCGCTCGAATGCGCACGAGGCGGCCACCGCAGCAGATGCACTCTGGTACCCCATCTGGGACACCGGCGTCCGCCTCGACCACAGCGTGCGAACGGTCAGTGAGGCCCGTCGCCTTGCGAGTGAGGACATCAAGGTCCTGTTGGGGCTGCTCGATGCTCGAGTGATCGCGGGTGACGCATCTCTGGCTCAGCAGGTCTCGTCTGCGGTTCTCGCCGATTGGCGGGCGTTGGCCCCGGATCGGCTGGCGGAACTGCACGACCTGGTCCGCGCCAGGCGCGCCCGGTTCGGCGAGGCCAGCCAGTTGGGGGAGCCCAACCTCAAGGAGTCCTACGGCGGGTTGCGCGATGCGAACATCCTGGAGGGCATCCGCGCATCGTGGGTCACTGATGTCCCGCACACGGGATGGCAGGACTCAGTCCGCTTCCTGCTCGACACTCGTGATGCTCTCCACCGTGTCACCGGGAGGCACAACGACACGCTGGTGCTGCAGGAGCAGGCGGCAGTTGCCGACGAAGTGCTTGGGGATCCCGACCCGAATGCCCTGCTGCGTGAGGTGTACTCATCGGCGCGGACCATCGCCTATGCGAGCGACGTCACGTGGCATCGCGTCGATCGACTCGTCGCTGCCCGCCGCAAGCGCTCGTTCCGTCCGGTGCGGCGCAAGGGCACCTCGCGCACCCCACTGGCCGACGGCGTCGTCCTCCAGGATGGTGAGGTCGTTCTCGCCCTGGATGCCAAGCCGACGACGGATCCGACTCTTGCCCTGCGGGCAGCCGCGGCCGCTGCGCAGGCAGGAGTGCTCCTGTCTCCGCACACGGTCGGTCGACTCGCGGCCGAGGCGCCCGACATGCCCGTTCCATGGTCGCGTTCTGCCCGAGAGGCGTTCGTATCGCTCCTGGGGTCGGGTTCGGGACTGGTGCCCGTGTGGGAGGCGCTTGATCACGCAGGCATCATCGATCGCTGGCTGCCCGAATGGCATGTCGTGCGCTCAGCGCCGCAGCGTGACGCGCTGCACCGCTACACAGTGGATCGGCACCTGGTGGAGACCGCAGTGCAGGCGGGGGCCCTGACGCGAAGCGTCGACCGACCGGACCTGCTGCTCATCGGTGGACTCCTCCATGACATCGGCAAGGCGCGGGGAGGCAATCACAGTGGCGTGGGTGCGGTGATCGCCCGCGAGACGTGCGAGGCGATGGGCTTCGACGCCCACGATGTCGGTGTGGTCGAGGCACTGGTCCAGCACCACCTGCTGCTCGCTGACACCGCCACGCGACGAGATCTCGATGACCCCGCGGTCGTCCAGGATGTCGCCGACACCCTCGGGTCCCTTGAGGTGCTGGACCTGATGTACGAGATGACGATCGCCGACTCCCTGGCCACCGGCCCCACTGTGTGCACCGATTGGCGCTTCGGACTGCTCCGCGATCTCGTGGCCCGGGTACGTCGTGCGATGGCGGGACGTCCGGCGCCTGAACCCCCTGGCCTCACCGAACAGCAGTTGGTGGCGCTCGAGCACTCAGGGGTGTGGGTGCTGATGGACGAGCGCGACGCGACCTGGATCGTGACAGTCGCGGCGCATGACCAACTCGGGCTGCTCGGCACCGTCGCCGGAGTCCTATCGCTCAACAGTCTTCAGGTGCTCGCCGCGAAGGTGACCACGGTCGAGGGCCGTGCGGTTCAGGAGTGGACCGTCCGCCCGGCCTTCGGCGATCCACCGTCACTGCAGCAGTTGAGCGATGACATGCGCCGGGCGATCGAGGGGACGTATGACGTCGCCGCGCGCCTCGCGCGCCGGGAGTCCGACTATGCCGGCGCCCAGCCATCTGGTGGCTTCCCCGAGCCCACTGTCCTGGTCGAGGCGAGTCCAGACGGCGCGGCCGCTGTGGTCGAGGTGCGCGCTCACGACGTGCCGGGTCTGCTGTACCGGGTTGCGAGAGCGGTTGCCGCGGCCGACGTCGACATCGTCGGCGCGAAGGTGTCGACCCTGGGCTCTGACGTGGTGGACGCCTTCTTCGTCCGCAATCCCGATGGCGGATCGATGGGCGCTGATCGGCTCGCCGCGCTGCGCATCACGGTCCTGTCGGCACTTCGCTAGTGCCCAGGGGCTGCCCGGGCACTAGCGGTCGAAGCCCGTCTCGTCAGCGTCCTGGCGAGCGCCGGTAGGGTTGAGGCTGTGTTTGCGAGCCTCTCCGACCGCTTGGCGGCGACCTTCAAGGGACTGCGCGGCAAGGGGCGGCTCAGCGAGGCCGATATCGACGCGACTGTCCGCGAGATTCGGACGGCGCTCCTGGAAGCTGACGTGGCCCTGCCGGTGGTGCGCGAGTTCACGGCGACCGTCAAGGAACGGGCGATGTCGGCCGAGGTTTCCGGCGCACTGAACCCTGCGCAGCAGATCGTCAAGATCGTTCACGAGGAGCTCATTGCCGTCCTCGGCGGCCAGACGGCCCGGCTCGAATTCGCGAAGTCAGGTCCCACTGTCATCCTGCTGGCCGGACTCCAGGGTGCCGGCAAGACCACCCTGGCCGGCAAGCTCGCCCTCTACCTGAAGGAGCAGGGGCACACTCCTCTGCTGGTCGCGGCCGATCTTCAGCGCCCCAACGCCGTGGATCAGCTGCGGGTGGTGGGGGAGCGAGCGGGCGTCGCCGTCTTCGCTCCTGAGCCGGGCAACGGGGTCGGGGATCCGGTGGTGGTCACCCGTGAGGCCCGCCAGCACGCGGTCGACAAGGTCCATGACGTCGTGATCGTCGACACGGCAGGTCGTCTGGCCGTCGATGCGGACCTCATGCGGCAGTTGCGGGACGTGCGGGATGCGGCACAGCCCGACAACACCCTTCTCGTCATCGATGCGATGATCGGGCAGGACGCGGTCCGGACAGCCCAGGAGTTCCAGGAGGGCGTCGGTTTCGATGCCGTCGTCCTGACCAAGCTTGACGGTGACGCCCGTGGTGGCGCAGCGCTCTCGGTCGTGACGGTCACCGAGCGCCCCATCATGTTCGCCTCGATCGGCGAGAAGCTCACCGAGTTCGAGTCCTTCCACCCTGACCGGATGGCATCGCGCATCCTCGACATGGGCGATGTGCTCACGCTGATCGAGCAGGCGGAGAAGGCCTTCGACGCCGAGCAGGCCGAGCGCATGGCCCGCAAGGTCTCGGCGGGGGAGGACTTCACCCTCGAGGACTTCCTCGAGCAGATGCAGGCCGTGAAGAAGATGGGCTCGCTGGGCAAGATCCTCGGCATGCTGCCGGGCATGGGCGACATGAAGGCCCAGCTCGACCAGGTGGATGACCGGGAACTTGATCGTGTCGCGGCGATCATCCAGTCGATGACCCCGGCCGAGCGCCAGGACCCCAAGATCCTCAACGGATCCCGGCGAAGCCGTATCGCCGCCGGTTCTGGAACTACGGTCAGTGATGTGAACGGCCTCGTCGACCGCTTCGGCCAGGCCCAGAAGATGATGAAGCAGATGGGCAGCGGCGGGATGCCGGGGATGCCCGGGATGCCGGGCATGGGCGGCAGCAAGAAGGCCAAGGGCAAGATGGCCAAGGCGAGCAAGCCGGCCAAGGGAAAGCGCCGCAGCGGCAACCCGGCCAAGCGGGCGCAGGAGCCCATGGAGGCCGTCGAGGCACAGCCGGGTGCAGCACCCGACCTCAGCGCGCTGCCACCGGAGCTTCGCGACCTGTTGAAGTGACGCGGAGGTCACCCGCCTCGGTTCGGGGCTCGTCACCGGCCATCACCGGCTGCCAGGACCCCCCGCGAACGGCGCGTTCGACCACCTGAGCCGGGCCACCTCGCATCCTTCACACCGACCGGCTATGGGGTGATCCCCTGCGTGAGGATCGACCGAGCCACCGCCGCGCTGCCGGTGACGTCCGCCTCGTCGAGATGTGCACGACCCCACAGCAGGAGCAGGACGTCCAGTGGAGTGCCGGTGATCACGACGTCGGCGTCGGCCCGCGGATCGGTGCCGTCGCCGGCGATGGTGAAGCTGTCCCCGGTCGACAGGTCCAGGCGCATTCCGTGCTCGAGCGGGGGGATGCGACCAAGACGCACCTGGCGAGGGAAGAACAGGGTGGTGACCTCGGCGACTCCGTCGATCGCGAGTGCCTCGTCCATCATGGGCGGGAGTCCGAGAGCGCGCTGGGCGTCAACTCGGTGAACGGCTGTCTCGTGGGCCTGCCGCCTGGACCAGAACGCAGCCACCTGGGGTGGCGGTCCGAAAGTCCACAGCGGGGTGTGGGGATCCGTGTCGCGAAGCGCCTCGAGCAAGTGCCCGGCACCCTCGGTCATCCACTCCACCAGCTCGGCCCGCTCCATCGGTCCCGCCGGCTTGTCACCAATCCCACCTGTCCGGACGATGGTCGTCGCCCAGCGGTGCACAGAGCCGACATGTCGCCCCAGATCGAGCAGTGTCCAGCCGGGACAGCCCGGCACCGGCACCAGCGGATCGGCCCCGGCGATCAGCTGAATGAGGTCTCTCGCATCGACTTCGAGGTGCGAGTGAAAGCTCTCCGCACCCATCATCGAGACCTTCTTCCATGGGGGTGGTGTGAGTGGTGGTGATCATCTGGCAGACTACGGGGGCACTTGTCGCCCGGTAGGCCCTCTACCCTCCGGAACGGCAGTCAACAGGAACGTGCCGAGGGTCGTGTCCCCACGCGACCGGCAGCATGAGCCGACCCACCTAACAGGAGATAAGCCACCCGTGGCCGTCAAGATCAAGTTGAAGCGCGTGGGAAAGATCCACGCTCCCCAGTACCGCATCGTCGTCGCTGATTCCCGCACGGCCCGTAATGGCCGCGCGATCGAGGAGATCGGCATCTACCAGCCGCTGGACAACCCCAGCCTCATCAAGCTCGACTCTGAGCGGATCCAGTACTGGCTCGGCGTGGGCGCTCAGCCCACCGAGGCCGTCACCGCGATCCTGAAGGTCACCGGAGACTGGCAGAAGTTCAAGGGCCTGCCGGGCGCCGAGGGCACCCTCGAGGTCGCTGAGCCGAAGCCCAACAAGATCATCGCGTTCGAGGCAGCTGTCAAGGCTGCCGCCAGCGAGCCGAAGAAGGCCCCGAAGCCGAAGCTTGAGGCGACCGAGCCGGTGGCTGAGGTTGTCGCCGAGGCCGCTGTCGCCGAGACGGCTGTCGCCGAGACGGCTGACGTCGTGACCGAGGAACTTGCCGCTGCCGAGGAGACTGTTGCTGCAGCTCAGGCCGAGGACACTGCTGCCGAGGCCGTCGCGGCCGATGAGACGGCCGTCGAGGCCATCGAGCAGGCCGCTGACGAGGCCGCAGCGGAGGCTGCAGCCGAGGACAACGCCTGATGCTCGAGGAGGCTCTCGGCCATCTGGTGCGGGGCATCGTCGATCACCCGGACGACGTCGACGTCCAGATGCGCAATGGCCGTCGTGGACGGTCCCTTGATGTCCGAGTGCATCCGGACGACATGGGTCGGGTGATCGGGCGCGGCGGACGTACGGCGACTGCTCTGCGCACGGTCGTGACGGCACTGAACGACGATCGTGCGGTGCGGATCGACTTCCTCGACGTCGCTGAGCGCTAGGCACTGATGCGCGTCGTCGTCGGCCGCATCGGCCGCCCTCATGGCATTCGCGGTGAGGTGACGGTCGAGCCCCGGACCGACGAGCCAGACGAGCGTTTCGCCCCGGGTGCTGTGCTGCTCGCGGATACCCCCACCGGAAAGGTGGAGGTATCGCGGCTGCACTGGCACTCGGGGCGTCTGCTTCTGACCTTCGTCGGCATCACGGACCGGACACAGGCCGAAGGGCTGCGTGGACTGCTCCTGGAGATCGATCGAAGCGACGATGAGGTCCCGGCCGACCCGGATGAGTTCTACGACAGCACTCTCGTGGGGTGTCGGGTCGAGACCCTCGACGGCAAGTACGTGGGTGACGTCACCGATGTCGCGCACCTGCCCGCTCAGGATCTGCTCATCGTCCAGCGCGATGGTGCCGAGATACTGGTCCCCTTCGTCAGCGAGATCGTTCCCGAGATAGACGTCGAACGGCGCCGCATCATCATCGATCCGCCGCCGGGACTTCTCGCCGATGAAACCTTGCCGGCGGAGGACGAGGGCGCCTGATGCGCGTTGACGTCATCTCGATCTTCCCTGAATACCTTGCTGCGTTGAGCCTGTCCCTGGTGGGCAAGGCCATCGATGCTGGCACGATCGACTTCCGGAGCCACGATCTGCGTGACTTCACCCATGATCCCCACCGCACGGTGGACGACACCCCCTACGGCGGTGGTCCAGGCATGGTCATGAGCCCCAGCCCATGGGGGGAGGCTCTGGACGCCGTTCGGAGTCAGCAGGATGACGGGCGACCTGTCCTGGTAATCCCGACGCCGTCCGGGCGCCGTTTCGATCAGGGCATGGCGCAGGACTGGGCCGGGGACGACTGGCTCGTCTTCGCCTGCGGTCGATACGAGGGAATCGATGCGCGGGTGGCAGCCCACTACGCCGGTCGTGATGACTGGGCGGGTGTCCGCGAGGTGTCGATCGGGGACTACGTGCTCGCCGGGGGAGAGGCGGCAGTTCTGGTGATGATGGAGGCGGTGGCCCGCCTGCTGCCCGGTGTCCTCGGCAATGAGAACAGCGCCCGTGATGACTCCTTCGCGTGCGGTGAGATGGCCAGCCTGGTCGAGGGGCCCGTGTTCACGAAGCCCGCACATTGGCGGGGACTGGACGTTCCCGACGTCCTGCTGAGCGGTCACCACGGCCGGATCGAGGACTGGCGCCGCGCTCAGGCCGAGGAGCGCACCGCCAGCCACCGCCCGGACCTTCTCGCGAATTGAACCGCTTCCCGGTTCATATCTGCAGATGGCGGGCTAAATGCCCGAATTGCGATGGATTTGAACCGGGAAGCGGTTCAATTCGTCAGCCGAGGGCGGCGGTGACCACGGCGCGGGCATCCTGCTGAATGGACGCGAGGTGCTCGGGGCCGATGAATGACTCGGCATAGATCTTGTACACGTCCTCGGTGCCCGACGGACGAGCAGCGAACCAGCCCTCGTCCGTCGTGACCTTCAACCCGCCGATCGGGGCGTCGTTGCCGGGCGCTCGTGTGAGTCGAGCCGTGATCGGATGGCCGGCCAGTTCCGTAGCCGTGACCTGATCGGGGGACAGCGCCGCCAGGGCGGCCTTCTGCTCCCGGGTGGCCGCGGCATCGATGCGTGCGTAGACAGGGGTGCCGAACCGGTCCGTGAGCGACGCGTAGTGCTCGGACGGCGACCTCCCGGTGACGGCCAGCATCTCGGATGCCAGCAGGGCGGCGATGATGCCGTCCTTGTCGGTGGTCCAGGGGCTTCCATCCATGCGCAGGAACGAGGCGCCAGCGCTCTCCTCGCCGCCGAACGCGACGGAACCATCGATGAGGCCCGGAACGAACCACTTGAATCCGACCGGCACCTCCCACAGGCGTCTCCCCAGTCCAGCGACGACCCGGTCGATCATGGACGAGCTGACGATTGTCTTGCCGATCGCCGCATCGGTCGCCCAGTCGGGGCGATGGCCGACGAGGTACTCGATGGCGACGGCGAGAAAGTGGTTGGGGTTCATGAGTCCGGCGTCCGGGGTGACGATGCCGTGACGATCCGAGTCGGCATCGTTCCCGGTCGCGATGTCGAATGCGTCACGCCGGCCGATGAGCGAGGCCATCGCGTGCGGGGACGAGCAATCCATCCGGATCTTCCCGTCCCAGTCCAAGGTCATGAAGCGCCACGTCGGATCCACCAGGGGATTGACGACGGTCAGGTCGAGACCGTGCCGCTCGGCGATGGCGCCCCAGTAGTCGACGCTCGCGCCCCCGAGGGGGTCGGCGCCGATGCGCACTCCTGCTGAGCGGATTGCCTCGATGTCGACGACGTTGGGCAGGTCATCCACGTACTCCGCCAGGAAGTCGTGGCGGCCCACGTTCCCCGAGGCCTCCGCCTGAGCGAGCGTGATGCGCCGGACACCCGCAAGCCGATCAGCCAGGTACTCGTTCGCCCGGTTCTGGACGGGGCCGGTGATGTCGCCGCCGGCCGGACCGCCATCCGGCGGGTTGTACTTGAAGCCGCCGTCGCGCGGCGGGTTGTGCGAGGGAGTGACGACGATGCCGTCCGCTCGCCCAGGATCGTCGGCCGCGCGACCACGGTTGTGGACGAGGATGGCGTGTGACAGGGCCGGGGTCGGCGTGTATCCGTCACGGGCGTCGATGAGGACCCGTACGTCATTGGCGGCCAGGACCTCGATGGCCGTGGTCCACGCGGGCTCGCTCAGCGCGTGCGTGTCCCGGGCGAGGAAGAGCGGACCGGAGATGCCCGAGGCTGCTCGGTGGTTGCAGATGGCCTGCGTGGTGGCAGCGATGTGATCGTCGTTGAAGGCGGCGTCGAATGACGAGCCGCGATGCCCCGACGTGCCGAAGGCCACTCGCTGACCGAGGTCCGCCGGATCGGGGTGCAGGGCGTAGTAGGCGGTCACGAGGGCGGGAACGTCGACCAGGTCCTGGTCAGTGGCGGGGGTGCCGGCTCGGTCGTGCACGGTCGTGGTCTCCCGGGGTGCCGCCGGGCTCGTCCCGGCTCCGTATCGGCCCTGGTTTGGGCCGCCAGCCCTCATCGTGGCAGACTACGCAGGCCCGTACATCGGACTATCGCATGATGGTTCCCGTTCCGCCCCGCCACAGGGGACGCGGTTCGGATGGGCACCGGCCCCGGCCGAGACGCTCGACCTCCATCCCCACATTGGTGGGCGACCTGTGGCGCCTGCAGGAAGCGAACTGACATGAAGACCCTCGACGCCGTTGATGCGGCCTCCCTGAAGACCGACATCCCTGACTTTCGACCCGGCGACACCCTGAAGGTGTCCGTCAAGGTCGTCGAAGGCAGCAAGACCCGTACGCAGGTCTTCCAGGGCGTCGTGATCGCTCGCTCGGGCTCGGGGGTCAGCGAGACGTACACCGTCCGCAAGGTCTCCTACGGCGTCGGCGTTGAGCGCACCTTCCCGATCCACACTCCCATCGTGGAGCAGATCGAGGTCGTGACCCGTGGTGATGTCCGCCGCGCCAAGCTGTACTACCTGCGCGACCTGCGCGGTAAGAAGGCGAAGATCCGCGAGCGCCGCGAGATCGTCAAGACCGAGAGCTGACCCGGTGCCCGAAGCCGGGCTTCCGGAGGGCACGGAGCATCGAGGCGTGCAGAAGCGCGATACCAAGCGCCAGTCATGGTGGGACATCCCTGTCACCATCGTGATTGCCGTCGGCGTCGTGCTGTTGATCACCACGTTCATCGCCAAGCCGTTCTCCATTCCCTCGGGATCCATGGAGGACACGCTTCAGATCGGTGATCGCATCCTCGTCAACCGGCTCGTCTACAACACCCGGACGATCGAGCGTGGCGACGTCGTCGTCTTCGACGGTTCGGACAGCTTCGTGCCGATGGCCGATGTGCCGGAGCGGAACCCGGTTGCGGGTGCCGCCGCCTGGGTCGGCCAGTCGCTCGGCATCATGGCGCCGGATTCCACGGACTTCGTCAAGCGTGTGATCGGTGTCGGCGGTGATCAGGTGACCTGCTGTGGTGCGGACGGGCAGCTCACCGTGAACGGCGTCCCCCTGGATGAGCCGTACCTGTATCCCGGAGATGAGCCGAGCACCCAGGACTTCGACATCATCGTGCCTGACGGCATGCTCTGGGTCATGGGGGACCATCGGTCGAACTCCGCTGATTCGAGGGCTCATATGGGCGACCCGGGCGGCGGTTTCGTCCCGGAGTCCAAGGTGGTCGGTCGCGCGATGCTCGTCGTCTGGCCGCCTTCGCGATTCGGTGCCATCGACATTCCTGCCGGCTTCGCCTCGCTCCCGCCTGCCGCGGCAACGGCGTCCTAGGTGGCCGTGTCAGCGCGGGATCCGCAGGATCCACTGCCCGAGCCGGTCGCCGGTCGGGGACGTCATGCTCGCGGTCGGGTTCCGCAGGAGCAGCGCTCTGGTCTCGGTCGCTGGCTGGGTGAGACCGCGATCATCGTCATCTCCGCTCTGGTGCTGTCCGCGTTGGTGCGAGCGTTCCTCGTGCAGGCGTTCTACGTCCCCAGTGCCTCGATGGAGGACACACTCGCAATCAGCGACCGCATCGTGGCATCCAAGATCACGACGACCATGGGGGGCGTCAGCCGTGGCGAGGTGGTGGTCTTCAAGGATCCGGGCGGGTGGCTGCCCGATCCGCCAGCACCTGCCGGTGGCGCGCGCGGTGTCATCCGGTCAACCCTGACCTTCATCGGACTTCTCCCCAGCGACACCGGTCAGGACCTCGTCAAGCGTGCCATCGCGGTCGAGGGTGACCGCATCGCGTGCTGTGACGCCCAGGGTCGAATCGTGCTGAACGACGTCCCGCTGGTGGAGGACTACATCATCGGCCCCACCAATCAGGTGCTGTTCGATGTGGTCGTGCCTCGCGGCGGCATCTTCGTCATGGGCGACAACCGGGGCAACTCACGCGATTCTCGCTACCACCTCGAGGTCGACAATGGCGCAGTCCCGGCGGATGGCATGGTGGGCCGGGTCGTGCTCGTGCTCTGGCCGCTGAACCGCATCGCGACGGTGCCGATCCCCGAGGTCTTCGGCAATCCGGCGATCACCCAGGGTGCAACGCCGTAACCGATGGCTGAGTCGCCGACGCTGCGCATCGAGCGCCAGATGCTGCGCTCGGGTGCGCGCCTGGTCTGCGGCATGGACGAGGTCGGCCGGGGTGCGCTGAGCGGTCCGGTGTCCGTGGGAGCTGTGGTGGTGGACATGTCGACCACGCCGCTGCCCGGAGTCCGTGACAGCAAGCTGCTCTCCGGCACTACACGCGAGCGCCTGGCGCCGGAGATCCGGGTCTGGGCCGTCACCTCGGCCGTGGGGCATGCAGGCGCTGATGAGATCGATGAGGTGGGCATCATCGGCGCCCTCCGGCGCGCCGGCATGCGAGCGCTGGCGACACTGGCGGTGGTCCCGGACGCGGTCCTGCTCGATGGCAAGCACGACTGGCTGACGCCACCGTCCCAGACGACCATGTTCGATGAGATCGCGGACGACATGCCATCGGTGCCTACGGTGACGACGCGCGTGAAGGCCGACATGACCTGCCTGTCTGTCGCCGCTGCAAGCGTGCTCGCCAAGACCGAGCGGGACGCCCGCATGATGGAGCTCCACGATGAGTTCCCGGTGTATCGCTGGGATGGGAACAAGGGATACGGGGCACCCGAGCACATCGATGCGCTGCGAGCCGTCGGACCCAGTCCCTGGCATCGACACAGCTGGCGGCTGCCGGGCGTGGACGACTAGCTCGTCCACAGTCGACGCTCTCCCTGGGGCTCATCCACAGGTTCAGGTGAGGACTGTTCCCCGCCTCCGGGGATGCCGAGAGTGGCAGCTGGAGGTGGTGCGGATGCGCGCGAAGGATGCACTCGGACGTTTCGGGGAGGACCTGGCTGTCCAGCTCATGCGACAGGACGGCATGGCGATCCTGGCCCGCAACTGGCGTGGTCATGCAGGTGAGCTCGACGTCGTTGCGCGGGACGGCGACTGTCTGGTCGTGTGCGAGGTCAAGACCCGACGTTCCAGGAAGTACGGGTCGCCAGCCGAGGCGGTGGGTCCACGGAAACTGCGGCGGATGCGGGAGCTCGCCGGGGAGTGGCTGGACGAGCAGGAGCTGTACATACCGATCGTCCGCTTCGATGTGGCAGCGATCATCGTGCCGCCCGAGGGTCGACCCGTCGTCGAGTACCTGCGGGGGGTGAGCTGATCGTGGCGCTCGCCTCGGTCCATGGCGTCGTGGTGGACGGCGTTCGCGGGGTCATGGTGCGCGTCGAAGTCGCCGTCTCTGACGGGCTGCCGAGCGTTGGCCTCGTGGGGCTCCCCGACGCGTCCGTATCGGAGTCGCGCTGGCGAGCACGCTGTGCCGTTGACAGCGCGAAGAGGCCCTGGCCCAACCGCCGGATCACCATCAGCCTGTCACCGGCGGAGATGCGAAAGCATGGCGCCGGGCTCGACCTGCCCATCGCTGTGGGCGTCCTCGCGGCGGCGGGCTCCGTGCCGACGACGGTCCTGGCCGGCACGGCCTTCATCGGTGAACTCGGTCTTGATGGCCGTCTTCATCGTGCTCAGGGCACCTTGGCCTCAGTACTGGCGGCGCGCGACCACGGGATCGCCAGCGTCGTCATTCCTTGGGAGTCGCAGCCGGAGGTCGACCGTGTGCCCGGCGTCACGATTCGCGGCGCGGGGGATCTGAGTGATGTCTGCGCCCTTCTCGAGGGAGGGGAACCGCCTTCACCGCCGCGGACGGCAGCAGTCGTGCCCGCCGAGTCGGGGCTCGCGCCACGCCCCGACCTCGCAGACGTCCGTGGGCAGCAGTTGGCGCGGTGGGGGCTGGAGGTGGCGGCCGCGGGCGGTCATCATCTGGCCTTCATCGGAACCCCCGGCGTGGGCAAGACTCTGCTGGTTCAGCGGCTGCCGGGAGTGCTCCCCGACCTCGACGACGATGCGGCATTGGAGGTTGAGGCGATCCACTCGGTCGCAGGTACGGGACGGCCGTTGGCGGCGTATCGGCATCCGCCTCTCCAGGCCCCGCACCATGCGGCATCGGCGGCTGCTCTCCTCGGTTCTGCTCGGGGAGGTCGGGTTATTCCCGGTGCAGTCACACTCGCCCATCACGGAATCCTCTTCCTGGACGAGGCCCCGGAGTTCAGCCGACCGGCACTCGAGGGCCTGCGCCAGCCGCTCGAGTCGGGAACGATCGCTGTGCACCGAACCGGCTGGCAGGGAACGCTGCCCGCACGCTTCCAGCTCGCGCTGGCGGCCAATCCGTGTCCGTGCGGTCTGCGAGTCGGGACTGGCGCCGCGTGCTCATGCTCGCCGTCGGCCGTGCGGAGATACGCTGCGCGGCTCTCAGGGCCGTTGATGGATCGGATCGACATCCGCCTCGTGCTGGGGAGGCCCGCCGACGCCGAGCTCACGTCGTCGCAGTCGCCGGAAGGGAGCGACGCGGTGCGTGAGCGCGTGGAGGATGCCCGTGCTCGGGCGCGCGACCGTCTCGCGGAGACTCCATGGCGGCTCAACGCCGATGTGCCGGCGGGCGAGCTGCGTCGTCGTTTCACGCCGTCATCGGAGGGCGCCGAGATGCTTCGGTCGTTCGAGCAGCGCGCGAGCAACCTGAGGGGTGGGGATCGCGTCCTGCGGCTGGCATGGACTCTTGCTGACCTGGCAGGGCGTCGTCAGCCAGGACGCGATGAGGTGGCTGGCGCGTTGAGTCTGAGGGGAGCGTCAGGCGCATGGATGTGACGACGGACATGCGTGCCGCCTGGATCGAGCTTGCGCACGCCGTGGAGCCTGCGGACACAACGGTGGGTCGAGTCCTGCGGCATTCAGACCCACGCGAGTTGCTGGATCGAATCCGGTCAGGAACGTCCACCCTGCGACATGAGGAGGGACTCGCCGCCCGATTGAAGGGCGTCTCATCACGCAGTGCCGAGGACAGGGCCGATTCGATCGGGTCCCGCATCATCACGCGAGCAGACCGCGAATGGCCGCTCCAGATCGACGACCTCGGCGCCTCGGCACCCATGGCCCTGTGGGTGTCCGGGGCAGGAGACACCCGCCTGCTGGCCCTTCGATCGCTGTCGGTGGTGGGCGCCCGTGCGTGCACCGCCTACGGAGAGGAGCTGGCGCGCTCGTGGGCGGCTGACCTCGGGGCGGGCGGTTGGACGATCATCTCGGGGGCCGCCTTCGGAATCGACAGCGCCGCTCATCGGGGTGCCCTTCTCGCCGACGCGATCACGATGGCGATAGTCGCTGGGGGAGTCGACGTCCCATATCCCCGCGCTCACGCGGGCTTGCTGGCGGCGATCGTCGATCAGGGACTCGTGATCAGCGAAGTGCCTCCGGGTGAGCCTGTTCGTCGGCAGCGGTTCCTCTCCCGCAACCGCCTGATCGCGGCGCTGGGGCGGGCGACCTTGGTGGTGGAGGCGGCTGAGCGTTCCGGCACATCGGCTACGGCTCGAGCGGCGGCCGAGATGTGCCGCCCGGTGCTTGCGGTGCCGGGCCCGGTTACCTCGCCTGCCTCCGCCGGATGCCACCGACTCGTTCAGGACGGTCAGGCCATTCTGGCGGCGGAGTTGGCGGATGTGGTCGCGGCTCTGGATCTGACTGCCTCTCCGGCGCTGTCGCCCACGACGGTCGATATGGGGGGCCAGCCCGCAGCACAGTCCTCCGCCGCCCGTCGCGATGCGCTCGATGAGCGCGATGCCCGGGTTCTGGACGCGATGCCAGCACGCGGTTGGCTGGACGTCGATGGTCTGGTCCGTTCGAGTGGACTGTCCGTGAAGGACGTTCTGGCGTCCGTCAGCTCCCTGGTGGCGCTGGGCTGGATGCAGGCGGGTCCCTCCGGTTGGCGCCGCATCCGCGAGCCTGCACCCCGGAGGACGGCAACCTTGTCAGGATGAGGCGGTGAGCACTTCCGAGGAGCCCCCGCAGGCCTCGCCGGACAACTCCCCGGGCGAGTTGCCCCAGGGCCTCCAGCGTGCGCTGGATGGCTTCCTCGTCCATGTGAGCGGCGAGCGACGGGCCAGCGAGCACACGGTTCGTGCCTACCGAGGTGATCTCGTCAGCCTGCTGACCAGTTGCGCGGCGGTGGGGATCACGAACCCCGACGAGGTCACGCTGGCGCAGCTTCGCCGCTGGCTGGCCGACGAGAGCGCGCGCGGCATGGCCCGGGCGACACTCGCGCGTCGGGCGGCATCGGCTCGCGCCTTCACGTCCTGGTGCGAGAGGCGCGGACTCGCCGCGCACGACCCTGGCGAGCGCCTGGTCAGTCCTCAGGTGTCACGAGTACTGCCGACGGTCCTGGATGTGGCGGACGCCGAGGCCGTGATGGACCATGCGGCTGTGGCCGCGGACGATGGCTCGGCGACCGGGCGTCGTGACCGCGCGATCGTTGAGGTCCTGTACGGCACGGGGATCCGAGTGTCGGAACTGTGCGGCCTGGATCTGGGAAGCGTCGACCGGGTCGTGCGCACTCTCCGGGTTCGAGGCAAGGGCGATCGCGAACGCACCGTCCCCTACGGCGGCCCGGCGGCGGAGGCCCTGGACGACTGGTGGCACATCCGAGCGGCACTCGTCACGGAGGCATCGGGGTCGGCATTGTTTCTCGGCGTGCGGGGAGGGCGCATCGACCCCCGGACGGTGCGATCTGTCGTGCACCGACTGACGCATCAGGCGGGGGTGTCCGAGATCGGCCCGCACGGCCTGCGGCACACGGCTGCAACGCACGTGCTGGAGGGAGGAGCTGACCTTCGGTCGGTGCAGGAGCTCCTTGGCCACGCGTCGATGGCGACCACTCAGCGCTACACGCACGTCTCTGTCGAGCGGCTGCGATCGAGCTTTGCGCAGGCGCATCCGCGAGCCGGAGACGACTCCGACGACTGACGGGCCGCTGAGACCCCGATTCCCAGCGGGTCGACTGCGACCTCGACGCCGCCGGGTCAACGCGGCGTCCAGGGCTTGAGGACCACGGGCATCCGCAGGAGGCTTCGCGGATTCAGGTAGGTGTCGCCGCGGAGCAGTCCCACATGCAGGCAGCCCGAGCGACCGCCGCAGTGGCCACCTTCCCGGGCGACGGTGCCGAGCAGCGCGCCCGGCTCGACCCGGTCACCGAAGCCGACGTCGCTGTGTACAGGCTCATAGGTGACCCGGCGCCCATCGGACAGGAGCACGGTGACCACGGGCTTTCCTGCCACCGTCCCGACGAATCCCACGCGCCCGCCCGTCATCGAGACGACCTGATCCCCGGTCACGGCGGCGAGGTCGAGGCCTCGATGCCCCGCCTCCCACACGGCATTCGGGGGGTCGAAGTCCGCCAGGATCCGGACGGGCGTCACAGGCCAGATCGGAGACGAGGCCGCCGAGGCGCCGACGCCGGAAGTCCCGAGGGTCGACAGGACGGTGGCGAGGAGGCCGGCAAGCAGGGGAGGGATCACCTCCGAAGGGTGCCGTCGGCAACCGTCGCCCGGGGATTCGGACGTCGGGCCGGGGGACAGGGAACCACCTCGTGGGCACCTGTGGACAGAGCACGTGAGCTGAGGGCCTAGGATGAGGGAACCTTCACGTGGGGCTCGCCCCGTGTGAGGGATTTCGCGCGACCCACACCGCACCCTCGGGTGCGGCCGGACATCGGTCGGTCCCGTCTTGGCGGGCGTCGTTGTGCGGGGGTCGTCAGGGATCCGGCCAACCGGCTCGGATCGAACCGACGAGGGCTGCCCCCCGGGTGGCCCAAGAGGAGTGTGCACTCATGGCCGTTGTGACCATGCGCCAGCTGCTCGAAAGCGGAGTCCACTTCGGGCATCAGACCCGTCGCTGGAACCCGAAGATGAAGCGTTTCATCTTCACCGAGCGCAATGGCATCTACATCATCGATCTTCAGCAGTCGCTGTCGTTCATCGATCGCGCCTACGAGTACGTGAAGGAGACCGTCGCGCACGGTGGCTCCATCATGTTCGTCGGCACCAAGAAGCAGGGCCAGGAGGCCATCGCCGAGCAGGCGACCCGCGTCGGCATGCCGTACGTGAACCAGCGCTGGCTGGGCGGCATGCTCACGAACTTCCAGACGGTGGCCAAGCGAATCGAGCGCATGAAGGAGCTCGAGGAGATCGACTACGACGACGTCGCGGGCTCCGGCATGACGAAGAAGGAGCTCCTCGTCCTCCGTCGTGAGAAGGACAAGCTCGAGAAGACGCTCGGCGGCATCCGCGAGATGGTGAAGATCCCCAGCGCAGTCTGGGTCGTCGACACCAAGAAGGAGCACATCGCTGTCGGCGAGGCTCACAAGCTGGGCATCCCGGTCATCGCGATCCTCGACACCAACTGCGATCCCGACGAGGTCGATTTCCCGATCCCCGGCAATGACGATGCCATCCGCTCGGTCGCGCTGCTCACCCGTGTGATCGCTGATGCTGTCGCCGAGGGGCTCATGGCACGTGCCGGCGGCGGCTCCACTCAGGTCGAGGAGCCGCTGGCCGAGTGGGAGCGCGAGCTCCTGGCCGGCTCCGAGGCCGTGGCGGAGACTGCCGCTGAGGCGCCGGTCGAGGTCGTGGCCGAGGCCGCAGTCGAGACTCCGGCAGCCGAATAGTCGAACGTTGGTCCCGGTGGGCGCGATCCGCTCGCCGGGACCAACGGTGACTGTCACACCCCAAACCACCCACACTGGAGGACACCCCCACCATGGCGACCATTTCCGCCGCTGATGTGAAGAAGCTCCGCGAGCTCACCGCCGCGGGCATGATGGAGTGCAAGAAGGCTCTGGAAGAGGCTGACGGAGACTTCGACAAGGCTGTCGAGATCCTGCGCATCTCCGGTGCCGCCAAGGCCGCCAAGCGCGGTGCTGAGCGTGAGACCTCGAACGGCCTCGTGGCGGCGGATGGCACTGCTCTGATCGAGCTGCTGTGCGAGACCGACTTCGTGGCGAAGAACGCCGACTTCCTGGAACTTGCTGCGCAGATTGCTGCGGTCGCCAATGCCGGCGGACTCGGTGATCGTGAAGCAGTCCTCGCCGCGGCTCTGCCCGACGGTCGTACCGTCGAGGCCACGACCACCGAGATGGCGGGCGTCATCGGCGAGAAGATCGAGCTCGGTCGCGTGGCTGTTCTGAGCGGCACCGTGGCCACCTACCTGCACCACCGCGCATCGGACCTGCCCCCGCAGGTCGGCGTCATCGTCGCCTACACCGGTGACGAGGAGGCGGCTCGCGGCGCTGCGATGCAGATCGCAGCCATGCGGCCGCAGTACCTGACTCGGGATGAGGTGCCCGCCGACATCGTCGAGAACGAGCGTCACATCGCCGAGGCCACGGCCAAGGAGGAGGGCAAGCCCGAGCAGGCCATGCCCAAGATCATCGAGGGACGCGTGAACGCGTACTTCAAGGACAACGTCCTCCTCGAGCAGCCCAGCGTCGTCGACAACAAGAAGTCGGTCGCGCAGGTGCTGGCAGATGCCGGCACGACGGTCACGGCCTTCGCTCGCTTCGAGCCCGGCCAGTCCTGACGGGCCCTCTCGAACGAGTTATCGGCATACTGAACGGCGTCGGACACAGCGGAGGGAAATATGAGCCCCACGAATGCATCCGGCGCCGTTCAGGCCGCTCTGGAGGGAACGCTCCAGACGTGGCCTCAGGTGCCTGAGGGCGGCTGGCAGCGAGTGCTGCTCAAGCTCTCCGGCGAGGCGTTCGCCGGAGGCCAGGGGCTGGGGGTGGATCCTGACGTTGTCGCGTCGATCGCCCATCAGATCGCGGAGGTCGTGCGCGGCGGGACCCAGGTTGCCGTCGTCATCGGAGGAGGCAACTACTTCCGGGGCGCCATGCTCTCCGAGCGTGGCATGGACCGTGCCCGGGCTGACTACATCGGCATGCTCGGCACCGTCATGAACTGTCTGGCACTCCAGGACTTCTGCGAGAAGGAGGGCGTCGAGACGCGCGTCCAGACGGCGATCACGATGGGACAGGTGGCCGAGCCCTACGTCCCGCTCCGTGCCGTCCGGCACCTGGAGAAGGGCCGTGTGGTCATCTTCGGGGCGGGCATGGGCCTGCCGTACTTCTCCACCGACACGACTGCCGCACAGCGAGCGCTGGAGATCGGTGCTGAGGTCGTCCTGATGGCCAAGGGTGTCGATGGGGTCTACGACTCCGATCCGCGCACCAACCCGGACGCCGTCCGGTTCGATCGACTGACGCCGGCCGACGTGCTGGCCCGCAATCTCAAGGTCGCCGATGCAACGGCGATCAGCCTGTGCCAGGACAACGACCTGCCGATCGTGGTGTTCAACCTGCTCGTGGAGGGCAACATCGCCCGTGCCGTGCGGGGCGAGACGATCGGGACGCTAGTCTCGACCGATAACTGAGAAGGAACGGGAGTATCACGTGAGCGATCAGATCGACATCATCCTCCTCGACGCGGAGGAGAAGATGGACAAGGCCATTGCGGTCGCCCGTGAGGATTTCAGCACCATCCGCACCGGGCGTGCGACGTCCGCACTGTTCACCAAGGTCATGGTCGACTACTACGGCACGTACACCCCGGTGAATCAGCTGGCATCCATCCAGATCCCCGAGGCCCGCTCGATCATCGTCTCGCCCTATGACAAGGGCTCGATGGCGGCGATCGAGAAGGCGCTGCGTGAGAGCGACATGGGATTCAACCCGAACAATGACGGCGACGTTATCCGCATCAACCTGCCGCAGCTGACCGAGGAGCGTCGCAGGGAGTACATCAAGGTCGCCAAGGCTAAGGCCGAGGATGCCCGAGTCTCTGTGCGCAACATCCGCCGGCATGCCAAGGATGGACTCGACAAGCTTCAGAAGGATGGCGACGCGGGAGAGGACGACGTGCGTCGGGCCGAGAAGCAGCTCGACGATGCGACGCACAAGCACGTCGAGCACATCGACGAGATCCTCAAGCACAAAGAAGCCGAACTCCTCGAGGTCTGAGTCGCGCCCATGGGTGACGTCTCCGCATCCTCTGCTCCGCGCTCGCGCGCCGGGCGCAACCTCCCGGCAGCCATTGCCTCGGGAGTGGGGCTTGCTGTCGTCGTCATCATCAGCCTGATCACGGTCAAGTGGCTGTTCGTCGTCGTCGTGATCGCCACCATGCTGGTGGCGGTGCGCGAGGTGGTCGCCGCCTTCGCCGGGGTCGGGGTCCGAGTTGCTCGCAGTCCGGTCTATGCCGCGACGGTCGCGATTCCCGCGCTCGCTTACGTGTGGGGCCCGGTGGCGCTCATCGCCAGCACCGGGGCTGCCGTTCTCGTCGCCATGTTCTGGCGAATACGACGTGGGCACGAAGGGTACGTCCGCGACATCGCTGCAAGTGTCTTCACCATTGCGTACCTGCCGTTCATGGCAGGCTTCCTGAGCCTGACGCTGGCCGCCGACAATGGCCCGGCTCGTGTCGTGGCGTTCATTCTGCTGACAGTCAGCAACGACATCGGCGGATACGTCGCCGGTGTGCTCTTCGGTCGCCATCCGATCGCCCCGACCATCAGTCCGAAGAAGTCCTGGGAGGGGCTCGTCGGATCCGTCGTCCTGCAGGGCGTCGTCGGAGCACTCTGCTTTGTCCTCCTCTTCGATGCGCCCTGGTGGCAGGGGGTCATCGCTGGGCTGGTGATGACCGTCACGGCGACGGCCGGCGATTTCGCGGAGAGTGCCATCAAGCGCGATCTCGGGGTCAAGGACATGGGCTCCTTCCTGCCTGGACATGGGGGCATGATGGATCGGTTCGACTCGCTGATCCCCAATGCCTTCACGTCGTGGGCGCTGTTCACCCTCTTCCTCGGCGCCGCTGCGACCTTCTAGGAATCTGATGCCCAAACCCGGAGAACTCCTGTTCGAGGCCCCCCGTCGGGGCAAGCCTCCACGTCACCTCATGGACCTGGACCCGGCCGAACGCAAGGTGGCGATCACCGAACTCGGGCTGCCCGGATTCCGAGCCGATCAGGTGTCCCGTCAGTGGCTGATGCGGCTCAGTGACGATCCGGCGGAGTGGACCGACGTGCCTGAGCCGGCCCGCGAGGTGATCCGGACGGCCCTTCTGCCGACGCTGCTGACGCCGGTGCGGGAGATCTCCTGCGATCGAGGCACGACCGTCAAGTCCGTGTGGAGGCTGCACGACGGGGCCCTGGTGGAGAGCGTGCTGATGCGCTATCCCGAGCGGGTGACCATGTGCATCTCGTCGCAGGCAGGATGCGGCATGAACTGCCCCTTCTGCGCCACCGGCCAGTCGGGCCTGACTCGCAATATGTCGACGGCCGAGATCGTCGAGCAGGTGCTCGCTGGAGCTAGGGCTCTGCAGCGGGGTCAGGTCGAGGGCGGCCCTGGCCGGGTCTCGAACGTGGTGTTCATGGGGATGGGCGAGCCGCTGGCGAACTATCGGGCTGTGGTGGGCGCCGTTCGACGGCTGACCGACCCCGCCCCGTCCGGGCTGGGGATGAGCGCCCGGGGGATCACGGTGTCGACCGTGGGCCTCGTTCCCCGGATCCGGGAGCTCGCTCACGAGGGGATCCCCGTGACTCTCGCGGTGTCGTTGCACGCACCGGATGACGAACTGCGCGACACGCTGGTGCCGGTGAACACTCGCTGGAAGGTCGGCGAGGTCCTGGACGCGGCATGGGAGTACGTCGAGGTGACGCGTCGCCGGGTGAGCATCGAGTATGCGCTGATCAAGGATGTCAACGACCAGCGATGGCGTGCCGAGATGCTCGGCGACCTGCTTGCGGGGCACCTTGTTCACGTCAACCTGATCCCGCTGAACCCCACGCCGGGGTCGAAGTGGACGGCATCGCGACCCGAGGATGAACGGGAGTTCGTCCGGGCCCTCGAGGAGCGCGGAGTTGCGGTGACGGTACGAGACACGAGAGGACGTGAGATTGACGGCGCCTGTGGTCAGCTGGCCGCGGCAACACCCTGATTTCCTGCTGCGGACACTCGTGCGTGGCAGACTCGAATCATGAGTATTCCGGTCCTTGACGACGCTCCTGTGTCCCTCAGACCCACGCGCCGGCAACTCGTGATTGCCGTCATCGGGGTTTCTGTCCGACTGATCGTGGGTTTCCTGGTGATTGCCTTCATGCTGTCGCTGGTGCCTGAGACTCCAGACGGACGGATGATGGCCCCGTTCCTGGTGGCCCTTGTGGGTGGAGTCGTGTACATCTGGTTCTCTCGTCGGGAACTCAAGCGAATCACTCGTTCACGGTTCCCCACGCTCGTCGCGTCCGAGTCACTGGTCCTCCTGGCAGCACTGTTCCTCGGAGTCTTCGCCACGATCTATGTGGCCATCTCACTGTTCGACACCAAGGCCTTCTCCGAGCCGCTCGACGCGTTCACGTCCTTCTACTTCACGCTCACGGTCCTGGCCACCGTGGGATTCGGGGACATCACGCCTGTGACGACGACGGCGCGAGCCGTCACGATGGTGCAGATGGCGCTGGACCTGGTGTTCATCGCCTTCCTGCTTCGACTCGTGACTTCAGCGGCCCGGCGTGGGCTTGAGCAGAGGGCGGGAAAGGACGATTCCAAGGCCTCAGCACCGGGGTAGGAGACGCTCCTCGATGGATTGGATACATTTCCCGTCAGATTGGATACAATCCGGGAATGCCTGGTGCACTGGACGGAGTCCTCGTTGCGGACTTCTCTCGTGTGCTTGCCGGTCCTTACGCCACGATGCTGCTTGCGGACCTGGGAGCGACGGTCGTCAAGGTCGAGCGGCCAGGCTCGGGTGACGACACACGCGGGTGGGGACCACCCTTCGCAGCCGATGGGCAGTCCACCTACTTCCAATCGGTGAACCGCAGCAAGATGTCGATTGCCCTGGATCTCGGTGACCCGGCGGATGCAGCGGCAGCGCGGCGGTTGGCTGACGAGGCAGACGTCCTGATCGAGAACTACCGCCCGGGTGGCCTCAGCCGGTTCGGATTGGACTTCGACCAGACTCAGCAGCGCAATCCAGGAATCGTGTACTGCTCCATCTCTGGATTCGGTGCCGATGCAGGACGTGATCTCCCCGGCTACGACCTCCTCGTCCAGGCCATGGGTGGGCTCATGAGCATCACGGGAACGAATGAGCCTACGAAGGTCGGTGTGGCGCTTGTCGACGTCCTGACCGGACTCCATGCGACGGTCGGCATCCTCGCGGCGCTGCATCATCGTCAGACGAGCGGAGAGGGGCAGCATCTGGAGGTAACCCTCCTCGGCAGCCTTCAGTCCGCCCTGGTCAACCAGGTCTCGTCCGTCCTCGGAGCGGGAACGATCCCCACGTTCCTCGGCAACGCCCATCCCTCGATTGCGCCGTACGAGGTCTTCCAGACGGCCGATAGACCGCTCGTCCTTGCGGTCGGCAATGACGGGCAGTTCCGCCGACTCGTCGAGGTTCTGGGAATCCCCGAGCTGGCCGACGACCCGGTCTTCGCCGTGAACGCTGCTCGGGTGGAGCACCGCAGCGAACTGGTCGCCCGGATCGAGTCGGTGCTGTGCCGGGAGTCGGCTGACCACTGGCAGGCACTGATCACGAGCGCTGGCGTGCCCTGCGGACCCATCAACGACGTGGCGCAGGGGCTCCAGCTCGCGTCCGCCATCGGTATTGATCCGGTCGTGGAGATCAATGACGCGAGGCGTGACCAGCCTCACCGGCAGGTCGCCAACCCGGTGCGGTACTCGGGCACGCCAGTGTCCTACCGTTCGGCACCGCCGCATCTGGACGAGGATCGCGCAGCCGTGCTCGATCTGCTGGCTGCTCGGGCGGCGGGCCAGTGATGGGCGGGCGGCAGACGGCCCAGGACGCTGTATCGGGGGCGTTGCGCGAGGACATTCTCACGGGTGTACTCGCACCGGGGGATCAACTGGTGCAGGAGGCTTTGGCTGAGAGGTATGGAGTCTCCCGGGTCCCGCTGCGCGAGGCGCTCAAGATGCTGGAGTCCGAGGGGCAGGTCGTGTACCACCCGCATCGTGGATATTTCGTCGTCGAGCTCAGTGTTGCCGATCTGCGCGAGGTCTATCACTTGCGGGCGCTCCTGGAGGATGCTGCGCTGCGCGAAGCAGTGCCGGCACTGGATGACGTGGACGTGGCGGAGATCTCGACGCTGGCGCAGGATGTGGAAGCGGCTTCCGCGGAGGGAGATGTCATCGCCATGGCCGAGGCGAACCGCCGCTTCCACTTCGCAATGTACGACGCAGCCGGGCTGCCCCGCCTGTCGCGACTGCTGCGCCAGCTGTGGGATGCCACGGATGCCTATCGCGCCCTGTACTACCAGGCCGAGCCGAACAGGGTCCGAGTGACGGACGAGCACAGTCGGATGCTCGATGCCCTTGTTGCCCGCGACACGGATGCACTGGTGGCCCTCCACGACGAGCACCGCGCACATTCCGTCCAAGCTGTGGAGTCCATGCTGCAGCCGTCCCATCGAGCGTCACCGCGTACCCACACCAAGGAGAGAACATGAGCAGTGCACCGCAGACGCCAGCGGAGCTGATGTCGATTGACTACCTTCTCAGTGAGGAGGAGCGGGCGATCCGTGATGTCGTGCGCGAGTACGTGGATGCGCGGATCCGACCTGATGTCGCGGACTGGTTCGAGTCGGGTGAGATCCCGGCGCGTGAGCTCGCCCGTGAGCTCGGCGAGCTCGGTGTCCTGGGGATGCATCTGGAGGGCTACGGCTGCCAGGGGACATCGGCGGTGGCCTACGGCCTGGCGTGCCTTGAGCTGGAGGCCGGGGACTCCGGAATCCGATCGCTCGTGAGTGTGCAGGGCTCACTCGCGATGTACGCCATCCACGAGTTCGGCTCCGAGGAGCAGAAGCAGGAGTGGCTGCCCCGCATGGCCGCCGGCGATGCCATCGGCTGCTTCGGACTGACGGAGGCCGACTTCGGCTCCAACCCCTCCGGTATGCGCACGAGCGCCCGCAGAGATGGAGATGACTGGATCCTGGATGGCTCCAAGATGTGGATCACGAACGGAAACGTGGCGGACGTCGCTGTGGTGTGGGCTCGCACCGACGAGGGCATTCGAGGCTTCGTCGTCCCGACGGATACACCCGGATTCACCGCAAACCTCATCCACAAGAAGATGTCGCTTCGCGCATCCGTGACCAGCGAACTCGTCTTCGAGGGTGTCCGGCTTCCGGCTGATGCGGTGCTGCCCGAGGTAGCCAGTCTGCGTGGTCCGCTGTCCTGCCTCAACGAAGCGCGGTACGGAATTGTCTTCGGCACGCTCGGGGCAGCGCGCGACTGCCTGCAGACGGCCATCGACTATTCGATCGACCGAATCCAGTTCGACAAGCCGATCGGTGCGTATCAGCTCACGCAGAAGAAGCTCGCCGACATGACTCTGGAGTGGGGCAAGGGCATGCTGCTCGCCCTGCACCTGGGCCGTTTGAAGGACGCGGGCCTGATCCGCCCCGAGCAGGTGAGCGTGGGAAAGCTGAACAACGCCAGGGAGGCCTTGGCGATCGCTCGTGATTCCCGCGGGATCCTGGGGGGCAATGGCATCACGCTGGAGTACCCGATCATCCGGCACATGAACAACCTAGAGTCCGTCTTCACCTACGAGGGCACGAACGAGATGCACACCCTCGTGGTCGGTGAGGCCCTCACGGGCCTGGGGGCCTACCGGTGAGCCCCAGGCTGCTCACCTCCGTGATCGCCGGCCGTGCGGTGCCGGGCGTCGAGGAGAGGCCGAACGTCAACCCATCGGACACCTCTGATGTGCTGGCCGAGGCGAGTGCCGCCGACGCCGACATGGCCCAGTGGGCTATCGATGCAGCGCGCGAGGCGCTTCCGGTGTGGTCTGGCACCACGCCGTGGGAGCGATCCGTCGTGCTGGACCGTGCGGGGAGCGAGGTCATGGCCCGGGCCGACGAGCTCGGGGACCTGCTGGCTCGCGAGGAGGGCAAGACCCTTCCCGAGGCCAGGGGAGAGGTGATCAGGGCCGGCCAGATCCTCAAGTACTACGCGGGCGCCGTCATGCAGCCCCAGGGGCTGGCGCTCGACTCCGTTCGTCCGGGGATCGAGATCACGGTGACCCGCGAACCCGTAGGCGTCGTCAGCGTCATCACGCCCTGGAACTTCCCGATCGCCATCCCGGCATGGAAGATCGCGCCGGCGTTGGCCTATGGCAATACCGTGGTATTCAAGCCTGCTGACCTCGTGCCCGCCAGCGCGTGGGAGCTCGTTGACATCCTCAACCGGGCCGGGCTGCCGCCCGGTGCGTTGAACCTGCTCCTCGGTCGTGGTTCCGTCCTCGGACCAGTGATGACGACGGGCGTGGATGCGATCACCTTCACGGGATCGGTGGCCACGGGCAGTGGCATCGCGAAGTCCACGGTGGGTTCCGGCGCCAGGCTCCAGTTGGAGCTGGGTGGCAAGAACCCTCTTGTGGTGACGGACCGTGCGGACCTTGATCTCGCAGTCGAGTGCGCCATGCAGGGGGCCTTCGGCTCGACGGGCCAGCGATGCACAGCATCTTCGATCCTGGTGGCGACGGCGGGTATTCACGATGCGCTGGTCGATGCGATGCAGGAGCGCATGGCCGCCTGGACGGTCGGTGATGCCCGAGGAGAGGGCGTCGACATGGGGCCGGTGGTGGATCCGTCACAGCTCGCGCAGGACGAGGACTACCTGACGATCGCCCGGGAGCAGGGTGCTCACGTCATCGGCGGTGAGCGCGTCGAGTCGGAAAGAGATGGGCACTTCCTGTCGCCCGCCCTCGCTGTCGGCACCTCGGTCGAGGACCGCATCAATGTCGAGGAGGTCTTCGGTCCGGTGATGTCTGTTATCCGTGTCGATGCCTTTGCCGATGCACTCGCAGCCGCGAACGCCAGCACGATGAACCTCTCGGCTGGGATCGTCACGACGGACTTGGCCGAGGCGGCACACTTCCGCCGTCACTCGAAGGCGGGCATGGTCATGGTTAACCTGCCGACCGCCGGCGTCGACTTCCACGTGCCGTTCGGTGGACGCGGCCAGAGCAGCCATGGGCCGCGCGAGCAGGGCACGGCGGCCATCGAGTTCTTCACGACGTCGAAGACGTCGTACACGGCTCCCGGGCAGCCGTAGGGTGACGGCGTGAGTCGCGGCTAGTTCCCCGGCGTACCTGGACGACATCTTCACGGAACCCGAGGGAACATCGTCACCCTCGCTCATCTGGGTCCGCTCACGCTGCTCGTCGGCTTGTCGGAGGGCACCAGAGAGGTCGATGTGCACCCGCAGGCTGATGGTCCGGAGACCGAGGACTACATCGAACACCGGTCGTTCACGCCTTTCGATCGGCAGGCCAACGGTCCCCAGCTTCCCTACGGGCTGCGGTACCAGAGGATTCCTTTGCCTTTCGCCAGACCACGACTCTGCACGTGCACGGCCAGGATGAGCCCTTCGACCACACCGATGTCAACGCCCTCAGCCGAGTCGCCCCGCCGATCCGGAATCCACTGGCCAGCGGTCCCGTCGTCCCCTGGGCCCGGCCTGCGTGAGGACGTACCCGGCAGGAGTGAATTGCCGGAAGGGCCAGCACCTGTACGCCTCTTCCCGGGATTCCGCCGTGCTGAGTGAAGCCCTCAGGAGTGGCTGACAGACGAGGGAGAGGGAGAGCGACAGGCCTTTGTCAGTGCCCGAGTCGACGGGCGAAGATCGCTGCAGCACGTGACCGGCGACCAGTCCGGTCCTCGCTCTCGTCGGCGCGTGTCATGACCTTCAGCCCGACGTTGGTGCCGAGCCAGCGGAACGGTTCCGGCTCCCATCTCCGTGACCGGTGACCGACCCACGGCAGCGATGTGAGGTCAGAACTCTGGCCGGTGATGAGATCGGCGAGAGTGCGCCCGCCCAGGTTGGAGGTGGTGACGCCGTCACCCACGTAGCCGCCGGACCAGGCAAGGCCAGTGTCACGATCGAGCCCGCAGGATGCCCACCAGTCGCGGGGAATCCCCAGAGGTCCGCCCCACGTGTGCGTGACGGCCGCATCGCTGATGGTCGGGAACATGTCGACGAGGACTTCCCACAGTGCGGTGTGGACCTGGGCATCCCGATCCTGCTCGGGGGTGATTCGGGAGCCGAAGGCATAGGGAGCGCCGCGGCCGCCGAAAGCGAGCCGATCGTCAGCAGTGCGCTGACCGTAGATGATGAGGTTCCGGCCGTCGGCGAAAGTCGGACGACCGGCAAGGCCGATGGTCTCCCACACGGTGGCGGGGAGTGGCTCCGTCGCGAGCATCATCGAGTACACAGGAGCGAGCGTCCTGGTCTCGCCCGCAAGACTCCGGGTGTATCCCTCGGTGGCTCGGACGATGACCTCTGCTCGCACGTTGCCCCGTTGCGTGCGCACGAGTCCGGGTTCTAGGGCGTCCACGCGCGTGTGCTCGTGCAGGGTGACACCGGAGCGCACTACTGCACCGGCAAGCTGGCGGACCAGCCGAGCCGGATTGATGGCGGCGCAGTGGGGGGTGAACGTGCCACCCAGGACATCGGTGGCACTCATCAGGTCGAGCGTCTCGTTGCGGTCCAGGAGCTGGAGGTCGTCGGCGTCGAATCCCCAGGTGCGTGCGTGACGCACGTCGTCCTGAGCCGTCTGCCACTGCAGCGGAGTGCGGGCAGCGATCACGCTGCCGCCCTTCCTCCACTCGATGTCCCAGCCCTCGAGGGTCGACACGCGGTGAATCTCATCGACGGAGTCGATCATCGCTCGCTTCATCCGCACTGCAGAGTCACGGGACGACTGGCGGGCGAGTGCCTCGAGGCTGGCAGGGAAGAGCGCAGAGGCCCAGCCACCGTTTCGCCCGCTTGCTCCGAAGCCGGCCTGCTCGGCCTCGAGCACGACGATGCGAAGGCTCGGATCGCGGCGTGCGAGGTAGTACGCAGTCCACAGGCCCGTGAAGCCGGCACCGACGATGGCCACATCCGCTGTGGAGTCACCTGACAGGGGTGACCCGAGTGGACGGGTCAGATCGCGCGGCAGGGTGTCCCACCACAGGGACAGTCTGGAGAGGTCGGAGGTCATCGCTGCCAGGCGGTGACGTAGGCGGGAACCCCGATCTCGGCTAGGCAGTCCTCGGCTCGTACAGGTGTGCCGAACGACTCGGTGAGCGGGACGGTCCCTGCCCAGATGCGCGAGTAGACCGGGTCGATGACATCCTCGGGCTCGTCCTCAGGGTCACCTGCTCCGATCTTCACCGAGCACTCATCGAGGGACAGGGCCAAGGTCATAGTGGCAGCGCGCTCCTTGGCATTCGGCTGCCGGCACTCGTCCCACCGGCCGGGAAGGAGGTGCTCGGTGATGACGCGAAGGGCGTCGAGCTCGTCGTCACCAGTGAGGCGGCGTGCGACGCCGATGACCATCGCTGAGCGGTAGTGCATGCTCGAGTTGAAGGCGCTCCGCGCAATGACCAGGCCATCGAGGAGGGTGACGGTGAGGCATGTGGGCTGACCGTCCGCCAGCGCGCGGAACAGGCGTGACCCCGTGGAGCCGTGGAACAGAACCTCGTCGCCGCGACGCGCATACGCGACAGGGAGGACGTAGGGCTGATCGTCATCGACCACCGCGATATGGGCCACCAGACCTGCATCGAGCACGTGGTCCAGAGCGGCACGATCGGAAACGGCGTTATCCGGCAGGCGGCGAATGCGTGTGCGTGCGGTGCTCCCGGGCGCGGAATCCGCGCTCGTCATAGTCGGTTCCACGCCTCAGTCAGCGTGGTACGCAGGATCTGCTCGATCTCGTCGAACTCCGGCTGACCGATGATCAGCGGCGGCGCGAGCTGGATGACGGGGTCGCCGCGATCGTCGGCGCGGCAGTACAGGCCATGATCGAACAGGGCCGTGGACAGGTAACTGCGCAGCACGCGCTCGGACTGCTCGTCGGTCAGCGTCTCCCGGGTGACGCGGTTCTGCACCAGTTCGATGCCGTAGAAGTAGCCCGCGCCACGGACGTCACCGACGATGGGGAGATCGCTCAGTCGCTCGAGGGTCGATCGGAAGGCCTCCTCGTTCTCACGCACATGGGCGAGCACTCCCTCATTGTCGAAGAGGTCCAGGTTGGCCAGCGCAGCTGCGGCACCGACGGGATGCCCTGACCAGGTGAAGCCGTGGAGGAACATGGTGGAGTCGTGCCGGAACGGCTCGAAGAGTCGATCGCTCACGATCATCGCTCCCATTGGGGAGTAGCCCGAGGTCATGCCCTTCGCGCAGGTGAGGATGTCGGGAGTGACTCCGAACCGCCCCATCGCGAACGTGTCGCCGATGCGACCGAAGGCGGTGATGGTCTCGTCGGCCACGAGGAGGACGTCGTACTGATCGCAGATCTCGCGCACGCGCTCGAGGTATCCGGGCGGCGGCGGGAAGCAGCCGCCGGAGTTCTGCACTGGCTCCAGGAACACGGCGGCGACGGTGTCGGCTCCCTCGAACTCAATGGCCTCGGCGATGCGGTCGGCAGCCCAGCGACCGAAGGCCTTCTCGTCCTCGCGAAGCAGCTCAGGCGCGCGGTAGTAGTTCGTGTTCGGCACCCGGATGGCGCTTGGCACGAGCGGTTCGAAGGGCTCCTTGGCGCTCGGGATCCCTGTGATGGAAAGGGCGCCCTGAGGTGTGCCGTGGTAGGCCACGGCGCGGGAGATGACCTTGTGCTTGGTCGGCTTGCCGGTCAGCTTGAAGTACTGCTTGGCGAGTTTCCATGCACTCTCGACTGCTTCACCGCCACCGCTGGTGAAGAAGACGCGATTGAGATCGCCGGGGGCCAGGTAGGCGAGGCGCTCCGCCAGTTCGATGGCTCGAGGGTGGGCGTAGGACCAGATCGGGAAGTAGGCCAGCTCGGCGGCCTGCTTGGCCATCGCATCACCGATCTCCCTGCGCCCGTGGCCGAGCTGCACGGTGAACAGGCCGGAGAGTCCGTCGAGGTAGCGGCGGCCTTGGTCGTCCCAGATGTAGGCGCCCTCGCCGCGGACGATGACGGGGACGTGCCCGGCGCCGCCCTCGTAGGTGGAGTGACGAGTGAAGGGCATCCACAGATGGTTGCGAGCCCGCTCGGCGAGATCGTCCCTGCCGCGCTCCGTGACGTACTGAGGTGTCGTTGTCATCTTCTCGTCCTCCTACCTGGTTCCCCAGGTATAGATCTGCTTGCGAAGCTTCAGGTACATGAACGTCTCTGTGGAACGCACATGTGGGATGGCCCGAATGCGCCGATTGATGACGTCAAGCAGGTGGTCGTCGTCCTCCGCCACGATCTCGGCGAGGATGTCGAAGCTTCCGGCACACACCACGAGGTAGTCGACCTCGGGCATGGCCTCCATCTGTGTTGCGACGTCTTCTGCATCGCCCTCGACCGTGATGCCGATCATGGCGGAGCGAGCGAAGCCGACCTGGACCGGATCGGTGACTGCCACGATCTGCATGACGCCCGAGTCCTGCAGCCGTTGGACTCGCTGACGCACGGCAGCCTCTGAGAGGCCCACCGCCTTGCCGATCGTGGCGTAGGGGCGTCGGCCATCCTGCTGGAGCTGCTCGATGATGGCCTTGGAGGTCTCGTCCAGTGGGGGATTGGTGCGTTCGCGGCGTGCCATACCTCATGCTGACCCACGTGTAGCCCAGAAGCAAGTGAATCCGCGGAATGACACGATATGAACAACGAATTCCGCATAGATTTGTCGGATTGTATCCAATATTCGCAGTCAGGGTTACGATCGCACCTGCACACCCCGACACAGCAGCAGGAGGCTCAGCATGGGCGACAAGCGCATCATCACCAATGTCATCGGCGGAGAGCGAGTCGAGTCTGTGGGTGGGCAGGTCAGCGACCTGGTGAACCCCACCACCGGTGAGGTCTTCGCCACCGCAGTCGTGTCGACTCCCGAGGACGTCGATCACGCCTACCGCGTGGCCGACGAGGCCTTCGGCACCTGGCGCGACAGCACCCCGTCGGAGCGGCAGGCGGCGCTTCTGGCCATCGCGGACGCACTCGAGTCCCACGCCGACGAGCTCGTCGCCCTGGAGAGCGAGAACACGGGCAAGCCGGTCGCTGTGACGATGTCGGAGGAGATTCCTCCGATGATCGACCAGATCCGATTCTTCGCCGGTGCTGCCCGGGTCCTGGAGGGTCGGGCATCCGGCGAGTACATGAAGGGCTTCACGTCGATCATCCGTCGCGAGCCCGTTGGCGTGATCGGGCAGGTGACACCGTGGAACTATCCGATGATGATGGCCGTCTGGAAGTGGGCGCCGGCGATTGCCGCGGGCAACACCGTCGTCCTCAAGCCAAGTGACACTACGCCGGTATCGACGGTACGAATGGCCGAGATCATCGCGGAGACTGGCGCGCTGCCTGCCGGCGTCATGAACGTGGTGTGCGGTGACCGTGATACCGGTCGCGCTCTGGTCGAGCACCCGATCCCGCAGATGGTCTCGATCACCGGTTCTGTTCGTGCAGGCATGCAGGTTGCCGAGTCGGCGAGCCGCGACGTCAAGCGCGTTCACCTTGAGCTCGGGGGCAAGGCCCCCGTCGTCATCTTCGACGACGCCGATGTGGAGGCTGCTGCGGAGTGGCTGGCCGTGGCCGGCTACTTCAATGCCGGTCAGGACTGCACGGCCGCCACGCGCATGATCGTCGCCGACGGTGTCTACGACCGTTTCGTTGCCGCGATGGCCGAGCAGGCCAAGGGCACCGGAACCACGTTCGAGGACGGTCCTGGCGGGGAGGGCCTGGTGCCTCCGGTCAACAATGCGAGTCAGCTCGAGCGGGTCCTGGGGTTCCTGGAGCGGGCGCCGAAGCATGCCGAGATCGTGGCCGGTGGCGTCCGGCAGGGCGATCGGGGCTTCTACGTGGAGCCGACAGTCGTTGCCGGGCTGATGCAGGACGACGAGATGATCCAGAACGAGATCTTCGGTCCGGTGGTGACCATCCAGCGCTTCTCCGATGAGGCGCAGGCGCTGAGCTGGGCCAACGGTGTCAACTACGGACTGGCCTCGTCGGTCTGGACGCGGGACTTCGGCAAAGCGATGCGCATGGCCAAGGGACTGGACTTCGGAACCGTGTGGATCAACACGCACATCCCGCTCGTCGCCGAGATGCCGCATGGTGGCTTCAAGCATTCGGGCTACGGCAAGGACCTGTCCATGTACGGCTTCGAGGACTACACCCGGATCAAGCATGTGATGGCCAATATCGACAGCTAGATACGGGGTACGTCGCCAATCTGCAACGACCGGACCCACGGAGGGCAATGTGCCCCCGTGGGTCCCGTTGTGTCCCGGCAATGTCGCAGGTGCGTCGTACCTCTGCTGGCAGCCCCCCATAGTCGGTGCCTGATCACTCGCAAACGTGGGTAGCCTCGAAATTCGTTGAGAACCCGCACATAAGCGAATGAGGAGCTAATTCATGGGTATGAAAGTTGCCAAAATCGGCGCACTGCTGGGTGTCGCCACACTCGCATTGGCCGCTTGTTCGAGTGGCTCGGACAGCACGTCGGCGGACACCGCCGCTGGTGGTGACGCAGTTGCCAATCAATTCGATCTCTCCGGAATTCCGGTGGCCGTCGGGTCCAAGGACTTCGATGAGCAGTTGATTCTCGGGCAGATGATGGTCCAGGCCTTCCAGGCTTCCGGGGCCGACGTCACCGACAAGGTCAACCTCGGTGGCACGGCCGTGGCCCGTCAGGCCCTGCAGGCTGGCGAGATCGATGTCTACATGGAGTACAACGGCACTGGCTGGACCGTGCATCTGGGACAGGAGGATCCGTCCTTCGACAGCAATGAGCTGACCCAGAGCGTCCGCGAGAAGGACCTGACCGACAACAGCATCGTCTGGGTCGGACAGTCTCCGTTCAACAACACGTACGGATTCGCATCCAGCCCAGCCGTGACGGAGGCCAACGGCGGTCCGTTCACGCTGCAGACGATGATGGAGTACGTCCGCGACACCCCGGATGCCGTCGTCTGCATGGAGTCCGAGTTCCCGACTCGTCCCGACGGTCTCATCCTGACCGAGACCGCGACTGGAATCACGCTGCCTGAGGGTCAGCAGAGCATTCTTGACACGGGCGTGATCTACACCGAGACGGCAGCGGACAACTGCACCTTCGGTGAGGTCTTCACCACGGATGGGCGCATTCCCGCGCTGAACCTGACCCTCGTGGAGGATCCAGGCGTCAACATCCTGTACAACGTCTCCGCAACCTTCAACAAGGAGACGTACGACAAGGCTCCTGAGGCCTTCGACGGCATCATCAATGCCGTGCTCGCGCCGCTCACGAACCAGAAGATGGCCGAGTTGAACGCACAGGTGTCCGCTGAGGGCCAGGAGCCCTCGGCCGTGGCCAAGGCGTACCTGGTCGACCAGGGCATCATCGCCGGATAAGCCGTGGTCGGGTCACGGGGCTGGTGCTCCGTGACCCGACTCTGGCTTCGGGCTGACCCATGTCTGGCATCGAATCCTGGTTCGAGTACCTGTCCTCGCGATGGGATCTCGTCGCGACGACCCTGACGGAGACTCTCTTCTACGTCATCACGGTCATCGTCGCGGCATCCGTGGTGTCCATCGCGACGGGCGTGCTGACGCGCAATCGGGCGCTGCCGCGTGAGCTCTCCCTCGCGATCACCAGCGTCTTCCTGACGATCCCGTCGCTGGCCCTCTTCACCATCTTCATCCCGGTGGTGGGCCTGGGTTTCTGGCCCTCGTTCATCGCGCTGTTCCTCTACGCGTTGCTGCCGATCCTGCGCAACACGGTGACGGGGCTGCAGTCAGTCGACTCGAGCGTCGTCGAATCCGCCCGTGGAATGGGCATGACACGGGCGCAGATCCTGTTTCGTGTGGAGCTGCCGCTGGCCTGGCCGATCATCCTGGCGGGAATCCGGGTGTCCGCTCTGCTGACTGTGGGCATCTCCGCTATTGCGACGCTCGTCGCCGGTGGCGGACTCGGCGACTTCATCAAGTCGGGCCTTGCGCGGCTTCCGCTGCCGAACTCACTTGAGGCGATCTGGACGGGCGTGATCCTGTCACTGCTCCTGGCTCTCGCCATCGACACTTCCATGCGCGGCATCGGCCGCCTCACGACATCTGCAGGAGTCCGGTCATGAATCCACACGAGCTCGATCCGCTGAATGAGCCCCGGGCACTCATCGAACTGGTGAATGTCTCCAAGACGTACCCCGGTTCGGAGAGCCCTGCCGTTGTCGACCTCAACCTCGCGGTTCGCGAGGGCGAGATCCTCGTCCTCGTGGGGCCTTCGGGCTGCGGCAAGAGCACGACGCTGCGCCTCATCAACCGCATGATCGAGCCGACGGGCGGATCGATCATCTTCGAGGGCGCGGACGTGACGAAGAGCGATCCCAACGAACTGCGTCGCCACATCGGCTACGTGATCCAGCAGGTGGGTCTGTTCCCGCATCGCACCATTGCCGAGAACATCGGCACCGTGCCGCGACTGCTCAAGTGGGACAGGAAGCGAATCAAGGCCCGGGTCGAGGAGATGCTGGAACTCGTCGGCATGGATCCGAAGACCTTCGGGCCCAGATACCCCCGAGAGCTCTCCGGCGGTCAGGCCCAGCGCGTCGGCGTCGCGCGCGCGCTGGCAGCCGATCCTGATGTACTGCTGATGGATGAGCCGTTCGGGGCCATCGATCCCATCACGAGGGATCGTCTGCAGAACGAGTTCCTCCGGCTTCAGGCGGAGCTGAAGAAGACCATCGTCTTCGTCACGCATGACATCGACGAGGCCGTGAAGATGGGAGATCGCATCGCGATCCTGCGCGAGCAGTCCGTCATCGCCCAGCTGGATCGACCAGAGGTGATCCTGACTGACCCGGCTGACGACTTCGTTGAGAACTTCCTCGGATCGGGCGCGATCCTCAAGACGCTGACCCTGAGTCGTGTGCGTGACATCGACCTCTCGGCCATTCCGCCGGTGCGCCCCGGAGCCACCCGGAGTCAGGCACTGGCAGCCGTGGAGGAGTCGCCTTCGGGCGTCGCGGTGCTGCTGGACGCGGCCGATCATCCTGTGCGCTGGGTCGATCGACGCTCTTTGGACAATGCGGCCAAGCCCTTGGAGCAGGCCGGACGTGGTGTCATGGTGATGCTCCAGCCCGAGGACACGCTTCAGGACGCACTGTCGGCGATGCTGCAGACGTCCACGGGCATGGCCGTCGTCGTGGATGGCAAGGGTCGCTACCTGGGCTGTGTCACCATTGAGGCCCTCGCCCGCCTGCTCGTGCAAACGCAGAACGGCAACGCATGAACGACACGCGCGCCACGAGACTGGACCTGATCGTCACGCCGGCGCTCGGCGTGATCCTGGCGGTGCTCCTGGCCGTGGTCTGGGTCTACTCCGACATGGACCCGACGACCGAGCGCATCCTGGAGCCGTCGAATCTGCTCCGGCAGTTGGAGCAGCAGCTGGTGCTCGCGTTCTGGTCCACGGTGCTCGTGATCGTCGTCGCCATCCCCTTGGGCATCATGGTGACGCGAGGCGGGGCGCGGGGCCTGAAGAACACCATGGTTGGGCTGCTGGGACTGGCCCAGGCGATTCCGGCCTACGGGCTCATCGTCCTGTTCTTCGTCTGGCTGGGGCAGGGTGCCACCACGGTCATCCTGGCCCTCGCAGCGTTCTCCCTGCTTCCGGTCCTTCGCAACACGATCGTCGGTATCGAGCAGGTTGACCCGTCGATCATCGAGTCCGGCAAGGGTATGGGCATGACTCCTGTGCAGCGGCTCGGACGTATCGAGCTGCCACTCTCCGTCCCGGTGATCATCTCTGGAATTCGGACCGCGACGGTCATCACCGTCGGCATGGGAACGCTGGCGTTCCTCATCGGTGGAGGAGGCCTCGGCGAGACGATCAATGCGGGCCTGAAGCTGAACCGGCCGACGGCAATCTTCGTCGGTGCAGCGCTCGTCGCCCTTGTCGCTCTCTCTTTCGACTTTGCTGGAGCACTGGCTCAGCGCTACCTGCGCCCCAAGGGCTTGTAGCTGCGTAAGCAGCACGAAGGGGGTGCGTGCCGAAGCACGCACCCCCTTCGCAGGCTGAGACTAGTTGCCGCCCTCGTTCAGGGTGACGTCGATCGGGGCGAAAGCATCGCCCGTCACATTGAGGCCTTCGGCTTCCAGAGCGGCGTCGGCTGCCTCCGCATACTGATTTGTGAAGGCCGCAGCCCCAGGGTCAGCGGTGATGATCGTTGCACCCTCGAGGTTCTTGGTGTTGAGAGCGATATTGACCGTCTGATCCCAGAGAGCCTGGTCGATCATGCCCACACCGGCCGGGCTGGGCCAGATCAGCTTGTTGACCTCGTTCATCATCCAGAGCTGGTGGCTGGCGCCAAGCTTGGAGCCATTGGCCGTGATGATGTCCGCACACTCCTGAGCGTTGTCGCGGCAGTAGATCCAGCCCTTGAGCGAAGCCGTGACGAAACGCTGGGTCATGTCCTGGTAGGCAGGATCGCTGAGGCGCTCCTCAGATGCCCAGACGGCGTCCTGGTACATCGCGACACCCTCGTCGTTGTAGTTCACGACGTTGAAGTCCTCGGGGGTGTAGAGCGCACCAGTGTCGGGGTTCACGGCCTCGAGCACCATTGCGTACTCGTTGTAGGTCATCGCCTCGGCGGCGTCGATCTCACCGTTCAGCAGGGCTAGCATGTCGAACTGCTGCTGCACGTTCTCGACGTCGGATGCCGGGTCAAGGCCCGCCTTGGAGATGGCGGCGAAGACCTCGTACTCGTTGCCGAAGCCCCAGTTGCCGATCTTCTTGCCCTTGAAGTCGGTAGCAGTCGTGATGCCCTTGTCCGCGAACGACACCTGAAGGGTGCCTGAGCGCTGGAACACCTGCGCAACATCGACGATTCCGGCACCCTGCTCACGCGACGCAAGGGCCTTGGGAACCCACGAGATGGCGAAGTCAGCACCGCCCTGCGCCAGAACGGTCTGGGGCACGATGTCCACACCGCCCTCGAGGATCGTGATGTCCAGGCACTGCTCGTCGTAGTAGCCCTTGTCCTTGGCGGCGTAGTAGCCGCCGAACTGGGCCTGGACGAACCACTGCAGCTGAAGGCTGACGGGGGTCTTCTCGGTGCACTCGGTGGTCGCTGCCGCGTCGTCGGCCGCGGGGGCCTCCTCGGTGGCGGTATCGGCGGCTGCCGTGGCCTCGGTGTCGGCGGCTGCAGTGGTGTCAGCGCTGTCGCTGCCCCCGCATGCCGTCAGCGCCAGGGCGCCAACTGTCGCCAGGGTGGCCATGCGCACCCAGGGACTACGTGCGATCGCTCGCATATTTCCTCCTTGTGGGACTTCTCGGTGGGTCCTGGGTTGCAGGCGGCTAGTTGCTCCGCCGGTGACCTATCCAGGGGGTGGACCATCGCTCGAGGGCCAGGACCACCAGGTAGAACAGCAGTCCGACGACGATCGAGGCGACGACATAGGCCCAGGCGCGGCCGTAGGCAGTGTTCGCGGCTGATGACGCGATACGACTGCCCAGGCCCTGCTGGGGACCGCCGAAGTACTCGGCGACCAGTGCGGTGATGACGGCGAGGGGTGCGGCGATCTTCAGGCCCGTGAAGAAGAAGGGAATCGCGTTGGGAATGCGCAGCACCCGAAGTGTTGTCTTGGGGGAGGCATTCATGGATCGCATCAACTCCAATTGCACGGGCTGCACCTGAAGCAGGCCGCGAGTCAGGTTCACGAACATCGGGAAGAACACGATGATGACCGTGACGAGCACTCGGGGCGTGCGGCTGGTGATGTTGAACATGTTGTTCAGGATGGGTGTCAGGGCAATGATGGGCACGGTGGCCAGCCCCGCGGCAAGCGGTGTGATCAGATTGTTAACGACGCTGAACCGGACTGCCAGGAGCGCGGCCACGATGCCCAGGATGGTGCCGATGGCCAGGCCCATGATCGCCGTCGTGCCGGTGTAGAAGGCGGTGGACGACATGAGGCCGAGATCGCCGAAGAAGTTGCTCGCGATCAGACTGGGCGCGGGCAGCAGGTAGGGCTTGATGTCCTGCACGATCACGAGGAGTTCCCACGCGGCCAGCGCCAGGACACCGATGAGCAGCGGTGTCCAGACGGGCTTCAGGCGCTCGCTCATCACACTTCCCCGGCTCGAGCGCGGACGGCTCCGCCACCGTGGCCGCGGAGGGCCTCGCGGACCGCGGTGACCGATTCGAAGAAGGCCTCGGCCTCACGGGTGTCCTCATTGCGTTCGCCGAGGTCGATCGGGACGATGTCAGTGATTCGCCCGGGACGAGGTGACATCACCACTACGCGGTCGGAGAGGTAGACCGCCTCGGGAATCGAGTGAGTCACGAAGATGATGCTCTTGCCCGTCTCCTGGCGGATCCGCAGTAGCTCGTTCTGCATGCGCTCGCGGGTCATCTCGTCGAGCGCCCCGAAAGGCTCGTCCATGAGCAGCAGGGGCGGGTCGACGGCGAGGGATCGCGCGATGGCAACGCGCTGCTGCATGCCACCGGACAGCTCCCATGGTCGATGGGTTGCGAAGTCAGCGAGCTGCACCATCTCCAGCAGCTCCATGGCGCGCGCGGCCCGCCTGTCCTTGGGCCAGCCCTGAAGCTCAAGCGGGAGCTCGACGTTGCGGCGAACCGTGCGCCAGTCGAACAACGCTGCCTGCTGGAACGCCATGCCGTAGTTCTGCTGCTCGCGTGCCTGAGCGGCAGGGACTCCCGCCACCATCACGTCGCCTCGGGTTGGCTGCGTGAGGTCGGCGATGACCCGCAGCAGGGTGCTCTTGCCGCATCCGGACGGTCCGATCAGCGAGATGAACTCGCCCTGGCCCACCGTGAGGTCGATGTCCTGCAGGGCCGTCACCTCGTTGGATTGGCCCTCGTTGAAGATCTTCCAGACACCGGAGGCATGGACGGCTGTCGTCGTCGACGGCGAGGTGCTCATGCGTGATTCTCCTTGGGCAGGTTGCGGGTGAGGTAGACGTCCAGGGCTGTCACGAGTGCGGCAGCGACCAGGCCCAGCAGGATGGCTCCGAAGACGGCGACGTAGACCTTCGCCGGCTGCGCCGTGGTCTCGCGTGCGTATTCGATGATGAGGCGCCCGATGCCTCCACGGACACCGGTCGAGATCTCCGCGACGACGGTGCCGACGACCGCGGCGGCCGCCGAGACCTTCATCGCGGGCACCAGATACGGCAGTGACGAGGGGAAACGAAGCTTCCACAGGATCTGGCGAGGGGTGGCGGCGTAGGAGCGCATGAGCTCTAGGGCCGTGGGCGTCGGTGCCTGCAGTCCGCGCAGAGCGCCCACGCTCATCGGGAAGAACGCCAGATACGAGGCGATGAACATGACGGAGTACGTACTGCTCCACTCGAATGGGCCCAGGCTGACCCGATTGCCGATTCCGGTGATGAGTGGGGCCAGGGCGATCAGGGGCACGGTCTGAGATGCGATCACGAATGGCAGCAGGCCACGCTCGAAGAAGGCGAACCGCTGCATGACGATCGCCAGCAGCAGGCCGACCCCGACGCCGATGACGAAGCCGCCCAGGGCGATCAGCAGCGAGTAGAGCGCCGCCGAGGCGACCGCCTGCGCGACCGTGGTGTCCGACCCCCGAACCTCGGGTTCGGCGAACCCGGCGACCATAGTCCACACGTGGGGCATCGCCGTGTCGCTGGTCGTCATGGGCAGTTCGATGATGGTTCCGACGAACTTCACCAGCTCCCACATCACGATGGTGAGAGCGACACCGGCAAGCGCCCACAGGAGACCGAACAGTCCCGCACGCAGTCGACGCGTCGAGTTGCTGGGACGAGTGTCCGGGGCCGCCTGCACGGCGTCAGTGTGGGTCACGCGTGTATCGCTCCTGTTTCGTCAGGCGAGGGTCAGGACTTGGCCTTGAGGTGCTCCTGGACGGCGGGGATGACCTTCTCGCCATAGGCGGCCAGCGTGTGGTCCTTGTCATCGTGCTGGAGGTACAGGGCGAACTGGTCGACGCCCAGCGCCTTGAGCTCCTCCAGTCGGGCGACGTGCTCCTCGGGAGTGCCGATCAGGCAGAAGCGGTCGATGATCTCGTCGGGCACGAAGTCGGTGTGCGTGTTCCCGGCCTGGCCATGCTCGTTGTAGTCGTAGCCCTGACGGTTCTTGATGTAGTCGGTGAGGGCGGTGGGGACTGCTGCGCCCTGCTCTCCGTAGCGGGCCACGATGTCGGCGACGTGGTTGCCCACCATGCCGCCGAACCAGCGCAACTGGTCGCGGGCATGGGCCCGCGCCTCGTCGGATCCGTCGGTGACGTAGGCCGGTGCAGCCACGCAGATGTAGACATCGTCAGGATTGCGGCCCGCCGCTGCTGCCGCATCGCGCACTGCCTGGATGGTCCAGGCCGCGATGGACGGATCGGCGAGTTGGAGGATGAAGCCATCGCCCACTTCACCGGTCAGGGCCAGCACCTTCGGCCCGTAGGCCGCGACCCAGACGCCCGAGGCCGAGCCCGTGGCCCAGGGCAGTCGCAACTGGTTGCCCTTGTAGTCGATGGACTCACCGTTGACGAGGCCCTTGATGTCGACGACGGACTGACGGAGCTCGGCCACGGTCACCGGCTTGCCGTTGGTGACCCGGACGGCGGAATCACCGCGGCCGATGCCGATGACCGTCCGGTTGCCGTACATCTCGTTGAGCGTGGCGAAGACCGATGCCGTGACGGTGATGTCCCGCGTCGCAGGATTGGTGACCATGGGACCGACGACGACCTTGCGCGTCTCATCGAGGATCTTGCTGTAGATGACGTACGGCTCCTCCCACAGGATGTGCGAATCGAAGGTCCACACATAGGTGAAGCCGTACGTCTCCGCGCGCTTGGCGAGGTCGATGACGCGGGCGGCCGGGGGCGTGCACTGCAGTACGACTCCGATGTCCATGTTTCACCTTTCGTGGATCTGTCGAGCGGGAGTGCGTGGGAGGGATCTGGTGCTGTGGGTCGGTCGGTTGCCGAGGTGGGGGTGCCCGAGTGCTGACACCCCCACCGTCCAGCTAGCGAGTCTGAGGGAAGCCGAGGTCCACGCTCGAGGTTGACGGGTCCGGCCACCGGGAGGTGACCGTCTTGTTGCGCGTGTAGAACTCCAGGCCGGACGGGCCGTAGATGTTGCTGTCACCGAAGAGCGATGACTTCCAGCCGCCGAAGCTGTAGTAGGCGACGGGCACGGGGATGGGGACGTTGACACCCACCATGCCGACCTGGATGTCGAACTGGAACTGCCGGGCTGCGCCGCCGTCACGCGTGAAGATGGCGGTGCCGTTACCGTACTGGTGCCGGTTGATGAGATCGACGGCCTCGTCGTACGTGTCGACGCGCATGACGGTCAGGACCGGGCCGAAGATCTCATCGTCGTAGGACTTCATTCCGGGCTTGACGTTGTCGAGCAGGGTGGGAGCGAGGAAGAAGCCCTCGGCCGGCAGATCGTTGTCGCGTCCGTCGACCACGATGCTGGCGCCCTCACCGGGTGCGCCCTCGATGTAGGAGGCCACCTTGTCACGGTGCTCGCGGGTGATGAGGGGACCCATCTCCGCCTCTGGATCGGTGCCGGGACCCACCTTGAGCTTCGGAAGCCGGCTCGAGATGGCCTCGACGAGCCTGTCGCCGATACCGCCCACGGCGACGACCACGGAGATCGCCATGCATCGCTCGCCGGCCGAGCCGTAGCCCGCGCTGACCGCCGCGTCGGCTGCCATGTCGATATCTGCGTCGGGAAGCACCACCATGTGGTTCTTGGCTCCGCCAAGGGCCTGAACGCGCTTGCCGTTCGCGGTGCCGGTGGCGTAGATGTACTTGGCGATCGGGGTCGAGCCGACGAAGCTCACGGCCGCGATGTCCGGGTGCTCGAGAATCCGGTCGACGGCGACCTTGTCGCCCTGGACGATGTTGAAGACGCCATCGGGCAGGCCCGCGCGCTTGAGCAGTTCAGCCATGAACAGGGAGACGGAGGGGTCCTTCTCGCTCGGCTTGAGAATGAAGGTGTTGCCGCTGGCGATCGCGTTGGCGAACATCCACATGGGCACCATGGCGGGGAAGTTGAACGGGGTTATGCCCGCGACGACCCCGAGTGGCTGCTTGATGGAGTAGACGTCGACGCCGGTGGAGACCTGCTCGCTGAAGGAGCCCTTCATCAGCTGGGGGATGCCACATGCGAACTCGATGTTCTCGATGCCCCGGGCGAGTTCGCCCGCGGCATCGCTGGGCACCTTGCCGTGCTCGATCGACACCAGGCGGGCGATCTCATCGCGGTTCTCGAGGACGAGGCGATGGAAGGCGAACATCACCTCGGCGCGCTTGGACAACGATGCGCGGCGCCACGTCGTGAAGGCCTCCCGGGCCGCGGACACGGCCGCGTCCACCTCGGCCACATTGGCCAGGCCGACCTCGGCCTGCTGCTCACCGGTCGCAGGGTTGAAGACGGGAGAGGTCCGGCCCGACGTGGACGGTGTGAGACTGCCGCTGATCCAGTGATCGATGGTGCGCATGGCTTCCTTCGTGTGACAGGGCTGACTCAGGTCAGCCGGGGCTCGGTGGGGCGAATGGGGCTAGAGCAGGTACTGCGAGAGGCCTCGCTTGAGGAACTTGCCGTCGCCCTTGGTGCCAAGGTACTGGTCGTCGTCGATGACGATCTTGCCGCGGGACAGGACGGTGTCCACATGCCCGTCGATCACGAAGCCCTCCCATGCTGAATGGTCCATCGCCATGTGGTGGGTCTTGTGCAGCCCGATCTCGGTGCGTCCGGCCGGGTCGTAGACGACGATGTCGGCATCGAAGCCCGGCTTGATGTCGCCCTTCGTGCCGTAGAGGCCGAACATGCGTGCCGGCGTGGTCGAGCACAGCTCGACCCAGCGCTCCAGACTGATGCGGCCCTCGACCACACCCTGGAAGATCAGATCCATCCGGTGCTCCACCGAACCGATCCCGTTCGGGATCTTCGAGAAGTCGGCTACTCCGAGCTCCTTCTGCTCCTTGAAGCAGAAGGGGCAGTGATCGGTGCTGATGACTGAGAGGTCGTTCGTGCGCAGGTAGCGCCAGAGCTCCTCCTGATGGTGCTCGGCCTTGGAGCGCAGGGGAGTGGAGCAGACCCACTTGGCCCCCTCGAAGCCCGCCTGGGCGAGGTGCTCCTCCAGGGACAGGTACAGGTACTGGGGGCAGGTCTCGCCGAACACGTTCCAGCCCTCGTCCTTGTGACCCTGCAGGACCTGCACCGCCTGCTTGGCGGACATGTGCACGATGTAGAGCGGCGCCCCCGTCATGCGGGCGAGCATGATGGCCCTGTTCGTGGCCTCCGCCTCGGTCTCCCACGGCCGGGTGAGGGAGTGGTACTTCGGGTCGGTCTTGCCCTCCGCCAGTGCCTGAGCGACGAGAACGTCGATGGCGCTTCCATTCTCGGCATGCATCATGATCATCGAGCCGTTCTGCGAGGCCTGCTGCATGGCCTGCAGGATCTGACCGTCCGAGCTCAGGAAGACGCCCGGGTAGGCCATGAACAGCTTGAAGGTCGTGACTCCCTCGTTGACGAGTTCATCCATCGCCTTCAGGGAGTCCGAATCGACCCCGCCGACGACCTGGTGGAAGCCGTAGTCGATGGCGCAGTTGCCGGCGGCCTTGCGATGCCACTCCGCAAGGCAGTCCTGGACCCGCTCACCCTGCTTCTGCACAGCGAAGTCGATGATCGTGGTGGTGCCACCCCAGGCGGCAGCACGGGTTCCCGTCTCGAAGGTGTCGGCCGCAACCGTGCCGCCGAACGGCATCTCCATGTGCGTGTGGCCATCGATGCCTCCGGGTACGACGTACTTCCCGCGGGCATCGATGACGCGATCGACGGACGCCGCCAGATCGACGCCGAGCGCCTTGTCGCCCGGAGCCAGGACGCCCGCGATGGTCTCGCCGTCGATGAGCACGTCAGCCTGGCTGCTGCCCTGTGCGGTGACGACTGTGCCGTTCTTGACGAGGATTCTCATGGGGTTCGCCCCTTCGATGATTGGTGTGCGATGGGAGAGGTGACTATGGACGGACGAGGTCGCCGTAGGCATCCGGGCGGCGGTCCCGGTAGAACTGCCAGCGGTTGCGCACCTCAGTGATGAGGTTCAGGTCGAGGTCGCGAACGATGAGCTCGGGGTTGTGGGGATCGCCCTTCTCGCCCACGTAGTTGCCCTCGGGATCGATGAAGTAGGACTGGCCGTAGAAGTCGTCGTCGCCGAGGGGCTCGATGCCCACGCGGTTGATGGCCCCGACGTAGTACTCGTTCGCCACGGCCGCCGCCGGCTGCTCGATGCTCCAGAGGTACTGGCTCAGGCCGCGTGACGTGGCCGAGGGATTGAAGACGATCTGCGCGCCGTTGAGCCCCAGTGCACGCCAGCCCTCCGGGAAGTGGCGGTCGTAGCAGATGTACACGCCGATCTTGCCGACGGCGGTGTCGAAGACGGGGTAGCCGCCGTTGCCGGGACGGAAGTAGAACTTCTCCCAGAAGCCGTTGACGTGCGGGATGTGCTGCTTGCGGTACTTGCCGAGGTAGCTGCCGTCGGCGTCGACCACGGCCGCGGTGTTGTAGAGGATTCCGGGCTGCTCCTCCTCGTACATGGGCAGCACCATGACCATGCCGAGCTCCTTGGCGAGGGCCTGGAAGCGCTCGGTGGTGGGGCCGGGGATGGACTCGGCGTACTCGTAGTACTGCTTGTCCTGAACCTGGCAGAAGTAGGGACCGTAGAACAGTTCCTGGAAGCAGATGACCTGCACGCCCTGCGCTGCTGCCTGGCGCGCGTATTCCTCATGCGCGACGATCATGGACTCCTTGTCGCCCGTCCAATTCGTCTGCACTAGGGCCGCCCGAACTGTGGTCATGCGTTCCTCCTTGGCTGATGCCGATTCGCTTATGCCGATTGGCTGATGCTGCCTTGCGCCCGCTCGAGGGCCTTTGTCATTCTGGACCTTAGACATAAACAGTTGTGTTACAACAGGGTTTCTACAAAGTTCCGCCCGATACGTGTTATGGACATTTCTGGCCCCGGCTGATCAGGTCCGAAGACGGGCCGCGCATGCCGGCCGACGGTGGCCAGCGTGTGTCGGCGGATTGAGGGAGTGACGGAGCAGTGGCATGACGCTGGTGCAAGAGGGGGAGCGAACCCCGCTCGATCAGGCGGGAATCCTGTCCGAGATGGTGCAGGTGGTCGAGGACAGGTCACCCAAGGGCATTGCCGCGGCGATCCATCGGCTCATCCGTTCAGGGACGCTGATCACCGGCGACCGCCTGCCGACCGTCCGCGCCCTCGCAGCGGCGCTCTACGTGAGCCCCGCGACTGTGAGCGAGGCATGGCAGGCGCTGGCGGCCGTGGGAGCGATCCAGGCGCGAGGCCGAGCGGGAACGTTCGTCCGCGAGACGGTGGAGCCGACTCGCCCGGTGCGCTACCTCGGGATCGGAGGCGCCGCGCCCGATCAGGGCATCAACCTGTCCACGGGAACGCCGGATCCACTGCTCCTGCCGCCGCTGCGTGAGGCCGTCGACCGTGTCGTGGCCCGCTCCTCGGCGTGGACCACCAGCTACCTGGACACCCCGGTACTGCCCGAGCTGGAAGAGCTGCTGCTGGCTGACTGGCCCTTCGTCCCCGAGCGGCTGACGGTGGTCGATGGAGCGCTTGACGCCCTGTCCCGTGTTGTCGATGTGCTCGTGAAGTTCGGCGATCGGGTGGCGATGGAGAGCCCGGGCTTCCCGCCCCTCATCGACATGCTGGAGCGCGCCGGGGCCGACATCCTCCCCGTCACGATGGACGAGGAGGGCATCGTGCCCGAATCCCTGGCGGGTGCGCTGGAGCTCCACCCGGTGGCCGTCTTCGTGCAGCCTCGGGCCCAGAATCCGACCGGTGTATCGATGACCCTGGAGCGCTGCACCGCTCTGGCCGAGATCCTCGGACCATCGCGCGCGGCCATCATCGAGGACGACCATTCCGGGGATATCGCGACGGGGGCCGACGTGAGCCTGGGAATGCACCTGCCGGCGCGCACAGTACATATCCGCAGCTACAGCAAGTCCCATGGGCCCGACCTGCGCATCGCCGCCGTGGGCGGCCGGGGAGACGTGGTCGACCCCCTGATCGCGCGGCGCATGCTGGGACCGGGCTGGACGAGCAGGCTTCTGCAGGCCGTCCTGGTCGAGCTGCTCACGGACCCCGGAGCCCGGGCTTCCGTGGAGCGGGCTCGATCGACCTATGCCGTGCGATCTCTGTCCGTTCGAGCGGGGCTGGCTCGTCAGGGCGTCGTGAGCACGACTGGTGAGGGGATCAACGCCTGGGTTGAGGTGCTCGATGAACGAGCGGCCCTGATCACGCTGGCCGCGCTGGGCGTTCGGGTATCGCCCGGGTCGCCGTTCATGGTCGACGACATGCCCAGTAGACACGTTCGTGTCACGACCGGGGTGCTCGATGAGCGCAATGTGGACCAGGTGCAGCACGTGATCGCCGCACTCGCTGCTGGGGCACGTGCCGAGCCGTCCTTGAGGGGCGTGTAGATACGGCAACGATTTCCATCGCTGCAAATGCGTTTCGATCATCCCTTTCGTCACTAATTCCTTGAATCAACGCGGTTTCCGTGGTTCGATGAGGCCGTGGACGACAGATCTGTCGACCACGACATCGGAGGTCCCATGACCCACGCCGTATTCGCCGGTGGAGTGGCTCGGGCTGGCGGCTCGGGCCAGTCGGGCGACGTCGTCAACCCAGCCGACGGAAGCGTGGTGGACTCGTTCCCGCTGGCCGACGCCGCCGACGTCGATGCTGCGGTGGTGGCAGCTTCGGGTGCTTTCGGCGAGTGGTCCACTCTCCCTCCGGTCGAGCGCTCGGCCGCTCTGCTGCGCCTGGCTCAGCGGCTGGAGGACCGGGCGGACGAGTACGCCCTCGTGGAAACACGCCAGACCGGCAAGCCCATTCGACTTAGCTCTGGCTTCGACGTTCCCGGGTCCATCGACAACGTGTCCTTCTTCGCGGGCGCGGCCCGCAACCTCGACGGCAAGGCTGCTGCGGAGTGGGATGGCGACCACACCTCGATGATCCGTCGCGAGCCCATCGGCGTCGTGGGCTCGATCGCCCCCTGGAACTATCCCCTCCAGATGGCCATGTGGAAGATGCTCCCGGCCATCGCAGCGGGCAACACGATCGTCCTCAAGCCAGCGGAGATCACGCCCCTCACCACGCTCATGCTCGCGGAGGACTGCATCGCGGCAGGCATTCCTGCAGGCGTGGTGAACGTCGTCGTGGGTGCCGGGCCCGTCGCGGGCGAGGCGCTCGTCAGCCATCCGGGCGTGTCAATGGTGTCCTTCACCGGCTCCACCGGAGTCGGAAAGCGGGTCATGGGGCTCGCGACCGCCTCTGTGAAGCGAGTGCACCTCGAACTCGGGGGCAAGGCGCCGTTCGTGGTGTTCGACGATGCCGACCTCGAGGCGGCGGTCCATGGAGCGGTGGCGGGCTCTCTCATCAACTCCGGCCAGGACTGCACCGCCGCGACCCGCGCCTACGTCCAACGACCCCTGTTCGAGGCCTTCGTGGCGGGTGTCGCGGACCTGTTCGCAGGTGTGCGCCTGGGCATGCCCGAGGACCCCGCAACCGACCTCGGCCCGCTGATCTCGGCCCGTCAGGCAGAGCGAGTGGCAGGCTTCGTCGACCGGGCCCGCACCGCGGGAGCCCGCGTCGTCACCGGGGGTCGGGCACCCGGAGGTGATCTGGCGTCAGGCGCGTTCTACGAGCCGACGTTGATCGTCGATGCCGCTCAGGCGTCGGAGATCGTTCGGGATGAGGTCTTCGGCCCGGTGCTCGTCGTTCTTCCGTTCGACACGGACGAGGAGGGCATCGCCCTTGCCAATGACACCGTCTACGGCCTGGCCGCCTCCGCCTGGACGCGGGATGTATTCCGCAGCCTGCGTGCGCAGCGCGAGATCAGGGCAGGGTGCGTGTGGATCAACGACCACATCCCGATCGTCAGCGAGATGCCGCACGGCGGCTATGCCCAGTCCGGATTCGGCAAGGACATGTCCACGTACTCCTTCGACGAGTACACCAACATCAAGCACGTCTCCCTGGACATCACAGGTCAGGCACGAAAGCCATGGCACCGCACAATCTTCACCGGACCGGCGTAGCCTGCTCCTGCACGCACCTGCTTGGCCCCGTATGAGCACCGCACTTGCAGACCCCTACACAAGACAGAGATGACCGAAACCGACCGGAGGATCAGATGACAACGAAGCACCCTGAAGCCATTGCCGCGATTGCAGGGACCATGCGTTCCTCGGTCTCGCGACGTCGACTCCTGCAGGCCGCTGGCATCGGTGGCGCTGCAATGGTCGCCGCGGCGTGTGGCACGGGCGGGGATTCAGAGGCGGACGCTTCGGGCGAGGCTGCTGCCGCGGAGGACAAGAGCGACGCGGACAAGACCCTCAACTGGTCGAACTGGCCGCTGTACATCGACGTCAATGAGGACACCGGCGAGCGTCCGACTCTCGAGGCCTTCCAGTCTGAGACCGGCATCGCGGTCACGTACACGGAGGACGTGAACGACAACAACGAGTTCTACGCCAAGGTGCGCACCCAGCTCGAACAGGGTCAGGACATCGGGCGTGACATCGTCGTTCTCACCGACTGGATGGCAGCCCTGTGGATTCAGAACGGCTTCGCGCAGAAGCTCGACAAGGCCATCATGCCCAACTCGGGCAACATCATCCCGCGGCTCAAGAGTGTCTCCTTCGACCCGAACCGCGACTACACGCTGCCGTGGCAGTCTGGCATCGGTGGCTTCGGCTTCAACGTTGCCGCCTACTCGGATGCCACGGGCAACGACAGGCTGGTGACGCTGGATCAGCTGTTCGATCCGGCGATCAAGGGCCGTGTCACAGTCCTGTCGGAGATGCGTGACACCATGGGCGTGATCATCGCAGCGCAGGGATTCGACCCCACGAACTTCACTGATGACGAGTTCAGCCAGTCCATCGAGGTGCTGACGAAGCAGGTGGACAACGGCCAGATCAGGCAGGTCACCGGCAACGACTACATCGCCGCGCTCGAGTCCGGTGACGTCATTGCCGTCATCGGCTGGTCGGGTGACATCCTCGCGCTGGGTGAGGACTTCGGCTTCGAGATCCCTGAGTCGGGTGGCACGCTCTGGACCGACAACATGGTCGTTCCGGCGCTGGCCCAGCACAAGAAGAACGCCGAACTGGCGATGAACTACTACTACAACCCGGATGTTGCTGCGGAGGTTGCTGCCTACGTCAACTACATCTGCCCGGTCGAGGGCGCCCAGGCCGCGATGGAGCAGCTCGATCCCGAGTTGGCAGCGGATGAGTTCATCTTCCCGACATCCGCGACGCTGGATCAGACCTATGTGTTCATGGAGCTGACCGCCGAGCAGAACGAGAAGTACGAAAGGGAGTTCCAGAAGGCCATCGGCAACTAGCCTTCTGCCGCCCGAATATTCGCTTCGACGAGGAGGACGACGTCATCGTGGTGGACGCAGCTCGAACGGTTCAGGATCTGCACCTGCGCAACCTGACCAAGAAGTTCGGTGACTTCGTCGCCGTCGATGACCTCACTCTCACCATTCCCGCAGGGTCGTTCTTCGCCCTTCTGGGCGCGTCAGGCTGTGGCAAGACGACGACCCTGCGGATGGTGGCGGGACTTGAGGATCCGACAGACGGCACCATCAGCATCGGCGACCAGGACATCACCCGGCTGCGGGCATTCCAGCGCCCGGTCAACACGGTGTTCCAGTCGTATGCGCTCTTCCCGCATCTGGACATCTTCGAGAACGTGGCCTTCGGTCTGCGTCGCCGAGGCGTCAAGGACGTCAAGCCGACGGTCGAGCGGATGCTGGATCTGGTAGAGCTGGGGAGCATGGCTCGCCGGAAGCCCTCCCAGCTCTCGGGTGGACAGCAGCAGCGCGTGGCAGTTGCCCGTGCGCTGATCAACCAGCCGGACGTCCTCCTGCTGGACGAGCCGCTGGGCGCCCTGGACCTGAAGCTGCGGCGTCAGATGCAGATCGAGCTCAAGCGGATCCAGGTCGAGGTCGGCACCACCTTCGTGCATGTGACGCACGATCAGGAGGAGGCCATGACGATGGCTGACACGGTGGCGGTGATGAACAACGGACGCATCGAGCAGCTGGGCCACCCGGCCGACATCTACGAGACGCCCCGAACGGTCTTCGTCGCCAACTTCCTGGGTCAGTCCAATCTGATCGTCGGCAGGCGTGCTGGATCATCCGGGGACTCCACCCTGGTGGAGGCACACGGCCAGACGTATGCGGTTCCCAGCGATCGCTGCTTCAGTTCCACCTCGGACGTCACGGTGGGCGTCCGACCCGAGAAGATCACGGTCCTCGACAGCGTCGATGCCGACAAGGTGCCGGACGGGAACAACAGGCTCAACGGACGGGTTACGGACGTCTCGTACACCGGAGTCTCCACGCAGTACCTGGTGGAGGCTCCCTGGGGCCAGGAACTCATCGTGTTCGAGCAGAACGTCGTCGTGGGCGATCGGTGTGAAGTCGGTGACCAGGTGGTCCTGCACTGGGCGCCCAGTCACACATTCGGCCTGGATTCCGCGGGGGGTACCAACTCAGGAGTCGACCCAGACGTCGTGGAGGCGGAGAAGGCAACCGCTCGGCTCCTGAGTGATGGGGCGGAGGCCTGACGATGGTGGCCGTCGTCCCCACGCCGCGGGCTGCTGCGGCGCCGGTGGCCCAGCGTTCCTCCCGCACGGGCTATCTGCTGCTGTTCCCCGGCATCGCCTGGCTGGGCATCTTCTTCGCAATCCCGTTCGTGACGCTGTTCATGACGAGCCTTCAGCAGCCCGTCCCGGGCAAGTCCGGCAGCTACATGTTCGGGCTGCAGTTCAGCAACTATGTGACGGCCATGTCCGAGTACTGGCCCCTCTTCGTCCGCTCGTTCATCTACGCCGGAATCGCGACGCTCCTGGCTCTGGCCATTGCGTACCCACTGGCCTATTTCATCGCCTTCCGAGCGGGCAACTGGCGATCGCTGATGCTGGTCCTCGTCATTGCCCCGTCGTTCGCGTCCTTCCTGCTGCGGACCTACGCATGGAAGACCATCCTCTCGGACGAGGGCATCATCACGACGACCCTGAACTCGTTGCATCTGCTGCCCGATGATCGAATCCTGAACACCGGCATCGCGGTCATCGCGGGTCTCACGTACAACTTCCTGCCGTTCATGATCCTCCCGCTCTACGCGGCACTCGAGAAGATCGATCCTCGGCTGATCGAGGCGGCCGGCGACCTGTACGCATCACCGCAGAAGGCGTTCCGCAAGGTGACGTGGCCGCTGTCCCTCCCCGGCGTGGTGGCGGGAACCCTTCTGACCTTCATTCCAGCCGCGGGTGACTACATCAACGCCGCGCTTCTGGGTTCGACCGGGGATCGCATGATCGGCAACGCGATCCAGATCAACTTCATCCAGTTCCGTGACTATCCGACCGCAAGCGCGCTGTCGTTCGTCCTGATGGCGGCGATCCTCGCGCTTGTCTTCACCTATATCCGTCGAGCGGGGACGGAGGACCTGGTCTGATGCGCTGGCTTCGCAGAAACCTCCTTGGCATCGTCGCGATCGCCGTTCTCGTCTACCTGTTCGTCCCGATCGCTGTGATCAGCGTGCTGTCGTTCAACAAGCCGGCGGGCAAGTACAACCTCAGCTGGAACGAGTTCTCCCTTGACGGCTGGACGAACCTCTGCGGCGTGCCCGGTGTGTGCTCATCCTTCGTGACGAGCATCCAGATCGGCATCATCTCGACCATCGTCGCCACGATTCTGGGAACGATGATCGCGTTCGCTCTCGTGCGCTATCGCTTCCGCGGTCGGAGCACCACGAACCTGCTGATCTTCATGCCGATGGCCACCCCCGAGGTCGTCATGGGAGCGAGCCTGCTCGCCCTGTTCCTGAACCTTCGGTTCCCCCTGGGCCAGATGACGGTGATCATCGCTCACATCATGTTCATCATCTCGTTCGTCGTTGTCACGGTGAAGGCGCGGCTGCAGGGGATGGACCCCCGCCTGGAGGAGGCGGCTCGCGACCTATACGCCGATTCCCGTGGTGTGTTCCGTTACGTCACGTTTCCGCTCGTCCTGCCCGGCATCCTTGGCGCCGCTCTGCTCGGCTTCTCGCTGTCGTTCGATGACTTCATCATCAGCTTCTTCAACGCCGGGACCCTCGTGACGTTCCCGATCTACATCTGGGGTGCGGCTCAGCGGGGAATCCCGGTCCAGGTCAACGCCCTTGCCACCATCGTGTTCCTGGTGGCACTGGGAGTGGTCCTCACGAGTCAGTTCGTTGGCTACCGACGCCGGCGCGCACTGGAGCGTGCTCCGATCGCGATGGACACGATGAGTCGCTCCTGACGCGCCGCCGAGACACAGTCGTCAATGGCTGCTCGGCTGAGCGTACGATGAGGCAAGCTTCTAGGCCTTGAAGGGACTGGTGGGACAGCAGGGCGCTCGGCCCTGTTCCATGCTCGCACGCTGAAGCAAGGAGTCCCCATGCAGTTCTCATCGACGCCCAGTGCCGACGCACTGGCCTCGTTGTCCGACCTGACCATCACCCCTTTCTGGCTGGACAGCCCGGATCGACCGGAACCTCGACCATCGCTCTGCGGGCACGTGGTCGCCGACCTTGTTGTGGTCGGCGGTGGGTTCACCGGTCTGTGGACCGCGCTGCTGGCCAAGGAGGCGGATCCGCAGCGCACGGTGGTCCTCGTGGAGGGTGGCCGCATCGCCGATGGGGCCACCGGACGCAATGGCGGTTTCGTGGCGGCGTCTCTCACCCATGGCCTCGCGAACGGCGCCGAGAGGTTCGCCGATGAGCTCCCCACGCTCCTGCGTCTGGGTCACGAGAATCTGGACGCGATCGAAGCGGCGATCGCCACGTACGGAATCGACTGCTCATTCGAGCGGACCGGCGAGATCGACGTGGCGGTTGCCGAGCATCAGGTGCAGGATCTTCGTGAGCTGTCGGAGTTGGGCGACGAGTTCGGAGAGCACCTTGAGTTCCTGGATGCGGCGCAGATGCGTGCCCGGGTCGACTCGCCCACCTATCTGGCAGGGCTGCTCGACAGTCGAGGCGTGGCGCTCGTCAACCCTGCGCGACTCGCGTGGGGGCTGCTGGCAGCATGTGTCCAGGCGGGCGTCCAGGTCTACGAGCACACCCCGGTGGAGGACCTTCATGACGAGAGCGAAGTCGTGCACGTCCAGACTCGGCATGGTTCCATCCGTGCCAACAGG
>Ga0181559_10000075_pt1 | contig 76187 bp, 82 predicted proteins | sample 011ome_21_FD_133752 | JGI IMG/M metagenome (GOLD analysis project Ga0181559, IMG submission 133752) | Coastal salt marsh microbial communities from the Groves Creek Marsh, Skidaway Island, Georgia - 011508AT metaG (megahit assembly) | ecosystem: Environmental > Aquatic > Marine > Intertidal... | reverse complement strand
CAGTGCTTCGATCAGCCAGGCGAATATCGACAGCGCCTCGATTTCGGATGCCTCGATCTCGAATGCGACGATTGACAGCGCCTCGATCAGCAACGCCAACATCGACAGCGCCTCGATCTCTGACGCTTCGATCAGCCGCGCCACGATCAACAGCGCCTCGATCAGCAACGCCAACATCGACAGCGCCTCAATCTCTGACGCTTCGATCAGCCGCGCCACGATCAACAGCGCCTCGATCAGCAACGCCAACATCGACAGCGCGTCGATCAGCTTTGCCTCGATCAGCACTGCTACGATCAGCCAGGCCTATATCGGCAATGCGTCGATCTCGAACGCTTCGATCAGCAACATGACTGTCAGCGGTGTGGCCAACATCAATGTGGCCAACATCAGCACCGCCAATGTCATCGGCGACCTGACGGTCGGCGGCACGGTGAGTGTGGCTGGCGTCGCCAACTTCGACAGCGACGTGAATGTTGGCGGCAACGTGAATGTCGGCACCATCCAGCTCAACAGCACCACCAACCGGATCACCGGGCTGGCTGCTGGCGTGGATCCGACGGATGCGGTCAACAAGTCGCAGCTCGATGCGGTCTACAACGAACTCGATCACCGCATCGACGTGATCGAACGCAAGCACGAAAAGGCCCTTCAGGGTGTCGCAATGGGCTTCGCGATGAATGCTGCGCCGCTTAACCTCGACAACGGTGAATCCGGGATTTCCGGCGGCGTCGGTACCTTCGAGGGTGAATGGGCCGGGGCCGTCAAGGTCCAGGCCGTCACTGAAGGCGGGGTTGGCTTCGGCGCCAATGTCGGCTTCTCCGAAGATGCCTTCGGCGCCGGTGTCGGAGCCAGCGTGAAGTTCTGATAGACTAGCGTAACAAGAACGGGGGCCGGAGCGTTGCTTCGGCCCCCTTTCTGTGTGTATCGCCGGAATGAAGCCGCCTTTCGGGCGGCGTGGCGTCCGCGGAGACAGTTCCTTGAAATCGAATGCGAAGCTGAAGGTCGGCATCACCATCGCCCCGGCACAGGATGCGCAGGCCTTGCTCTGGGCCAATGGGCTCAGCCAGAATATCGTCTATCTTGCGCTGATGATGCGGCGGGTGACCGTCGTTTCCGAAATCGGCCTGATCTGCGATGTGAAACCGCATGCGGTGGCTGACACGTATGGCCTGCCGGTCTGGTCAGTCGAAGAAGCGGTCAATCATTGCGATGTCGTGATCGAGCTTGGATCGCGCAGCTTTCATAGCGAACATGTGCAGCGGCTGCGCAAGCGCGGTGGCAAGCTGGTCAGCTTTGTTGCGGGCAATGTCATGGCCTTCAACTTCGAGGCGCTGGCCCATGGCAAGCATTCGGGCGAGAACCTGGTCAAGCACGGGTTCGATGCGGTGTGGCTGCTGCCGCAGCACTGGCACATGTGCCGTTCCTATTGCGCGATCACCAGTTCGCCCAATGTCCATGAGATTCCTGTCCTGTGGGACCCGATCTTCCTCAACCAGACCGCCGGAATTTTCAAAAAGAACATCTTCTGGCGCGAACCCGACGGCGGAAAATACACTTTGGGTTGCTTCGACCCCAATGTGAACGTGCTCAAGACGTTCCACTTGCCGCTGCTGGTCAGCGAAGAAGCCTATCGCATCGACAAGTCACGGATTGACCGGCTACTGCTGTTCGGATCGCTGCGCCTGAAGGAAAGCCAGCACGTCACCGAAATGATCCTGGCCACGGATATTGGCGCGGATGGGCGTGTTTCGCTGGAAGACCGGCACTCGCTGGTTCATGTCATCGGCTCGAACGTCCATGCGATTGTGACGCATCAATGGGAAAACAATCGCAATTATCTCTATTACGAAATCCTCTACATGGGCTGGCCGCTGATCCACAACGTGCCCGCGCTGGGCGAGGCCGGCTATTTCTTCGAGGATTTCAATCCCCAGCATGGTGGCCAGGTTCTTGCCGATGCGCTGGCGGGCCATGCCAGCAACCGGATCAAGCAACGCGATGCGGTTCGCGAAGCACTGTGGAGCGTGAGCGTGGACAATCCGCAGTTGCAGGATCGCTATGCCGAACTGCTGTTGCAGGTCATGGGCTGAACAATCGCGAGGGATGATCAGATGAAACGCTATAACGTCGCGATTTCGATGGATTTCATGGAAGGTGCCTTCGGGGGCATCTTCACTAATGGTCTGCGCCAGAACAATATTTTCCTTTACCGCATGTTTCGGGCTTCGGCCAATTGCAACAAGGTGTGGATCCTCAATTCGGGCACTCACGAATATAAGTTCGAGGATGGCGTGCTGGGGATCGAACCAGATGCGATCGTCCGGTTCGATGCCATCAAGGATGAGCTGGACTACCTGCTGGTGGTTGGCACCCGGCCTGGCCCCGATCAGCTGAAATATCTGAGCGACCGGGGGTGCAAGATCATCTTCTACAAGGGCGGAAACAGCGCAATCCTGTCCATGGAAGGCGTCGCGGGCCCCGACATCGACAAATATGGCGAACGCTATTTTGACCGGGATCTGTACGACACGATCTGGATGACGCCGCAGCACATGCGCAGCTATGCGGGCTGGGCGAAGACGATCTATCGCATTCCGGTTCATGAAGTGCCACAGGTCTGGGATTCCAGCCTGCTGGAACTGCAGGACGAGATGACCCGTGGCAGCTATGGCTACAAGAAGAAGAAGCGGGGAGAAAAGTGGAAGATCGGGGTGACCGATCCCAACATCACCGTGATGAAGACGGTGCATATGCCCGCGCTGGTCTGCGAAGCGGCCTATCGCAAGCGGCCGGCGGCTTTTGAGAAGATCTACATCACAAATTCCCTGCAATTCATGCAGGATGCCCATTTCATCAGTTTCATGGAAGCGCTGTCTGCGGCGGCCAAAGGCGTGATGAGCGTGGAGCAACGCTTCATGCTGTTCGATTTCCTCGCCAAACATGTGCAGGCGATCGTGACGCATCATTGGGAAAACGGGCTGAATTACCTCTATTACGAGGTGCTTTACGGAAATTATCCACTGATCCACAACTCCGAATTCCTTGCCGATTATGGCTATTATTACAAGGATTTCGACGCGGAAGATGGCGCGCGTGCATTGCTGGAAGCAATGCGGGTGCATGATCGCAATCTGGATCAATACAAGGCCAGGAATGATGAGCTGTTCGCCAGGCTTAACCCGGCCGCTAAGGACACGATCCGCCTTCACGAGAAGCTGATGTACGCAATCTGACGTTGACGTCAGTTCTAGCACGCAAAAGGGCCCGGCGCTTCGGGGGAAGCACCGGGCCAGTTCACGTCCCCGAGGGCGGGACGATCAGCGCAGCAGGGAGAGGACGTTCTGCTGGCTCTGTTTCGCCTATCGCCGCATCGAACTCGACGCGCAGGTCAAGGGGAGCGACCGTGGCAGGCTGGGCCGGTTCTGCCTGGATCAGGCGGTAATGACGCTGGAAAATGCGATCGCGGCTGACCGGCGCCGGAATATCGCCGGGCGCGCCGATGCGCTGACCTGCGCGGCCGGACTGATCCCTGCACTGCGCCGGGGCATCGCCCCTGACAATCCGTTGCGCCCGGCGCTGCTGACTTTTCTTGGTGCGGCCGCCGCCGGGATCGGTAGCACCGTTGCAAGGTTCCAAGAAGGCAAGGTGCGCGCGCTGCGTAAGGATCTGCGTAACATAGTGGCGGCCGTGCATCCGGATTGAGCCATCTTGCCCCTGTCATGGCAGTGATCGCGATGTCAAAGGGCGCGGTCGGTTCAAGGATAGAGCGAGCATTCATCAAAAATTATCCGACAAAATCGTCGGGCAATCTTGATTTGCTGGCATTCATGCAGCAGTGGCAATATCAGTAAATCCAGAAGCTCGTCCATCGGGTCACACCATGCCCGGCAGGCGCAAGTTCAAGAAACAGGGATTAAGGCTTGATGGTTGGGATTGGAATGGATGCCGCGCTTGAAATCGCGGACCGGGTCGAACGGTTCGTGCGCGAGGAAGTGGTCCCCTATGAGAAGGATCCCCGGCGCGACAGCCATCATGCCCCGACTCTCGAGCTGGTTGCCGAACTGAAGGACAAGGCCCGCGACGCAGGGGTCATGACCCCGCATATCCTGCCCGATGGCCGCCACCTGTCGCAGCGCGAAACTGCGGCCGTGCTGATCCGCACTGGCCTTTCCCCGCTTGGCCCGCTGGCCTGCAACACCGCCGCACCGGATGAAGGCAACATGTATCTGCTGGGCAAGGTCGGCAGCCCGGCGCTGAAGGAACGGTTCCTGGCCCCCATGGTATCGGGCGAGAAGGCATCTGCCTTCTTCATGACCGAACCATGGGGCGAAGGAGGTGCCGGTTCCGATCCTTCGATGATGCAGACCACCTGCCATCAGGATGGCAATCACTGGGTTGTGAACGGGCGCAAGGCGTTCATCACCGGCGCCACCGGCGCGCAGGTCGGCATCGTCATGGCCAAGGCGGAAGCGGGTGCCTGCATGTTCCTGATCGACCTGCCGGACCCGGCGATCACTATCGACCATGTCCCGAACACGATCGACAATTCCATGCCTGGCGGGCATCCGGTGCTGACGATCAAAGATCTGCGCGTCCCGGCCAGCCAGATGCTGGGCGAAGCGGGCGAAGGCTTCAAATATGCGCAGGTCCGGCTTTCCCCGGCGCGGCTCTCGCACTGCATGCGCTGGCTGGGCGCGTGCATCCGCGCCAACGAGATTGCAGTGGACTATGCCTGCCGCAGGGAGGCGTTTCGCCAGAAGCTGATCGATCACGAAGGCGTGGGCTTCATGCTGGCGGACAACATGATCGACCTCAGACAGGCGGAACTGATGATCAACTGGTGCGCGGACGTGCTTGATACGGGCGACCTGGGCGTGGCGGAAAGTTCCATGGCCAAGGTTGCGGTCAGCGAGGCGCTGATGCGGGTGGCGGATCGCTGCGTTCAGGTGATGGGCGGCACCGGGGTGACTGACAATACGATTGTGGAACAGGTCTTCCGCGAGATTCGCGCGTTCCGGATCTACGATGGTCCCACCGAAGTCCATAAATGGAGCCTGGCGAAGAAGATCCGCCGCGACTGGAAAGCGCAGCTTGTATGAGCGCGCTTGATCAGGATGCCAACGCCGGGACGACTGCGGTCCGCGCAGCCCACCGCTTTGACGAGGCTGCGCTCGAACTTTGGCTGAAGGCCAATGTGTCCGGCTATGCGGGCCCGCTGACGGTGGAACAGTTCAAGGGCGGGCAATCGAACCCCACTTACAAGCTGGTTACGCCCGCACGTTCCTATGTGTTGCGGCGCAAGCCGCCCGGCAAGATACTGAAGGGCGCGCATGCGGTGGAGCGCGAGGCGCGGGTGCTGACTGCGCTGGGCAGCGCCGGTTATCCGGTTGCACATGTCCACGGGCTCTGCACCGATGACAGCGTCATCGGCAGCTGGTTCTATGTCATGGAAATGGTCGAAGGGCGGATCTTCTGGGACGCAACCTTTCCGGGTGTCGACCGCGCGGACCGGCCCGCCTATTTCGATGCGATGAATGCGGCCATTGCCGGGCTGCACTGTCTCGATCATGTGGCGCTGGGGCTGGAGGATTACGGCAGGCCGGGCAATTATTTTGCGCGCCAGATCAGCCGCTGGTCCCGCCAGTATCAGGAGGATGTGGATGCCGGGCGCGACGAGGCGATGGATGCGCTGGTCGCGTGGTTGCCGGGCAATATTCCTGCCGGTGACGAAACCTCCATTGTTCATGGCGATTTTCGCTGCGACAACATGATCTTTCATCCGACCGAACCGAAGGTTCTGGCCGTGCTGGACTGGGAGCTTTCGACGCTTGGCCATCCGCTGGCCGATTTCGCCTATCACGCGATGATGTACCAGATGCCGCCCGATATCGTCGCCGGGCTGGCCGGGGCCGATCTGGCCGCGCTCAACATCCCGGGCGAAGCGGACTATGTCGCGGCCTATTGCGAGCGGACGGGCCGGGCCGGGATTGCCAACTGGGATTTTTACGTCGCCTTCAACTTCTTCCGGCTGGCCGCCATCTTTCATGGCATCAAGGGGCGGGCTGTACGCGGCACCGCCTCGTCGGCTCATGCGCTTGAACGCGCAAAAAGTTTTCCGGTCCTGGCTCGGCTGGCGCGCGAGGCGATGGATCGCTGCCGTTGACGGAAATCCGGCCATCGGCTGACCGGGGGCAATGACGCCAGTGGCACGACAACAATAGCGATTGAAAGAGGTTTCAAGTGACAATCAGGACTCGCTTTACCGAGCTGTTCGGGATCCAGCACCCCATCGTCCAGGGCGGCATGATGTGGGTGGGCTATGCCGAACTGGCCGCCGCCGTGTCCAATGCGGGCGGGCTGGGCATCATCACCGCGCTCACGCAACCCACACCCGATGATCTGCGCCGCGAAATCGACCGTTGCCGCAAGCTGACCGACCGGCCGTTCGGGGTGAACATCACCATCCTGCCTTCGGTCAGCCCGCCGCCTTATGCCGAATACCGCAGGGCGATCATCGACAGCGGCGTGACTATCGTCGAAACCGCAGGCCACAAGCCGCAGGAACATGTCGATGATCTGAAGGCGCACGGGATCAAGGTCATTCACAAATGCACAGCGGTGCGCCACGCGCTGTCAGCAGAGCGGATGGGTGTCGATGCGATTTCCATCGACGGTTTCGAATGCGCGGGGCATCCGGGGGAAGATGACATTCCCGGCCTGATCCTGATCCCGGCGGCGGCGGACAAGGTGACCATCCCGATGATCGCATCGGGCGGGTTCGGGGACGGGCGCGGGCTGGCGGCGGCGCTTGCGCTGGGCGCGGATGGCATCAACATGGGTACGCGGTTTTGCGCCACGGTGGAGGCGCCGATCCATGACCATATCAAGCAGCTGATCGTCGACAATGATGAACGCGCGACCAACCTGATCTTCCGCAAGTTCAAGAATACCGGTCGGGTTGCAAAAACGCCGGTGTCGGACAAGGTCGTGGAAATATCCGCCCTGCCTGACAGCGTGTTCGAAGATATTCGCCCGCTCGTTTCGGGCGCAAAGGGGCGCGAGGCGCTGACCACCGGCAATATCGACGCGGGGCTGGTCTGGGCAGGGCAAGTACAGGGGCTGATTCACGATATCCCGACCTGCCGCGAACTGATTGACAGGATTGTCAGCGATGCCGAAGCGATCATCGCCAATAGGCTGAGCGGGATGATAGCGGCTTGAAGGCCCCTGGCCGCACCGACGCTGATCTTTGAGGATATGCAAAGGCGCAGCAACTGATCTAAGGCTGCCGAATGCCGAAATCCGCCCCGCCCAAGTTCCGTCCTTCGACCGAGGAAACGCGGATCAAGATCATGGAGGCGGGCGAACGCCTGTTCGGGGAACAGGGGATCGAGGCGGTGGCGATGCGCGCCATCTCGATCGAGGCGAAGCAGCGCAATACCGCCAGTGTGCAATATCACTTCGGGGACCGGACCGGGCTGCTCAAGGCCATCTTCGAATATCGTGAGGGGCAGTTTGACGCGATGCGGGCTGACATTGTCGCCCGGGGTCGCGAATTCGACCAGTTGGGCGACATTCGCTGGCTGCTGCGCGCGCTGTATTATCCCTATTTCCGGCATTATACGGAACGCAGCGGGTTGCCCTACATCCGGCTGCATTTCCAGTATCTTGCCAATCTGCGGCCGCGCGGCGTGCTGCACCCGGTGGACTATGATTGCCCGTCCTCAATATACCTGCGAGAAGTCGTCGCGCGGCTGCAGAAGAAGCTGAACTTTCTCGATCTCCAACAGTTCACCATGCGGCTGGAGGCGACCGGTTCCATGTTTCTGGGCGCGCTGATGCAGCACGCCGCCCGCCCGCTGGAACCGGTGATGCACGCAGCGGTGCATTACCCCTCGCTATTCGAGACGCTGCTGGAGATGATGGCGGCCAGCATGACCGTGCCGCCATGGAATTTCTCCAGCGACTGACAGTGCGCGCCTTACTGCGCCGTCAGCCCGCCATCGATGACATGTTCCGTGCCGGTGATGAAACCGGATTCGTCGGAGGCAAGATAGACCGCCAGCAGCGCGACGTCGTCCGCCTCGCCCACCCGGCCGATCGGAACCGAGCCGCTGGCGATGGCGATCCCCTCCTCATCGAGCGCGTCAGTCATCATCCGGGTGCGGATGTAGCCGGGATGAATCGAATTGGCCCGGATGCCCTGCTTGCCATATTCGATGGCGACCTGCTTGGTGATCCCGCGCACGCCGAACTTGCTGGCGGCATAAGCCACATTGGGCGTGCCATAAATGGCGACGATGCCCGAAATGGACGAGACGTTGATGATCGATCCGCCACCCGCCCTGAGCATGGACGGTATGACGCATTTGCTGCCCAGGAAAACGCCGGTCAGGTTGACCGCGCAGACTCTGGCAAAATCAGCCTCGTCGAGGTCAGCGCAGGCAGCCACCGGGCCGATGATCCCCGCATTGTTGACCAGGGTGGTGACAGGGCCGAACGCTGCTTCACTGGCGGCGACCAGCGCCTGCCAGTCCGCTTCGCTGGCGACGTCGAGCCTGCGCGCGATGGCCGCTTCGCCGAGTTCGGCGGCGAGCGCCGCTGCGCCTGCCTCGTCAATGTCGGCCAGCATCACCCGGGCGCCCTCGGCCACGAAGTTGCGGGCATGCGCAGCGCCCATGCCCTGGGCCGCGCCAGTGATAATTGCAACCTTGCCTTCAAGCCGCGCCATGCGAATCTCCCAGTCACTTGTTCGTCACGCTCAGTGATAAGGTGAATTTGCGCGTCGCCAACCATTATCGAACGAGTGATTTAAAAAAATCGATATTTCGTCGAGATGCGCGGTTGCAAAGCCGGGTGCCTGCGATAGATGTTGGCTGGCTGATTTAAAAAAGCGGCGACCTCTTATCGAGTCGCATGACATTATTGTCACTGGGAAGGTGTTTGAATGGACGGCGCGACGATCGAAGGCGAGGGGTTCCAGTCCGCTCTCGCGCCCCGGCCCCCGCATGTGCCCGCTGACCGGGTGATCGACTTCAACCTGCACCAGCCCGTCCCGGGCGGGCAATCGGTTCATGAATTCTGGCGCGACCTGCTGGCCTCGGCCACGCATGACGTAATGTGGACCCCGCATAATGGCGGGCACTGGCTGGCGACCGAACCTGGTCTGTGCGAAACGATCCTTGCGGATTCAGACCGGTTTTCCAGCCGGGTCGTGATCGTGCCGCGCGATCCGATCGGCGAAACCTATTCCAATTTCATTCCGCTCTCGCTCGATCCGCCGGTACACGGCCCCTTCCGCAAGGTGCTGAACGACAATCTCGGGCCGCGTCAGGTCAATGCTGTCGCGGATTCGATCCGCAAGCTCACGAATGAGCTGATTGATGCCTTCGCGGGGCAGGGCCATTGCGAGTTCAAGGAAGAATTCGCCGAACAGCTGCCGGTGCGCATCTTCATGAGCCTGGTCGATCTGCCGGAAGAGGATTTGCCCCGCCTCAAATATCTGGCGGACCAGTTCACCCGCCCGGACGGAACCATCACTTTCCCCGAAGTCGAGAAGGGCTTTCGCGACTATATCGGCCCGATCCTGCGCGAGCGGCGCGGCGCGTCGGGGCAGGACATGATCACCAATATCGCCAACGCCGAAGTGAACGGCCGCCCGCTGACCGATGCAGAGGCGGAAAACCTTACAATCCAGGCGCTGGTGGGCGGGCTTGATACAGTGGTCAACCTACTGTCCTTCGTCTTCTCCTTTCTCGCGATCAATCCCGAGCTTCAGGCCATGCTGGCCAGCGATCCGGCAAAGATCGAGGACGCGATGACCGAATTCCTGCGTCGCTTCCCGGTCGTGTCGGATTCGCGCGAGGCGCGGATGGACATCGAACTGGACGGGGTGACGATCCTGCGCAACGACATGATCATGGCCTCCACCGTCCCCATCGCGATGAGCGAGGCCAGCAATCCCGATGCGCTGGATTTCAGGCTTGACCGGAAAGTGCGGCGCCATTCGGTGTTCGGGCGCGGCGCGCATACCTGCCCCGGCATGCATCTGGCACGTCTGGAACTGAAGATCGTGCTGACCGAGTGGTTCCGGCGCATTCCGTCCTTCCGCCTGAAGCCCGGAACCAGCCTCAGCTACACCAGCGGGATTGTCGCCACAGTCAATCCCTTCGAGCTGGTATGGGACGTCTGAACAAGCCGGAACACCGGTAAATCTGGAGAGAATGCATGGCCGATCTTGCGCAATTATCCGACCGCTTCTTTGCGGCCTACAATGATCAGGATTTCGACACCATGGCCGCGATGCTGGCCGAACAGCTCGATTTCAATCATTTCAATCGCGACTTTCCCATGAACAGCCGCGACCAGTTGCTGGAAACACTGCGGACATTTGCTGGTCAGTATTTCGTGGAGCGCCGCTTTGGCCCGCCCGAAAAACTGCTGGTCGATGGCAACACGGTGGTGCGCGTGGCTGACTATACAGGCATCGGCAAGGTGGACCTGCCCGGGTTCGGGAATGCGGGCGAACGCTTCACGCTCAAGCTGTGCAGCATTCTGCGGTTCAATGACGATGGTCTGATCGTCGAATGGAAGGATTTCGGCTGAGGCAACGCCTCGCCTGACAGGATAAAGGAAAACTACATGAAAGTTGGAATGTTTCAGACTCCATTCAATCGACCGGAGCGGGATGCGACCACGGTGTTCGACTGGGCAATCAGGCAGGCGATCGTCGCGGATGAAGTGGGCTTCACCGAATGCTGGGTGGGCGAACATCTGACGCTGGACTGGGAAGGCATTCCCTGCCCCGAGCTGGTGATCGCCGGTGCCGCGCGCCTCACCAAGAACATCAAGTTCGGGCCGCTGGCGCATCTGTTGCCCTATCACCACCCTTCCACCCTCGCGATCCAGACGGCGTGGCTGAGCCAGATTCTCAAGGGACGCTACATGCTGGGTGTGGCGGCCGGCGCTTACCCCACTGATGCGGCGCTGATGGGCTTCAAGGATATATCCACCAATCACGATCGCATGTTCGAAGCGATCGAGATCATGGAAAAGGTCTGGAACGCCGAACCGTTCGATCATGAAGGCAAATACTGGAACGCAGGTTATCCCGATCCCACATCGCCCGGCGCGCATATGCGCGATACGCGGCCTTATGGTGGAGAAATGCCGATGGCGATGACGGGGCTCAGCTCCCCGTCGCCTTCGATCAACTTTGCCGCCACGCGTGGCTGGATTCCGGCATCCGTCTATGCCGGCAATCGTTTCCTGCGCACCCATTTCGATGATTACGCGCGTATCGCCGCGGAAAACGGCTTCAAGCGTGATCGTTCCTGCCATCGCGTTGTGCGCGACGTGGTGGTTGCTGAAACGGATGCGGCTGCGCGCGATCTGGCAATCAACGGCGGGCTGGGCCTGGCGTGGAAGGAATATCTGAAGCCGACGTATGAACGTTTCGGCATTCTTGACGAACTGATGCCGGACAAGTCGATCGCGGCGGCTGATGTCGATGCTGAATATCTGGCCGATCACGTCTGGATTGTCGGTTCGCCCGATACGGTAATCAAGAAGTTCGAAAACTGGTTTGACGAACTGGATGGGCCGTTCGGTACGCTGCTGATCTACAGTCACGATTTCATCGACAATCCGGCACCCTGGGAAGAATCGATGCGCTTGCTGGCGCAGGAAGTGGCACCGAAACTGCCCTGATAGGGAAAGGCAAGGGATAGTTCATGGGAAAGCTGGACGGGAAGATCGCCATCATCACCGGCGCCGCGCAAGGCATGGGCGAGGCGCACGCCCGCCTGTTCGTGCAGGAAGGCGCCAGGGTGGTTTTGACGGATGTGCAGCGCGAACGTGGGGAATCCCTTGCCGCCGAATTGGGGCCAGGTGCCTGTTTCATGGCGCATGACGTTTCTGGTGTCCAGGATTGGGCTCAGGCCGTTTCCCTGGCGCAGGACCGGTTCGGCGCGGTCAATGTACTAGTCAATAATGCCGGGGTAATTGGCCCGCTGAAACCGGGCGTGACCCTCTCAGAGGCCGATTTCCGGCGCGTTTTCGAGATAAACGAGCTGGGCGTCTATCTGGGTATGCAGGCGGTGGTGCCGGTGATGAAGGCCAATGGCGGCGGATCGATCATCAACGTATCTTCCATCGCTGGCATGCTCGGGATGCGGGCATCTTCCAATATTGCTTATGTCGCCACCAAATTCGCGGTGCGCGGGATGACCAAATATGTCGCCGCAGTTCACGGGCCGGACGGCATCCGGGTCAATTCCATTCATCCCGGCGTGATCATGACGCCGATGATGGCAGAGGTGCTGGATGATGCGGGAGGCGATCTTGCCGCAGCAATCCCGCTCGGACGCTTGGCTGATCCGTCGGAAGTGTCCAATCTCGCGCTGTTCCTCGCTTCCGATGATTCATCATATATCTCCGGTGCGGAACACGTGATAGACGCGGGGCTGACCGCGGGCTGATAATCGCTGGCTTGTCGGGGCTGGACACTGTGATCTAAGGGCCCCAAGCCAGATCGATCTTCTTTGGGACAAGCCGCGTGTCTGAAAATCTTGCCGCCATCTTTTTCGCTCGTGCGTCAGGTCATGCAGAAAAACCAGCCCTGATCTGGAATGACCGGGCGGTAGCGAGATTTGGCGATCTGCCTATGATGGTCGGCCATTATGCCGCTGCCCTGGCTGAACTTGGCATCCAGCCAGGTGACCGGGTTATGGTGAAGACCGAAAATTCACCGGCCTTCATTTTTACCTATCTGGCGGTATTAGCGTCCGGTGCGATCTTCGTGCCGCTGAATGCCGCCTATACCGCGCCCGAAGTTGCCCTGCTGATCGAGGATGCGGAACCTGTGCTGCTGGTCCACGCCAGCGCCACGCCGGTGCCGGATGAGGCACAATGTCCGCTCCGCCGGGCCACGCTGGAACCGGACGGTTCGGGCATGCTGAGCGATCTTGCCCTGTCGCTCGCGCCGCGCCTCGAAGTGGCGGCGCGGGGGAAGGACGATCTGGCCTGCATCCTGTTCACCTCAGGTACCACCGGGCGGCCCAAAGGGGCGATGCTGACGCATGGCAATTTGTCGAGCAATGTCGCAGCGCTTTGCGAGATCTGGCGCTTTTCGGATGCGGATTCGATCCTTCATGCGCTGCCCATGTTCCATGCGCACGGCTTGTTCGTGGCGTTGCATCTGGGCCTCTACAGCGCGGCGACCATTCACATGCTGCCCAAATTCACTGCCGATGCGGTGATCGAACGGCTGGGGCAGGTCAGCGTCTTCATGGGGGTGCCGACCTTCTATGCCCGATTACTGGCAGATGCGCGTTTTGATCGCTCACTGGCCGGGCCGCTGCGCCTGTTCATCAGCGGATCGGCGCCGCTGTTGCCTTCGGTGTTCGAGGAGATCGAACAGCGCACCGGGCATCGCATCCTGGAACGCTATGGCATGACCGAAGCGGTGATGATTACCTCCAACCCTTACGAACAGGTCGGTCGTATGCCGGGAACGGTCGGCTTTCCTTTGCCGGGCGTGGAACTGCGGGTGGTGAGCGCGGATGGCGCGGAAATGCCCGAAGGCGAGGTGGGCGAGATCGAGATTCGCGGGCCGAACCTGTGCAAGGGCTATTGGCGCCGGGAGGAAGCGACGGCGAAAAGTTTTCATGCGGACGGATTTTTTCGCACCGGCGATACCGGCTTCAAGGATGGCGAAGGGCGGGTAACAATCGCGGGCCGTTCCAAGGATCTGATCATTTCGGGCGGGTTCAACGTCTATCCGGCCGAGCTGGAAATGCTCCTGGCCGAAGTGCCGGGGGTGAAGGACATTGCCATCATCGGGGTGCCGCATCCCGATTTCGGGGAAGCAGTGGTGGCCGTGCTGACGGTGGAGGGCGGGCTGTTCGTCATGGAGGCGCTTGAACGCGTGGCGCAGGAAAAGCTGGCCCGGTTCAAACAGCCCAAGGCCGTGCATGTGGTGGACGAATTTCCTCGCAATGCGATGGGCAAGATCTTGAAGAACGTGCTGCGCGATCGCTATGCGGCCAGCTTCTCCGCCTGAGTCAGCCTTTGAAGACGACGGTGCGTTTGCCGTTGAGGAAGACCCGATCCTGCAGGTGAAGCCGCACGGCTTCGGCCAGCACGCGCCGTTCGATGTCGCGGCCCTTGCGCACCAGATCATCGGGCGTGTCGGCGTGGCTGATGGCTTCCACATCCTGATGAATGATCGGGCCTTCATCAAGGTCGGCGGTGACGTAATGCGCGGTGGCGCCGATCATCTTGACGCCGCGTTCATGCGCCTGGTGATAAGGGCGGGCACCCTTGAACCCCGGCAGGAAGGAATGGTGGATGTTGATGCAACGCCCGGCCAGCCAGGCTGAAAATTCGTCTGACAGGATCTGCATATAGCGCGCCAGAACGACCAGCTCGGCCCCGCTTTCCTCGATCAGCGCGCGGATGCGCGCTTCCTGATCTGCCTTGGTTTCCTTGCTGACGGGCAAATAGTGATAGGTCAGCCCGTCAATCAGGCTCGCTTCCTGGGAATCGCGCGGGTGATTGGAAACGATCCCCACCACCTCCATGTCCAGATCGCCCACCCGCCGGCGGTACAGCAGATCGGCCAGGCAATGATCCCATCGGGAAACCAGGATCAGCACTTTCTTGGGCCGGTCATTGGCGTGCAATTGCCATTCCAGCCCCATTTCCGCAGCGACCTGCGCAAATCCCGCGCCAAAGCTGCCCATCGTCAGCCCTTCGACCAGTTCGAAGGCGACGCGCATGAAGAAGCGGCGGTTGAGATGATCGTTGAACTGCTGCGCATCGACGATGTTGCAGCCCCTGTAAGCCAGATGCCCGGCCACGCTGGCAACCAGGCCGGGCCGGTCATCGCATTGCAGGCGCAGGGTGCAGATCTGGGTCAAGGCATCAGTCTCCGTGGCGTTGTTTGGCACGCCCTTAGTCAAGTTTGCGGCGATTTGCCACACGGGCCTGCTGTGCCGGGCTGCGCTGGCTATTGGCCGCAATTTCGGCTGTTGCGCAACGATTGATCGGCTATGCAGTGCTGATGGCCGAGACCACATCTTCCGCCGCCTTGTCCATCCGTGCCGTTCCCGGCATTCCCGAAGTGTGCGCAGGCGATGCCCTGGCGGGCATGATCGCGGGTGCGCTGGACCGGGCCAGAATGGCGCTGGAACCCGGCGCGGTGCTGGTTGTGGCTCAGAAGATCGTCTCCAAGGCGGAAGGGCGGCTGGTGCTGCTCGCCGATGTAAATCCGGGGCAGCTCGCGCTGGATCTGGCGGGGCAGTGCGGCAAGGATCCCCGGATCGTCGAATTGGTGCTGCGCGAAAGCAGTGAAGTGCTGCGCTGCGCACCCGGTGTGCTGATTGCGCGCCATCGTTGCGGGTTTGTCGTCGCCAATGCGGGGATCGACCAGTCCAACCTGCCCGATGGCGACGGATGCGCGCTGCTGTTGCCGCAGGATCCTGATGCTTCCGCCCGCGCCCTGTGCGAGGCGTTGTCAGAGCATGCGGGGGGCAGGGTCGGCGTAATCGTCAGTGACAGTTTCGGGCGACCCTGGCGGGTGGGTACCAGCGCGGTGGCGATCGGTTGTGCGGGGCTTGCCCCGCTGCATGACCAGCGTGGGATGGCAGACCGGCATGGCCGGGTGATGCAGGTTACTCAGCCCGCCGTGGCGGACCAGCTTGCCGGTGCTGCGGCGCTGGTGATGGGCGAAGGGAGAGAGGGCCTGCCGGTGGCCGTGGTCTGCGGCTGGTCGCTGGGTGAGAGCGGCCCCGCAGCCTGTCTGGTGCGTCCGGCGCAGCAGGATCTGTTCCGGTGATCCGGTTGGTCGCCTGTCAGGCATGGACCGCATCATGAAGGCAATCACCGAGTATCGCCACGCCAGTGCGGAAGAATCCGCCACTCGGCTGGCCGCGCATGTTGCCGCCATACTGGCAGATGCGATCGCGCGCAGGGGTGCGGCCTTTATCGCTGTCTCGGGCGGGAGCACACCCGCGCTGTTGTTTGATCGCCTGTCCGAGATACCGCTTGATTGGGCGCGGGTTACGGTGGCGCAAGTGGATGAACGCTGGGTCGATCCCGCATCGTCTGAGAGCAATCAGCACCTCATCCGCCGTCACTTGCTGCAAAATGCTGCCCGCGCGGCCGGTTTCGTGCCGATGTATGATGGTGCAGCCGATGCGCACCAGGGGCAGGCGGCGTATGAGCGTTTCCTCTGCGCAATGCCCGGCCCGTTCGATGTGATCCTGCTCGGTATGGGGGGCGATGGCCATACCGCGTCGCTGTTTCCCGCTGCGCCAGAGCTGGACGCGGGGCTGACCGGGGCGGCGCTGTGCCTTGCGCTGACGCCACCTGCGGCAAGCCATCTGCGCCTCACGCTCTCGCTCGCCGGCTTGCTGCGCAGCCGCTTGCTCGCGCTGCAATTGCAGGGTGCGGCGAAAGAGGCGGTCTATCGCGAGGCGATCGGCGAAGGCGCGGTAGGGGATATGCCGGTCCGCGCTATCCTGCGCCAGGAGCATGTGCCGGTTGAGATCTGGTTCAGCGCGTGAGCCGGCAATCCCTCTTGCAAACTGCGGTATGGCAAGGCTAGGGAACAAGCGTCATTCGACAATAAAAAACTTCGCTGGAGCCTCATGAAAAAACTCTACCCCGATGCGAACGCAGCGCTTGATGGCCTGCTTCAGGATGGCCTGCTGATCGCCGCTGGCGGTTTCGGCCTTTGCGGTGTTCCCGAACGGCTGCTGGACGCCGTGCGTGACAGCGGGGTGAAGGGGCTGACCTTCGCCAGCAACAACGCCGGGATCGACAATGAAGGCATCGGCAAGCTGTTGCGCACCAAACAGGTGAAGAAGATGATCTCCTCCTATGTAGGGGAGAACAAGGAATTTGAACGCCAGTATCTGTCCGGCGAACTTGAGGTGGAATTCTGCCCTCAGGGCACATTGGCCGAACGCATGCGCGCCGGCGGTGCGGGCATCCCCGGCTTCTACACCAAGACGGGCGTCGGCACCGAGGTTGCGCAAGGCAAGGAAGCCAAGGTGTTCGACGGGCAGGAATATATCCTCGAACGCGGGATTTTTGCGGACCTCGCGCTGGTTAAGGCCTGGAAGGCTGATGAAACGGGCAATCTCGTGTTCCGCAAGACCGCGCGCAATTTCAACGTGCCTGCTGCCACCTGCGGTAAGGTCTGCGTGGTGGAGGTTGAGGAAATCGTCCCCACCGGCTCGCTTGACCCGGACTGCATTCACCTCCCCGGCGTCTATGTGCAGCGCATGATCGTGGGTGCGCCTTACGACAAGAAGATCGAATTCCGCATGACTCGCGAACGGGAGAGCGCATGATGACCACGCATGATGGTATCACCAAGGGTTGGACCCGCGATCAGATGGCAGCCCGCGCGGCACAGGAGCTGGAAGACGGCTTCTACGTCAATCTGGGTATCGGCATTCCCACGCTGGTCGCCAATCATATCCCCGCCGGAATGACCGTGACGCTCCAGTCTGAAAACGGCATGCTGGGTATCGGGCCGTTCCCCTATGATGACGAAGTCGATCCCGACCTCATCAATGCGGGCAAGCAGACGATCAGCGAACTGCCGCAATCGGCCTATTTCGACAGCGCCGCCAGCTTCGCCATGATCCGCGGCGGGCATATCGACCTGACCGTGCTGGGTGCGATGGAAGTGGCCGAAAACGGCGACATTGCGAACTGGATGATCCCCGGCAAGAGGATCAAGGGCATGGTTGGCGCGATGGATCTGGTCGCGGGCGTCAAGAAGATCATCGTGGTGATGGAACACACCAGCAAGAATGGCGATCCCAAGTTCATTCCGGCCTGCACCCTGCCGCTGACCGGCAAGAATGTGATCGATATGATTGTGACGGATTTGTGCGTGTTCCAGCGTGCAGATCATGACAGCCCGTTCCGGCTGGTGGAACTCGCCCCCGGGGTGACGGCAGAAGAAGTCGCCGCCAAGACCGCGGCGCATTATATCAGCTGACGCAAAGATCGTCGCCCTGTGTGGCGGCATTGGCGGTGCGAAGCTGGCCCTTGGCCTGCTTCGCGCCTTGCCACCCGGTGCGCTGACCATCATCGGCAATACGGGCGACGATTTCGAACATTGCGGGCTGCCGATATCGCCTGACCTCGATACGATTTGCTACACCCTGTCTGGGCTGGCCGATCCGGTGCGCGGATGGGGCAGGACAGGTGAAAGCTGGAATTTCATGGACGCGCTCGGCGCGCTGGGCGGACCGGACTGGTTTTCGCTGGGTGACCGCGATCTGGCGCTGCATGTGCTGCGCGCCGAAGCGCTGAGAAGCGGGACCAGCCTTTCGGAGTTTACCAGCGGTCTGGCCGCGCGACTGGGCATTGCCGCCACCATCCTGCCCATGTCGGATGACCGGGTGCGGACCATTGTCGATTGCGATGAAGGGGCCCTGGCATTTCAGGACTATTTCGTGCGCCTGCGCTGTGCGCCTGCAGTCAGGAGCGTTCGCTTTGACGGTGCCGACAACGCGTGGCCCGGCGCTAGGGTGCTGGCTGCCCTTGCTGATCCCGGCCTTGCCGGCATTGTCATCTGCCCGTCCAATCCGGTGCTCAGCATCGCCCCAATCCTGTCCGTGCCCGGCATGGCTGATGCGATCCGCAATGCGGCCGCACCGGTGCTGGCGATATCGCCGCTGATCGGGGGCAAGGCGGTTAAAGGGCCCACGCGCCAGATCATGCAGACCATGGGCGTGGGGGCGGACAATGCCGGTGTCGCTGCCTGGTATGGCGATCTGATCGATGCGCTGGCGATTGATCGCGCCGACGCAGCGCAGGCCGCCGATCTTGGGGTGCCTGCGCTCGTCACTGAGACATTGATGAATACCGATGCTGACAAGCTTCGGCTTGCGCAATGGGTGCTGGATTATTTCAACGGCGGCTGACGCCCATCATGCAAACAGATCGTGTTCGCCATTTTCCCTGATCGGATCGGGCACTTCCAGCTGGGAATGATCTTCATGCGCATGGAATTCTGCGGGGCAGAACACCGTCTTGCACCAGCTTTCATTCAGCGCGCGCCAGCTGTCCCAGCCCGCGGTCATCAGGTTGAAGGGGACCATCCAGCTGGACGCAAGCCAGTCCTGCGCCTTGGCCGCATCATCGAACGGCATCGCCGGGATGGTGAATTCGAACTTTGTCATAATGTCATCCTTACACCATCTGCGCGGTAATTCCAATGCGCCTTGCCCGGCCCTAGCGCTGGATCTTCGCGAAAACCGCCGCGCCATGGCCTGATGCATGCGGGCCGGAAGCCTTCGCGGCGCTGGCCTGCGTCTCCTCGGGCACCAGCGATGATATGGCTTGCGTCAATTCCGCCAGCACCGCGCCATCAAGCGTGTAAAAAACAAGTTTCGCCTCGCGCCGGGTGCTGACCAGACCGGCATGGCGCAGGACGGAAAGCTGCTGCGAAAGGCCGGGCTGAGTGATGCCGGTTGCAGCCTCGATTTCGCCGACGTTGGTTTCGCCAGCGCGCAGCGCGTTCAGGATCGAGAAGCGCGCGGGGTGAGCAATTGCCTTCAGGCGTTCGATGGCCGCGTCATCCATCTTCCGCCTCCTCCATGAACCAGTCCATTGTCTGCGCTGCGCCGAACACGGCATCAAGCGTGGGCCGTGGCTGGCGCAGCAGGCGCGCGCCGGGCGCCCAGCCTTCGGGGGCCAGCGCATGGTCGCGATCCGTTGCCTGAAGCGCGGCGACAATGCGCAGGATTTCATCGACTGACCGCCCGATAGTAATCGGATAGCTGTTGGTTGCGCGCACGATCCCGTGCGGATCGATGAAGAAGGTGGTGCGCACGGCCGAGGCATCCTGCGCCTGATTGTCGACCATGCCATAAGCCCGCCCGATCACCAGCGTCGGGTCTTCGACAACCGGGAAGCGCACTTCCACCCCGAAGCGATCCTTGATCGCCCGCAGCCAGGCGAGATGCGCATAGAGGCTATCGACCGAGAGCGCGACGAGCGCACAATCAAGCGCGGCGAAACGGTCAGCGGCGCGGGCCAGCGCGACGAATTCGGATGTGCAAACGGGCGTGAAATCGGCCGGGTGCGAGAAGAGCACCAGCCACTGGCCGCGAAAGTCGCTGAGCGAGAGCGGGCCTGCCGTGCTGCGCGCGGTGAAATCTGGCGCCATCTCGCCAATGCGCATGGGCGCGACCGGGTGGTTAACCTGCATGTCCATTCCTGCCTCCTAGGCGATTTTCATGCTTGACGCAACATATATACATAAATAGTGTAATTGACAAATTATGGAGGTTGACGATGAGTGATTCTCTCGTGCTGACTGATGAAGTCCTGAATTCTGCCGCTGCCCAGGTCGGTGCCGTGCGCAATGATAGAGCGAAAACTCCGGTCGTGAAGGGATTTTTTGATGAAGCCACCTTTACGATCACTTATGTCGTGCATGATCCGGCAAGCGGTGAGGCAGCCATAATCGACTCAGTGCTCGATTACGATCCAGCCTCTGGCCGGACCAGCTTCACGTCTGCTGACGCGGTCATCGATTACGCAAAATCGTATAATCTGAAAGTGATTTGGCATATTGAAACGCATGCTCATGCCGATCACCTTTCCGCCGCGCCCTATCTGCAGGAAAAGCTTGGCGGCAGGCTCGCCATCGGGCGGGCGATCGTTCAGGTGCAGGAAGTCTTCGGCAAGATTTTCAACATCGGCGGCGAATTTGCCCGCGACGGTTCGCAATTCGATCACCTGTTCGGCGATGGCGAACAATTCATGATCGGCAATATCGAAGCGATCGCCATGCATGTTCCCGGCCACACACCCGCTGACATGGCTTATGTGATTGGCGATGCCGCCTTTGTCGGCGATACGATCTTCATGCCCGACTATGGTACGGCACGCGCCGATTTTCCCGGTGGGGACGCGCGCCAGCTGTATCGTTCAATCCGCCGCCTGCTGTCACTGCCGCGCGAAACGCGCCTGTTCCTGTGCCATGATTACCAGGCGCCGGGCCGCGAGGAATATCTCTGGGAAAGCACGGTGGGCGAACAGCGCGACAGCAATGTCCATGTGCATGACGGGATAAGCGAGGACCAGTTCGTGGACATGCGCCAGGCGCGCGATGCCACGCTCGACATGCCGTCCCTGATACTGCCGTCGGTGCAGGTGAATATTCGCGGCGGGCATATGCCCGAGCCGGAAAGCAACGGGGTAAGCTACATGAAGATTCCTGTGAACGTGCTTTGACAATCTGCCCGGGGTCGCACCGGGCCGCCAAAAAATACATGGAGAGAAGCGATCATGGATATGAGGAAACTGTCGCCCGCGCTCTATGTCGCGGGGCAGGTCGCCCCTGAGGATATGAGCGGCCTTGCCGCCAGGGGCATTCGTTCGATCATCTGCAACCGGCCCGATGGTGAAGAAGCCGGGCAGCCCGCCTGGGCCGATGTCGCCAGTGCGGCTGCCGCGGCGGGAATCGAAACCCGCTTCATTCCAGTAACCGCGGACACGATCGGACCGCAGGCGGGGGCGCAATTCGCCGCCGCGCTGGCAGAACTGCCGCAGCCCATCCTGGCGTTTTGCCGCACCGGAAATCGTTGCACAATCCTCGCGCAGATGGCCAGCCAGAAGGCGCCCGTGGTCAATGGCGGTACCACGCCGCGCTTCGCCGTCCTGATCGTCGGCGGCGGGGCGGGCGGGATCGCGACGGCGGCATCCATGTTGAAGCGTCGCCCGAACCTGCAGATCGCAATCGCGGAACCGCGCGACGAACATTATTACCAGCCGGGCTGGACACTGGTTGGCGGCGGCGTGTTCAAGGTGGCGGATACGGTCCGTCCCATGGCCTCGCTTATCCCGCGGGGCGTCACCTGGCTGAAGGCGGAAGCGGCGGGGTTTGATCCCGGCAATAATGAGGTAGTGCTCAGGGACGGTCGACGCATCGGTTATGAGATGCTGGTGGTGGCGACGGGCAACCGCCTTGCCTGGGAAGAGATTGAGGGGCTGGAGGCGACACTCGGCCGCAATGGCGTCACCTCCAACTATCGTTACGATCTGGCCCCCTATACCTGGCAGCTGGTTCAGGAACTGGGCGAAGGGCGCGCACTTTTCACGCAACCGCCAATGCCGATCAAATGCGCCGGGGCACCGCAGAAGGCGATGTATCTCGCCTGCAATGCATGGGAACGCCGCAATCGACTGAACCATATGGATGTGCAGTTCCATAATGCCGGGGCGGCGCTGTTCGGCGTGCCTGATTACGTTCCCGCCCTGCAGGAAACGGTTGATCGCTATGGAATCGGCCTGCAATTCAACTCGAACCTGATCGCGGTGGACGGCCCTGCGAAACAGGCGACATTCGCCACGCCGCAGGGCGAGGTTACCTTGCCGTTCGACATGCTCCATGTCGTTCCGCCGCAGAAAGGCAACGCCGTTGTTGCAGCCGGCGAACTGGCTGATGCGGCCGGCTATGCCGAAGTGAACGAACAGACAATGCAGCATGTCCGCTACCCCAATGTCTTCGCGCTGGGCGATGGGTGCTCGACCTCCAACGCAAAGACGGCAGCGGCAGTGCGCAAGCAGGCGCCCGTGGTGGCGATCAATGCGATCGCCGCGCTTGACGGGGCGCCCCTGACTGCGGCTTATGATGGTTATGGCAGCTGTCCGCTGACCGTTGAGAGAGGGAAAATCGTGCTGGCGGAATTCACTTACAGCGGCAAGCTGGCGCCGACGTTCCCGACCTGGCTGGTCGATGGCACCCGGCCTTCGCGCCTGTCGTGGTTTCTGAAGGAGAAACTGCTTCCGCCGATTTACTGGCACGCGATGCTCAAGGGGCGCGAATGGCTCGCCGGGCCCAGGCCCTATGTGCAGCCGTCCGCGTCTGTCGATGCGGCCTAGGCGCAGCGACATGAAACTCCAGCGCGCCTTGCCGATCCTCGAATGGGGCAGGACGTATAACAGCTCCACATTGTCAGCGGACCTGCTGGCGGCGGTGATTGTCACCATCATGCTGATCCCGCAGAGCCTGGCCTATGCGCTGCTTGCGGGCCTGCCGCCGGTCGTCGGCCTCTATGCCTCGATCCTGCCGCTGGTGGCCTTTGCGATTTTCGGCACCAGCCGGACGCTCGCAGTCGGCCCGGTGGCGGTTGTTTCGCTGATGACCGCTTCCGCTGCAGGCAGCGTCGCCGCGCAGGGGACGCCCGAATATCTGGAAGCTGCGATCACCCTGGCGTTTCTGTCCGGCGTCATGCTGGCCGTGATGGGCCTGCTGCGGCTGGGTTTCCTCTCTAACCTGCTGTCGCATCCGGTTATATCGGGTTTCATCACCGCCAGCGGCCTGCTGATCGCGACCAGCCAGCTCAAGCATATTTTCGGGATCAAGACCGAAGGCGATACGATGCCCGAATTGCTCGGCGCGCTGGCCCAGGGGGTCGGCAAGACCAACCCGGTAACGCTAATTATTGGCGTATGCGCCACAGCCTTTCTGTTCTGGGTGCGCAAGGGCGCGAAGCCTACCCTGATCCGGATGGGCATGAAGCCGCGCCCCGCTGATATGGTGGCCAAGGCCGGACCGGTTGCAGCCGTCGCGCTGACGATTGCGGCGGTCGTTGTGTTCAACCTCGCCGACAAGGGGGTGAAAACGGTCGGAGCTGTCCCGCAGGGCCTGCCGCCGTTTGCCGTGCCGCCCACCAATCCTGACCTGTGGGCGCAATTGTGGCTGCCTGCCTTGCTAATATCGATCATCGGCTTTGTCGAATCCGTATCTGTCGCGCAGACCCTGGCCGCCAAGCGCCGCCAGCGCATTGCGCCCGATCAGGAACTGATCGGCCTTGGCGCGTCCAACATCGCTTCGGCCTTCTCCGGCGGCTATCCGGTGACCGGCGGCTTCGCGCGCTCAGTCGTCAATTTCGACGCGGGCGCGGAAACGCCCGCTGCCGGGGCCTATACGGCGGTCGGGATCGCGGCTGCGTCGCTTTTCCTCACACCGCTGCTGTTCAACCTGCCGGTCGCAACGCTGGCCGCGACGATCATCGTTGCGGTGCTGAGCCTCGTCGATCTCAAGACTCCGGGCCGGTTGTGGCACTATTCCAAGGCGGATTTCGCGGCGCATGTCGCGACCATTGGCGTAACCCTGCTGGCCGGGGTGGAACCGGGTGTCATTGCCGGGGTGGGAGTGGGGCTCTTGCTCTATCTGTGGACATCTTCACGCCCGCATGCGGCCATTGTGGGGCGAGTGCCCGACACGCAGCATTTCCGCAATATCGACCGGCACAAGGTCATCACCTTGCCGCATATCCTCTCGATCCGGATCGATGAATCGCTGACTTATCTCAACGCGCGCTGGCTGGAAGAATATGTGCTCGAACGCGTGGCCGAAAAGCCCGAACTGCGCCACGTCATCCTGATGTGCTCGGCCGTGAACGCGATTGACGCATCGGGCCTTGAAAGCCTGGAGGCGATTGAGCATCGCCTGGCGGACGGCGGGATCAGGATGCATCTTTCGGAAGTAAAAGGGCCGGTGATGGACCGGCTGAAGCGCAGCCAGTTTCTCGACCATCTGAGCGGCGAGGTGTTCCTGTCGCAGGATCAGGCTTTTTCGCGGCTGGCCCATGATGATGGTTCAGCCCCGGTCGATGAGCCGGACCAATGGCATGCCCGGGGGCTGATCTGATGGTGGCGATCCCTGACAAGGATGCGAAATGTCGTCGGATCGAACGTTCCATCGCCAGCGGGAAGGGCGTGTGCGTAAGCTGCCGCGAAGAAGGCCTCTCAGAAAAGACCTATCATCGCTGGAAGAAGGCGCAGGCCCCGCAACGCGCCTGATCAGGCTGGTGGCGGATTGCGGGGCGTCGAAGGGATCCCTTCGGGTACTTGATCCCATGAGAATGCTGTATCGGTCCAGCAGTGCATTTGCGGTGCGAAGCCTTCGCGCTCCTCCAGCGTACCGGCCTTGAGTATCGCCATGCCGGGCAGGTTCGCCGATTTCGAAATGATCGGCGATCCGCAATTCCCGCAGAAGTGGCGTTCGACTGGCGTGCCGCTTTCCGAATTCGGATCCATGTAGAGCTTGGGTTGCCCTTCGAGTTCCAGCTGATCGGCAGTCAGCAGCCAGTTTACGGAAAAGGCGCCGCCTGACTGGCGCTGGCAATTGAGGCAATGACAGGCGACAACGGCCTGCGGGTCGCCATTAACAGCGTAGCGGATTGCCCCACAATTGCAGCGGCCGCGATGGATGGCCGCGCTCATGCGGGTTGCACCCGGTTGGCCAGCAGATCGTCCACCACTGATGGATCGGCGAGGGTGGAGGTATCGCCCAGATTGCCCGTGTCGTTTTCTGCGATCTTGCGCAGGATGCGGCGCATGATCTTGCCCGATCGCGTCTTGGGCAGGCCGGGCGCGAACTGGATTGCATCGGGGGTGGCAATGGGACCGATTTCCTTGCGCACCCACTGCACCAGTTCCTTGCGCAGCGCATCGCTGGGTTCCACCCCTTCCATCGGCGTGACATAGGCATAGATGCCCTGTCCCTTCACATCGTGCGGCATGCCGACGACTGCTGCTTCGGACACAGCATCATGAGCCACCAGCGCGCTCTCAACCTCGGCGGTGCCCATGCGATGGCCGGACACGTTGATGACGTCATCGATCCGCCCGGTGATCCAGTAATATCCGTCTTCGTCGCGGCGGCAGCCGTCCCCCGTGAAGTAGTAACCCTTGTAAGTGCTGAAATAGGTCTGGAAGAAGCGATCGTGATCGCCATAGACGGTACGCATCTGCCCCGGCCAGCTGTCAGTGATGACCAGCGCCCCTTCCGCCGGGCCTTCCAGGATGGTGCCCGTTTCCGGATTGACCAGCGCGGGTTGCACGCCGAACATCGGCTTGCTGGCGCTGCCCGGCTTCAGCGCATGCGCGCCGGGCAGCGGCGTGATCATGTGGCCGCCGGTTTCGGTCTGCCACCAGGTATCGACGATCGGGCAGCGTGAATCGCCGACCTCCTGATAATACCATTCCCATGCTTCGGGATTGATCGGTTCGCCAACGGAGCCAAGCAGCTTCAGGCTCTTGCGGCTGGTGCGGCGGACCCAGTCATTGCCTTCGCGCATCAGGGCGCGCAACGCGGTGGGCGCGGCATAGAAAATTTCGACCTGGTGTTTGTCGACGACCTGCCAGAAGCGCGAATGATCGGGGAAATTGGGCACGCCTTCGAACATCAGCGTCGTGCCGCCATTGGCCAGCGGGCCATAAACGACATAGGAATGTCCGGTCACCCAGCCGATATCCGCCGCGCACCAGTAGATCTGCGGGGCGCATCCAGCGCGGGGGCGATAATCGAACGTATATTCATGAGTCATGCTGGTCCACACGGCATAGCCGCCGGTGGTATGCAGCACGCCCTTCGGCTTGCCGGTGGAACCTGAGGTGTAGAGGATGAACAGCGGGTCTTCCGCGCTCATCTCCTCGGCGGGGCAATCCGCGCTGTGTCCGGCGATCGCTTCTGCCCAATCGACGTCGCGGCTCGGCATCATCGGCACCTCTGCGCCGGTATGGCGCAGCATGATGACCCGGCGTACCGGCACTTTTTCCAGCGCCGCATCGACATTGGCCTTGAGCGGAACCTTCTTGCCGCCGCGCAGCCCCTCGTCAGCGGTCAGCACGATGTCGCTGGCGCAATCCTCAATCCGGCCGGCCAGTGCATCGGGCGAGAAGCCCGCAAAGACGATGGAGTGGACCGCGCCGATCCGTGCGCAGGCCAGCATGGCCACGGCCGCTTCGGGCACCATCGGCAGATAGATGGTGACGCGGTCCCCCTTCTGCACGCCACTGGCTTTCAGAAGATTGGCGAAGCGGCAGACGTCGGCATGCAATTGCCGGTAAGTCAGTGTGCGGCCGGGCGTCGCCGGATCGTCCGGTTCCCAGATGATCGCCGCCTGATCGCCCCGGGTCGCCAGATGGCGGTCAAGGCAATTGGCGGAAAGGTTGAGCGTGCCGTCCGCAAACCAGCGGATACCGAAGCCGTCCTCCTTGAAACAGGTTTCCTTCACGGTCGTGAAGGGCTTGATCCAGTCAATCCGCCGCGCTTCATCCCGCCAGAAGCCATCCGGGTCCGCGACTGAACGCGCGTATTTTCCCTGATAGGCCGCCGCGTCGATTATCGCATTCTTCGCCCAGTCTTCCGGCACCGGGTGGACGGAAACTTCATGCATTGCCAACTCTCCGAAACATATTCGTGTTTTCTTTGCTACACGAGGTGGTGCGGGCTGAAAACCGCCCGTGTCGTTTCAGCCCTTTCCGAACCGGCTTTCGAAGCCGGCACTGTCGCCCCGGGCAAGATAACCGGCCTGTTCCACCCAGCTGTCACGTTCAATCCGCCCGCTGAAATTGCCCAGTTGCGCATCGATCCGTGCAATATCTGCATCCGTCCACCCGGCGATCTGGTCAAAGCGGGTGACCCCCAGCGAATGGAGCAGGGCGACCAGTTTCGGCCCCACGCCCTTGATACGGCTGAGATCATCACCGCCAGTAGCGGTTAGTTGCGCGGGCGCCGCCGGTACCGGCGCGGCGGGTGCAGTTGGCGGCGCGGGCCGGTCAATCAGCGCCTGATTGCGTTGTGCCGGGGCCGCGCCTTCGTCCAGCACATCGCCGGTCCGCAGCGCTTCAACTCGGGTGCGGCGATTGGCGAACAGCAACCAGGCGACCACCACCCCGATCAGCAAGGCAGCGATCAGAACCCACCAGAACTCTGCAACCAATTCAATCATCTGTGCACTCCCCTGATGAAGTTGCCGTCATTTTCCGCCGCGGCTGATCACGGCCCAGCCCAGCGCCAGCCCGATGCCATAGGCGATGAGGGCCAGTATGCTCAGTTCCATCCAGATCGGCATGTCCTGTCTTTACCTCGGCCCCGGAACGTCAACCGGGGTGGGTTTAAGCGGCACGGTCGCGATCACTGCAAACTCGATCCGCCGGTTGGCCGGGTCATCCGGTTCAAGGCCGTTGACCGGCATGCCTGAACCCATCCCAAGGGTGCGGATTCCGTCGCGCGGGATGCCCCGCTGGACCAGAGCGTCGCGCACCGCATCGGCGCGTTCCTGCGACAGGGCCAAATTGCCCGGTTCCGCGCCGGAACTGTCAGTGTGGCCGGTGATGGAAATGATGCTACCAAGGCAGGGGCGCAGCGCAGTGGCGACTTCATCGACCAGCTCACGGCTGCTCTTGTCAATCGCCGCGCTCGATTCCTCGAAGCGGATGGTGCGGGCACGCAGCAGCGCGGCCACATCATCCTGGCAATGCAGCGGGCGCAACGCCTCCTGTTCGCGCGCGACAAGGGCCGAAGCATTAAACCAGCGCACGCCGCCAACGCCCGGGATCGCCGCGATCGCTCGCGCGGTGCTGGCCCGGGTGGCGTCATTCAAGTGCTTGCCGCCATCCAGCACGGCATGGCGCGTGGGCCAGCCATTCCCGGTCTGGAACCGCACGGTCACGCCATGCCCGCCCTGTCTGGCGACAACCTCTTGCGCTTGCGCTTGCAGCCGTTGCGCCATGGCCAGCCCGCCAATCTTCGCGCCGAGCACGGCCAGCATGGTGCTGGCAAGCACACCAAGCGCAATGAGGATGGGCTGACGAGGGGCCATGCCCCTTCCTTAACCGCGCACTGCGCGCGGGGGAAGAGTCAGGGCCGGTTCTGTTCGAGTCCTTCCGCCACGGAAACCAGCCGCAGATATTCCTGCCGCCAGTAAACCGATTGCCGGCCCGCCAGCGCTGCGATCTGGCCAAAGGTAAAGTCGCCCAGCAGCGGATCGCCGCGCAATTTCTGCCCGAAAGCCGCGACTGAGGCGGCAAAGGCAAAATCACCCGTGAGCGCGGGCGCGCCCGCCAGGCTGGCGGCGGGAACCGCCCGCTCGATCAGTTTCGAGACTTTTTCATCCGGCAGCTTGTAGCGCAGCTTGACGAAGGCCAGCTCGCCCGCTGTCGCGTCCGCCCTCGTGCCCGTCTCGCTGTAGCGCAGCGGATCGACCCAGCCCTTTGTCCCGGCCGACACGATTTCATAAATGGCGGTCACCTGATGGCCCGCGCCGATATCGCCCGCATCGACCTTGTCATTGTTGAAATCTTCGTTGCGCAGCGCGCGGTTTTCATAGCCGAGCAGGCGGTACTGGCTGACAAAGGCCGGGTTGAATTCGACCTGGATCTTCACATCCTTGGCGAGGGTGAACAGGGTCGACTGCATTTCATCGGAGAGTACTTTTTCCGCCTCCAGCGCACTGTCGATATAGGAATAATTGCCGTTCCCGTGATTGGCGATCTGTTCCATCATCGCTTCGTTGTAATTGCCGGTGCCAAATCCCAGCGTGGTCAGCGTCACGCCGCTGTCGCGTTCCTGCTCGATCATTTCGACCAGCGAGCCCTGATCGGAAACCCCCACGTTGAAATCGCCGTCAGTCGCCAGGATCACCCGGTTGACCCCGCCTTCAATCATGTTGTCGCGCGCGATCTGATAGGCCAGTTGCAGCCCGGCGCCGCCAGCGGTCGAACCGCCTGCCGAAAGCCGGTCCAGCGCGGCGCGGATTTTCGCGGTGTCATTGGTCGGCTCCAGTACCAGACCGGCAGCGCCCGCATAGACGACGATGGACACACGGTCGTTCTTCGAAAGCCGCCCGGCCAGCGTGGACAGCGCCGATTTGACCAGTGGCAGCTTGTCCGGGCTGTTCATCGATCCCGACACATCCATCAGGAACACCAGATTGGCGGGCGGGCGGTCGGCGCGCGGCAGGTCGTACCCGCGCAGGCCAATGCGCATCAGGCGGGTGTTCTGGTTCCATGGCGTGCGCGCGATGCCGGTGGTGACGGTAAAGGGCACCGCCTTGTTGTCAGGGGCCGCATAATCATAGCGGAAATAATTGATCATCTCTTCGGTACGCACCGCATCTTTTGGCGGCAGCATGCCTTGGGTCAGAAAACGGCGGCTGTTGGCATAAGCGCCCGTATCGACATCGACCGAGAAGGTCGAAACCGGTTCCTGGGCCACCAGCTTGACGGGCGAAACCTCCTCGCCGTCATAGCGTTCGCGCCCCGGATCGGCGGGAACCACCACGGGTGGAATGTAGTGTCCGGGGGCATGGCTTCGCTTTGCGGCTGTCACCATCACTTCCTGAGCCATGACCGGCGACGGGGGTGGCGAAGACGGCGGCGGCGGTGCGGGAGAGGCGATTGGGGGTGGAGGTGGCGGAGCAGCGGCATCAGTGGCATCAGCCATCTCGTCACCTTGCGCCTTCTGGCCGGTGACGATCAGGTCCTCGTCCTTCGTGCTGGCGCATCCGGCCAGGGCGGCAGCGCATCCCGCAAGGATAATCTGCGTCATTCGCTTGGTGACGTGGTGCATCCTGCATCCTTTCCACATGCTTGTTCAGGCATGCAGCAAGATGTGCCCAGGGCGTGAATGACGACTGAACGCCCTGCAGATGCGACGAATTGTGTGGGTTTCAGCCCGGTTCGGCGCGCGCCTGGCGCCGGAACAGCATCCGGTCTTCAGGGCCGAATCCCTTTTTCCAGATCACCCAGCCATAAGTCAGCAGGATCGCGGGCACGCCGAACAGCAGTTCGACCCATTCGGGCAATTGAGTAAACAGCCAGCCGACCACGACCGCCGGTGCCGCCGCCCAGACCAGCGCCCAGCGCCAGTTGTTGATCCGTTCCTTGAGAATCGCGGCGAGGATCCAGGCCTTGATGAAGGAGGCCAGGCCAAGGGCAATCGCCAGCCCGCCCGCTGCCGCAGCGGCCATGAACAATTCACCCAGGCCATAATGGCGGACCAGCAGGATCAGCGCGATGGTAATGGAGGCCTGCACCAGGATGGTCAGGACCGAAACCCACAGGTTACGGATGCGGGCGATATAGACCAGCGCGGCTTCCGAAACGACGGCGGTGGAGGCCAGCACCTCGGCCGCCAGCAGGAAGGCCAGCGCGGCCGTCCCGCTCACGAATTCCGGCCCGACCAGCCCCATCACGCCTTCGCCCGGAATGCCCAGCGCCAGCGCGATCCCGGCCTGTGCGGCGGTGATCCAGAAGCCAACCTGGCACACCTGCCGCGCGATGGCGGCATAATTGCGTTCCTTCAGATTGCGGGTGATGACCGGGCCAAGGATCGGCTCAAAGCTGGTTTTCAGCTTTTGCGGCAGGCTCGCCACCTGCTGGGCGACATAGTAAATGCCGACCGTTGCCGGAGAGGCGAAAATCCCCAGCAGCGCAATGTCCAACCTGCGCGTCCCCCATTCGATCGCATCGGCAGTGGCCAGCGGCAGGCTCTGCCGGGTCAGTCGCCACATCATCGCCGGACGAGGATGCCAGGCCTCGGGCAGGCCGTAACTGCGCAGCAGCGGGACGAATGCAGTCAGCGCCGCTGCGAAGACGGACGCGAGAAAGGCAATCGCCAACCCGCTGTCAGGCAGGATGAAATACATCACGCCCGCGCCGATCGAGATCGTCCAGGGTTCGACCACGGCGCGCGAACGCACGGTGGTGGCGATATCGAAGCGATAGGCCTGGGCCGCCAGCGCCACTTCGGTCAGCGCCAGCGGGATGATCGCAAGCGGCATCAGCCGGTCAATCGCAGTGTAATGTCCGCTCGGGAACATGGGGTAGGGGAAGGCATAAAGCGCGGCAGCGACCAGGCAGGAAAACAGCAGCGCCAGCAGCAGTCCGTCAGCCACGATATTGGCCGGCTTGCGCACCTCGTCCTGTGAAAGCCACAGGGCAAGCCCCCGCTTCATCCCCAGCGCGCACAGCTGCCCCGTCAGCTCGACCAGCACCAGCGCGGAGGCGAAACGGCCCAGCGCCTCTGGACCATAAAGCCTGCCGGCAATGAACAGGAAGGGGATTCGCGCCGCCAACCGCAACAGGAAGCCCACGAAATTGGTGCGCCCACCCTGGGCGAGGGCGGCGATATCAGCCTGCGATCTGTCTTCGGTCACGCAGGACTGCCCAGTTCTGCCTGCAAGGGCCGGGCGAGGATATCAGCCACGATGTCTTCCGCCCGCGCGCCCTGCAGCAGGCGATGCACCGCCTCCACCAGCGGCATGGCGGTGTTGTGGCGCGCCGCCAGTTCGACCAGCACGGGCGCGGTATGCGCCCCTTCGGCCACGGTCCGCCGGTCCGCCATCAGCGTGGCGGCGGATTGCCCTTCGCCAAGGGCCTTGCCGAGCGAGAAATTGCGGCTGGAGGTGGAAGAGCAGGTCAGCACCAGATCGCCAAGCCCGCACAGCCCGGCGAGCGTTGCGGCCTGCGCGCCCAGCGCTTCGCCGAAGCGGAGCATTTCTGCATAACCGCGCGCGATCACCGCCGCGCGCGCGTTCTGGCCAAGCCGCAGCCCTTCGACCACGCCGCAGGCGATGGCCAGGACATTCTTGACCGCGCCGCCCACTTCGGCGCCGATCACATCGTCCGAATAATAGGGCCGGAAGGCGGGCCGCGCGATGGCAGGCGCCAGCCTTTGCCACTGCGCATCGCCGCCGCCGCAGGCCAGCGTCACCGCCGTGGGCAGGCCGGCAGCCACTTCATGCGCGAAGGTGGGGCCGGAAAGGACCGCGATCTCGCTGGATGGCGCGGCATCATGCGCCACATCGCTCATCAGCCGGCCGCTGTTCTGTTCGATCCCCTTGCTGCACAGCACCAGGTCGCGCGGAATGGCGGGCATCCGGCCCAGAATATTGCCCAGATGCTGCGCCGGGGTGACCAGCAGCAGCGCATCGCAGCCCGCCAGCTGCGCCAGATCACCGGTTGCGCGGATCGTCGGGGCGAGGGCGGCGGCGGGCAGGTAGAGCGCGTTGCGATGGCTGGCGTTGATCTGTTCGACCAGTTCCGGCTCCAGCGCCCAGATCAGCACGTCGCGCCCGTCCGAGGCGAGCATGTGCGCCAGCGCCGTGCCCCATGCGCCTGCGCCCACCACGCCGATGTTGCATGTGCCGCCTGTCATGCCTTCACCCCCGCACCGCGCACCGGTTCCGCATCGGGATCAAGCGGCCAGCGCGGGCGCGCCGCAAAATCGAGCGGATCGGACTGGCCCATGGCAAAGCGTTCTGCCCCCGCCCAGGCAATCATGGCCGCATTGTCCGTGCACAGCGCCAGCGGCGGGGCGATGAAGGGCAGCCCGTTGCGCGCGGCCAGAGTTTCCAGCGCGCCGCGGATTGCCTGATTGGCGGCCACCCCGCCCGCCACGACCAGAGCGGTGATGCCCCTCATGGCGTCGAACGCGCGTTCCAGCCGGTCGACGAGGCAGTCAATCGCGGCCTGCTGGAAGGCGGCGGCGATATCCGCGTCGCGATATTGACCGCTTTCCTTGGCGCGCAGCACCGCGCTTTTCAGTCCGGCGAAGGAAAAATGCGGTTCCTTGTTGCCAAGCAGCGGGCGGGGCAGGGGAACCACGCCCGCATCGCCTTCGCGGGCCAGCCGTTCCACCGCCGGGCCGCCGGGATAGCCAAGACCAAGGATCTTGGCGGTTTTGTCGAAGGCTTCGCCCAGCGCATCGTCAATCGTGGTGGCAAGGCGGCGGAACCGGCCAACGCCGTCTACCCGCAGGATCTGGCAGTGCCCGCCTGACACCAGCAGGAGGCCGTAGGGGAATTCAAGCGCGGGATAGGACAGGCGCGGCGACAGCGCATGGCCTTCCAGGTGATTGATCGCGATCAGCGGTTTGCCCGCCGCCATCGCCATGGCCTTGCCCGTGACCAGCCCCACCATCACCCCGCCAATCAGCCCCGGGCCTGCGGTCGCGGCGATGGCGTCCACCGCGTCCAGCCCGCAGCCCGCATCGGCCAGTGTATCCTTGATCAGCGGGGCCAGCCGTTCGGCATGGGCGCGGGCCGCGATTTCGGGCACCACCCCGCCATAGGGGCGATGAGCTTCGTCCTGCGAGGCGATGCGCTGCGCCAGCACCCGCCGGTCGCTGGCGACCAGTGCCACCGCGGTTTCGTCACAACTCGACTCTATGCCCAGGATCAGCGCCATGCCTCTTCCACTGGAGAAAATTGCTGGTTAGGGCAAGCAACGCTTATGACTATCACTCCACGCTTACGCCTCGGCACACGCCGCTCCCCGCTCGCCATGGCCCAGGCGCATGAAGCGCGCGCGCGCCTGTGTGCTGCGCATAAATGGCCGGAAGACGCGGTGGAGCTGGTTCCCGTCACCGCCAGCGGTGACAAGGTGCAGGACCGCCCGCTGGCCGAGATCGGCGGCAAGGCACTGTGGACCAAGGAACTGGACGAATGGCTGCATGAAGGGCGGATCGATGCTGCCGTCCATTCGATGAAGGATGTCGAAACACTGCGCCCCGCCTGGCTGACGATTGCCGCGATCCTGCCCCGTGCGGAGGTGGCTGATGTGCTGGTGGGCGCCGGATCGATTGCCGACCTGCCCCCCCGCGCGCGCGTTGGCACCAGCGCACCGCGCCGCGCCGCGCAGTTGCTTCATGCGCGGCGCGATTGCACCATCGTGCCGTTTCGCGGCAATGTGGCGACCCGTCTGGCCCGGCTGGATCAGGGGGAAGCGGAGGCAACGCTGCTGGCTGCAGCGGGGCTTTCACGGCTGGGCCGGGACAATGTCGGCACATTGCTTGATCCGCAGCAATGGCTGCCTGCGCCCGCGCAAGGGGCGATCGGGCTGGAATGCCGCTCGGCAGATGCAGAAACACAGGGCCTGCTCGCCGCGATCGATCATTTGCCCAGCCGGGCAACGGTGATGGCGGAGCGTGCGCTGCTCGCGGCGCTGGGCGGAAACTGCCACAGCGCCGTCGCGGTACAGTGCCTTGCCGACGGCAGGATGCTGACGATGCGCGCGGCCATCTTCAGCGCCGATGGCGCGGAACGGGTTGGGGGGCAGGCGGTATTCCCTGCCGGAGATTGCGATGGACCGGCCACCCTCGCGCATGATCTTCTGGGCCGGGCCAGCCCTGCGGTTACCGCCCTGTTCGGCGCAGGCTGAGATGACCTTGCCGGTCCTGGTCCTGCGGCCCGAGCCAGGTTTTTCAGCCACGCATGGCGCGGCGCGGCAGGCCGGGCTTGATGCGCATGGCACACCGCTGTCCGAAATTCGCGCACTGGACTGGGACGCGCCCGAACTTGAGGAAATCGATGGCCTGCTGCTGGGCAGCGCCAACGCGCTGCGTCATGGCGGGCCGCAGCTTGCGCGTTTTTGCCGCAAACCCGCGCATGTCGTGGGCGTAGCAACGGCGGCGGTCGCCCGCGAAGCGGGCTTTACGGTGGCGAGCATCGGGCATGGCGGCTTGCAGGGCGTGCTTGACGGGTTGGCCGGGCAAAGGCTCACCCTGTTGCGGGTGGCCGGGGCGGATCATGTCGCGCTGCACCCGCCAGCGGCCATTCGCCTGGTCACTCGCATCGCTTATGAAAGCGTGGCTGTGCCATTGCCTGCCGACATGGCAGAGGTGCTGCGCCGCGGCGCGGTCGTGCTGCTTCATTCGGCGGCGGCGGCGCGGCATTTCGGCGCGGAATGCGACAGGCTGGGCCTTGCCCGCAGCCGCGTGAAAATCGCTGCGCTGGGCCCGCGCATTGCAGAGGCAGCAGGGTCGGGCTGGCGCGAAGTGCACAGCGCGCGATCGCCCGATGATCGCGCGTTGCTGGCATTGGCGGCAGAGCTGTGCCATTGAACCGGCAAGGATCGCAAACCATCTCCGGCGCCCAGGCACGCAGTGGCGCAAACCGGAAAGGACGGGGCGGAAGCCATGGCGGAAGAAGACTTCGCTGAACAAAATCAGGACAATGGGAAGCCCCGGCTGCGGTTGCGCCTGCGCCACGCGATACTGATGCTCGCCGCCGCCTTTCTGCTGGGCGCGGCGGCAGTAGGCTGGTTTGTCTCGCGCGGCGGCAGTTTCGGTGCGTTGCGCGGGGGTGCGGAAGACGGCCCGATCATGCCTGCCCTTTCCGGGGATGAGGCGACGGGTGATACCGCCGTTGACAGCGAGGCGATGAAACTGGCCGAAGTTTCGGAGGATGCGGTCGAAGAAGCGGTCGAGGTGGTTGAAAAGGTCGCGCAGGCACAGGGCGGTTTCGACCATCGGCTTGCGGGGCTCGAACAACGGCTGGCCCGGCTCGATCTCCAGGCCCAGGCGGCGGCGGGTAACGCTGCGCGCGCCGAAGGCCTGCTGATCGCCTTTGCCACGCGCCGGGCGATCGAACGCGGCGCGCCGCTGGGCTATCTCGCCGATCAGCTGCGGCTGCGTTTTGGCGATGCGCGGCCCAATGCTGTGCGCACGGTGATCGAATTCTCGCGCGAGCCGGTTACGCTGGACCAGCTGCTTGCCCGGCTCGAAGGGCTCGGCCCGCAACTGACCAAGGCGCCGGAAGATGAAGGTGCCTGGTCGCGTATCAAGCGCGAGGTCAACGGATTGTTCGTGATTCGCCGCGAGAGCGCGCCATCGCCCGCGCCGTTGCGGCGGCTTGAACGTGCGCGCCTGTTTCTTGAAAGCGGGCGGATCGAGGCCGCGATGGCTGAAGTGCGCAACATGCCGGGCGCCCCGGAGGCAAAGGACTGGCTGGTTTCGGCCGAGCGCTTCGCTGCGGCTCAGGCTGCGCTTGACCTGATCGAGACCACGGCGGTGCTGGAACCGCGCGATCTGCGTGACGGGCGCGGCAACAAGGTGGAGCAGCTCAGCCCGGCGAGCGGTGCGTAAGGGCTAGCAAACCTCCTGTCTGGCCGGCAGGAACAGGGCCGCGACGATCTGGCGGATTGTGTCCTCCAGAGCTTCGTCGAAATCCTCGCTCGCGCGGCCTGATTCCAGGTCGCGCGTATAGACCGCCAGCAGGTTGAGGAACATGAAGCAGACGGTAATCAGTCGCCGCTGAGCGGCGCTGTCGCTCAGAAAATCGAGCCGCTGGCGCAGCATGCTCAGCGCCCGCTTAAGGCCCGGCGGCAGGTTGCCGCCGAACCGGCCGAATTCCGCATCGGAATTGCGCAGCAGATACTGGCACAGGAAATTGGCGTAGCTGTGATCGCCGAAGCGGTCGATCAGCGCAATCTGCGGCAGGAAGATCACCTCAACGATGATGCGCGGGTCGTCGATCCGTCCATCGCTCTCGGCCTCGGCGAACATGGTGAGCCGCCGCTCGTCCATCTGTTCCATGCGATAGTCGAAAATGGCCTGGACCAGCCCGTCGCGCGTGCCGAAGTGATATTGAACGGCGTGATGGTTTTTCTGCCCGGCGGCCGCGGCGATCCGGCGCAGGGAAACGCCGTCGATTCCCTCGCGCGCAAACAGGATTTCGGCGACAAGGATAATTCTGGTCCGGCTGTCAGTCTGGTCTTCCGGCCTTGCCTCGCGCTCAGACAATATGTCCCCCTATTGTCATTTCCGTCAGATAGTGGCTGCAACATCGGACCAAGGGAAGCCCCCGCGACCGCGAAACTCATTTTATCAACGCGGGCGTAGACTTTGCTTGACTCTCTGTCGTGTCCTCGCATATCTAAGCCAAGTGGCTTAAAGTTGACAATTGGGAAAATTTGCCATGGCAATGGACACAGGTATCATTTTTCACCCCTATATGCGGCCCGGTCGTACGGCTCGGCAGACGTTTGAATGGGGCGTGCAGAGCGCGGTGCAGGCCGATCAGGCGGGCGTCACCACCATGATGATTTCGGAACACGCATCCCAGATCTGGGAAAACATTCCGAATCCCGAACTGATCATGGCGGGCGCGGCCTTGCAGACGAAGAACATCAGCTTCGCACCGATGGCTCACATCCTGCCGCACCAGCACCCCACCAAGCTGGCGATGACGGTTGGCTGGCTCTCCCAGATTCTGGAAGGCCGCTATTTCATGGGTATCGGTGCAGGCGCTTATCCCGATGCAACCTACATGCACGGCATCAAGGCTGAAGACCCTGCAACACGGTCGGAACAGCTGAACGACATGGTCCGCGAATCGCTGGATATCATGGAAAAGATCTGGAAGCGCGAACCCTTCTGGTTTGAAGGCAAATACTGGACCGCCGGCTTCCCCGAGGAAGAACAGCCCGAAACGGAAGAAGACGAACAGCACATGCTGGCGAATTATTCGCCGTTTGGCGGTGAATTCCCTGAATTCGCGGTCACCGGTTTCAGCTACAACTCGCCTTCGATGAAGCTGGCTGGCGAACGCAATTTCAAGCCGGTTTCAATCTATTCCGGCCTCGATGCGCTGAAGAAGCACTGGGAAACCTATGCCGAAGCAAACATCAAGGCGGGCTTTACGCCGGACCGTTCGCGCCATGCCGTGTCGCAGACCGTGTTTGTCGGCGATACTGATGCCGAAGCCAAGAAAGAGGTGATGGAAGGACCGATCGGCTATTGCTTCGATCGCTATCTCATCCCGATCTGGCGCCGGTTCGGCATGATGGACGGTTTCGCCAAGGATGCCGGGATCGATCCGCTGAAGGCTGATCTTGAATTCCTGGTCGACAATGTGTTCATCGTCGGTTCGCCCGATACGGTGGTCGAAAAGATCAACCACCTGTTCGAAAAATGCGGCGGCTGGGGCACCCTCCAGATCGAATGCCACGATTACTATGACGATCCGGCCCCCTGGTTCCATTCGCTGGAACTGGCGGCCAAGGAAGTCGCGCCGCGGATCAAGCTGCCGGGAGCCTGAAACCCCGGCCGCTGCATGGCGGAGTAGCAATCGGGCGCTGTTTCGTGGCATGTACATGCTGCGGGGCAGCGCCCGATAGCTTTTTGTCCCGCCGGATCTGCGAGGCTGAGACGATCATGGCAATGCGCCCCGAAACAGAGCGCGAATCCGGCGGCGGATGGCGGAGGCGGCCACGGCAGGCCCGTTCGCAGGCAACGGTCAACGCGCTGCTTACTGCGGCCGAGGAGCTGTTTTCACAGCACGGCTTCAACGGCACAACGACAGAAGACATTGCGCGCCGGGCCGGAACCGGAATCGGTTCCTTCTACGATTACTTTCCCAACAAGATCGCGATTGCGCTGGCCTTGCTGGAGAGTCATTCGGGCCGTCTGGCCGACGCCGCCCGGCGGATTTTTGTCTCGCACGGTTCGGAATCCCTGGCATCGGGCCTGCCGAAAGTGATCCGCAGCCTTTATGAGAGCTATCGCGACAATCAGGATATTTTCATTCGCCTGGTCAATGATGTGCCGGAATTGCGCGATGTGGCCGACATCTATTCGATCGAGCGGCTGATAGACCGGACCAGCCTTATTTTTCTGCAAAATCATGAAGACGAGATCCTGCGACCGGACCTTTCGGAAACTCACCAGTTTCTGAACATGGTGTTTGTGGGCAGCATCCGGCAATATCTGTCCGCCACCGGCCACGAGATCGGCGAGGATGAATTCGTCACCCGGCTGGCCCGCGCGGTCTATTGCTATCTGCGCGACGGACCGGTCGCCGATGATGCCTGAGGCAGCGCATGTATCCGAGTGTTATCCGAGTATACCTCGCGTTCTTTTATGCGGTAAGAAGCAGCCGGTCGAAATTGACCAGCCGGGTTACGCCCGCCACCGTTGAATAGCGACAAGAACCGCAACCGGCAGGGCAAGCACAGTATCGTGGCCGATTTGCAGGCCATCTCGATAGGAGAGCGAGAAATGGATGAATCAACGAAGCGGGCCATTGAACGCGGCCTTGCCTGGATCGGCCCCATCTGGGTGCTCGGTTATTTCTACTTCTGGGGCTATCTTGGCCGGAACTTTCCGCCGCCCAACATGATGGCCATGACCGGTCAGGAACTGGTTGACCAGTATTACAGCCACTCCAGCATTGCGGTGGGCATGATGGGCGCAGCCAGCTTCGGCATGCTCTACGCCATCTGGTCGCTGCTGCTGGCCACGATCATGCGTGACGAGAATGGTTCGATGGGGCCGCTCTCAGTTCTGGAACTGGGCGGCGGCCTGCTGACCGGCTGGCTGCTGGCTTTCTGCCCCGCCATCTGGTGCGCCTGCGCCCTGCTGGCCGGCCAGATCGATCCCGACATCATCAAGATGACGCACACCTTCACCTGGATCATCTTCGACTGCACTTACTGGATCACGACGATGCAGATGGGCGCGGTCGGGCTCTGGACCGTGCTGAACAAGCGTCAGCAGGTGGTTCCCGCATGGGCCGGCTGGACGGCGATTGCCATTGGCGCCAGCTTTATCGCGCTGGTGTTCATGCCCTTCGTCACGGAAGGCCCGTTCGCGGTCGATGGCCTGTTCAATTACTGGATCATCTTCGGCACCTGGTTCTTCGCTTACTTCATCGTCTACAACATCTATGTGCTCAAGCACGTCTATCGTAGCCCTGAAGAACAGCGGATTGCCCTGGGCTACGCTGTCGCCTGACGATTAACCTGCAAGCATTGGGCCGCGTCCGCCTTGGGGCGGGCGCGGCCTTCGCGACGAGTAGCGCACTGACCATGGCCGAACTGAACCCTGCGGGCGATCCGATCCTCGAAAAGGGGCCGGGAACGAACGGCATCTGGACCTTCGTGTTTATCGACATGCTGGTCTTCCTGATGTTCTTCCTGGTCTATCTGAGCGAGCGGCATCGCGTTCCCGACATATTTATCGAATCCCAGCATCACCTGACCCCGTGGGTGGCCTTGCTCAGCACGGTGGCGTTGCTCACCAGCAGCTGGTGCGTGGCCGAAAGCGTGCACGCCACGCGCCGCGGCGATGCTCGCGCGGTGATACGCTGGCTCAGCTTTTCGCTGCTGCTGGGCGGCGTGTTCGTGATCAACAAGATCGTCGAATACAGCGGCAAGATTTCCGCCGGCATATCCCCGGCGACGAACAGTTTCTTTTCCTTCTATTTCCTGATCACCGGCATTCATTTCCTGCATGTCTGTGCCGGAATGATCTTCATCGCCCATTGCCGCGCCCGCGCCAGCCAGGAAACGGGGCAGGGCCTGTATCTCAAGAAGATCGAGAACACCGGTCTGTTCTGGCATTTCGTGGACATTCTCTGGCTGTTCATCTTTCCGTTGCTCTATCTTACGGAGCTGGCCCGATGATGCGCCGCCTTTCCATGCCCATGCGCATCTGGCTGCTGCTGATGGCGCTGACATTCGGCTCCGTGTTCATCGCCGAGGAGATGAGCGGGCGGCAGATCGTGGTGGCGGCCATCTTCCTCATCGCGGCGGTCAAGGCCGAACTGGTGATGGATCACTACATGGAAGCGCGCCACACGCAGCGCCACTGGCTGATCATGTATTTCATCTGGATCATCGTGGTCACGCTGCTGCTCGTCGGAGGGCATGGCTGGGTATAGCTGGCCGCCTGATCGCCCGAAATGATGCTGGCTTCGGCTCGCATTGTCCTGCAATGTCTTCACATCGCCAGCGAAGATTGAGCAGGAGTCCGCAATGTTCACACATATCATGATCGGGTCGAATGACCTTGAACGCTCCCGGCGCTTTTACGATGCCCTGTTCGAACAGCTGGGCGCGGAACCCGGTGTGGTCGATCCGCGCGGGCGCGTGGTCTATCGCCACGGTGGCGGAATCCTGATGATTACCAGTCCGATCAATGGTGAACCTGCCAATCCGGCCAATGGCAACACGATCGGCTTCGCGGTTGACAGCCCCGAGCAGGGCGATGCGTGGCACGCTGCGGGCATTGCGCATGGTGGCACCTCGATTGAGGATCCGCCGGGCGTCCGCACCAACCCCCCGTTTCCGCGTTATCTGGCCTATCTGCGCGACCCTGACGGGCACAAGCTCTGCGTCATGAAAAAGATGGACTGAGCGGCGATGGCCAATCAGGCCTTTGCGCTGACAGGCCGGGTCGCGCTGATTACCGGGGGCAGTCGCGGCATCGGCTTTGCAGCAGCCCGCGCGATCGCGCTTGCCGGTGGGCGGGTGATGCTCATGGCGCGCAAGCCCGAAGGGTGCGAAGCGGCGGTGCAGGCGCTGCGTTCCGAAGGGTTCGATGCGTTAGCTACCGCTGGCCATGCGGCGCGTGACGAGGATCTCCGCGGGGCGGTGCAAAGGACGCTCGAACACTTCGGGCGGCTTGACCTGCTGGTGGCCAATGCGGCGATCAATCCCACTTTCGACCCGCTGACGGAACTGGCGGATGACAGTTTCCAGCGCGTGATGGACACCAATGTGGCGGGGCCGCTGCGCCTTGCCCGGCATGGCCTGCCGCATTTGCCCGCCGGTGGTGCGATGGTCCTCGTCTCGTCAGTCAATGCAGGCGTCGGTTTCCGGAGCGGCAGCGCCTATGGCATGTCCAAGGCCGCGCTGGAGGCGATGGCCCGCCAGCTGGCGGTTGAATGGGCGGAGCAGGGCATCAGGATCAATGCGGTGCGCCCGGGTGCAACGGCGACTGACATGGTGCGCAAGCTGATGGAGCGGGACGGCTACAGGGCCAATGTGATGGCAACCACGCCGCTGCGCCGCATCGCCGAGCCCGAGGATATCGGCAATGTCATCGCCTTTCTGCTATCCGATGCCGCCCGGCACATGACGGGGCAGGTGCTGACGATTGACGGCGGCCAGTCAATCCTGCGCGGTCCGGCATAGGCCCTTCGTGCGCGCGACGATCCTTTCGCTGCTGCTGTTGCTGGGTGGCATTGCCATTGCCCTGTCTGTTGCGATGAAGGCTGCGCCGCAGGAGCGGGCACCGACGGTGCTGGCCGCAGCCAGCCTTCAGGAAGCGATGCAGGCGGCGGCGGATCGCTGGGCAGGCAAGGGCCATCTGCGCCCGGTCCTGTCCTTTGCCGGATCGGCCACGCTGGCCCGCCAGATCGAGGCCGGGGCGCCCGCCGATCTGCTGATCTCGGCGGACGAGGCGTGGATGGATCATGTCGCGGCAAGGGGCTTGCTGCGCGCGGGCACGCGTGCTCCGCTGCTCGGCAACCGGCTGGTGCTGATCGCCCCGGTGAACAGCACGGTCCGCCTGTCTGTCGGCGAGGGTTTCGGGCTGGCGCCGGCGCTGGGCAAGGGGCGGCTGGCGATGGGCGATCCGGACAGCGTTCCGGCCGGCCGTTATGCGCGGCAGGCGCTGGAACGGTTGCAGGTGTGGAATACGGTCGCCGGGCGGATTGCGCCGGCTGAAAATGTGCGGCTGGCCCTGCTGTTCGTGAGCCGGGGCGAAGCACCGCTGGGAATCGTCTATGCCAGCGACGCCAAAGCCGATCGGGGGGTGCGGGTGGTGGATTTCTTTCCTGAAAACAGCCATCGCCGGATCGTCTATCCGATCGCGCGGTTGAAGAACTCCAGGTCTCCGGCGGCAGAGCCGTTTCGCCAGTTCCTGCTGTCGAAAGAAGGCCAGGCCATCTTCCGCGCATACGGATTCGGACCTGCCTGAATGGCTGTGCTGGTGCTCAGCGAGGCGGAATGGGCGATCATCGGCTTGTCGCTCAGGGTCAGCCTGGTGGCCGTGGCCGCAGTGCTGCCGCCGGCCATGCTGCTGGCGTGGGTGCTGGCGCGATGCGATTTCCGCGGCAAGATCCTGCTGGATGCGCTGGTCAGCCTGCCGCTGGTCCTGCCCCCGGTCGTCACTGGCTGGCTGCTGCTGCTTGCATTTGGAGCCAATGGCCCGCTGGGCAGGTTGCTGGACGAATATCTGGGCATTACCCTGATTTTCCGCTGGACCGGGGCGGCGCTGGCGGCGGCAATCATGGCCTTGCCACTGATGGTCCGGGCCATTCGCCTCTCGCTTGAAGCGGTCGACCGCCGCCTTGAAGGGGCCGCGCGCAGCCTGGGCGCGGGTCCGTGGCGCTGCTTTGCCAGCGTCACCCTGCCGCTGACCATGCCGGGGATATTGGCGGCGCTGGTGCTGGGCTTTGCCCGGTCAATCGGTGAATTCGGCGCGACGATCACCTTTGTTTCCAACATTCCGGGTGAAACCCGGACCCTGCCGCTGGCGATCTACAATGCGCTGCAGGTGCCCGGCGGCGAAGCGGCGGTCACGCGGCTGGCGATCATATCGGTGCTGCTGTCACTCGCTGCGCTGACGGTTTCGGAAGTGCTGGCCCGGCGCGCGGGCGGGGGAAGGGCTGGCCATGTCCTTTGAAGTGGACGTCAGCCTGCGCCGGGGAGAGCGCGAGATTGCGGCGCGATTTTCCGCAGGTGAGGGGCTGACGGCGCTGTTCGGCCCATCCGGCGCGGGCAAGACCAGCCTGCTTGACATGGTGGCCGGGCTGCTGCGTCCCGATCGCGGGCGGATTTGCGTCTCTGGCACGGTATTGTTCGACAGTGCGGCGCGCATTGATCTGCCGCCCGAACAGCGCGCCTGCGGCTACGTCTTTCAGGACGGGCGGCTGTTTCCCCATCGCCGGGTGCGCGACAATCTGTTGTATGGCTGGAAACTGGCCCCGGCAGGGCGGCGCTGGCTGGAACCCGATGCGGCCATCGCTTTCCTGGGCATCGGCCATCTGCTTGAGCGTATGCCGCGCAGCCTTTCCGGCGGCGAGGCGCAGCGCGTGGCAATCGGGCGTGCGCTCCTGTCAGGCCCGCGATTTCTGCTGATGGATGAACCGCTGGCCTCGCTGGATGCGGCACGACGGGACGAAATCATGCGGCTGATCGAACGGATGCGCGACGAGTTCGGAATCCCGATCCTCTACGTCAGCCACGATCGCGCCGAACTTGACCGGCTGGCCGCCGCCGTCATCCCGGTTGGCTAGACCAGACCGGGATTGCCCGCGACATTCTTCAGCTCCGGCTGGTTCGGGGTGATCGGTGCGACAGTGCCGTGCGCCTTGAGATATTCGCTGACCACGTCCCACACCGGCGCGCCGCCTGCATCGCGGGCCGCCGCCGCCACCGGTGCCCAGCCCGCCACCTTGTAAGTCTTTCCGGCGTCGATCGGCTTGCCGTTCAGGCGCATGTCGCCGATCCGCTGGCCCATGGCGGCGGTTGGATCGCAGCTGTAAGCCAGCCCGCCCACGCGCACCATGTCGCCGCCCTGTTGCAGATAGGGATCGGGGTTGAAGAGGTTGTCCGCCACATCTTCCAGCACTGTCCTGATCTGTGCCCCGCTCATTTCAGTCAGTGTGGTATAGGGATAGGTGATAGCGGTCTGGTCCATCAGCCGTTCGAAAGTGATGGTCTCGCCCGGCAGCAGGGTCGTGCCCCAGCGGAAACCCGGAGAAAAGGCGATGTCGGCCCCTTTCACTTCCATCAGCGCATCAAGGATCAGCTGGTCGAAACTGCCGTTGAAATTGCCGCGCCGGTAAAGCAGCCCTTCGCTGACGGCGAGCGGGGCGTTGAGCCTGTCGAGATAGGGCGCGCGCATGGCGGTGATGGCCTGCTCCATCTCTGCATCGGCGGGCAGCATATTGGCGAATACGGGCAGCAGGCGATAGCGCAGGTCAGCCAGCTTGCCGCCGCGCACATCCATGTCCAGCACGCCCAGGAACTTGCCGTTGGAGCCTGCATTGGTCACCAGCGTGCGACCGCCAGGATTGTCCACCGGGATCGGCAGCGGCACGCCATCGTGGGTATGACCGCCCAGAATGACGTCGATCCCGCTGACCCGGCTGGCCAGCTTGAGGTCCACATCCATGCCATTGTGAGAGAGGAGGACAACCACAGCCGCCCCTTCGCTGCGTGCGGCCTCAACCTGTTCCTGCAGGCGGGATTCCTGAATGCCGAAGGTCCAGTCCGGCACGAAGTAGCCCGGATTGGCAACTGGCGTGTAAGGGAATGCCTGGCCGATGATGGCGATGGCGACGCCGTTCACCTCGCGCAGCGTATAGGGTTTGAAGACCGGATCCTCGAAATCGCTGGTAACGACATTATGCGCCACGAAATCGACCGCCCCGGCGAAATCCCCGTTGACGATTTCCTGCACCCGGTCCGCGCCCAGCGTGAACTCCCAATGCGCGGTCATCACATCCACGCCCAGTAGCCTGGCCGCGTCCACCATGTCCTGCCCCTTGGTCCACAGCGCGGTGGCCGATCCTTGCCAGGTGTCTCCGCCGTCCAGCAACAGGGCGCCGGGCCTGCTGGCACGCAGCTGTTTGACCAGTGTGGCAAGATGAGCAAAGCCGCCGACCCTGCCATAGGTCTGCGCAGCATTCGCATAGTCCAGGCAAGTGAAGGCATGCGCCTGCGGCGTGCCAGCCGGAATCCCGAAATGCTGGAGCAGTTTTTCACCCACCAGATGTGGCGGCTGGCCCAGCGCCGCGCCGATGCCCAGGTTGGTATCCGGTTCGCGATAATGGATCGGCAGAAGCTGGGCATGACAGTCGGTCATGTGCAGCAGGCTGCAATTGCCGAAGGCGGGCAGGGCATAGAAATCCTCAGCCGCCTGCAACGTGCCGTTTTTCAGTACCAGCCCGCTTGCGGCGGCAACCGCCAGAAGCTGGAGGAATTCCCGCCGTTCCATCAAGCCTACTCCGCATTGACCGGGGATTGCGGATCGAGCAGCAGCGCGACCACATCCTTGATTTGCTGTTCGTCCAAAATGCCCTTGTGGCCAAACCGCGGCATGCTGGAACATGGCAGGAAGGCATTGGAATTATAGATTTTTGCGTAGGTATAGCGTTGCGTTTCCGCGTCATTGCCGCGCAGCTTGCCATAAAGGTAGAGGCTAGGGCCGATCGTGCCGTAAGCGACCTCGCCCCTGGCCAGCTGGTGACACGCATAGCAATTGCCACCTGAAGGCTGGGCCGGATCGTCGGATGACTGGAATCCCTTGCCGTTCTGCGCGATCTTTTCACCGGCGCGCCAGTCCCCAAGATATTGTCCGTCAGCCGGGTAGCGGACCGAGGCTTCTTGGCTTGCCATGATCTCAGCATATTCCTTTTCGCTCAAGGCCGGACCGTCGGGCGCGCGGCTGCACAGTCGTTGCACTTCGTCCTGATCCAGCCGGTCCATTCCGGCCTGGCCCTTGGCGGTGAAGGATTGCTGCAGCACGGCGCCGGCACCATCATTCGTGCCAGCCAGACCGGCACTTGCCAGGGCAGGGAGCATGATGGCCGCACCGATCAGGCCGGCCAGGGTGAAAGCTCGGTTCATGATTGTCTCCCTCACCGCTTCATGCCCGGCGCGTCCATCACCGCGCCGTTTGCGTTATGAGCGATATAGGTGGTCAGCGCGATCGATGCCTCCGATCCGAATTCCAGCTGCGGCAGGCGCTGCTGGCGGAAACAGTCCTGCAGGCGCCACTGCATCGTGCGCACCTCGCCCTGCGAAACGCGATAGGCAGGCCAGCCCGAATAGGCCGCTCGCGCGCCTTCCGCCTCGCTGATATTCGGCAGCTGCTGGAGCCGGATGCGTACTCCGGTCTGCCCATGACAGGTGGCACAGGAAAAATCATGCGTCCCGGCGCGATAGAAGAACATCTCCTTACCCAGGGCATAGGCTTTTTCCATCGCCGGATTGTCCAGCGGCACGTCCAGCATCTGTCCCCGCGATTCTTCCGCAACGAAGGCGGCCAGTGCTTCAAAATCGGATTCGCGGGCTCCGTCGCCAAAGCGTTGTTTCAGCGCCTCTTCGCGCGGAATGCCCTGCAGCGTTACCATGCAGTGAAGCAGGCGCGTTTCAAGGTCCATGACCTCGCCCGCATCGGCAAAATAGCGGGGGAGGTGAGCATAAGCGCCTTTGACCACACCCGGCCCCATGCCGAGGTCGCATTGTTCGAGCGAGACACTGGCGGGGCCGCGCGGCGTGGTCCACAATGCTTCGCCGCGCATCACCCAGAATTCGGCCGGATTGTCATCGCCCATCATGGCGCGATATTCTGCGACCGGATCATCTTCCGGTTGCGCCAGGACGATGGACGATGCCGCCGTCAGCGCGGCAAATGCAAGTCCCGCAATGGCTCTCGTCCGATGTCTTGCGATCATGGCCTTCCTCTCCCTATGGCCGGATATAGGCGTAGTGTTCCTGAAGCTGGAGGAGGGCCAGCTCGTTCATGCCTGAAGGCACGACGAGCGCTTCGGGCAGGATGTCTGCTTTCGTCACGCCCCGCGTATTCATCGTTGTTTCGCAGATCCTGAAGGAAACGCCCTGCGCCGCCAGATCCTCAACCGTTGCATCGAACGGATTGCCGTTGCGGTCCTTGGCCCCTTCGATCAGGAAATCGATGCCCGGTCCGACCGCGACGACCGCGATCCGGATGTCCGGGGCGATCCGCAACTGGTTGCGGATGTTCTGCACCATCGCCGCTGCCTGATCGACGCCCTCGCCGATGTGATAGGCGATGCGCAACGGTTCCCGGGCCAGTTCGCCATTCGTCGCCGGTTCCGTCTGCGCGACCGCCCCTGCCACCGGCGCGAGCGCCAGCGACAGGGGCAGCAAGGCCGTGCGGAAGGGGGCTGACCGCACGACCTAACCGATGACCGCCTCGTCCGTGCGGGTGTCATTCATGCTGTCAGTCCAGGTGACCGACAGCGTGTCGCCCGCCGCCGCGCCCCGAAAGCGGAAGCCAAGCAGCGGGTTCTTGGAAACGCTTGGCCCCCAGTCAGCTTCCAGAACAGTCTTGCCATTGCAGCTGGCGATGACCTTGGTGATGTAATGCGCGGGCACCAGCGCGCCTGACGCATCCTTGCGCTGGCCGGTTTCCATGGCGTGATTCATCAGCACTTTTGCATCGACCACTTCGCCGTCCAGCTTGGCGCGGATTCGCATCGGATTGCCCATCGTTCTGTCCTTTCCTGATCCCGGCCTCAGCCGCCGCACCCGCCAAGGGTGACTTTCACATCCTTGCTGGCCATAAAGAAGCTGCCCTTTGCCCGAACCAGCGCGATTACCCTTGAAGTCTGCTGCATCTTCACCCGCGTCGAGACATAGGCTTCGGTCCCGGCCGGGATGGTCGTTACCGCCGCCAGCGCATTGGGGTTCTTTTCCACCAGAATGGCGATCGCGTCGGCCCCGGCAATGGACGTGGCCACATTAACGGGAACGACAGCACCGTTTTCTGCGATTTCCGGCGCTTCGAGCGTGATCTCGTCACTTGCTGCCGGGGTTCCCGCGCCCAGCGCCGCGAAGGCTTCTTCCACCGTCCTGGCGGCAAAGGCGGCCTGATTGCGGTCAGCCGCCCAGGCCTTGGGGATGGTCAGCAGGCCACTGGACAGCAGGGCAGCCAATATGCCGCCCTGGCCCATGTCCCGCAGAAATTCCCGGCGATGTAGCATGTTCAGATTCTCCTTGCTGGCGGGTCAGTTTGCGCCGCTCAATATCCATTCGGCCAGTTCGCGGGCCTGTTCCTCGTTCAGTTGTTCCTGCGCCGGCATGGGCATGGATCCCCAGGCCCCGCTGCCCCCCGCGCGAATTTTCGCCGCCACCTGGTCAAGCGATCCGGCCTTGCCGGCATAGCGCTGGGCCACCTGGCGGAAACCGGGGCCGACAATCGTATCATCCATGGCATGGCAACCCGTGCAGCCGTTTTCTTCCGCCATGCCGAGCCGCGAGGGCCCGGCTGGCTGCGTTGGCGCAGTTGTTGCAGCCGGGGCTGCGCTCGCCGCCGTTGTCGTGCCACGCACCGGCCCGAAGCTGCGGTTCTGGTCGGCCAGATTGCCATGGGAATCGCGCGCATATTCGGGAAGCGAGGAGGTGATTTTCACTTCGCCCGTGCAGTTCTTCATGCAGGCGGTGTTGTGTGTGTCCGCCTTGCCCGCAACGTCCCACAATCCATGATCGCGGGTCATGCCGTTGCGATTGGGCAAGCGGTTCTGGACTTCGCGAATACTGTCCTGGTCCAGCACGAAATCGTCGCTCACCACATCGTTCAGGTAAAGGACGTAGGCAGTGACGGCATAGACCTCGTCATCCGACAGCGATTTGGGCGCGTTCCAGGGCATGGCGCGGCGGATGTAATCGAACAGCGTCGATACCGTGGACAGCTTCATCAGGGTTGTGCGCTGCGGCACATTTGGCCCGACCAGCGACTTCACCCGTCCGCTGTCCTGGTCCGCCCTGGTCGTGCCACCGGCAAGCGGGGTGAACACCTCGTTGCTTTCGCCAAAGGTGCCGTGGCAGGATTCGCACTTGCTCTCCCACACCTCCATGCCCTGATCGACCGAGCCACTCCCTGCGGGAAGGCCGACAAAATCGGGCCGGACATCGATGTCCCAGGCCGCGATTTCAGCCTCGGTCGCGGGACGGCCAAGACTGGTGGCACCGGTCAGGGGGCTCGCGGCTATCGTGGCGAGCGCCAGGGCCGACAGGCCCAGCTTGATGCCGGTGGCTCTATCCCAGCTGGACATTGCTGACCTCCCCTGAAGCGGCCACGGCCCATGTCTGGATCGCATTGTTGTGATAGATGGATTTGGTGCCGCGTACTCCGCGCAACTGGGGCATTGTCGGCTGGACATAGCCCGTCTCGTCAATCGCGCGGCTTTGCAGCAGTGCAGGCGAACCATCCCATTGCCAGTCAAGGTTGAAGCGGGTCAGTGCCTTGCTCAGCACCGGGGTTTCCAGCCGGGCCGTGCGCCAGTTGCGCCCGCCGTCCGTCGAAACGTCGACCCGCTTGATCCTGCCCCGCCCCGACCAGGCGAGACCGGTGATGGTGTAATAGCCCTGTCCGATCAGCGTCTGGCCACCCGACGGGGTGGTGATGACCGACTTGCATTCCTGGATTGACGTATATTGGCGCTGCGTACCGTCGGGCAGCAGGTCGACATAGTGCAGCGTTTCATCCTTGGTGCCGTAGGGTTGATCGCCGACCTCGATCCGGCGCAGCCATTTGACCCACGATACGCCCTGCACTCCTGGCACCACCAGCCGCAGCGGATAGCCGTTTTCGGGCCGCAGCATTTCGCCGTTCTGGCCATAGGCGACGATCACATCGTCCAGCGCGCGCTCCATCGCGATGGTGCGCGTCATGCTCGACCCGTCAGCGCCTTCGGCCAGGATGTGTTTGCCTGCCTTCAGGTCCGCCCCGCAATCTTCCAGCAGGGCGGACAGCGGCACGCCGGTGAATTCGCTGCATGACAGCATGCCATGCGTATATTGCACCGTGGGCACCGCCACATTGCCCCATTCCATCCCGCTGTTCGCGCCGCATTCGATGAAATGAATGCGCGAGACAGAGGGCAGGCGCATCAGATCGTCCATCGTATAGACCTTGGGCGTGCGCACCAGCCCGTTGATCATGAAGCGATGGCGGGCCGGGTCAACGTCCTGCCAGCCCTGGTGGTGGCGTTCGAAATGCAGCCCGCTGGGGGTGATGATGCCGAACAGCCCCTGCAACGGGGCAAAGGAAACCGAAGCCGCGCCAACCCTCGTCAGGCCCGGGCTTTCGCGCCGGATGAGGTTTTTTTCATATTTTGAAGGCGATCCGTAAGGGTTGGACGCGACTGGCTTGCCCAGGGTTTTACTCCAGGGCGGAAGGTCGAGAATCTCGGGATCGCCGCCGGTTTCGCCCGCACGCAGCGGCAACGCCGCGCCCGCGGTGACCGCCGCAGCGGCGATCATGGCCTGACGCAGGAAATCGCGTCGGCCGGAACTGACCGCCGCGATCTGTTCCTGCGACAGGAAGTTTTCCGGCGCGCGGGAAATTCTGCCGCGTTGTTTGTTTGATCCGGTCATCCATTCCCCCGACACAGCGGCAGGCCAGGGTGAAGCGGACCTGCGAGAGTCGATATTTTTATATTTACATTATCAGTGTATGTTTGTATTTGATTGACTGTCAAGCGGCTTTTTCGGATTGGGCCGCATCAATTGAACGCAAAACGGGAAGTTGGATTGAACACTATGGAGAACCGGTTTTTTGCCGATCGGGCGCTTGCCGAAATGGCGACGGAACGGCTGAAGATCTTTGCCCAGCCGCAGCGGCTGATGATTCTTTCCGCCTTGCTGGATCAGGAACGTTCGGTCGGCGAGATCGAGGACGTGACCGGCATCGGTCAGCCAATGTTAAGCCAGCAGCTCGCCATCTTGCGTCGGGCAGACATGGTTCGCACGCGGCGCGAGGCGCGGCATATTTATTACGATCTGGCGGGCGAACATATGCGCCTGTGCATCAGTTGCATGCAGGCGATGCTGACCGGGGCGAAGGATCCGGTCGCGGCGATTGAAAATGCAGTGGAAAGCCTCGCCGCCTGAGCGCGCGCTTGGCCTGGGTCAGGAGTAGGAACAGAATGACGAAAGTGCTTATCACCGCAACCACCGCCCTGGCCGGGCTGACTGCACTGCTGGTCGCAAATCTGCCCGCAAATGCCGCAGGCGCTGCTCCGGCCAGTTTCGCCATGTGCGCCACCTGCCACAGTGTGACCGCAGGCGGTCCGGCCAAGATGGGGCCGCATCTGGCAAGGATCATGGGCCGCAAGGCGGGCAGCGTTTCGGGCTATGCCTATTCCCCCGCACTCAAGGGTTCGGGAATTACCTGGACCGCGGCGCAGATGGACAAGTGGCTTCAGAACCCGCGCGCGCTTGTTCCCGGCAACAAGATGCCCTTCGCCGGCGTTTCCGACAAGGCCAAGCGGGCGGAACTGATCGCCTATATGAAAACGCTCTGAGCGGGCAGTGATCGCGCGCTGGCCTGGTGGTCTGCTGGCTTTTGTCGCCGCGCTTGCTTCAGCGCCGAGCCTGGCAGGGCCAGAGTCTGCCCGGTATGTCGCCGCACCCCGGTTGCCGGACAGTTTCGACCGGCTCAAGGCGCCGTTGCCCGCACCGTTCGATCCCGCCGCCAACGCGGCGGCGCAACTGGCCGAGGCGCCCGCCCGCGCCAGGCGCGAAAACAAGCTGCTGCTGGAACTGGGCGCCAACTGGTGCGGCTATTGCAGGAATCTGGCCGGGACCATGGCGCTACCGTCCATGCGCGCCTTCGTGCAACGCCATTTCGTCGAACTGCCGGTCGATGTTGGCCGCTTCGACCGGAATCTGGAAATTGCGGGCCGCTATGACGTTGATCCATTGCCGGGTGTTCCCGACGTCCTGATCGTCGATCCGGTAAGCGACCGGGTGCTGAACGAAGGGCAAGTAAGCCTGTTCGTGCATTTGAAGCGGCCCGGCCCGCAAGGGATCGCAAACTGGCTGGCGCAATGGGTTCGGCCGGCAAGCGGAGGGTAAGCTCTTCCAGATTAAATCGATGCTCCGGCGGATTCCCGTTGCCAGAGGCGGCCCGCGCTGAAAGATTGCGCCCGATCTGATCCGGCGGGACAAGGGATATTCTGGGCATGAGTGATGTGGTGATCGAACGCGCGGCAGGGGTGGCGATTGTCCGGCTGAACCGGCCCGAAGTGCTGAACGCCCTGTCGCCCGCCATGCTGAAGCGCCTGTGCGACAGTTTCACGGAGCTGGACGGGGATACAGAAACCCGGGTCATAATCCTGACCGGCACGGGGCAGCGCGCCTTCAGCGCGGGGCTGGATCTGAAGATCCTCGGTACTGATCCTGATGCGCTGCAACTGGTTGAGCAGAACGATCCTTCGGCCGCGATGAGCGCGTGCCGCAAGCCGATAATCGGTGCGCTAAACGGGTTGGTGGTTACGGGTGGATTCGAAATCGCTCTCAATTGCGATATCCTGATCGCGTCCACCGCGGTCAGATTCGCTGACACGCATGTGCGTGTGGGCCTGCTGCCCGGTTGGGGGCTGTCCCAGCGGCTGTCGCGTCTGGTCGGCCCCTATCGGGCGCGGCAAATTTCGTTGACCGGCAGTTTCGTGGAAGCGCAGACCGCGCTGGACTGGGGCCTGGTTAACGAACTGGTCGCCCCGGATCGCCTGATGGGCCGGGCCGGGGAAATCGCCGCCGCGATCGCGCGGGTCGATCCGGAACTCATGAGTGAGTACAAGGCACTGATAAACAGGGGATTTGAGGATAATCTCCAATCCGCACTGGCGATGGAGCGGAAGGCCGCCTGGGCGCATAATCTGGGCGTCTCTTCGCCCGAACTGGAGCAGAGTCGCAGGGGCCTGATCCGGGGCGCAACCTCGTAACGCACCTGGACAGGGGAAGAATTGCCGCAGCGCCTTGCCTTGGCCCGAGCGGGCGCGATAGCCCTTTTCGACAGGCGACCGATTCTCTCGATTTGGCAGGGGCGGCGCTGATTTCCGGAACGGGATTGCATCAGGATGAGCGAAGCGGATTGCGACAGCATGGCTGACGAAGCGGGCGAAACCGCTGCCCTGCCGCTCGATCCGCTGCCGCTGACCGGATGGCATCGCGCGCATGGTGCGCGGATGGTGCCCTTCGCAGGCTATGACATGCCGATCCAGTATGACGGGATCATGGCCGAACATCACTGGACCCGCAGTTCGGCCAGCCTGTTTGATGTGAGCCACATGGGCCAGTTGCGCGTCACCGGCGAAGGTGCGGGCGAAGCACTGGAAGCGGTGCTGCCCGGTAACATGACCGGGCTTGGCGAAGGCCAGGTGCGCTATTCGCTGTTGCTGGATGAAAACGCGGGCGTGCTGGACGATCTGATGGTCACGCACATGGCTGACGGTTACTATCTCGTCGTCAACGGCGCGACCAAGTGGGATGACATCGCTCATCTGATTGAACATCTGCCCGATGAGATCACACTCAATCACATGACCGACCATGCGCTGCTGGCGCTGCAAGGGCCGGGCGCGGCGGGGGCCTTGGCGGCTCTGCTGCCGGGGGTGGAGGCGCTGTTCTTCATGCACGCGGGCGCATTTGCATGGCAGGGGCATGAGCTGTGGGTCAGCCGGTCAGGCTATACGGGCGAGGACGGGTTTGAAATCAGCATCGCCGCCGATGCGGTCGAACAGCTGGCCGATGCGCTGGTGGCGCCTGACGCGGTGAAGCCAGCCGGGCTGGGCGCGCGGGATTCGTTGCGGCTGGAAGCGGGCCTGCCGCTGTATGGGCATGATCTCGATCCGCTGACGGACCCGATCAGTGCCGGGCTGGGCTTTGCCATTCCGCGCGTGCGCCGTGAACAGGGCGCATTCATTGGCCATGCGGCGCTGATGGAACGAATTGCCTCCGGGCCGGTGCGTCGCCGGGTCGGGCTGCTGCTTGACGGACGTCAGCCCGCGCGCGAGGGCGCAACGCTCCTGTCCGGCGGTCGGGAAGTCGGAACCGTCACCTCCGGCGGATTTTCGCCTACGCTCGAACGCCCCATCGCCATGGGTTATGTCACGACTGACCTGGCCGCCACAGGAACCGCACTGGAGGTGGAGGTTCGGAACAAGCGCCTTGCTGCGCAGGTTTGTGCATTGCCCTTTGTCCCCCATCGTTATCATCGCAAGGAAGGCTGAGAAATGAACCGGTTTTTCACCGAAGAGCATGAATGGATCGAGGTGAACGGTGATATCGCCACTGTCGGTATCACCGATTACGCACAGGAACAGCTGGGCGATATCGTCTTCGTCGAATTGCCGATGCCCGGCACGCGGGTTGACCGGGGCGGGGAAGCTGCGGTGGTGGAATCGGTGAAGGCCGCGTCCGATGTCTATGCGCCGGTCAGCGGCGAGGTCGTGGGGGTCAACGAACAGCTGGAGGACGAACCCTCGCTGGTCAATGAGAGCGCGGAAACGGGCGGCTGGTTCTTCCAGCTGCGATTGAGCGATACGGCCGAATTGCAGGGGCTGATGAATGAAGAGGCCTATCAGGCCTATGTCGCGGCACTGGGCTGAGGCGAAGCGGGCAGCGTGCGCTATCTTCCCCTGAGCGATGCCGATCGCGGCGAAATGCTGGCACGGATCGGTGCGCCTTCGGTTGACGCGCTGTTCGCCGATGTCCCGCAATCCGCGCGGCTGACGGGGCCGGTCGCGGGCCTGCCGCTGCATGCGCCGGAACTGGCGGTCGAACGCCATATGAGCGCGCTGGCGCGGCAGAACATGGTCGCGGGCGAGGTGCCGTTTTTCCTGGGCGCTGGTGCCTATCGCCACCACATTCCCGCAACGGTCGATCACCTGATCCAGCGCGGCGAATTCCTGACAGCCTATACGCCCTATCAGCCCGAAATCGCGCAGGGCACGCTGCAGATCCTGTTCGAGTTCCAGACGCAGGTCGCGCGCCTGTTCGGCTGCGATGTCGCCAATGCCTCGATGTACGACGGTTCGACCGCCTGCTGGGAGGCGATTTCGATGGCGCGCCGCATCACCCGGCGCACTCGCGTGCAGATATCGTCAGGGCTGCATCCCCATTATCTGTCCGTCATCCGCACCATGGCCCGTTTTACCGGTGACGCGGTGGAGGCGCAGGCGCCCGAACTGAGCGCGCAGACGGATGTCGCCGCGCTGGCCGGTGCGATCACTGCTGATACCAGCTGCGTGGTCGTGCAATATCCTGACATCCTGGGCCGGATTGCCGATCTTGCCCCGCTGGCCGAGGCGGTGCACGCGGCAGGCGCGCTGCTGGTGGCGGTGGTGACCGAACCGGTGGCGCTGGGCGCGATCCGCAGTCCCGGCGAGATGGGCGCGGATATCGTCGTCGGCGAAGGGCAGAGCCTTGGCGTCGGCCTGCAGTTTGGCGGCCCCTATCTGGGCCTGTTTGCCACCAGCCAGAAATATGTGCGCCAGATGCCCGGCAGGCTGTGTGGCGAAACCGTGGACGCAGAGGGCAAGCGCGGCTTTGTGCTGACGCTATCCACACGCGAACAGCATATCAGGCGCGAAAAGGCGACCTCGAACATCTGCACCAATTCCGGCCTGTGTGCACTGGCCTTTTCCATTCATATGAGCCTGCTGGGTGACAAGGGCCTGAGCGGTCTGGCCCGGCTGAATCACGAACTGGCGCTCAAGGCGGCTGAACGGCTTTCCCGTATTCCCGGCGCAAGCATCTGCAATGATAGTTTTTTCAATGAATTTACGCTGATCCTGCCAGGCGATGCGCGCGCGGTTGTGCGCCAGCTGTCCGAAGCGGATGGCATCCTGGCCGGGGTTCCGCTGGGCCGGCTGTATCCGGATGAGGATGCGCTGGCGGGCGGGTTGCTGGTGACCGTGACCGAGACGACTCAGCCCGATGATGTGGAGCGGCTGGCCATGGCGCTGGAAAGGGCACTGGCATGAGCCTGAACCAGAGCGGATGGCGCCCCGAAGCGCCTGTGGGCGATAGCCGGGGGCAGGGCGCGCAAACCGCCACCGGCAATCGGGCGCTGATGCTGGAAGAGCGGCTGATCTTCGAGATTGGCAGCAGTGAGAGTTGCGGGGTTGACTTGCCCGCGCCTGACCCGGCCGCTCCGCCCGCGCGGCTGGGCGGGCTGGAACGCGCCGCGCCGGCAGGCTTGCCCGGCCTTTCGGAACCGGAGGCGGTGCGCCATTACACCCGCCTCAGCCGCCAGAATTACGCCATCGATCTGGGGCTGTTCCCGCTTGGTTCCTGCACCATGAAGCACAATCCGCGCCTGAATGAAAAAGTGGCGCGGATGCCGGGCTTTGCCGATGTCCACCCGCTGGCACCGCAGGGAGCTATCCAGGGCGCATTGGCGGTCATTCATGAGCTGGGCGAATGGCTGAAGGCGCTGACCGGCATGCCCGGTGTGGCGATGAGCCCCAAGGCGGGCGCGCATGGCGAATTATGCGGCCTGCTGGCTATCCGCGCTGCACTGGATGCGCGGGATGATCCGCGCGAGGTCGTGCTGGTGCCGACCAGCGCGCATGGCACCAACCCGGCGACGGCGGCTTTTTGCGGCTATCGGGTGGAGGAAATCGGCGCGACTGCGGACGGGCGGGTGGACATGACGGCGCTGGAGGCGCGGATCGGCCCGGATGTCGCCGCGCTGATGATCACTAACCCCAACACCTGCGGGTTGTTCGAACGCGACATTCACCGCATGGCTGAAGCAATTCATGCAGCGGGCGGGTTCCTTTACTGCGATGGCGCCAATTTCAACGCCATCGTCGGGCGTGTGCGCCCCGGTGATCTTGGCGTGGACGCCATGCATATCAATCTGCACAAGACCTTTTCCACCCCGCATGGCGGGGGCGGCCCGGGTAGCGGGCCGGTGGTCTTTTCCGAAGCGCTCGCGCCCTTCGCACCGCTTCCCGCCGTGCGCCTGGCGGACGGGCGCTTCCATCTGGTCGAGGAAGAAACGCAGGCTGACCACGGCCACGGCCAGAGCTTCGGCAGGCTGGCCGCTTTCCATGGCCAGATGGGCATGTTCACCCGCGCGCTGGCCTATATCCTCAGCCACGGGGCGGACGGGCTGGCGCAGGTTTCCGGCGATGCGGTGCTGAACGCCAATTACATCCTGCGCTGCCTTGAAAGGGAACTGGACGCGCCCTTCGTCGCGTCGGGCCCCTGCATGCATGAGGCGCTGTTCAGCGACAAGGGCTTCGCGGAAGGTTTCTCCACGCTCGATCTGGCCAAGGCACTGATTGACGAAGGTTTTCACCCGATGACCATGTATTTCCCGCTGGTGGTCCATGGTGCGATGCTGGTCGAGCCGACGGAGACGGAGAGCAAGGCCGCGCTCGATCAGTTCATCACGGCGCTGGCCTCGCTCGCCCGGCGCGCGCGCGAAGGCGACCCCGCGCTCAAATCCGCGCCGCATTTTGCACCGCGCCGGCGGCTGGACGAAACGCTGGCGGCGCGCAAGCCGCGCCTGGTGTGGAGCGAGGAATAGCCTGTCCTAAGCGGTGGTCGCCTCGCCTTGCGCGGCAAGGTCAGCCCAGACCCTGTTCCCGGCCAGCAGCACGCCCAGAAAACTCAGTGCCGCAGTTGCCGCCAGGTAATAGCCGACCGCCGCCAGTCCGTAATGCATCGTCAGCCCCTGTGCGAACAGCGGCGTCAGCCCGCCGCCCAGAATGCCCGCCATGTTGAAGGCAAAGGACATGCCGGAATAACGCAGCAGCGGAGGAAACAGCGTGGGCAGGAAGCTGCCGACAGGGCCATAGCACAGGCCCATCGCAAAAAATCCGGCGGACAGGAACGTCACTATTTCAGCCGGGTTGCCGCCCAGCAGGGGCGCCATCGCCAGCGCGACCGGGATCGTCAGCGCGCAGCTGGCCATCAGGACCCGTCTTCCGCCGAAGTAATCGCAGGCAAAGCCTGACACGACGATGCCGACGGCCAAGAACAGGATCGCCAGCAGCTGGTATTTCAGGAAGGCGTCGCGCGCGATCCCCAGCTCGCTGGTGGCATAGCCAAGGGCGAAGGCCGTGGTCGTATAAAAGATCGAAAAGCTGATGACGCAGGCGAATGTCGCCGCGATCACGGCGCGCGGATGCTGGCGAAAGACCGCGGCGATGGGGATGCTGGGCGGACGTTCACGTTCCAGCGCTTCGGCAAATCTGGGAGTTTCGGCGATACGCAGGCGAACCCACAGACCCACCGCGATCAACGCCGCGCTGCCCAGAAAGGGAATGCGCCAGCCCCAGTCCATGAACTGCCCGTCAGACAGCCACATCCCCAGCAGGATGAAGAAGCCATTGGACAGGATAAAGCCCACGGGCGCACCCAGCTGCGGGAACATTCCGTAACGGGCGCGCTGGCCCGCTGGCGCATTTTCCACCGCCAGCAGCGCCGCGCCTGCCCATTCCCCGCCAAGCCCGAAGCCCTGGCCAAACCGCAGCAGGCACAACAGCACGGGCGCGGCCCAGCCGATCGTGTTGTAGCCCGGCAGGAAAGCGATCAGGAAGGTGGACAGGCCCATGATCAGCAAGGACGCGACCAGCGTGGACTTGCGTCCGATCCGGTCCCCGAAATGGCCAAAGGCGATTGCACCCACCGGTCGCGCAAAAAATGCGACGGAAAAACTGGCGTAACTCAGCAGCAGGTCCAGTCCGGGCTGATCGCTGGGGAAGAACAGCGGCCCCAGCACCAGCGCGGCGGCGGTGGAATAGATGTAGAAATCATAGAATTCTACCGATGTCCCGACCAGCGCCGCGCCAAGCACCCGCGCCCGCGAATTCGTCGCCTGCCTCACTGAAATTCTCCCCCTGCTGGCCCGCCGGTTCAGGCGAAAAAGGCCGCTTGCGCTTCTGCGCTGATGTCCAGCCCGGAAACCCGCGCCCGCTGCAGCACCGTCCAGTAATAGCGATAGCTGGCCCGGTCGTATAATTCGTCCTTGTAACGGATCGGCCCCCAATCGGCCGCCTGCGCCGCCAGCAGGATCGCCCCCGCATCGGCGGCTTCCGAAAAATCGGGCCGCATGGCCTCGACAATCGGTTTGATCTGGGCGGGATGAATGCTCCACATGCGCAGGAAGCCGAACTCGTGGCGCGCGCGCGAGGCATCGGAACGCACCTGCGATTCATTTTTCAGATCGAGGCAGACGTTATGCGCCGGGACCAGCCCGTGGCCGAGCGCGGCCGCGCAGATTTCGGCCTTGGCGCGCGCCATCAGCCGGTGTTCGAACTGGCCGGGGCTGCGCATGGCCGAAGCGGGAATGGCCCCGTGATGCGCGCTGATGAAATCCATCGATCCGAAATCCAGCACACGCAGCCAGGGCAGGGCGGCAATTGTCTGGACATCGGCCAGCGCGCCATGCATCTCGATCAGTGTGTGCAGTGGAATTTCCCGCCCAATCCCGCGTCTGGCGCAGCCTTCGCGAATATAATCGATGATTTCGTCCAGTTGGGCGGCGCTGGTCGGCTTGGGGATGGTGATATGCGCAACACGCTCGGCCGCACGGTCCAGAACAATGTCGATATCCGCCCGGCAATGGGGATGTTCGGGGTCATGCACCCTGATGCCGAGCTGGCCGAAGCGGTTTTCACCAGACATGATCAGCCCGGCCACCATTTCGGCATGCGCGCGTTCCTGCCCGGCGGCGGCGCCATCTTCGCAATCGCCGGTGATATCGAAGACCGGGCCCAGTTCCTCCTGCAGGTCCAGCGCCTTGCGGATCAGCTTTTCCGCACCCGCATAATGATCGCAGGCCGGGATGACGGGAGTGGGTTTTTCGCGCTCATACAGCGCGTCAGCCGGGTGAACGGGGTGTGCCATGGGTTCGTGCCTGCATTGCTGGATCTGTGCGGGCGCTATGGCATGGCCGTGACCGCATCGGAAGGGGCGGTGCAATCAGCTCAGCAGCGTTTCGCCGATCAGCGCGAGAATCCGAACGTCGATGGCAACACCTTGCGCCCGCTTGCCGGCCAGAAAACGGTTGAGATCGGCCAAGGCGACACGATGCGGAACGATGTTCTCGTTGTCCGTTCCGCCGCCCGGCCCGACTTGTTCCAGCCCCGACGCGCGCACCAGCGTGAAGCTTTCGCTGACCATGCCGGGGGACGAGTAATATTCGCCCGCATCTTCCAACCGGGCGGCCCGCCAACCCGTTTCTTCCAACAGTTCACGGCCCGCGGCGGCGAGGAGCGATTCGCCCGCTAGCCCTTCGTCGTCGCCGATCAGCCCGGCGGGCAGTTCGATGCAGTTGCGCCCCAATGGCACGCGATATTGTTCCACCAGCAGCACATGGCCATCTTCCACCGCCAGGATCACGGCCGCACGAATGCCGCGCGAACGGGCCACATATTCCCAGCGGCCCTTTTTCTTCGCGGTGATGAAGCGGCCCTGCCACATCACCTCTTCGGGCATGTTCGCGTCGGGATCATCAAGGCTCATATCTCGATCAACCTGTCTGGCAACTCGTTAGTGTCCGGTCCGTCATGTGGAAGGTGCCTGGCAAGCACGGCGCCGACCTGTTCGATCGCAGCCACCATGGCATCGGCAATTTTCCCGCCACGCAGATGAGCGAGCATGGCCAGCATCGCCTCGCCCCACACGGATTCATCGACCAGCGCGTTTATCGCAGCATCAGCCACGATCTCTGCACGGCGTTCAGCCAGCGAGAGATAGATCAGGATGCCGGTTCGCCCATGTGTGCGCCGTTCGGCCCCGATGCGGAATGCGGCGATCGCCTGTTCGTGCACGCGGCGCGTCTTGACTGGCGACGGCACCAGCCAGAGCCGGAGCGGGCGCCATGACTGGATCAGCCAGACTGCCGCAAATTTCAGCGTTGCGACCAGCGCGGCAAGCGCGAATGCGGTGGGCGCATCCCATTCATGATTCCAGCGGCCAAGCACGGCCCCGAACCTTGCTGTCCAGAAGGCCGGGAACATGGCGATCGCGCCCAGGGCCATGAAGCTCGCCACTGCGGACCAGGCCAGGCGCACATCGCCATAATCGTCGGAACTGTCCGTCACGATGGTGACGATTTCGCCGGAACTATGCGCCTCGGCCGCTGCCACGGCATCGGACACCAGCTGGTGATCGCGTTCGGTCAGGGGGAGGGTACGGTTCGTCATCGGCCTTACCAGCTCCCGCTTGATCCGCCGCCGCCGAAGCTGCCGCCACCGCCCGAAAATCCTCCGCCCGAAAATCCACCGCTGCCGCTCGAACTGCCGCCACCCCAGACGATGACCGGGCCTGCCCCGCCGCCATAGGCCCTGCCACCGCGAACCCTGCGGATGATCGGCAGGACAAAGAAGAAGAAAAAGAACAGCAGCCAGATAATCATGGGCAGGGGAATGCCGCTTTCGAGCGTGGCACTGGCGCTGGCCGCCACTTGCCGTGCCTGATCTTCAGGCAGGGTCAGTTGAGTGATGATCGCATCGGTGCCGGCGACGATCCCGCCCGGCATGTCGCCAGCCTTGAAGCGGGGCAGGATGTCATTCTGGATGATAAGGTGGGAAAGCCCGTCAGTCAGCACCGGTTCGACGCCATAGCCGACCTCGATGCGCACCTTGCGTTCATTGGAGGCGACGATCAGAAGCGCACCATCGTTGCGCTCCTTGTCGCCGATCCCCCAGTGCCGCCCCAGCTGATAGCCGTAATCGGAAATCTCGTAACCCTGGAGGCTCGGCAGGGTGGCGATAACCAGCTGGCGTTGCGACTGGCTTTCCAGCCCCGCCAGCTTCGCATCCAGCTGAGTTTCGAAATCGGGCGGGATGATATTGGCGGCATCGACCACACGCCCGGTCAGGGCCGGAAATTCCTGCGCCATCGCAGCAACCGGGTTCAACCATGCGGCCAGCAGCAGGGCGAGCCAGCCCAGGCCGTTCACCCGCGTGAGGCTGGGAGGGCGGGAACGCGTCAGAGTTTGCCTTCAAGGCTGGGGGCAACTTCGGCGCCCGGCGTCACCGCCTGATAGGGCACCATCGGCTTTGCGCCGTAAATCACCTTGGCAGCGATGATCGACGGGAAGGTGCGCACTTCCGTATTATAGGCGCGCACCGCTTCATTATAATCGCGGATCGTGATGCGGATGCGATTTTCCTGCCCTTCGAGCTGGCTCTGGAGCATCTGGTAGTTCTGGATGCTCTTCAATTCGGGATAGCGTTCAAAATTGGCAAGCAGCCGTCCGAATCCGGCAAGCGAGCTGGAAAGCTGCGCCTGTGCGGCCTGGAACTGCGCCATTTTTGCAGGATCGGTCAGATCGTCCGCATTCAACTGGATGCTGGTGGCCTTGGCTCGCGCTTCCACCACGCCGGTCAGGATTTCCTTTTCATTTTCCGCTGCGCTCCGCGCGACTTCGGCCAGATTGGGGATCAGATTGGCCCGTTCCTGGAAGGCGGCCTGCACATCGGCCCATTTGGCCTTGGCGGTTTCTTCTGCGGTGGGCACGCTGTTGATGCCGCAGGCGGCAAGGGCGGTCAGCAGAACGATGGCGGCAAGGTTGCGAAGCAGGCGCATGAGCAGATCCTTTGTTGGCACGGCAGCGGCAAGATAGCGATCGCTGCGCCAGCATCAAGCATATGTGGCCTTGTTACAATTCTTCGCCGATGGCACAACGCCCGGAAGATTGTTTCAGAAGGAGGGAATTGAATGTTGTCCGAATTCAAGGCGTTCATTGCCAAGGGCAATGTCATGGACCTGGCGGTTGCGGTCATCATCGGCGGCGCGTTCGGCACCATCGTGACATCGCTTACGGCCGATATCATCATGCCGATCGTCAGCGCCGTCTTTGGCGGCGCCGATTTCACATCCAACTTCATCCTGCTCAGCACCCCGGCCGGCTATGAAGGTTCGCTGAGCGATTATGCCGCGCTGAAGGAAGCGGGCGCGGTGATGATCGGATATGGCGCTTTCCTGACCGCGCTGATCAATTTCCTGATCCTGGCGTTCGTGATCTTCCTTCTGGTTCGTTATGCTAACAAGATCATGAAAAAGCAGGAAGAAGCAGCCCCTGCTGGCCCCAGCGAGATTGATCTGCTGACCGAAATCCGCGACGCACTGAAGAAATAGGCCAGCGAACCGCATCGCCGGTCACTTCACATTAAGATGACAGGCCCTATATGCGGTGGTGCCGGACCTGTCCGGCTATGGCGATAAATTGCGGTGTGCAATAGGCACAGCGGACCCGGGGGCAGTACCCGGCGGCTCCACCACCTCTCCTGGTGTCACAGGGGAAATGACGGGGCCGAACCAGGATCGACGTGTGTTGAAAAGCATTGTTTTTGCCCGGGCTGAGTAACCCGTTCAAGGCTCAAAACTCACAAGTGCCAATGACAATGAAGCACTTGCTCTCGCTGCGTAATTCTAGGGGCTAACGCCCTGACTTTACAAAGCCAAGAGCACGGTTCGGACCGAACCGGGTAACAGAATCGGAAACCGGGCGTCCGGAGGGTACGTAGCAACAGAAACCCTCCACCCTTCGCGGATTGGCGGCCTAACTCGCAGGCTTGACCTGCAGCGCCGCCTGTTCATGTTTCAGGCAATCGAGAATCTTGGCACCGGCCATGAACACCGCGCCGGTGCAGGCGAGGAACAGCAGCTTGCCACCCCAGCCGGGATATTGCTGCAGGTAAATGATGCCCCGCTCGCACGCGCCCAGTGCCAGCGCGTAAATGATCAGGCAGGCTTCGAATCGCGTCTTGATGACAAACAGCCTGCTGACTTTCCCGAGCATTTGATCCCTTTCCTGCCGCTCAAAATGGCGTATCCGGATACCAGCAATCATCATGCCAGACCTTGTCTGCCGCGCAAGTGGCTGGTTAACGCGCCGTTGAGTGTAAATTGGCCCGACAATCCGCTGTTTCTCGGCACACTCTTGCCCTTGTCGCCCCCATCGGCCATAGGCTCAGCGCCTTTTTCCACGCTTCTTCATCCATGCCGGAGGGCTAGTCGGCATCGCGATGATGGATCGCATTTCGGGGATGAACCATGAATGATCGTGTTGAGCGCGCCGGCCTGCGGGTCGAAGCGGGTCTGGCCCAGTTCGTCGAAAGCCAGGTAATTGCCCCCCTGGGCATGGACGCCAGCGCGTTCTGGCAGGGCTTTGCGGATATTTGCGCCACTTTCGTGCCGCGCAATCGCGAGCTTTTGGCCAGGCGTGACGCGATCCAGGCGAAAATCGACGCCTGGCACGGGGAACGCGCGGGGCAGCCGCATGATGCGGCGGCTTACAAGGCGTTCCTGAGCGACATCGGCTATCTCGTGCCAGAGCCGGGCGACTTCACGATCGCAACACAGAATGTGGACAGCGAAATCGCAACCATGGCCGGGCCGCAGCTGGTGGTTCCGGTGCTGAACGAACGCTTCGCCCTCAATGCTGCCAATGCGCGCTGGGGCAGCCTGTATGATGCGTTTTACGGCACAGATGCGCTTGACGCGCCGCCCGCACGCCCGGGCGGTTACGACGCGGAACGCGGCGCGGCGGTGATTGCCCGCGCCAGGGCGTTTCTTGACGAGGCGGTGCCGCTCGCCAGCGGTAGCTGGACGGACCTGAGCGATGCGGGCGCAATCGTGCTCAACGATCCGGCGCAGTTTGTCGGCACCAGCGAAAAGGGCCATCTGTTCCGCAACAACGGCCTGCATATCGAAGTGGTGTTCGATCAGGATCATCCGATCGGCAAGAGCGACCCGGCCGGCATCGCTGACGTGCTGCTTGAATCTGCGCTGACCACGATCATCGATCTTGAGGATTCGGTCGCCGCCGTGGATGCGGAGGACAAGACCCACGCTTATACCAACTGGCTGGGCCTGATGCGCGGGGATCTGGCCGCCAGTTTCGCCAAGGGCGGGCAGACGGTCAGCCGTGAACTGGAAGCAGACCGCAGCTATACCGCGCCTGACGGTTCCAGCGTGTCGCTGCCGGGCCGCAGCCTGATGTTCGTGCGCAATGTCGGCCATCTGATGAGCAATCCGGCGATCCTGTTGCCGGACGGTTCTGAGATTCAGGAAGGGGTGATGGACGCGGTCATCACCAGCGCCATCGGCAAGCACGATCTGGACGGGCTGGGCCGTTACCGCAACAGCCGCGCGGGCAGCATCTATATCGTCAAGCCTAAGATGCATGGGCCGGAAGAATGCACGCTGACCAACGACCTGTTCGACGCGGTGGAAGACCTGCTCGGCCTTGCCCGCCACACGATCAAGGTTGGGGTAATGGACGAAGAACGGCGCACCAGCGCCAATCTGGCGGCCTGCATTCATGCGGTGAAAGATCGCATCGTCTTCATCAACACCGGTTTTCTCGATCGGACGGGCGATGAAATCCATACGTCGATGCGCGCCGGGCCGATGATCCGCAAGGCGGCGGTCAAGGGTTCGGTCTGGATCGATGCCTATGAAAAGCGCAATGTCGCCATCGGGCTGAAACACGGCCTGTCGGGCCGCGCGCAGATCGGCAAGGGCATGTGGCCCGCGCCTGACATGATGCGCGACATGATGGAACAGAAGATCGGCCATCCAATGACCGGCGCGAATACGGCCTGGGTGCCTTCGCCCACCGCCGCCACGTTGCACGCGCTGCATTATCACAAGGTCGATGTCTTCGCGCGTCAGGGCGAGATTGCTGCCGCTGGGATCCCGCCTCTGGATGCGCTGCTGACCATTCCGCTGGCCGATGGCACCAACTGGTCGGACGAGGAAGTGCGCGAGGAGCTGGACAACAACGCACAAGGGTTGCTGGGTTATGTCGTGCGCTGGATTGATCAGGGCGTGGGGTGCTCCAAGGTGCCGGACATCAACGATGTCGGCCTGATGGAAGACCGCGCCACGCTGCGCATTTCTTCGCAGCACATGGCCAACTGGCTGCTGCATGGCGTGTGCAGCAAGGATCAGGTGATGGATTCGCTCCATCGCATGGCTGCAAAGGTCGATGCGCAGAATGCGGGCGATCCGCTGTATGAACCGATGGCGGGCAATTGGGACAGTTCGATCGCCTTCCAGGCCGCCTGCGATCTGGTGTTCAAAGGCGTGGAGCAGCCGAGCGGCTATACCGAGCCGCTGCTTCATGCCTATCGCCTCAGGAAAAAGGCGGCTGCCTGATCAGCTGAGAGCGCGGGCCACCGCAACAAATTCCGCAATGTTCAGCGTTTCGGCGCGGCGTTGCGGATCGATGCCGAGGCTTTCCAGCGCTGCCAGCGCGCCGGGAAGCCCCTTCATGCTTTGGCGCAGCATCTTGCGGCGCTGACCGAAGGCGGCTTCGGTCACGCGCTCCAGCATTCGCGCACTGACGGCACTGGGCATCGGTGCGGACGTGACGTGGATAATCGCACTCATCACCTTGGGCGGCGGGGTGAAAGCGCTGCGGTGCACCTTCATCGCCAGCCTGGCGGCAGAGCGCCACTGCGCCAGCACGGCGAGGCGGCCATACGCACCGGTGCCGGGCGTCGCGACGATCCGCTGCGCCACTTCGAGCTGGAACATGAGGGTAAGCGATGCCCATTGCGGCGGCCAGCTTTCGCCCGATAGCCAACCGGTAAACAGCGCCGTGCCGACGTTGTAGGGCAGATTGGCGACGATATGGAACGGGCCTTCGATCCCGTGCGCCAGCTTCATCGCGTCGCCTTCGATTACCCGCAACCGGCCGGGGAAGGCCGCTTCCACCTCGGCAAGTGCGGGCAGGCAGCGCGGGTCCATTTCGATGGCTGTGACCCTGGCGCCCGCGCGCAGCAGCGCCCGGGTCAGCCCGCCGGGGCCGGGGCCGATCTCCAGCACCTGCTGGCCATCAAGCGAGCCGGGAATGGCCGCGATCCGGTCCAGCAATTGTTCGTCGAACAGGAAATTCTGGCCCAGCGCTTTCGACGCGCTCAGCCCGTGGCGTGCGATCACCTCGCGCAGAGGGGGGAGGGCGTTCATGTCGCCGCGCGCCGTGCCGCTGCCTCGCCCGCCATGCCGATCGCCGCGATCATTGCGCCCGGATCGGCTGCGCCGGTCCCGGCGATGGCGAAGGCAGTGCCGTGATCGGGCGATGTCCGCACGATGGGCAGGCCCAGCGTCATGTTCACCCCGTGATCGAAATCGAGTGCCTTGAGCGGGATCAGCGCCTGATCGTGATACATGCAGATGGCGACATCGAAGCTGTCGCGCAGATGAGGCGAAAACAGCGAATCCGCGGGGTGTGGCCCGCTCGCGTCAATGCCCATTTCGCGTAGCGCGGCGATGGCGGGCGCGATGACCAGCGCTTCTTCCCTGCCGAACCGGCCACCTTCCCCGGCATGAGGATTGAGCGCGCAGATTGCGAGGCGCGGGTTGGAAATCCCGAAGTCGCTGGCGAGGCCGCGTGCCGCAATTTCGCTGCGGCGGCGGATGAGGTCTGCCGAAAGCAGACCGGGCACTTCGGCCAGTGCGCAATGCACGGTGAGGGGAACGGTCCTGAGCGAGGGGCCGGCGAGCAGCATGACCGCATCCTGGGCTGAAACGCGGCAAGCCTCGGCCACGAATTCCGTCTGGCCCGGATGGCGAAAGCCGACCTGTGCGAGCAAGGCCTTGGCGATGGGGCCGGTCACGAGCCCTGATGCCGCACCTGACAGGGCCAGCTCCGTGGCGAGAGTAAGCGAGGACAAGGCAAGCTGCGCGCCCGCACCATCCGGGTTGCCGGGGCGATAGGGGCCATCGCCAGTACCCAGGACGGGCAGGGCGTCGGCGAAGGCCGCCTGCGCGTCTGCCGGGTCAGTGATCGGTGCGATCGCGATTTCCAGCCCGCGCTGTTCGGCGGCGTCGGCCAGCAACCCCGCCCCCTGCGCCACGAAGAAGGGCGGCAGGGCAGCAGATTCGCGCAGCGCCCATGCCGCCGCGATCAGTTCAGGCCCGACCCCGGCCGGATCGCCCAGCGAGATGGCAAGCGGGGGCAATGCGGACGGCGCAGCGGTGGCGGGCTGCGCCATCGCCGTCTCAGTTGAAGTCGATCACCGCATCGCGGCGCAGGTCGCGCAGATAGCGCTGCGCACGTTTGCCAACCCGGTCATCCTCGATCTGGGACATCAGCTGGTCGAAGCTGGGGCCGTTGGCCATTGCCGTTTCGTCCCGGCCGCAGACCATCAGCATGCGCAACCCGTCATCCGGCGCGCCGAAGGGGGGCGTTGCCTGGCCGATCTGCAATGACAGCAGCAACTCCTGCAACTGTGGCGGAAGCTCGCGGACCTTGATGCCATTGTTGGCGATCACCGTTGCGCCGATCTGGTCAGCCACGCCGTCAATCGCATCGCAGCTCTGTGTCTGGCTGACAGCGGTGCTGAGTGCGGCCACGCGCTGTTTGACGATGTCCTGGCTCGTGCCCTTGGGGAAATCGATGGAAATCTGCTTGAGGCTGAGCACGGCATCGCGCGGGTCGGCCGTCAGCACCTGGCGTTTGTCAATCAGGTAGAGGATCGAAAAACCGCCGGGCACCTCCACCGGGCCGACCAGCTGGCCGCGCTCCATCGAACTGGCAACGGTTGACAGTTCGACTGGCAGCTGGGCGAGGCGGATCCAGCCAAGGTCACCGCCCACGGCCGCTGTCGATGCTTCGGAAAACTGGCGCGCATAAGCGATGAAGCTGCCGCCCTGTTTGAGCTGTTCGACGATCCGCACGGCGTTCTGGTGCACGGCCGGCCGGTTTTCGGGGCTGGCGGAGAGGTATATTTCACCCAGCCGGTATTCGGCAGTGCCCCTGGAAGCCTGCATCCGGTCCATCACTTCCTGTACTTCTTCATTCGACACGTTGACGAAGGGCTGGATATTGCGGCCAAGCAGGCGCTGCCACGCCATTTCCCCTTCGATCTGCCGTTTGAGCGAACGCGGGGACGAACCGATCCCCGTCAGATAATCGTCCATGGCCTTCACGTTCTGGCCGAAATTCTCGCTCGCCACGCGCAGATAAGTCTGTTCGATCGCCTCCGGTTCGACCTGGATTTCCTCGGCCCTGGCTTCCTGGATCTGCAGGGTTTCGTCGATCAGGTTGCGCAGCACCTGCATGCGCAGCCGCTTTTCTTCTTCAGGGGAAACAGCACCCTTGTTGGCGGCCAGGATCAGCGCCAGCCGCTGCTTGATATCCGTGCGGGTGATGACTTCGCCATTCACGATGACCGCAGCGCGGCGCACCGTGTCATCCCCGTCCTGCAAGACGGCCAGATCGCTGGGGATGGTCAATCCGTCATCCGGGCCTGCCGCGTCCTGCGCATATACGGTGCCGGCGAGCATCGCTGCCAGCCCAAGGGCGACCATGCCGCGACCGATCGGGAAAATTCGCTTGGCTGTCTTTATCACTCGAGCATTCCTGTCTGTTGTGCCGGAAGGGGCACATATCCGTGTTGCCGCCCCTGACGATTATCGCCTTAACCAAAGCTGAGCCGATGCGCGGATAGCGCGTTTCCCCCTCGCTGCCAACGCCCCTGCCAGCGACAATGCGAGATGCGATCAGGGAACCCCGAGATTGCGGAGCGAGAAATAGATCATCACCCGGTCTCCGGCTCGCGCGTCGCCCGTGCTCTGGTAGTCATGGCGCCAGGTAACGCCGAATTCGAGGCAATCGTCCTGATAGGCGATGCCCACGCGGGTGCGCAGCGGTTCCCACCCGTCGGAGACGGCGGTTGCATCTTCCTTGCGATCAGTCAGGTTGATGACTGACGAGCCGAAGATCGACCAGTAATCGGCGATTGCGATGCGCCCGGCCACGCGTAGTTCTTCGCGATCACGCAAATCTTCCAGTTCGGCAATGTCGCGATTGAGCTTCAGATAGCTGACTTCGGCATAGGTCTTTCTGGACCCGACTGCGGCGTTGACTTCGTTGCGGCGGATCGTGAAATCATCCTTGTCGAGGCGGAAGCGATGCGTGAAGCTCACGAAGTCGCGGAACCGGATTTCGGTGCGCCCGACGTAATCGGAAAACCTGTCCGCCAGCCCGGTGCCGTCAGGCAGGATGTCCGGCTCGCGCGTCAGGCGATAGGACTGGCCAATGGTGGATTTGATCCGCCAGCCGGGCCGGTCCAGCTGCCAGTCAAACCCGTAGGTCAGGCGAACCCCTTCCTCCACCCGGTCGTATCCGGGAAAGCGGTTAAGTGCGAACAGGTTGCTGTCTTCTAGGTCAATCGCGCGCGCATCCTCGTTCGGCACGGACAGATTGCGCAGGCGCGGCGTCGCCACCAGTTGCAGCCGGGGTGTGAATACCTGCGTTCCGCCCAGCGCCTTGCCGATGAAGGGCCATTTCACGTCGATCGCGCCCAGCGCCACACCGCGGGTTTCCCAGCCCGAATTGCCGCGATAGATCGCGGTCTGGGTCAGTTCGTTCTGATCCGAATGATAGACGTCGCCGCGCAGCAGTGCGGTCAGCGTCACTTCCTGGCCCATGCCGGTCAGCCGGCGCAAATCCCAGCGCGCGCTGGCAAAGGCGCGCTGCGTTTCCTGTCCGCTGGTGCGGGTTATGGCCATGCTGTTGCCTTGCAGTTCCACACGCCCGCCCAGCACCGGGCTGGCCAGCCTGCGCCGGTAATCGATGATTGGCAGAGCGATCGGCACCTGCCCCTGGGAATCGTCCACCCGCAGCGTTTGCGTGGCCCAGCCCGAGATGGAGAGGTACGATGTGTCGTCGATCCGCTCCACATCGATCATGGAACGCAGCCGGTCATCCCGGCTGATATCGTAACGGCGCAGGAAGGTGCGGTCTGACGCCAGTCGGCCCGATGCCGTCACGCTCCAGTTCGGGTCTAGCTGGAAGCGGCCGTTGGCCGAAAGATAGCCACGCCAGTCCTTGCGGCGGTCTTCCGTATCGCCGCCGATTGTTACGCGCCGGCTGTGCGTCAGGTAACCCGTGATCTGATAGGCGCCGTCCTGGGTCAGCGCGCTGTAGCGCGAACGGAGCATCGGCGGCACTTCGCTGAAGGCATAGCCGGTCACCTCCAGCTCGCGATTGCGTGAGAGCCGCGCATAATAGGTGGACGACAGTTCCAGGCCGTTGTTGCGCGAATAGGTAATATCGGGGATCAGCAATCCCGATCGCGGTTGGCCATCGGTATTGACCGTCAGACCGGGGAGGGGGACCAGCGGAACCCCGAACACCTCCAGCCTGGCCCCGTGAAACACGGCACGATCATTGTCCTGATCATAGGTCACACGGTTGGCGATGATTCGCCAGCTTGGCTTGCGCTCGCAGCCGTCGCGATCCATCACCGCGCAGCCGCTGTATACGGCGTCGCGCAATTCCACCTTGCCGTCTTCGCGCAATTCGCCGGATCGCGCGGCCATCCGTCCGCCTTCGGTGAGGACCAGCAACATGTTGGTCATCGCACCGGCCTTGAGCTCGTCCGTCAGTTCCAGAGTGTCAGTGAACAACTGGGTGCCATCGGCGTCAGTCAGGCGGATGTGCCCGTCAGCGGTGATCTGCCCGGTCGTGCGGTTCCAGCGGACGCTATCGGCCTGCAGGGTCTGGCCCTGATGATGCAGCACCACATTGCCACTGGCGGTCAGCACGTCGCCTTCCGAATCGTAATCCACCGCATCGGCTTCAAAGGCGATCAGCTTGCGTTCCGCCTCTGGCGGCGGCGTCTCCTGCGCATGCAGCGGCGATGGCACGCATAGTGCGATGAGGAGCCCGGCTGCGCTTGCCGCAAAGGGCCGAAGCAAGCAGGATCGAATGGCTTGCAAGGGATGCAACGGGACGGGGAGCATGGCTTGCCTATCGCACCGCCCGCCCTTAACTGCAACGCTATCCATCACCTCTCGGCCGACTAAATTGAAACGAGGCCCCTTACCGACCCGGAGCATTCATGAAGATCACTTTCGCCGCCGCCATGCCCGCCAGCCCTCCCCGGTTGCAGGTCCGCCTTGCCGCGCAGGGGGCGCTTCCTGCCGGCGTCAGCGATCTGGTGGCACAGGGGGCCGCCGCCGCGCGCTTTACCGGCAAGACGGCCCAGCTGTTCGAAAGCTTCGTCGAACGCGATGGCGCACTGGTCCGGCTGGTGCTCGCCGGGATCGGTGACAGCAAGGCGGAGGGGCGCGGTGACGCGCTGGAACGGGCGGGCGCGGCCATCGCCGCCAAATTCCTGACTTCGGGGGAAAAGAGCCTGCTGCTCGATCTCGACGGTGCGGGGCTGAAGGCTGAGGAATGCGTGCGCTTGCTGATGGGCCTGCGGCTGCGCGCCTGGCGGCATGATGTCTATCGTACGCGCCTGAAGGAAGAACAGAAGCGCAGCCTTGACGAAGCGCTGGTGCTGAACGCGCCCGATGGCGCCGAGGCCGCCTGGCAGGCGGAACAGGCGGTGGCCGAAGGCGTTGAATTCACGCGCGAACTCGTCGCCGAACCAGCCAATGTCATATACCCTGAAAGCTTCGTTGAACGATGCGCCAGACGCTTCGAAGGCAGCGGGGCCGAACTGGTCGTGCTGGACGAGGCGCAGATGAGCGATCTGGGCATGGGCGCGCTGCTGGGCGTTTCGCAAGGCGCCGCGCGCGCGCCGCGCCTGCTGGCAATCAAGTGGATGGGCGGCAACCCGGCGGACAAGCTACTCGCCCTGGTCGGCAAAGGCGTGACCTTCGATACGGGCGGCATTTCGATCAAGCCTGCCGCCGGAATGGAAGACATGAAATGGGACATGGGCGGCGCCGGGGCGGTGGCGGGCGCGATGCTGGCGCTGGCCAGGCGCAAGGCAAGTGCCAATGTGGTGGGTATCTGCGGCCTGGTTGAAAACATGCCTGACGGCAATGCGCAGCGCCCCGGTGATGTGGTGACGACCATGTCCGGCCAGACCGTGGAAGTCATCAACACCGATGCCGAGGGGCGGCTGGTGCTGTGCGATGTGCTGACCTGGACGCAGCGGACCTTCGATCCGGCGCGCATTGTCGATCTGGCCACGCTGACCGGCGCAATCATCATCTCGCTTGGCCATGAACATGCGGGCATGTTTTCCAATGACGATACATTGGCGGGCGATCTCGACGCGGCGGGCAAGGCCATTGGCGAAAAGCTGTGGCGGTTCCCGCTCAGTGCGGAATATGACAAGCTGATCAACAGCCCGATTGCGGATATGAAGAACACCGGGCCGCGTTACGGCGGTTCCATAACCGCCGCGCAGTTCCTGCAGCGTTTCATTGAAAACGGCACGCCCTGGGCGCATCTCGACATTGCGGGCATGGTCTGGGCGGACAAGCCCGGCGCAACCTGGGACAAGGGCGCGACCGGATATGGCGTTCGCCTGCTCGACCGGTTCGTGCGCACGACGCTGGAGGGCTGAGGCCCGTCATGCGGGTCGATTTCTATCAGCTTTCTCGCGACCCGGCAGAACTGGTCGTTCCGCTGATCGCGCGTGCCACCCGCAATGCGGGCGAACGGCTGCTGGTGGTGAGCGGGGATCATGCCCAGCTTGGCCTGATCGGCGATGCCCTGTGGGAACGCGCGCCCGAAGCCTTCCTCGCCAACGGTCGGGCTGATGCCGCACACGCTGATCGCCAGCCAATACTCCTTTCGAGCAAGGCGGAGGCTCTGAACGGCGCGCGGTACATTGCGCTTGCTGACGGGGCGTGGCGCGATGAAGCTGCGGGGTTTGAACGCGCCTTCCTGCTGTTTGACGCGACCGGCCTTGAGCGCGCGCGCAACTGCTGGCGGCAGCTGGGCCAGCGGGACGGGGTGGAGCGCCGGTTCTGGAAACAGGACGGCGGGAAATGGCGTGAAGGGCCATGATCAGCCACCTTGCAGCGCAGCATGATCCGGGCTAGTGGCCCGCGCGCAATCATAAACACGCTTCGCAAGGAATATCCCCATGGCGGTCACCCGCACTTTTTCGATCATCAAGCCCGATGCCACCCGCCGCAATCTGACCGGCGCGGTCACCAGCATGCTGGAAAACGCCGGGCTGCGCGTCGTCGCATCCAAGCGCATTCACATGACCCGCGAACAGGCCGAAGGCTTCTATGCGGTGCACAAGGAACGCCCGTTCTACGGCGAATTGTGCGACTTCATGACCAGCGGCCCGGTGGTGGTCCAGGTGCTGGAAGGCGAGGACGCGGTGAAACGCAACCGCGACGTGATGGGCGCGACCAACCCGGCCGACGCAGCGGAAGGTACCATCCGCAAGAGCTTCGCTGAATCGATCGAAGCCAATTCGGTCCATGGCAGCGACAGTGACGAGAATGCGGCGATCGAGATCGCCTTCTTCTTCAAGCCGGAAGAAATCGTCGGCTGATAGCCCCGGCACCGCTGTGTTATGTCAAAGGCCGCCCACCGGGCGGCCTTTTTCGTTGGCGGGGGCGGGTAGCTTTAACGGGATTGATTATACTGTCCCCGAAATTCGAGTATACTGTCCCCGGAATTCTGGCTCGGAATTCCCTGTCCCGGAATTCCCTGTCCCGGAATTCAAAACGATATTGCGGGAGGTGGTGTTACAGTGGGTCTAGGTGTAGGGATCCTAGTACAAGGCGGCCCCACCTACACCGAGGTGATTCCGTTGTTTAACGTTCGCGCACTACTTGGATAGTAAATTGCAACGTGAATAAAAAATCATCTTGAAGATTTTCGTAAACGGCCTTCTGTATGGATCTATATTAGCTAATTTTTATTTGCTTCATAAATTTTTATATTATTCTAAATACGAACAGTTCACTATCGAGCGGCACTATCACGTTTATATTAGAGGAAAGAATTTATATATTAGTGATGTTGAAAATTATGTTTCTGGTTTAACATCTACAATATTTATATTAATTATAGTTTCTACAGGAATTATTTACCTATTTAATAGATATAAAAAAAGTAATAAATGACTAAATAATCAATATTTTTATTTCTACAATATTATGTGCGACGTCAAAATTTTTCGATGGTGCGCAAGATTATAGATTTTTTATTGTTAGATTTCGTATAAATTTTAAATTATTGCATTTATTTTGCGGCTGTCTGTTTGTGAGTGTGCCTGTTGGGTGGGCGAATTTGGGATACGGGGGATTTGAAGTGGAACATCTGTGGCAAGCACTGCTGTTGTTGTTCCTGGCCGTGGCGGCGCCGCTTGCGCATGCGCACGCGGACAGCACGGTCACCTACACCTATGACGCGCTCGGCCGCCTCGTGCGCTCGGTAAGCAGCGGCACCAGCACCGCCGACACCACTTATACCAAACTGCGCTGTGGGTGACTCACGGGCGAGGATTCCCAAAGGGTTGAAAGTCTGAATCTATGTTTCCAGGCTTTGGAGGGTTCGGACATGGGTGCTGCGATTGTTTTGCGGGATGATT
>Ga0181559_10000069_pt1 | contig 79924 bp, 77 predicted proteins | sample 011ome_21_FD_133752 | JGI IMG/M metagenome (GOLD analysis project Ga0181559, IMG submission 133752) | Coastal salt marsh microbial communities from the Groves Creek Marsh, Skidaway Island, Georgia - 011508AT metaG (megahit assembly) | ecosystem: Environmental > Aquatic > Marine > Intertidal... | reverse complement strand
ATTTCAATGAACTCCTTTATAATCTTATCCAAACTAAAAAAAAACCACCTCTGGCGTTTTTAGCGGCTGCAAATATAAAACCTTATTTCTCCAACATCCAAGGTTTATTTCTTTATTTTTTTAATAATTTTTTATTGGCCTAAAAATTGCTCATAAAATAAGCCTACGAATTTGCCCAACAAGGCTGATAGTCTTACATTTGCGTTCATTTCTGAGTCAGACACTTATGATAAAAATTACTTTGCCCGATGGCAGTATTAGAAAATATGACGCTCCGCTAACGGTTTTGGACGTTGCCAAAGACATCAGTGAAGGATTGGCAAGGAATGTCATTTCGGCGAGTTTTAACGCACAAACAGTTGAAGTGTCTACCCTACTCGAATCTGATGGCAAGCTAATTCTATATACATGGAATGATGCAGAAGGTAAGAAAGCGTTCTGGCATTCATCGGCTCACATCATGGCCCAAGCCTTGCAGGATATTTACCCTGGTGTTAAATTAACCATTGGTCCGGCTATAGAAAACGGTTTTTATTATGACGTTGATTTTTGTGGCCTTCCTTTTTCAGAAAAAGATTTTCAAGCCGTCGAGGCAAAAATGTTAGAGATTTCGAGGGGAAAACACGATTTTATTTTACACTCTGTTTCCAAAGCCGATGCCTTGTCCAAATATGAAAAAGAAAACAATTCCTATAAGGTTGAATTGATTTCCAATCTTACAGACGGTGATATCACCTTTTGCGACCATGATAACTTTACTGACCTCTGCAGAGGCGGACACATTCCTAATACAAGCATTGTGAAAGCCGCAAAGATTTTAAGTGTAGCTGGAGCCTATTGGCGAGGGGATGAGAAAAATCCGCAATTAACCAGAGTCTATGGAATTACCTTCCCCAAACAAAAAGACCTTACTGACTATCTCGAACTGCTGGAAGAAGCTAAGAAGAGAGATCACCGTAAGTTGGGAAAGCAGTTAGAACTTTTCACCTTTTCTTCTAAAGTAGGCCAAGGATTGCCTTTATGGCTTCCAAAAGGAGCTGCCCTGAGATCGAGACTGGAAGATTTTTTGAAAAAAGCACAACAAAAGGCTGGATACAAAATGGTGGTTACTCCCCATATTGGGCAAAAAGAGCTCTATGTCACCTCTGGGCATTATGCCAAGTATGGTGAAGATAGTTTTCAGCCGATCAAAACTCCAAAAGAAGATGAGGAGTTTTTCTTAAAACCGATGAATTGTCCTCATCATTGTGAAATATATAACAGTTCGGCAAAGAGCTATAAGGATTTACCCATGCGCTATGCAGAATTCGGGACTGTATATCGGTATGAGCAAAGTGGAGAACTTCATGGATTGACAAGGGTCAGAGGGTTTACTCAAGACGATGCTCACATCTTTTGTACTGACGATCAATTAGATCAAGAATTCAAGGACGTTATTGATTTGGTATTGTACGTTTTTGGTTCGTTAGGATTTGAAAATTTTACTGCTCAAGTATCCGTGCGCGATCCTCAAACACCAGAAAAATATATAGGAAAATCAGAAAATTGGGACAAAGCTGAACTAGCCATTCTCAATGCAGCCAGAGACAAAGAATTGAATTATGTAGTAGTCCAAGGAGAAGCTGCTTTCTATGGTCCAAAACTTGATTTTATGGTCAAAGACGCGCTTGGAAGACAGTGGCAATTGGGGACTATTCAAGTGGACTACAATCTTCCCGAGCGCTTTGAGCTGGAGTATAAAGGTTCGGACAATTTAATGCACAGACCTGTGATGATTCATCGGGCGCCTTTTGGCAGTATGGAAAGATTCATAGCCATTTTGCTCGAGCATACGGGTGGAAATTTTCCCTTATGGCTCAACCCGACCCAAGCTGTAGTTTTGTGTATCAGTGAGAAATATGAAAAATACGCTCAAAAAGTTTCAAGTTTGCTAGAAAATGCCGAAATTCGCGCCCTTGTTGATAACAGAAACGAGACTATCGGCAAGAAAATACGAGAAGCAGAAATGGACAAAACCCCGTTTATGCTGATTGTTGGCGAGGAAGAGGTTAATAAAGGTCTAGTAACAGTGCGGCGTCACGGTGGAGAAGATTTGGGCGCAATCAAGGTAGAAGACTTTATTACTTTAGTAAAAAAAGAAATTGAGGTGACGGTAAAACCGTTTGAAGTTTAATTTAATATTAGAAGTTATAGCAATACGTAGAAAAAGATACACCGGCCCAGCCCGTATCGTCAAAGAAGATCAACACCGGATCAATCAGTATATCAACGCCCCCGAGGTTCGCCTAGTAGGTGAGAATATTGAAGTTGGTGTCTATCCTTTAGCGAAAGCCAAAGAATTGGCAAAAGAATTGGAATCGGACCTTGTAGAAATTTCACCAAAAGCTAACCCTCCTGTTTGCAAAATAATGGACTATAAAAAGTTCCTTTACGAGCAAAAGAAGCGAGAAAAAGTTTTGAAAGCTAAAACTTCGAAAGTAGTAATCAAGGAAATAAGGTTTGGGCCGCAAACCGATGAGCACGATTACGCCTTCAAAAAGAAACACGCAGAAAAGTTTCTTCAAGAAGGAGCCAAATTAAAGGCATTCGTGTTTTTCAAAGGGCGTTCCATCATATATAAAGAGCAAGGGCAAATTTTGTTGTTGAGATTAGCACAAGATTTGGAAGCCTATGGAAAGGTTGAGCAAATGCCCATGCAAGAAGGAAAGCGAATGATTATGTATATCGCACCAAAAAAATAACAAAGAGAATCGCAAACGACAGTGTCATGCCAAAAATGAAAACAAAATCTAGTGCCAAAAAACGTTTTAAATTAACTGGTACAGGTAAAATAAAAAGAAAACAAGCTTTCAAGAGTCACATCTTGACCAAGAAATCAACGAAGAGAAAATTAGCACTTACGCACAGTGCTTTAGTTCACGACAGCGACATGAATAGCGTAAAGGAACAATTGCGCTTAAAATAAATTGTTCAGGTATTCAATTTTAACCCTGGAGCAGAGCTAACAAGTGTTATTACAACCGCCTGCTACAAAAACAATTAAACTATGCCAAGATCAGTAAATTCCGTTGCAAAACGGGCAAGAAGAAAAAAGGTTCTCAAATTAGCCAAAGGTTATTTTGGACGCCGTAAAAACGTATGGACTGTTGCTAAAAACGCCGTTGAAAAAGCATTAGTATATGCTTACCGCGACCGTCGTCAAAAGAAACGTAACTTTCGTGGACTGTGGATTCAGCGAATCAATGCTGGTGCACGCCTTCATGGTATGTCTTATTCTCAATTAATTGGGAAGCTCAAAACGCATAACATTAGCTTAAATCGTAAGGTTTTAGCCGATTTGGCAATGAATGAGCCAGAAGCTTTTAAAACTGTTGTCGAAAAGGTCAAATAAACCTTTGACTCCAAGAATTCAAAAACCGCCGATGAGGCGGTTTTTTTGTTTATTGAAAATTAGCTTTCAGTATCAGCAATAGCCTGTTTGAGGTATTCTCTACTGCAGCACTTCACTCCCCTCTTTCATCAAACCATGTTTGAAGCGATAGCTGGCAGTTTGATAATAGGAAATAGTTAGGTTTTTCAAGTCTTTAATTTGCTGTTCTAATGGTGTCATAATAGTCTGGCTTGAGTTCCAAGAATATTGATTGACCTTTTTGTGATCGTTGATTTCTGTAAAAATATCAGCCTTCAACAAGCCAACTGTTCTATAGTTACCTATCAATGCTCGTTCGTCAGATTTTGACATGAGACTGATGTCCAAACCGTAAAGTGACGTGTTATAGCTCCAATTCAAGTAACCAAAAAGGGTTGGCATGATGTCAATTTGAGACACCAATTTCTCAACCGTTTGACGATTCCTATTTGGTAGGTTATAAACGAACGCAGGAATGTGGTGCTTGTCTATAGTAATGTCCCACTTACCTGCGCTGCTCGCGCAATGATCTGCAACAACAACGAAAACAGTATTTTCAAACCAAGGTTTTGTTTTGGCTTTCTTGAAAAACTCGCCCAAAGCAAAGTCAGTGTATTTGACGGCAGCTTCTCGTGATCCTTGTGCCAAATCAATCTTATTATCAGGAAATGTATAAGGTCGGTGATTGGAGGTTGTCATAACAAAGCTAAAGCTGCTTTTACCTTGACTGAAATTGTCGTCGGAGAGCTTGATTAACTTGTTGTAGATGTCTTCGTCACAAATGCCCCACGCATTTTCAAAACTAACCTCATCATCTGATATATTGATTCGCTTAGTCCTGATTTTTTCAGATAGAGGATTGCCGCGATTGCGGTCAATGATGACAAAGCCTTGACCCCCGAAAAAACTGTTCATATTGTCAAAATAGCCATCTCCGCCATAGAAAAAATTCAGATCGTATTCCTTTTGTTTGAAAATAGTGCCTATAGAATATAATTGGCCATTGTTCGGACGGCGAATAATGCTGTTGCCAGGAGTTGGGGGTACGCTGAGTGTCAACGCTTCCATTCCCCTGACTGTTCTGGTACCAGTGGCGTACATGTTAGTAAACAATATGCTTTCGGAGGCCAATTGATCGAGATTAGGCGTTAAGCCTCTTGAGTTACCAAATGTGCCCATGAAACCGGCATTAAAACTCTCTAAACAGATTAACACAATATTGGGCAAAATCTCCTCTTTGGTAGAACAAGATTCACGCAAAATAGAATGAATGGAGTCTGACAGATAGGTTTGGTTTGGCTGCAACAATTCCTTTCGAATGATTCCAAATGAATGCTCTTTGTCTAATGTCGCATAAAATGAGTTAAAATCTAACTCATTAGACCGATACGCAGCAAAAAACGAATATACCCCATTTTTTGACAACTCATTAACATAAGTGTTACTGCTGTATTCAGCATGAGCGTTTTTCACATAAAACCCATAGATCAAACCGATCAGCAAAAATGGCACTATTCTAATGGCTCGTCCTAAAAAGGACATTCTGTCGCTAAAAGTATGATGAAATCTCTTGGTTCGGATCAACCCAACAAACAACAAAGTGCACAATATTAGCAAGCCTGAAATTAATATTGGTAATGGGTAAGACTGATTAATATTTTCTACAACCTCAAAAGTGTAAATTAAATAGTCGACGGCAATGAAGTTATATCGCGTGTTGAATTCTTCCCAAAAAGGAATTTCTCCCATAAAGGAGAACAGGGTTATAACAAATATCAAAGCCAAAATAAAATAGATCAAAATCCTATCGAATAGAGTTCCAATAAAGAATTTTGGATTAACCAACAGAAACAACAAATAAGGAGCTATTAAAAAGATTGAAGCTCCAAAATCGAAAAGAGCTCCAACGGCAAAAACCTTAACCCAACCTAACAGTGATGGGTCCACAAAGGTTCCCGATAAGTACAAAAAAAAAACTCGCAACAAGGCAGAGGCTAACAGATAATACCCAACAAAGGTGTAGGCAATTGAGAAGCGATTTTTAATAAAATCAGGCATGTGTCCGCAAATATGGTAGATAAATCAGCGTAACAACAACGAACCCAAGAAGGGCAGCAAAAGCAACTGCTCCAGCGGAAATATCTTTGATAAATCCAATGCGCGGATGTTGATCTTCATGCACAAAATCGGCCAATTTTTCCACAGCCGTATTCATGCCTTCCACTCCCAATACGAGTCCGATTACCAACAATTGGTTGATCCAATCTTGTTGAGAAATGTCAAAATAAAACCCAGAACAGATCAATACAACTGCGATGAAGACTTGAGCAATAACACTATGCTCCGTTTTTATCAACAGCCATAAACCGCGAAAAGCGTACTTAAAGCTTAGCAAACGGAATTTTAAAAATTGAACCATAAAGAGCGTGTAAGAGGTTGTTCAAATCGAATTTAAAAGTACTATAAAAAAATAAAATGACCTCAATAGTTAGATCATGTTTTTTGTTTCTCTTTTCTTGCCGCTGGAAACAACACATTGTTTAAAATAAGACGGTATCCCGGAGAATTGGGATGCAATGCCAATTCGGTTTTTTGATCTCCTACCCTATGGGCGTAATCTTCGGGGTCGTGTCCTCCATAAAAGGTGAAGAACCCCTTTCCTTTAATACCGTGAATGTATCTGGCTTCTTGATTAACTTGTTGACGGCCGAGTACCAGCACTTCCGATTTAACAATGTTGGGGTCAAATGCTGTGGTTTGCCCCATAAACCCTTTGACCAATGCGGTGTGGTTTTGGCAAAGCATGGTTGGAATGGGATCCCATTTCGCAGAAAATTCCATCAAACTAAAATAATCCAAATCTTGAGGCGTCTGTCGTTTGGCAGTTGTATCGATGGTCGAAAATTCATAGACGTCAGGACTCCTTTCCAACAAAAAATCTCGAAAAGCGAAGGTCTGTTGGAAATCGAGCTTATTTTGATAGTTAGGTGTTGTTCCGTCACCGTCAAACATGGGCTCACAAATGTCAAGTCCTTGTGCGCTGAGAGCGATGTCAAAACTGTCTGTGGCGCTGCACATGGCAAACATAAATCCCCCTCCAACAACGTAGTCTCTGATTTTGAGAGCAACTGCCAATTTCTCTAGAGAAACTTTGTCATAGCCCAGAGAATTGGCCAATACTTCAGCGCTTTTCTTTTGTTCAATGTACCACGGTTCGCTTCGGTAGGCTCTATAGAATTTACCATATTGGCCCGTAAAATCTTCATGGTGCAAATGCAGCCAATCAAAAGCCGCCAATCCGTCGTCCAACACTTCCTTGTCATAAATGGTAGTGTACGGAATTTCGGCATAAGTCAACACTAAAGTCACCGCGTCGTCCCAAGGCTGTTTGTCTTCTGGGGAATAAACTGCAATTTTAGGTGCCTTTTCAAGTAATACCGCCGCAGAGTTTTGACTCGGGCTTTCTATTTCAGCCAAGAGTTGGGAAAGCGCTGAGTCAGATACAATTTCAAAACTCACACCACGGATTTGACATTCTCGAACTATAGTCTCTCCATAGGGCAAAACAAATGACCCTCCTCTGTAATTCAAAAGCCATTGAATTTCTTGACCTTTTTCTAAAACCCAATAGGCAATCCCATAGGCTTTGAGGTGATCAGATTGTCCTTCTGCATCCATTGGAATTAAAATTGAGGTAGACCAACTTATACCAGCTTGAAACAAAAAAAGCAAAAAGAACAATCGTTTGAGCATAGCTTCTAAAAAGGCATGTCATCTTCCTCATCCGAGGGACCAAACGCTTGATCTTGGGTTGGATACTGATCAGGCTTAAAGGTGTTGTCGTTCGCGGCAGCATTCATCTTGCTGTGGAATTCAAAAGGCGAGTCGAAATTGTCAAGATTTTCGAATCTACCCAAACTGCCATTAAACTTGAGTCGAATGTTGTCCAATCCTCCATTACGGTGCTTGGCGATTATAAATTCTGCTTGACCTTCGGTTGGAGATCTTTCGTCATCATCCCATTCGTCAATTTTATAATATTCTGGGCGATAGATGAAAGAAACTATATCGGCGTCCTGCTCAATTGCTCCAGATTCTCTAAGGTCAGACAAAATAGGTCTTTTACTTCCTGTTCTGGTCTCAACTGCACGAGACAATTGGGAGAGCGCTATCACTGGAATATCGAGTTCTTTGGCTAAAGACTTCAAATTTCGAGATATGGTAGAAATTTCTTGTTCTCGATTGCCCGTTTTGTTATTACCACCTACAGTCATCAACTGCAAGTAATCGACGATAAGCAGCTTAATTTTATGCTGTGAAGCCAAGCGTCTCGCTTTGGCCCTCAGATCAAAAATAGACAACGCTGGAGTATCATCAATAAACAGTGGCGCTTGTTCTAAACTTTTCACTTTGACATTGAGTTGCTCCCATTCGTGCTTTTCTAACCGACCTGTTCTCAATTTTTCAGAGCTCAAACCAGTTTCAGAGGAAATCAAGCGCGTGATGAGCTGTACAGAGGACATTTCAAGAGAAAAGAACGCGACTGGGACATTGTTGTTAACAGCCATATTGCGGGCCATGGACAAAGTTAAGGCAGTTTTACCCATACCAGGTCTTGCTGCAATAATCACCAAATCACTTGGTTGCCAGCCTGAGGTCACCTTGTCAACTCGTTCAAATCCTGAAGGCACCCCACTTAGTCCCTCTTTGTTGGCTATTTCTTCAATTTTCTTTTTGGCCTGGATGACCAAGTCCTGAGCAGTCTCAGTCGATTTTTTGACATTCCCCAAAGTGATGTCGTACAATTTAGACTCGGCGTTGTCAAGCAAGTCAAAGACATCTACAGACTCGTCGTAGGACTCTTCAATGATCTCGCTAGAAATTTTAATCAAGCTGCGTTGAATGAATTTTTGAAGAATGATTCTTGCATGAAATTCAATATGCGCTGATGAAGACACTTTCTGGGTCAGAGAAATTAGATAGAAGTCACCTCCTACCTTTTCCAATTTGCCCTCTTTTTTCAATTGACCCGAAACGGTCAAGAGGTCAATAGGATCGCTCTTTTCAAATAGTATGATAATTGCAGCAAAAATGTGTTGGTGCGCTTCTTTGTAAAAAGATTCTGGAGACAATAAATCTACTACCTCATCTACCCCTTTTTTATCAATCATCATGGCCCCTAGAACGACTTCTTCTAGGTCTAAAGCCTGTGGTGGAATTTTACCTCGTTCTAAGTGAATTAAGGTGCTTTTATCGATTTGGTATCCTTGAATTTGTTGAGTTGGTTTCATGCCATAAACCTAAACAAAAGATCTCGAATAGAGCTTACTTCGGACTATCCGAATATCCACTAGTGTCAAACAATTGATGTGTTAATAAGTATAAGGTTATTGTTAATAGAACAAAAAAAAATAATCTATTCTAAGATTATTCTTCGAACACGCCCATTTGAGCGTATTTATCCATGCGAGCTTCGACTAATTTATCGGGCGTCAATGCTTGTAATTCTTGATAAGATTTTACGATAGCCTTGCTAACCGACTTAAACGCTTCTTCTCTATTTTTATGAGCACCTCCGAGCGGTTCTTTTATAATTTGGTCGACCAGATTTATGCTCTTCATATCATTAGCAGTAAGTTTAAGGGCTGATGCAGCTTGCTCCTTGTATTCCCAACTTCTCCACAAAATAGATGAGCACGACTCTGGAGAAATAACGGAATACCAAGTGTTTTCCATCATTAGAACTCTGTCTCCAACCCCAATGCCTAGCGCACCTCCAGAGGCTCCTTCGCCAATTATCACAACAATTATAGGCACTTTGAGACGAGTCATTTCGAAAATATTTCTGGCGATTGCTTCGCCTTGACCGCGTTCTTCAGCCTCAAGTCCAGGGTATGCCCCAGGAGTATCTATTAAGGTTACTACTGGTATACTAAATTTCTCAGCGGACTTCATCAATCGGAGGGCTTTTCGATAGCCCTCAGGGCTTGCCATTCCAAAATTTCTATATTGTCTGGTTTTGGTGTTATACCCTTTTTGTTGACCGATAAACATAAACGATTGATTTCCAATCTTACCAAGTCCACCAACCATGGCTTTGTCGTCCTTAAAACTGCGATCGCCATGCATTTCCAAAAAAGTATCTCCGCAGATTGCTCTAATGTAATCGAGGGTGTATGGACGATTTGGATGACGGGATAATTGTACTCTTTGCCAAGGCGTTAGGTTTTTATAAATTTTGATTTGAGTGGCTTTGAGTTTTTCTTCTATGGCCTTGCATGTCACAGAAACATCCACATCACTTTCTGAACCAATGAGTTGACATTTGTCATATTGTTCTTCCAATTCCTTTATTGGCAATTCAAAATCTAAATATTCTTGTTGCATCATATGACCCTTTAAGTACTTGAGTAATCCTATACGAACTTAGTAAAAAAATAGCAATTAGCCATTAGAAAATGTTTTGGCTTTCAAGGGATACCTTCTCTTGAAAATGGCATTCAAAATCACAGTAACAATAATTATAAACGCCCCGATGTAAAACGAAAAAGACATTTTTTCGGTTGCGGGGAAAAACAAAATGGCTAGAGTAATACCATAGATTGGTTCCAAGTTATAGGATAATACTACCGTAAATGGACTGAGATGTCTCATGACTTTCACTGCAGAAATAAAAGCATAAGCCGTACAAACAGACGCGAGAATGAATAGATAGGCATAATTGGACAAGCCAATATCAAAAAAACCAGATGAAAAGCCTTGATCGAAAATCAATATCCAAAACGTGATAAAGATTACTCCAAAAACAAATTCATAAATCGACAAAACTGTAGGGTTGTAAACAAGAACATGGCGACCGTTTAAAACAGCAAACAAACTAGAAAATAGTGCCGAGGCAATACCCAAGAGTATTCCAGTAATAAAATGAAAAGCTGCATCGGTAATGATATACACACCTACAAAGACTGCCATTCCCAGAAGTAATTCGTATCCTATTATACGGCGTTTGAAAATAATGGGCTCCACCAAAGATGCGAAAAATGCACCTGTTGAAAACATGGCCAAGGCGATAGAAATATTGGCAGCCTTTATAGAGGCGAAAAAAGTTATCCAGTGTAAGGCAATGATTATCCCTGCAATAATAAATTGAACTATCGCTTTAAAAGGCACCGCCATATTCAGTTTCATATAACGGGCATAGGCATACATCAAAATGACTGCCATCAACATGCGAAACCAAACCAGATCAACTGCTGAAATAGTAATCAATTCTCCTAAAATCCCAGTAAAACCCGCTATAAATACCAATAGATGAAGCTGCAATTGGCTCCTTAATTTATCGTCGCGCATATCTAATGAGGTATAGAGCAATAAACCCGAAAAAGATGTTTGGTGTCCAAACTGCTAACAAAGGATCAAAGTTGGACTGGTCCGCCAGCACACCGAAAATTTTATCAAAAAAGACATAAATCATGGCAACCGCCATACCAAAAGTCAAATTGACTCCCATACCACCACGACGTTTGACTGAAGAAACAGCAACTCCAATGATTCCCAAAATGAACAAGGTTACAGGCACACTCCATTTCTTATATTTCACAACCTTGTAACGATCAATGAATGATGACCCCCTGCTTTCTTCTTTGTCAATAAAAGTAGTCAACTCATGATAACTCAATGTTTCCGCTACATAGCTAACAGGTGCTAAATCTCCGATATCAAAAGGTAGAATAGTATCGAGCCTTCTCTTGTCTTCAATCCTATCCTTTCCCTTTTCTCCAATGATACGTTTGGTATACCCAGATAGTCTAAACAAGCTGTCTGACGGGTTGTACTGGATGTTGGTGGCCTCAATTCTGAACAGCAGTCGATTTTCTTTGAAATGCTCAAGGGTGAAATAGGTCCCTATTTTAGTGTCGGGATTGAAACTGTTGACATAAATAATTTCGTTAGGGTTAATTTGACGGTAAATATTTTGACCGTTAGTGGGAGAAGTAGAACTGACATATTTGTAAACAAAATCGTTATACCCCCTACTCGCATCGGGAACCAAGTACATCCCCATTAATAGTGAAACAGCAGCCAAAATACCAATTCCGATGAAATATGGTTTAAGGAATCTGTTGTATGAAACTCCAGAACTCAAAATAGCGATGATTTCGGTATTGTTTGCCATTTTGGAGGTAAACCAAATAACAGAGAGAAAAACAAAAAGAGGAAAAAGTAAGTTGGCAAAATGAACAGTGAAATCTAAATAATAGGACAATACCGCATCAAGTTTGGCATTGTTCCTAAGCATATTGTCAATCTTTTCGGCCATATCAACTGTGATGCCGATGGGTATAAAAAGCAGCATCAGCAACAGAAAAGTGCCAAAGAATTTTTTTAAAATGTACCGATCGATCAATTTCATTGCACCAATTTTTACTTTACAGGCGTTGATCCATTTGTTTCACCATCATAATTTTCCAAGTGGCAAAATCTCCCTTAATGATATGCTCTCGAGCAGTCCGAACCAACCACAAATAAAAGCCCAAATTATGAATTGTAGCGATTTGTTTTCCTAAATATTCATTGGCCATGAACAAATGTCTCAAATAGGCCTTACTGTATTCAGTATCGACAAAAGTATACCCTGCCTCATCGATTGGACTGTAATCCTGAGCCCATTTCAAATTTTTGATATTTATTGTTCCGTGGGCGGTAAACAACATGCCATTTCTGGCATTTCTTGTTGGCATGACACAATCGAACATATCAACGCCCAAAGCAATATTTTCCAAAAGATTAATTGGAGTTCCGACCCCCATCAAGTATCTCGGTTTCGACTCTGGAAGCATATCGCATACCACCTCTGTCATGGCATACATTTCCTCGGCGGGTTCCCCAACCGATAGTCCACCAATGGCGTTTCCTGGGGTATCGGCCTGAGCGATATATTCGGCTGATTGTATTCTCAAGTCTTTGTATGTACTTCCTTGAACAATAGCAAAAAGGGCTTGTTGGTGTTCATAGAGGGGGTTCAAAGTTTTGAAATGATTGATGCAACGATCCAACCAACGGTGGGTCAAGTGCATTGACTTTTGGGCGTATTGATAGTCACAAGGATAAGGAGTACACTCGTCAAAGGCCATAATGATATCTGCTCCAATGCGCTGTTGGATTTCCATAACATTTTCAGGAGTAAACAAGTGATAACTTCCGTCAATATGACTTTGAAATTTTACTCCCTCTTCAGTAATTTTTCTTTGATCTGCTAAAGAATAAACCTGATATCCGCCAGAATCGGTCAAGATATTGCGATCCCAATTCATGAATTTGTGCAATCCACCAGCTTGTTGAATAATTTCAAGACCTGGCCTGAGGTAGAGGTGGTAAGTATTACCAAGAATAATATCAGGGTTAATGTCATTTCTCAATTCCCTTTGATGAACTCCCTTTACAGTTCCTGCAGTACCTACTGGCATAAAAATAGGAGTTTCTATGGTGCCGTGATCGGTTGTGATGGTAGCCGCTCGGGCCTTCGTTTCTTTATCGCTACAAAGCAGATTGAATTGCAAATCTCTTGATTTTGAATTTGGCCAAAGATAATTACAAATGCTGGTATGCGATCAAATAGCTCGATAATGTTAGCAATTCGTTGATAAGTGCCCCATGATAAATTCAAGACAGCTCTTGCGAAAACAGTAAATTTGTGAAGAAATTATTACATTATGTCGAACACTGCAGCGCTTCAGGCGTTTACCACCCAAGTTAGAAGAGATATTTTAAGAATGGTTCATCGCGTCAATTCAGGTCATCCTGGAGGGTCGTTAGGTTGTGCAGAATTCTTCGTAGTACTCTATCAATACATCCTCAAACAAAAATTACCCTTTCAAATGGACGGTGAAGGGGAAGATTTATTTTTCTTATCTAACGGACACATTTCACCTGTTTTTTATAGCGTTCTAGCCAGATCAGGTTATTTTCCGGTTGAAGAACTCAATACTTTCAGACACCTCAACTCTCGTCTCCAAGGTCATCCTACTACTCACGAAGGACTTCCTGGGGTCAGAATTGCTTCTGGATCGCTCGGACAAGGACTCTCTGTTGCGATTGGGGCTGCTTTGGCAAAAAAACTCAACGGTGACAAACACTTAGTTTACAGTTTGCACGGGGATGGAGAATTACAGGAAGGACAAAATTGGGAAGCCTTGATGTATGCCTCTGGTAAAAAAGTAGACAATCTCATTGCTACTATAGATTATAACGGTCAACAAATTGACGGTTCAACAGACGATGTGCTGCCCATGGGAGATTTAAAGGCCAAATTATCTGCTTTTGGTTGGGAAGTTGTAGACATTCTCAAGGGAAATGACGTTGAGGCCATTTTAAGCGGTATGTCCGAAGCAAAATCCAAGACTGGAAAAGGCAAACCCGTTGCCGTTATGTTGCATACCGTGATGGGAAATGGAGTAGATTTTATGATGCATACCCACGCATGGCATGGAAAAGCACCTAATGACGACCAACTCGCGATTGGATTGAGTCAAAACGAAGTTACACTTGGAGATTATTAATTAGACTATGACGAACACGTACATCAATACAGGAAGCAAAGACACCCGATCTGGTTTTGGCGCAGGATTAGAACAATTAGGCAACCAAAATGACAAAGTAGTCGCATTGTGTGCCGACCTTACCGGTTCTCTTAAAATGGAAGAATTTAGAGACCAACATCCAGACCGATTTTTTCAAGTTGGCATTGCCGAGGCCAACATGATTGGAATCGCTGCTGGATTAACTGTAGGTGGCTACATTCCGTTTACTGGTACTTTCGCCAATTTTTCTACCGGTCGTGTTTATGATCAAATCCGACAAAGCGTGGCTTACAGTGGAAAAAATGTAAAAATTTGCGCTTCCCACGCAGGCATCACATTGGGAGAAGATGGTGCCACTCACCAAATCCTAGAAGATTTGGGGTTGATGAAGATGTTGCCTGGAATGACAGTCATTAATACCTGTGACTTCAACCAAACCAAAGCTGCAACAATTGCTATTGCTGAATTGGATGGCCCAGTCTATTTGCGTTTTGGTCGCCCTAAGGTGCCCAATTTTACTCCTGACGACCAAAAATTTGAAATAGGCAAAGCCGTTCTTCTCACCGAAGGCACCGACGTCACTATAGTAGCAACAGGACATTTGGTGTGGGAGGCACTCGAAGCAGCAAAATCCTTAAAAGAACAAGGGATTTCGGCAGAGGTTTTGAACATTCATACCATCAAACCCCTTGACGACGATGCTATCCTTTCATCTGTCGTTAAAACAGGGTGTTTAGTTTCGGCTGAAGAACACAATTTTCTGGGTGGATTGGGTGAAAGTGTTGCCAGAGTATTAGCTCTGCATCATCCTGTTCCACAAGAGTTTGTTGCAACAAATGACACTTTTGGAGAATCAGGTACTCCAGAACAACTCATGGAAAAATATGGGCTTAATGCCGCTTCTATCGAAGCGAAAGCCAAACAGGTGGTTAATCGAAAATAAACATGAGCTAATCCAGTCTAGAGCCAGTAGAATCAGTGTCTAGGTAGTTAGGAATGCCGTCGTTATCCGAATCGTCATTCGTTGGATCACCATCCCCAATATCATTCGTCGGGTCGCCATCCCCGTCTCGGTCCACGGTGAGATCAGTGTCAGGCTCCAAATCTTCGTCTTTGGTCAACACGCCATCTCCGTCGTCGTCAGCATCATTGAAGTTATATCTAAAATCATTGTCTGTGTCGTCAGTTGCCAAATTCATATCGCCGTCTAAATCTTCGAGATAAGAAGGAATATTGTCCAAATCATGGTCATTAACACTTGACTGAAGTAAGGTAAACGAAAAAACTAAATTGGTATAAGGGGGAATCGCTCCGTTGCCGTCAAAATAGGCCAATCCTGAAGGAAGAAACATCACGCCAACGCCTGGATTGGAATAGGTCACTGTCCCGTCATTATTGGTAACATAGCCGTCGGCTACATTGAATTGAGGCAAAACCCTGCTCCATCCCGCCACCAAATAGGTCAAATCTAACTCCTCAGGATTGATACGACTGTCGAAAATGGAACCATCAAAATAAGACCCCTTGTATTGCACTCTGACATCATCAGAAAAATGCGGGCGTTCTTCTCCACCACCTTGTCGAACTCGGAGGATATAGTATTCGTAGTCCACTCCCAAGTAGGAGGTCGTGTGAGTTTCTACGGCATTAATTAAAAGTGTTTGATTATCAGGATCAGGCAATTGACCATCTGCTGGTAGGACTTCGATTTGAATGTCGCTATCGATTGGATTGCTCATGGCAGCTAACTCCCCTGAGTTGTAATAGTGAGTTGAGAGGTAGCTCTGAAGAGAATCCCTGTCAATAACTTGCTGCTCAGCTCTGTCTCTTAGGGGAATCTCTTGGACGGGGTCATCTGGAGAACATGCCAAATAAAGTCCTAACCCTAAAAAAACAATTAAAAATCTTCGCAATCCTAACATCTTTTATTTTTTTCTTGTCTGTAGCAAAAACTGTTCCTTACGTTCGCAGCTCAGATAATTAGACGTGCAAGATACAATTTTATTGTATTTTTGATCGAACAATTTACTTATGCGAGTCGATAAATTTTTGTGGTGTACACGATATTTTAAATCGAGGACAATGGCATCTGAGGCCTGTAGAAAGGGTCACGTTAAATTGAGAGGGAAATCCATCAAACCGAGTCATGAGGTTTTTGCTCAAGACCATTTAGTGGTTAGAAAGAATCAAATCAACTATGAATTGATAATTTTAGACACACCTGACAGTCGTGTTGGAGCTGCATTGGTAGATATTTACCGCAAAGATAAGACCCCAGCAGACGCCTTTAAATCCCAAGAAATGCTAAAATCAGCTTCCGATTATCATCGTCTCAAGGGACTGGGGCGGCCAACCAAAAAAGATCGGAGAAATTTGGACGACTACAACGAACAAATTGACTAACTTTATACCTAATTCATTCACTTATGAAGGAAGCTGTCATTCTCAATGACCAACAAATTAGAGCCAAAATCAAACGCATTGCGTTTCAAATTTTGGAATCTCACGTTGACTCGCAGAAGCTCATATTGGCTGGAATTGCATCGGGAGGATATGTTTTGGCACAATTGATTGTTAAAGAGTTGTCCAAGATTTCTGATATTGAAATCTCACTTTGCGAAGTAGTCATGGATAAATCCAAACCTAACGGCCCGATAGTCACCAGCCTGAGTCCAACAGAATATCAAAATCAGTGTATTGTTTTGGTGGATGACGTTTTGAATTCTGGTACCACCTTGATATACGGCGTCTGCCACTTCCTTCAAGTACCGCTTCTCCAATTCAAAACGGCCGTGTTGGTTGATCGCAGTCACAAAAAATATCCGGTCAAAGCCGACTTCAAAGGCATTTCACTCTCTACTTCAATACAAGAAACTGTAAAAGTAGATTTGACCAGTAAACTATTCAGTGCGGTTTTGAAGTAGCTGGAGACATTCTGCGGTTACCTCTTCTAAACTTTTATCATCCACAGCTACGACCTGATGACTTTGTTCGTAATAAAAACTGCGTTCAAAAAGGTGTTTTGCTATGAACTCTTCCTTCGACAAACTGTCCTTTAGAAAGTCCAAAAGTGGCCTTGATTGTTTTGAAGATTCCAATCTTTTAACAATTGTTTGAATATTGGCTTTCAAATAAATGATTTTGACTTGAGGTTGAGCAAGCATGTAGGTCGTGTTGTCGCCATAACAAGGTGTGCCGCCACCTAATGCAATGACTGTATTTCCTTCTCGCGAAAGCACATTTTCGAGAACTTGACGTTCGACCCTTCTAAAATAGAGTTCTCCAGAGTTTGAGAAAATTTCAGAAACCGTTCGAGATTCATGCTCAGAAATGCATTGGTCAAGATCCAAAAAAGCCATAGAGCTCGATTTTGAAAGGCGTAAGCCAACGGCAGACTTGCCAGAACCCATATAACCACAAAGGATAATTTTCATAACGAATAAATTTCGTTCAGTAAAAGAACAAAAAAATATCAAAACGGTTGCTTAATGTTTGAAACCTCTTATCTTTGCCACCTCATTAAAAAAGACCTGGTAGCTCAGCTGGTAGAGCAATACACTTTTAATGTATGGGTCCTGGGTTCGAATCCCAGCCAGGTCACTTTTTTATTTGATTTTTTCCTTTTCTTATTGACCCCTTTAAGCGCACGTGGCGGAATTGGTAGACGCGTTAGGTTGAGGGCCTAATGACCGCTTAGGTCGTGGAAGTTCGAGTCTTCTCGTGCGCACTTCAAGTCTTTTTTTCTTCCCCGTTGTTTTTGCTTACTTTTGTTTAATATTTATGCCATAACAATGAACAATGTTAAAAATCAATTTAGCATTAAAGATTTAAAAAACATCAGCGGCATTAAAGCTCACAACAATAGAATCTGCGAAAAAAGGCACCAATTACTCCATCCCGAAGGCAGAAATTGCAATAAACGCTTCCACATTCTTTCCAATTTGCAAAAATTATTGAACGCGATGCATTACAATAAAGAAATGCGTATCTCAAAAATTGCGTGTATGCCAGATGTAGAATTAAACAAACTTATTTAGAAAAAATTAAAATGTTTGAAAGTATATAGCAACTCATACAAACCATTTAACAATTATGTCAAAAAAACAAACTATAATAATAGGATCAGGTTTTTCGGCTCTGGCGGCATCCTCATACCTCGCGAAATCTGGGCATCAGGTCACCGTTTTGGAGAAAAACGCCCAAATTGGAGGCCGAGCCCGTCAGCTCAAAAGAGACGGATTCACTTTTGACATTGGACCAACTTGGTATTGGATGCCCGATGTTTTTGAACGTTTCTTCGCAGACTTTGGCAAACTACCAAGTGACTATTACAGTTTGGAAAAATTGAGCCCGGCCTATAGTGTATATTTTGGTCAAAACGATAGAATCACTATTGGAGACACCTTGGATAAGATCTGTGAAGCCTTCGAAGCAGAAGAACCAGGCAGTTCTGTCGTGTTAAGAAAATTTATCGATAAAGCGAAAAAAAACTATGACATAGCTATAAAGGACTTAGTATACCGTCCAGGTTTGTCGCCTATTGAATTGGTCACTCCTCAAACAGCTGTCAGAGTTGGACAGTTTTTTAGTACCATCCAAAAAGATGTGCGAAGAGCATTTAAAAATGAAAGGCTGGCCCTTATTCTAGAATTTCCAGTTCTTTTTTTAGGCGCTAAGGCTTCTAAAACTCCTGGGTTTTATTCTTTCATGAACTATGCCGATTTTGGTATTGGAACTTTTCATCCCAAAAAAGGAATGTATGAAGTCGTCAAAGGCATAGCCTCTTTGGCAGAAGAACTTGGCGTGACCATTCAAACAGGGATGAATGTGGAAGAAATTCTTTTAGAGAATGGCAAAGCCATTGGCGTTATGGCCAATGGGCAAAAACACTTGGCCGATGTAATTCTGAGCGGCGCTGATTACCACCACAGTGAGACATTATTGCCAGAACGTTTCAGGCAATATTCGGAGTCCTATTGGGAAAAAAAGACATTCGCACCTTCGTCCCTATTGTTCTACATCGGATTCGATAAAAAATTGAAGAACGTAGACCACCACACTCTATTTTTTGATGTAGATTTTGAAAAGCACGCTGCGACCATCTACGATGATGCCAAATGGCCAGAAGAGCCTCTGTTCTATGCCAGTTTTCCAAGTATTACTGACGATAACGCAGCACCTCAAGGACAGGAGGCTGGCATTTTTTTGATTCCCATCGCTCCAGGAATCGAGGACACACCCGAAATCAGAGCAGTATTTTTGGATAAAATCCTTACCCGATTTGAGTCTCTTACTCAACAAAATGTGAAAAATAGCATTATATTTGCTGAATCGTTCTGTGTTAATGATTTTGTCAAGGATTACAATTCCTACAAAGGAAATGCATACGGTATGGCTAACACTCTGCTTCAAACGGCTTTTTTACGGCCTAAGTTACAGAGTAAAAAAGTAAAAAGTTTATTCTTTACTGGCCAACTGAGCGTCCCTGGTCCTGGCGTCCCTCCTTCCTTAATATCAGGAAAATTGGTCGCCGACTTGATCAACAAAGCCTAGTCGATTGGTCCCCACTTACCCTGAAAATACTTACTCATAGAGTAACTATGAAACAAGTATTTGACGACATTTCGTACCGTTGTAATCGAATGGTTACAACAACATACAGCACTTCCTTTGGCATGGCTACGAAAATGTTGGCCTCTTCCATTAGGCAGGACATCTATAACATCTATGGATTTGTCCGTTTGGCAGATGAGATTGTCGATTCGTTTCACGACTTCGACAAAAAGACTCTTCTTGACCGATTTGAAGTCAGTCTATATGAAGCCTTTGATGAACACATCAGTGTTAACCCAATTTTAAACGCTTTTCAACACACTTATCACAAGTATAATATCGATCGTCAGTTTGTCGAAGCCTTCATGCACAGCATGAGGTTGGACTTGACCAAATCACAATACCTGACTTTGGAAGAATATCAAAACTATATTTACGGTTCTGCTGACGTGGTTGGTTTGATGTGCCTAAAGGTATTTGTGAAAGGTGACCAAAAGCAATTTGACGCTCTAAAGAATTCGGCCATGTCATTGGGATCGGCCTTTCAAAAAGTCAACTTTTTGAGAGACCTCAAGGCCGATTATGAAGGACTCAACAGAACTTATTTCCCTGGGACAGATTTGAGTAGGCTGGATGAAGAATCTAAGAATGCGATTATTCTTGATATTGAAAGCGATTTTGCCAAAGGTTTGGCAGGAATTCGTCAATTGCCGATGGAAGCCAGATTTGGCGTATTCATGGCTTACCGCTATTATTCAAAGCTCCTGCAAAAACTTAAAAAGACCCCTGCTACGGACATCAAAAACGCCCGGATCAGAGTGTCTAATCACAAAAAAATTATCCTCCTAACAAGGAGTTATGTCAAGTATCAACTGAATCTCATTTAAACCTACTCTTTATGCAAACAGCTCTTTGGATCGGCATATACTTAGCTACATTTTTTTCTATGGAATTCATGGCCTGGTTTACCCACAAATATGTTATGCATGGATTTCTTTGGCATATTCATGCGGATCATCACAAAAAGGACCACGACAGTTGGTTTGAGCGGAATGACTTGTTTTTTATCTTCTACGCTGTGGTCAGTATGGGCTGCATTATACTTTGGAGCGAGTATGGGGTTTGGTTTGCTTTACCGATAGGAATAGGTATTTTTAGCTACGGTTTAGCCTATTTCATGGTTCATGATATTTTTATACATCAGCGTTTCAAAATATTCAAAAAGGCCGATAATATATACGCAAAAGGCATTCGCAGAGCTCATAAAATTCATCACAAACATATAGGCAAGAAAGAAGGGGAAAATTTCGGGATGCTCATTGTGCCATTCAAATATTTTAAAAATTAAATCAATGCAGTATTTATATCTACTGCTCAATTTAGGGGCAATTTTGGTTCCACTCATCTTCAGCTTTCATCCCAAATTAAAATTCTATAAAATGTGGCCTGCTCTAGGTCTAAGTATAATTTTTAATATGGTCCTTTTTATTCCTTGGGATCACATTTTTACAGTCAATGGATTTTGGGGATTTGACAGTAACTATCTGAGTGGCTATAGTTTTTTAGAACTTCCTTTAGAAGAATGGCTCTTTTTTATTTGCATTCCCTATGCCTGTGTGTTCATGCATCATGCCATTTTGGTTTTTCACCGAAAAAGACGTTTGCCTGTCAGGTTAACCCATGTTGTTAGTGGACTATTGATTTTAGCGTTGGCAATCTCTATTGTCAAGTATCACGACCGCTGGTACACTGTGATCAATTTCGCTTATGGGATTCTATTACTGAGCATAATAGTTTGGAAAAGGAATGATTTGCTTCAACATTACTACCTCACCTTTATATTCATGCTTATTCCATTTTTCATTATTAATGGCATATTGACAGGCACAGGGATTGAAGATCCTATTGTTTGGTATAATAATTTTGAAAACATTGGTCTTAGACTAGGAACTATCCCAGTTGAAGACACCATATACGCCTTTACCCTTATATTAGGGAATCTGGCCATGACAGATTACTTCCACCAAAAATTGGGAAAATTGACCGATTATTGATTTTGTAACTTGATCAAATTCAGCGCCGATCCAGCCATAAACCACTCAATCTGACTCTCATTATAAGAGTGATTTGCTACAATGATGTCAGAAGATCCATCGGCGTGATTGACTTTAATATTCAATGGAACTCCTGGCCGAAATGATGCCAAATCAATGAAATCGAAAGTATCATCCTCTTGTATTTTGTCGTAATCAGATTCTGTGGCAAATGTTAGACCGAGCATCCCTTGCTTTTTGAGATTGGTTTCGTGAATGCGTGCAAAAGACTTGACCAAAACTGCTACTACGCCAAGATGACGTGGCTCCATAGCAGCGTGCTCTCTCGACGATCCTTCTCCGTAATTGTGATCTCCAACCACTATAGAAGGAACAGCGTTGGCCTTGTATTGGCGTTGTACTTTCGGAACCGCATCATAACCTCCAGTCAACTGATTCTTAACAAAATTGGTTTGCTGGTTAAAGGCATTGACAGCCCCTATCAAACAGTTGTCAGATATATTATCAAGATGACCTCGATATCTCAACCAAGGGCCCGCCATAGAAATGTGATCGGTTGTACATTTTCCGTAAGCCTTGATGAGCAATTTCGCACCTTGAATATCAGTTCCAATCGGTTTGAAGGGATCAAGAAGTTGAAGTCGTTTTGAATCTGGGTCGACTTTAACTGTTACGGCATCGCCATTCTCTCCAGGAGGTATAAACCCAGCGTCTTCGACAGCGAAACCACGGACTGGCAATTCGTATCCAGTTGGCTCGTCTAACCTCACTTCTTGACCTTCAGAATTGGTCAAGGTATCGGTAATCGGGTTAAAATCTAAACGACCTGAAATGGCTATGGCTGCCACCATTTCTGGAGAAGTCACAAAGGCGTGAGTGTTAGGGTTTCCATCGGCACGCTTGGCAAAATTGCGATTGAAAGAGTGGACAATCGTGTTTCGAGGTGATTTATCGGCGCCTTCTCTTGCCCATTGACCGATACAAGGACCACAAGCGTTAGTAAATATAACAGCGTCCAACTGTTCAAACACGTTCAGAATTCCGTCTCGTTCAGCGGTATATCGCACCTGTTCCGAACCTGGATTGATTCCAAAATCGGCTTTGGTTTTTAGCTTTTTATCAACCGCCTGTTGAGCGATAGATGCAGCTCTAGACAAATCTTCGTAGGAGGAGTTGGTACAAGAGCCGATTAAACCCCATTCTACATCGACAGGCCAATCATTGGTCTTGGCAGCGGCCTTAATTTGACTTATTGGGGTAGCTAAGTCAGGTGTAAATGGCCCATTGACATGTGGCTCCAAAGTCGATAAATCAATTTCAATAACTTGATCGAAATATTTCTCAGGATTGGCATAAACCTCAGCATCAGCAGTCAAATATGGGCGGATCTCATTGGCAGCATCAGCCACATCAGATCGATGTGTTGCACGCAAATACCGCTCCATGGAGTCGTCATAACCAAAAGTTGAAGTCGTTGCTCCTATTTCGGCTCCCATATTGCAAATTGTACCTTTACCAGTGCACGACATGGCCAATGCTCCCGGTCCAAAATATTCTACAATACATCCCGTTCCACCTTTTACGGTCAGTATTCCAGCTACTTTGAGGATAACATCTTTGGGTGCTGTCCATCCAGACAACTTCCCTGTCAATTTGACACCGATCAGTTTGGGGAATTTCAACTCCCAGGCCATACCTGCCATAACATCAACGGCATCCGCGCCGCCAACACCAATCGCAACCATTCCGAGCCCACCGGCGTTTACTGTATGAGAATCAGTGCCAATCATCATTCCCCCAGGAAAAGCATAGTTTTCCAAAACTACTTGATGAATAATTCCCGCTCCTGGCTTCCAAAATCCGATACCGTATTTTTCGGAAACAGATTGGAGAAAATTAAAAACCTCGTTCGAACTATTGAGAGCCTCTTGCAAATCGGCATCGGCTCCTATTTTTGCTTGAATCAGGTGGTCACAATGCACCGTTGTCGGTACTGCAACTTTTGATTTACCAGCCTGCATGAACTGCAACAAGGCCATTTGAGCGGTGGCATCTTGACAAGCAATACGATCTGGAGCGAAATCGACATAATCTGCTCCACGTTTAAAATCAGTTTGGGCTTTTCCATCCCACAAATGGCTGTACAGAATTTTTTCTGTGAGGGTCAACGGTCTTCCAGTAAGACGTTTTGCATGGTCAACTTTTTCGACCATGTTTTTGTAAACCTCTCGAATCATATCAATATCAAAAGCCATATAGCGATTTTTAAATTTTGGTAAGCAAAAATACAAAAAGGGAATAGCAAATACAATTTATTACCGATTCTCAACAAACAGAAAATAATTATTAAAGAATGGAATCAATAATTGTATTTTCCTTAATTCCTTCTGCTTCAGATTTATAATTTCTTATTATTCTATGACGAAGTATGGGCAAAGCTACAGCTTTGACATTTTCAATATCCGGCGAAAACTTCCCATTGATTGCAGCGTGGGTTTTGGCCGCTAGTATCAAATTTTGTGAAGCTCTTGGTCCGGCTCCCCAGTCTACATATTGATTGATGAGCGCATTTGAATTGTCTGGTCCAGGCCTAGAACTGGCAGCTAGTCTAACGGCGTATTCGACCACATTGTCGGCAACAGGAATCCGTCGCATCAGATGTTGTATTTCGGCTACCTCATTGGCTTCAAATATTGCTGAAACTGCCATTTGTCGGTCAGAAGTGGTTTGCTTAACAATGTCTATTTCATTTTCAAAACTCGGATACTCCAAGTAAATGGCAGCCATAAATCGATCCAATTGTGCTTCAGGGAGAGGATATGTTCCTTCCTGTTCAATTGGGTTTTGGGTGGCTAAAACAAAATAAGGATTTGGCAAATCGTAGGTGTGACCTGCAACGGTCACCCTTCGCTCCTGCATGGCTTCTAGCAAAGCTGCTTGAGTTTTTGGAGGTGTCCGATTGATTTCATCGGCTAAAATGATGTTCGAAAATACCGGTCCTTTTACAAACTTGAAGTGTCGGGATTCGTCCAAAATTTCACTTCCCAAAATGTCACTCGGCATGAGATCGGGAGTAAACTGAATTCGATTGAAATTCAGCCCCAAAGCTGATGCAACAGTTTGAACCATGAGGGTTTTTGCTAAACCAGGCACGCCAATCAGCAAGGCGTGACCTCCAGAAAACACGGTGATCAAGATTTGACTGAGAACATCGTCTTGACCTACTATGACCTTACCGACTTCCTTCTTAAGATCGGCGTACTTTTCTAAAAATTGGCGCAGTCTTGCTGTGTCAGACATGTGTTAATTCTTACCGTTTTGGAACCAATCGCTGCTGAATTCACAATTCTTAAATTCTCCATTTATTTTGACGTAAGTGGCCGATATCTTGGATTTCTGCCACTTGTCAATAGCCCTAATTTGCTTATCCTGTAGAGCCAGATTCTTAATTTTTAAATAATCACGATCAAAATTGGCATCGTGTTCATCTACCCTTTGAGTAACCGTTACGATTTTGAATTTAACGGCATTGATGCGGTCTTGATCGTTCAATACTGGACTTATTTCTCCCTCGTCTAAATTTTGAATTTGAGCGTATAATTCGGGTTCCATTTTAGCCAATTCGAAAGAATAGCTTCTGTCGAGCGGATTGCGCAATTTGCCGCCTTCATATTTGGTCTCTTTTTCATCACTCACTTCAAGAGCCGCCTCAACAAACGTCAACTCCCCATTGACAATTCTTTCTCTCACATTTTCTATTTTTTCTTTGGCTTCTTTTATAGCTTCTTGCGTTACTTCTGGTCTAAGTAAAATATGTCTGACATCATACTCTTGACCTCTGATCTTTTCGAGGTATACAATATGATAACCAAAGTCTGTTTCAAATGGATCGGATATTTCTCCTTCTTGCAACGAAAAAGCTACTTCTCTAAATTCTTTGACCATCTGAGGTCTGTTCTTATTGAGCGTATATTTTCCTCCATTTCGTCTCGAAGGAATGTCCTCTGAATAAAGAACGGCCTTGGTCCGAAAACTAGCTCCATTTTCGATGATGTCAGCCTTAAATTCTTTCAATCGATCTACAACCTTTTGCTTTTGCTCATCTCCAACCTTAGGAATGACAACAATTTGAGCAACTCCCAACTCAGTGCCAAATCGGGGTAAATCATTCTGAAGAACTGTTTTGAAATAGGTACTGACCTCATCAGGGGTTATTTCGATGGGATCAATAATGGCCTCATACATTTTTCGTGCAAGTGCAACATTTTTTTTCACTTCAAACATTTCGGTACGCAGCTCCTGTTCACTATTTTTCTTATAAAATTCCACCAACTTTTCCATAGAACCAATTTGCTCTGCGAACGAATTGACCTGCATGTCTACCTCTGAGAGAATATCACCAGTGCTAATTTCTAAACTGTCCTGAATGGCATGATGGATGTAGAGTTTTTCTTCCAGCAATTTACCAAGCATTTGACACCTATCAATGCCCTCTGTATCCTTGCCATCTGCCTGAAGAATCAGATACTGGCGATCAATATCAGAATCCAAAACTACAAAATCGCCAATTACGGCAGCAACACCGTCAATTTTTTGGCGTTGAGAATTGGCTGTTGGAGGTGTTTGGCCAAAGATCAATTGCATGGCGCAAATCAAAATGGGTGTGAGTGATAGTGATTTATTCATAAACTTCGAATGTTCTATTGTTGAGTGCATCTTTGATAACATCTTTTTTTAGCTCAGAAACAAGATTTAACTTCCTTTGGTTGAGTACGATTTGCCTAACTGTAGGCATAACATAAGACAATGGTGCTATTTCGTTTCGAGCTAAAACGGCATTAACTTGCACCAAATATAGGTCGATTGAATCTTGAAGTTGCACAAAATTAGGTTTTTTTAACACATCCATACGATCTCGATCGCGCAGAATGGAAATACTTTGAATGACCTCTTCACTTCTGACCCACAAAGAGTCATTGAGGAAAAAGGATTTGAATTGAATTGAAATCGAATCTAAATAGGCCTGATCACCTGAATTGAACCTTGAAAATCGCCTTTTCACTTCTCTCATGCCTTCATAATCGGCCTTGAGTTTGATATACCTCAGTTTAATCAAGGCTTCGTTCAAGACAAAACTCGACTTATTGTCTTCGTATACTTTCAGGGCTTGCTCGGTGGTCACAATGGTATCCATTTCTCGAGCTACCAAGGCCTCGATGTAGGCATTCACATACAAGTCCGTTCTGTATTGTTCGACTAGCAACTCCAAATCTTGTTGTGTATTTTCTTCTAAATTGTATTTAGAGAAGCTAAAAAGTAATTTGTCGACTGCCCAATTGTTAATGAACTGAGAATACCACTGCAGGCTGTCTTCTTTCGAAAGACCTTTCGGATATATCGACTCCGCATCAGACTTTAGCAACACCTCACTTTTGACTCTGGCCAAAACATTGACCTCGTCTTCTTCTCCCACGTCTTGGCAAGACCAAGTGCTGAGCATAGAAACGATACAACTAAAAACTATCAATGGATTGTATTTCATTTCTTGGTCTGGCTTAAAAGTTCTTGTTTCAAGGCATCCCATGCCAAGGTATTGATTTCAATCTTGTGTTTTTGTTTCAAAGAATTGACCCAGGTTTGCTCCAGAGTTTCTTGAAATTTGACAACGTCCTCATTTTGATCTGGATATTTGCTCCATACATTTTGTTGCATGACATCAAACAAAAGTAAACCCTCGCGATATTCATTAAGCAGAAATCTAAACTCAGGAAAACGCTCTGACAATTCCGATTGGTATTTGTTGTACATCGTGTTATTGACGAAATTCTTAAAAGCATCGGCCAGCATACCATCCAATGACCACGAAGAGTCATAACGTTTTTTTCCGTCGGTGAGATAATTGACAAAATTGACTAGGTAAATTTTTTGACCATTCAATACAAACAAAACAGCATCTTGAGGCATGTCGATTGGCGGTTGCCAACTTTGATCAAAATAGGTTTTGTCAATGATTTTCAACAAATAATCTTTTTGTGGGTTGTAATAAGTCACTTGGTACAGTTTGGCCAACTTATTGAAAAAGGCCTGATTGATCTTTTGAGAACGGCCGTCGCGTTGGATGCGCTTTTCAAGATCAACTTTAGCTAATTCAAAAGGTTCCATTATTTTTATATCCAGTAGTTGGACAATATGCCAGCCAAACTCTGTTTGGAAAGGCGCTGTAAACGCTCCAATCTCTTTCAGTGACAAACACTTGGATTCAAAGATTTCTGACGCCAATTGTCCTCGTCTGAAATAATTTAATCGACCTCCCTTTCCTACAGACTGTGGGTCGTCAGAATACTTCTTAGCCAAAGCCGAAAAATCGGCACCATTTAGCAGTTCTTGATAGAGTTTGTTAATCTGCTTTTCTGAAGGAATAGTGTCTTTAGGCTGATCCGCCAGCATGATATGAGCCACTTGAATTTCTCCATCGCTTTTAACGCGATCTAAAACCTTCAACACGTGATGTCCGTACTTGGTTTTAAATGGATTTGACAGAGAGCCAACAGGGGTGTTGAAAGCCACCGTTTCAAAATCGTAATCCATATTGAAGGCGGTGAAATAACCTAAATTTTCTACAAAAACTGTTTTGCCATTGTGATATTTTTCCCGCATTTCCTCGAACGGCAATTTGCCGAGTAATTTCCCTAACCGGTTTGCTTCGGCAATCTCCTGAACACTGTCATTCAAGCGCACCAAAACATGAATAGCTTTGACGTCATATTGCAGCCTATTATAAGCTTCTAACAACAAAGAGTTGCTGATCGTTTGATCTGACAAGTAGTTGCGCTCAAGTTTTGTTTTGTATCCTCTTAACTCCCTTTGAAAAGAGGCGTCGGTGTCCATGCCCTGTTCAATAGCTTCAGCAACTTTGAGCTTAAACGACACAAATAATTCCATATACTGGTCTAAATCTAATTCAGATTCTATTTTGTTTAATTCGGAATTTTTATTAAACATCCACAAGAACTCATCAGACTTAATATACTGATTATCAATAGTTAATATAGTGTCATTAACTTTTGATTGAGCAGTAGAAATTAGAGGCAGCAGCAGTCCTAGAAACAACAAAAAAATGGGACAGTGTTTTTTCATAACTCCAATTTAGTGAAGGATAAAAGTAACAAAATTAGCTCGAAATGAATCCTGAAAAATCGGGCAACAGTCAAACTATCGTCGCGAGTAATTCGGAGCTTCTTTGGTAATGGTGACATTGTGAGGATGGCTTTCAATTATACCAGAATTGGTGATTTTGACAAACCGTCCCTTTTCTTGTAAGGTAGATACATCTTTTGCGCCGCAATATCCCATACTCGCTCTCAGCCCACCTATGAACTGGTGCACCGTTTCAATCAAATCGCCTTTATAAGGCACTCTTCCAACAATTCCTTCTGGAACAAGCTTTCTGAGATCATCTTCCATGTCCTGAAAATATCGGTCTTTACTGCCTTCCTTCATGGCTTCGACGCTTCCCATGCCTCTGTAGGATTTAAAGCGTCTGCCTTCAAAAATAATGGTCTCTCCTGGCGATTCTTTTGTTCCAGCCAACATGCTGCCTAGCATGACACTGTCGGCTCCTGCTGCAATGGCTTTTGGAATATCGCCAGTGTATCGAATTCCTCCATCTGCTATTACAGGAACACCTGTGCCTTTGAGTGCTTCGGCAACTTCCATGATTGCGGACAGTTGAGGGAATCCAACTCCAGCTACAATTCTGGTGGTACAAATTGAACCTGGTCCTATTCCAACCTTTACAGCGTCAGCTCCAGCATCAGCCAAGTATTTTGCAGCTTCACCTGTGGCAATATTTCCTACCACAACATCAATGTGAGGAAATTCCGACTTAATGGCCTTTAACATTTTTACCACTCCTGCTGAATGTCCGTGGGCAGTGTCGATTACTAATGCATCTACACCAGCAGCTACTAGAGCGGAAACTCGATCCATACCATCTAAAGACACGCCTACCGCTGCCGCAACTCTAAGTCTGCCAAATTGATCCTTATTGGCAATTGGCTTCTGAGTCAATTTTGTGATGTCTCTAAAGGTAATCAGCCCAACTAAAACATTATTCCCGTCAACTACAGGAAGTTTTTCAATTTTATTTTGCTGCAGAATGCCTTCCGCATCTTTGAGAGAAGTACCTGCACTAACTGTTACCAGATTTTTACTTGTCATCACCTCAGTGATCGGACGGTTATCATTGCGCTCAAATCGCAAATCTCGGTTTGTAACAATACCCTTAAGTTTACCTTGGTCATCGACAACTGGAATGCCTCCAATGCTAAATTCTGCCATATTTTGCTTGGCATCTCGAACAACTGAATCCATGGGCAAAGTGACAGGATCCATGATCATTCCACTCTCCGCACGCTTCACTTTTCGAACTTTTAAGGCTTGCTCCTCAATGCTCATGTTTTTGTGAAGCACGCCAATCCCACCTTCCTGAGCCATGGCAATAGCCATTTTGCTTTCTGTAACCGTATCCATTGCCGCAGAAACGATAGGGATATTCAGTGAAATATTTCTCGTTAGCTTAGACTTTACATCGACGTCACGGGGCAGAACTTCGGAATAGTTTGGTACCAAAAGGACGTCGTCGTAAGTCAACCCTTCGCCTAAAATTTTATTTGAATGTGAAGTCATTGCAATTAGATTTAATTGCGTGCGAATTTACGACATTTCGTTGGTTTGGCTGCTATACTAATAAACAAACTGCTTCTTACTTTTCGATTTTATCACTAAAACCCATTTCTATGAGAATCAGAATAACTGAAGTGGCATAAGTAATTGTCATTAAAAACCCAGAAAAAGCAACAATGTAGCTGAACCAATTTACCCCAAGCCACATAACAAAGAGTCCTCCGAAGGTCACAGCTACTGAGACAAAGGGCTCAATAACCAAGAACAATTTGAATTTATTAGGAAGACCTGTCAAACTAACTAAGAGTCCCACAATACCAAAAACTAAGGCTAAAGACATGGTGTGGGTGTGAATGATGGTAAGCATTTCGCGCTCGCTTTTTTTAAATTTCATTTCCATTACCGCTCCATCTTCGTTCTCATTACCTAGATATTGAGACTCAATACCGCTGGGAGTAGCATTAGTAGTATTGGAAACAAACCCCAAGCCAGTAAAAAACCCAATGCTAAGAATTATCAGAAAAGACACCAAAAGAGCCTTTTGAACAGTTGGCAGTGATTTCAGTTTGTTTTCTGTCCTCATAAAATATCATTTAGTTTTAGCACATTGACGGCTTTTGAACAATTCGAGCGCCGCGTTGTAAGCTCTTTCGAAATGGAAGGTATTCAAATTGAGGTCAATCTTTTGAGAACTGAAAAAAGAAAATAATCGTTCTGTAGGCATATTGCCAGTCAGCTCATCGAGAGCCATTGGGCATCCACCGAAACCGCGAATTGCACCATCAAAGCGAAGACAACCTGAATCATAAGCGGCCTGAACTTTTTCGTACCACTGATTGGGCAGGGTATGGAAATGAGCGCCAAACTCAATATGAGAGTAAATTGGAATCAATCTTTGGTACAATTGAGAAATATCATCTGACTTTGCTACTCCAATGGTGTCGCTGAGAGAAATGATCTTTACCCCCATTTTGCTCAACATATCAACCCATTTTTCAACGATTTCTGTACTCCAAAAATCTCCATAAGGGTTGCCAAATCCCATGGACAAATAAACTACCACTTCTTTGCCAGTTTGATCGGCCAATTCCAAAATTTGCATCAAAACCTCTATTGATTCTTGAATAGATTTGTGCGTATTTCTCATTTGAAAATTCTCAGAAATCGAGCATGGGAATCCCAAATAATCTACCACTTCAAATTGAGAGGCTTCGACAGCACCTCTAAGATTAGCAACAATCACCAAAAACTTGCTGTCGGTAGGGAGGGTTTCCACGGCTCTTAGGATTTCTTTAGTATCCGCCATTTGAGGGATTGATTTGACTGAAACAAAACTCCCGATGTCAATGGTGTGGAACCCAACAGGCAGAAGACTTTTGATGTAGGCCAATTTGTCTTGTGTAGGAATAAAGCTGCGAACGCCTTGCATGGCATCTCTAGGACATTCTATGATTTTTACTGACCCCATTTCTCAGCAGTTCGGGACAAAATAGCCTTGTTTATGGCCTTAATGAGAGCAGGACCTTCGTATATAAACCCAGTGTAAAGTTGCAGGAGTGTGGCGCCGGCGTCAAGTTTTTCTATAGCGTCCTGCGCAGAATGAATGCCGCCAACTCCAATGATTGGAAAGGCTTGCTTGCTGTTAGCAGACAAATACCTGATTACTTCTGTTGATCGCTTGGAAAGGGGTTTGCCACTAAGGCCTCCTGTTTCGCTTTTATTTTTGGACTTTAAACCTTCCCTAGAAATGGTCGTATTGGTAGCTATAACACCATCTATTTTTGTCGTGTCGACAATCTCAATGATGTCATCCAATTGCCGATCTGTCAAATCTGGCGCAATTTTTAATAGAATTGGCTTAGGATTTACTTTTACAGCATTGTCGGCCTTAATGGCATTTAACAAAGCGGTCAATGGCTCTCGATCTTGCAAGGCTCTCAAGTTTGGTGTGTTCGGAGAGCTCACATTGACAACAAAATAATCCACATATGGGAAAAGTGCTTCGAAACAAATGCGATAGTCTTCCAGTGCATTGTCGTTTTCTGTAATCTTATTTTTTCCAATATTTCCACCAATTAAGATCCCAGGATTTTTCTTTAATCGCTGAACAGCATCCTCGACTCCTCTGTTGTTAAATCCCATTCTATTGATGATGGCTTGATCGGACTTTAACCGAAATAAGCGTCTCTTAGGATTACCATCTTGAGCCTTGGGAGTTAAAGTGCCAATTTCTATAAAACCAAAACCAAAATTGGATAATTCACAAAACAATTTGGCATCTTTATCAAATCCAGCGGCAAGGCCAACGGGATTTTTAAATTTTAACCCAAAGACCTGACGCTCCAGCCTTGAGTCTGTCAATGTGAACCGCCATTGAAGGAAAGAGCCAACAAAGGGAATGAAGTGAATCCACTTGATCATTGTAAAAGAGAAATGATGCACAGATTCGGGATCAAAACAAAATAAGAGTGGTCTAATTAATTTTTTATACATATCGCGGAACACTGAGACAAAGGTACTTGAATCGTCTTAACTAAAAAAGCACATAGTCCTATGGAAAGTTGAATCTTATAAAGTATTTTTGACGTTATATTAACAATCTTACAATCATGACTGAACAAGCCCTACTGGATAGATTTTTAAAATACGTTCGAATCGATACGGAGTCAAATCCGGCATCTGATAGTACCCCTAGTTCTTCGAAACAATGGGACTTGGCCAATTTGTTGTTTGAAGAACTGAAACAAATTGGCATGACAGAAGTCACCATAGACGACAATTCCTATGTGATGGCCACTCTCCCATCCAACGTCAGCCATGAGGTACCTGCCATTGGTTTTGTTTCTCATTTTGACACTACCCCTGATTTTACTGGAGCGAACGTCAAACCTCAAATTATAGAAAATTACGACGGCAAAGCGATTGCTTTGAAAGGTGTTCCCGATAAATTTTTGTCACCAGAAGAATTTGACGACTTGTTACTCTACAAAGGCCAAACTCTAATCACTACCGATGGAACAACCCTTTTGGGAGCCGACGACAAGGCAGGTGTCGCAGAAATCGTGTCTGCAATGGAATATCTCATTCAGAATCCTCAAATTAAGCATGGTAAAATAAGAATTTGTTTTACTCCAGATGAAGAAATTGGTCGAGGGGCACACAAATTTGATGTTAAAAAATTTGGAGCGGAATGGGCCTATACGATGGATGGCAGTCAAATTGGTGAATTGGAATATGAAAATTTTAATGCTGCCGATTGCAAAGTAACCATTAGAGGTAAAATTGTACATCCTGGTTATGCCAAAGGCAAAATGGAAAACGCCTTATACTACGCCACTGAGTTCATCAATTCCCTACCGAGAACGGAAACTCCGGAACAAACCGAAGGATACGAAGGTTTTTTTCATCTGTCGCGGTGTAACGGGAATGTGGATCAAACGGTATTGGAATACATTATTCGGGATCACGATTTTGACAAATTTCAGGCGCGTAAAAACTTCATGCGTGAGGTTGCCGACAACCTCAACAAAAAATACGGCAAGAGCATTGTAGAGCTCAATATGAAAGACCAATACTTCAACATGAAAACCAAGGTCGAGCCAGTAATGTTTATCGTCGATATCGCGGAGGAAGCTATGAAGCAAGAGGGGATTAAACCTCTAATCAAAGCCATTAGAGGAGGGACCGATGGTTCTCAATTGAGTTATATGGGTCTGCCTTGCCCTAATATCTTCGCAGGTGGACATAACTTTCATGGACCTTACGAATATGTGCCTTTACAAAGCATGCAAAAAGCAATGGCGGTTATCTGTAGAATTACAGAACTAACCGCCATGAGGTATTCAAAATAATTAAAGCTATTTATTCAGCAGCAGTTTTATTGGCTTTTTGACTCATTTCCATAGAAATGGCTGAAATTTCAAAACGAATTTTACCAGCCATGGTTTCTAATACACAAGTACCGTTCTTACTCAATTCAGAGACTCTACCATGCAAACCACTTTTGGTTACTACCCTGTCGCCTTTTTTAATTTCAGCAGCAAATTGTCTTTCTTTTTTTGCTCTCTTCATTTGAGGAGCAATCATAAAAAAGTACAAAACCGCAAACATTAAAATAAACGGCGCAAATTGGCTTAATCCTTCCATAATTTATTTGATAACTGAAGGGCTTATTTGTGGCGTTGCTTGAACAGCTCCGCTATTCTTAATGAAAGCAGAGATTTTCACTGTTTCAGTACCTTTTTCAGTATTCGTAGTTAGAGTAACTGTCTTGGAAACTTTGTTAGCGCCTTTACCGTTAAATTTAACCGTAAATTGGGAAGTAGCTCCTGGAGCCAGAGGCTCTTTACTCCAATCTTGAGGCACAGTACAACCGCAAGTACTCTTGATGTCCGTTACAACCAGTGGAGAGCGTCCAACGTTAGTGTAGGAGAAGGTAGTTTCTACTGGTGTTCCGTCGGCGATTTCACCGAAATCATGCTCAACTCTATCAAATTGGATAACTGGATAGACAATATCTTGAGAATCACGCGTGGCAGCCTGCTCAACATTTTCTGGATTGATTTTTGAAGCGGCGTTATCTTTACATGAGCTTGCAAATACAAACAAACTCATTGCAGAAAGAAGAAATACTCTTTTCATGTGTAATTTATTTTCAGGTTTAACGGGTGTAAATTTAGTGATTTTTTCAGAGCAAACCGCGGCCTATTTTATTCAACTCATTGGATGCCATGTATTCTTTGATGATCTTGTCTAATATTCCATTGACAAATATGCTGCTCTTTGGTGTTGAAAACTCTTTAGCCAATTCAATGTATTCGTCAATAGTAACAAAAACAGGTAGTTGCGAAAATTCTTTGAATTCACAAATCGCCATTTGCAGCAATACCATGTCTAGACGAGCAATGCGCTCTTGATCCCAATTCTCGGTTTTTTTGGACACCTCCTCTTGATAAGCATTGCCATTGAGAATCGTTTTGGTCATAAGATCGATTGCAAACTGTTCATCTTCATGATCATTAAAAATATCAACCATGAAATAATCAGGAGCTATTGGATCCTTAACCTTGGCGAGTCTTTTCAGAAGAAGACTGTTTACTACAGGAAGATCAACATCCCACGTCAAACGATGATCGCTAAAAAAATCGTGTAATTTTTCATTTGGTGCAATCACATTTTTAAACAGTGCGGTCATCTGAAGCCGGTCTACTTCAAAATCCGGTTTTTTTACGCAAGACTGTGAACTGAATTCTTTATCAGTCCAAATGGCTTTAAAAACGAGGTCTATATATTCTGGATAGTTTTTCCATAAGTCGATATGTCTTCGTCGCATTTCCTCTTCCAAAAACTCATTGGTCACAATATGGTTGAGAATACGATTGTTTACCAAATTTTCACACATCATCCTTTCTTGATCCTGAAGGATGTGTTTTTGCTCATAGAATTGAAGTTGACGACTTGCCTTTTTATGAATCCCAACAAATAGTGCCAGCTGAAGCAAATAAAAATCGTAGACCCCGAGCATACTCTCCTTGAGAAGAGACTTTACGGCAACTAGATTGGCTTGTTCGCCTTCGCTGTTCGCAAAAAGCAACTGCATTACCTTGGTGCGAATATGCCTTCGCGTTAGCAGACTTTGCTGGTTTTTGGACATCTAAACTTGAGTATGGATTTTCGGTTGTTTGGCCTGTGCAATCCTTTCATTAGCCATTTTCATTGCCGCCTCATTTGGAGTAATATTCTCATCTCTTGAGCGCTCAAGAATTTTTGTAGTAGTGTGATAAATGTTTTTGGTCTTATTCATAATTTCCTGACGACCATAACCTTCAAGTTCAGCAAACACGTTGATTATTCCGCCAGCATTGATTAAAAAGTCCGGTGCATAAATAATTCCCCTTGACTTGAGCATTTCTCCATGTTTTTTGGCGTCAGCCAATTGATTATTGGCAGCACCGGCGATGATATCGGTCTGAAGATTCTCGGCGGAGTAGTCGTTGATGGAAGCTCCCAAAGCGCAAGGTGCATAAATGTCCATTTTGAGAGAACAAATGTCAGAACCACTAAATATGGAAGCTCCATATCGCTCACTGACAAACTTCAAACGCTCTTTATCAATATCGGTTATAAGCACCTTTGCCCCCTCGTTGGTCAAATGCTCTACTAAAGCTTCACCGACATGACCCACGCCTTCAACCAAAATTACTTTATCTTCCAAAACATCTGTTCCATGCTTGAAAGCAGAAGCTGCTTTCATACCCATGTAAACTCCGTAGGCCGTCACAGGCGAAGGATTTCCAGCCCCTCCTCTAGATTCTGAAATCCCCGTAACGTAGGGCGTCACATCTCTGATAGCGTCCATGTCTTCCGTTTCCATCCCCATATCTTCTGCGGTGATGTAAGCTCCACTAAGACCATGAACAAATTCAGCAAACCGTCGCATCAATGCAGGAGTCTTGTCTTTTTTGGGATCACCGATGATTACAGCCTTTCCACCACCTAGATTTAATCCAGTAATGGCCGATTTAAAGGTCATGCCTCGAGATAATCGAAGAACATCGTTGATGGCCTCCATTTCATTGTTATAAAGCCGCATTCTGGTTCCTCCAAGGGCTGGCCCAAGAGTGGTACTGTGAATGCCAATTATTGCTTTCAATCCAGTATCTTTGTCGTTGCAAAAAAGAATTTGTTCGTGATTGTTAAATGAGCTGTGACCAAAGATGGGAGCATCCATTTGGAATTGGGATTCAATTTTTGAAATCATCATGTCAAAAAATTTTCAGAAAAATCTAAATGGGTTTTTCCGCTGCAAAAGTAAAACTTTATTAACGGTTCCACAAAGGTTTATTTTTCACCTTCCTTTGAAAGCCCAATTTTATTAAAATTTTCATGAAGGCTCTACTTTATTTGAATTCCTACTTTTTGAAATACAAGTGGTCCATGCTCTTCGGCATTCTGATTACCATTGCAGCCAAAATTTTCTCTTTGTTTACCCCTAAACTTATTGGTAATCTGGTTGACGTTATTTCTAGCTTTTTATCTAGTGACCGCTCCAGTTTAGTTCAATTTAAAGCGGATTTATTTATTAACATCAGCCTATTGATTGGCTCAGCACTGCTGGCAGGTTTGTTTACTTTTTTCATGAGGCAAACGATCATCAATGTCTCGAGATATGTGGAATTCGATTTGAAAAATGAAATCTATAAACAGTACCAAAGACTCTCTTTGAGTTTTTACAAATCAAATCGCACTGGTGATTTGATGAGCCGCATCAGTGAAGACGTCAGCAAGGTTCGCATGTATGTTGGTCCAGCCATTATGTACACCATGAATATGGTGACTTTATTTATTGTTGCGTTCATCAATATGTATAGGAAAGCGCCTTCTCTAACTCTTTATATCATCATACCGCTGCCCCTTTTGTCTTTGAGCATCTATTATCTCAGCCGACAAATCAACATTCGAAGTACAGAGGTTCAACAACATTTGTCCACCTTGTCAGCGTTCACTCAGGAGGCCTTTAGTGGTATTGCTATTTTAAAATCGTTTGCCATAGAACCATTGTCCAACCGAGAATTCCAATCGCTAGCCGATACTCAGCGCGAGAAGCAAATCAATCTTACAAAAGTACAAGCGCTGTTTTTTCCAATGATGCTCTTGCTCATAGGGTTCAGTAACATATTGGTGCTCTATATTGGTGGCAAGCAATACATGGATGGCACCATTAAGGAATTTGGAACCATCGTTGAGTTTCTTGTTTATGTCAACATGTTAACTTGGCCAGTTGCGACCCTAGGCTGGGTTACCTCAATCGTTCAGGAGGCTGAGGCTTCCCAACAAAGGATCAACGATTTTCTTTTGATAAAACCAGAAATTCAGAACCCTAGCTTAGAGCCTTTCCAAATCAAAGGTTCTATTCGTTTCGAAAATGTCAATTTCACTTATCCCGACACCAACATTAAGGCCATCAACAATCTTAGTTTCTCTATTGGTGCAGGAGAAACACTAGCCATTATTGGAAAAACTGGGGCAGGAAAATCCTCTATTTTAGACCTCATTTCACGACTGTATGACCCCGAATCGGGTACCATTTACATTGACGAACAAGATATTTCCAAGGTCAATTTGAATGATTTGAGACGCCAAATTGGCTATGTTACCCAGGAAGCCTTTTTGTTTTCGGACAGCATAAGGAACAACATCCGTTTTGGACGCCTCGAAGCAAGCGACGAAGAAATCATTGAATCAGCGAAAATTGCTGACCTAGACGACAACATTGCATCATTTGCTAAAGGCTACGACACCTTGCTAGGAGAACGGGGCGTGACACTTTCAGGTGGTCAAAAACAACGCATGTCAATCGCGCGCTCAATTGTTAAAAATTCTGTTATTTTACTGCTGGACGATTGTCTTTCGGCAGTGGACACAAAAACTGAAGAGCGCATTTTAAAAAACTTGAAACCCATTATAGCGAAAAGAACTTCCATCATTGTTTCGCACAGAATTTCTTCAATTAAGAAAGCCGATCACATTTTGGTTATTGAAAACGGCAGTGTTGTCCAAAGTGGAAAACACAAAGACCTGATAGGGTCTCCAGGCTACTATCAACTGATTTATCAAGAGCAACATTCCTAGTTTAGACCTGAAAAAGCTCTTAAAAACGTCTTATTGGACTATTTTTTTATACATTTGAGAAACCTAGTTAATCTTCAATGGTTATGGAAAATGAAGCTGTTTTTTCTAAAGTACTAAGAGCTGGACGCCGAACTTACTTTTTTGATGTCCGGGAGACTAAGGCTGGAGACCACTATTTGACCATTACTGAGAGTAAGAAATTCACTAACGAAGACGGGAGTTTTCAATTCAAAAAACATAAAGTATATCTGTATAAAGAGGATATGGCTGAATTTAAAAACATGCTCGGTGATACCTTACATTTCATAGAATCCTCTGAAGGACCCCCTAAATCTTCTTCAACTGAGGACCGACAATCATCCGAGCAAGATCATACCAGCCCTTATACTGACCTGAGTTTTGACGACATTTAATCTTATTTATTTAACACTTTAATACTACTTGATGAGACTTCTAATCGTTGGATTTATTTTGCTCTCTGGGCAAATGTTTGGTCAAAAAGACCTATCAGCAAACTACTACCTTCCCCAAGATGTGACCTACAACAGTAAAATTCCCACTCCAGCATCGGTAATTGGACATGAAGTTGGAGAATGGCATGTCACCCATGACAAGTTGGTTCAGTACATGTATGCTGTTGCTGCCGCTTCTGACCGTATATCCATTGTAAGTCGTGGAACGACATTTGAAGGCCGTCCGTTGCTCTTGCTTACCATAACCTCTACTCAAAATCACGCGAATTTAGAGAGCATCCATAAAAATCACCTCAAAAGAACAAATGAAGACGTCAGTCCGAGTGAAATTGAAAAATCTCCCATTGTGGTTTATCAGGGTTTTTCGATTCACGGCAATGAACCCAGCGGATCAAATGCTGCTTTAATGGTGGCTTATTATTTGGCTGCTGCTCAAGGCCCTCAAATTGACGCACTGCTCAACAACACAGTCATATTGTTTGACCCTTCTTTTAATCCTGATGGCTTGCAAAGGTTTGCCTATTGGGCTAATACCAACAGAAATAAAAATCTGACTACAGACGGTAACGATAGAGAATACCATGAGGTGTGGCCAGGAGGTCGTTCTAATCATTATTGGTTTGACATGAACCGAGACTGGCTGCCTGTTCAACTTCCAGAGTCGAGAGCGAGGCTGGTTACCTTTCACGATTGGCTGCCAAACATATTGACAGACCATCACGAAATGGGCACCAATTCTAGCTTCTTTTTTCAGCCAGGAATTCCTGAGCGCACTCATCCTTTGACTCCTTCAATGAACCAAGAACTCACTCGAAAAATTGGCACCTATCACGCTGCAGCACTCGACCAAATTGGATCATTATATTATTCCGAAGAAGATTATGACGACTTTTATTACGGTAAAGGATCGACCTTCCCTGACATCAACGGAAGCGTAGGTATATTATTTGAGCAAGCCAGTTCAAGAGGCCATGTTCAGGAAAGTGACAACGGAATTTTGACATTTGCTTTTACCATTCGCAATCAATTTACAGCTGCCCTTTCTACCTTGAAAGCCGCGGTAGAAATGAGAAAAGAAATGCTAAATTATCAGTATGACTTTTTCAAAGCAAGACGCGACCAAATCAGCAATGCGAAAACCAACGCCTATTTGGTCGGCGATCAAAAGGATGTCTCGAAAATGACTCACTTTTTAGATATTTTACTCAGACATCAAATCAAAGTTCATCAACTCGATTCCGATATTACTCTAAACGGCAAAAACTTTAAAGCAGGTAAGAGTTATGTTATACCTAAAGACCAAAAAAATAAGACCCTTTTAAATGCCATGTTTGAAAAAAGAACCTCTTTTCAAGACAGTCTTTTCTATGACATCTCGGCATGGAGTTTCCCTTTAGCCTTTAATTTAGATTTTGCCGACAACGGAAATACCAAACTGTCTGGTGCACCAATTGAAAAGGCAGAATTCAACAAAGGAACAATTACGACCAAAAGCAATTATGCCTATCTTTTTGAATGGCATGATTACTACGCTCCTAAACTGGCCTATCGCTTGTTGAGTAAAGGTGTGCGTCTCAAAGTGGGAAAATCTCCATTTAGTCAAAATGATGTTAACTTTGACTATGGGACTATCATGATCCCAGCTCAAAATCAGAGCATGTCTTCCGAAGAATTGTTTCAAATAATCGATGAAGCTTTAGCTGGCATTCCAGTGCAAGTTTTTGGAGTAGGAACTGGTTTGAATAAAGGCATTGATCTAGGAAGCGGAGAATTTAGCACCTTAAAATTACCCAAAATTGGGTTGTTTGTGGGTGGCGGAGTCAACCCACACGACGCTGGAGAAATGTGGCATATGCTTGACCAACGTTTTGACATACCCATCAGCAAACTGGATGTAGACGATTTATCAGGCATGGATTTAAGCCGATATAATGTGTTGATTGCTTCCAATATGAGAGGGTCTTTAAGTGAAGGAGCGGAAAAAAATCTCAAATCTTGGATAGAAGATGGCGGCACCCTAGTGGCCTACGGATCGGTTTTGACTTGGTTGGCCAAGAAAGAGTGGCTTAATGCCAAGTTCAAATCAACTACTCAGGTTGCAAAAAATATTAGTTTCGATCAAAAATCGAATTTTCAAGGCGCTCAGGTTGTGGGAGGTGCCATTTTTAATTCTAAAATTGACCGCTCGCATCCCATAAATTTTGGGACTTTGGGCAATGAGTTGCCGGTTTTTAGAAACAGTACGATGTTTATGGAAGCCGATAAAGACAGTTACAACAATCCTGTTCAATATACTGACAGTCCTTTGTTGAGCGGTTACATTTCAATGACCAATTTGGACAGCCTCAAAGGAACTTCGGCCGTCAAAATTCAGCGATTAGGGCGTGGTCGAATTGTTGGTATTGTCAACAATACCGCCTTCAGAGCGTTTTGGTTTGGAACTAATAAGCTTCTTTTAAATTCAATATTTTTCAGAGAAGAATTCTAGCCTAGTTTACTGGACTTCCGTTAGGTACTGCAGATTCTGGAGCAAGCAATACCACACCTGTTTCTCCCAGAACTCCCATCACCAAACACTGACTTTCAAAGTCAGCAATTTTACGAGGAGCTATATTTACCAAGGCCATAATCTGCCTGTTAACAAGTTCAGATTTCTGATACAAATCGGTGATTTGGGCTGACGATGTTTTGATTCCCAAGTCGCCAAAATCAATGGTCAATTGATAAGCTGGTTTTCGCGCCTTGGCGAAATCTGCAACTTCAACAATTGTTCCGATTCGGAGGTCTAGACCTTGAAATTGATCAAAGGAAATGCTTGTTTTCATGGGTTAAAGTTACAATTTATTACGATATTTGAGATTTATGAATTTACTGTTATGGCACGTACACCGTCAAATATGCTGCCTTTAGGTACTAAGGCACCCAACTTCACTCTTCCTGACACGATCAGTGGAAAGCATCTGACTTTTAAAGACATCAAAGGAGATTATGGCACTGTGGTATTTTTTATTTGCAACCACTGCCCATTCGTTGTGCATGTTAACCATACATTGGTAGAGGTAGCAAAAGATTACAATACTGAAGGAATAGGATTTGTAGCAATTTCAAGTAATGATGCTAAGAATTACCCCCAAGACGGTCCACGGGAAATGACAATTCACGCTGCAACGGTAGGCTATCCATTTCCTTACCTTTATGACGAAAGTCAAGATATCGCAAGGGCATACGACGCAGCTTGTACTCCAGACATTTATTTGTTCGATAACAATGATCAGTTGGTTTACAGAGGACAGCTTGACGATTCACGACCTGGCAATGGCATACCTTCAGATGGGTCAGACTTGAAACAAGCCATTTCAAATCTGATTGCGGGCGACAACCCCCTAGTACTTCAAAAACCAAGTATCGGCTGCAATATCAAATGGAAGTCCTAGGACTTGATGTCCATCAATTCGACGTCAAAAACTAAAGTCGCATCAGGAGGAATAACACCTCCCGCACCTCTAGCACCATAACCTAAATCACTTGGAATGACGAATCTGGCTTTATCCCCAACATTCAATAAGGCAACGCCTTCATCCCAGCCTCTAATGACTTGTCCTTGACCCAACAAAAAGTCAATGGGTTCATTGCGTTTGTATGATGAGTCAAAAACAGTACCATCTGCCAATTGCCCTTTGTAATGAACCGATACAGTGTCTCCTGATTTTGCTTGCTTCCCAGTTCCCTTTTGAATGATCTGATAACGCAAACCAGAGGCTGTCTCTTCAAATCCTTTTGCCAATTGGTCCAATTCAGCCCGGCGCAGTTGTTTTTCGGCTTCGATTCGTTGGGCTCGTGATCCTTCAAAAGTCCTGAACGCTTCAACAGCATTAAATGCCTCGGCCTTCGCTCCTTTCCGCTCGATGGTAATGTTTTCGATTTTGTCGTTTTGAGTGATGCTATTTACCACATCCATCCCATTTACAACTTTTCCAAAAACCGTGTGTTTGCCGTCTAGCCAAGGCGTATCGATATGGGTGATAAAAAACTGACTTCCATTGGTTCCTGGTCCAGCATTAGCCATGGACAATACCCCTGGAGCGTCGTGCTTTAATTCTGGATGAAATTCATCGTCAAATTGGTAGCCAGGATTCCCAGTACCCGTGCCTAGTGGACAACCGCCTTGAATCATAAAATCTGGAATTACCCGATGGAACTTAAGCCCATCGTAATAAGGTGTTCCTTGATTTTTGGCGGAATTTTCTAATTGACCTTCGGCTAAGGCCACAAAATTACCTACTGTACCAGGAGTTTTTTCAAATTCTAAAGCAACTGAAATTTTACCTTTATTGGTATTGAAATGCGCTAATAGTTCAGACATAAAAAAAGTTTTGCGCGAAGATAAAAATTCGAAAGGGCTTAGTGGCCCAATTCGCTAATAAATTTCAATCTAAAAATGCGCAACTCTTCTGTGTCGTACTCTCCGTCGAATTCAGACACTGCTTCGTCAATTTCTTCTGACTCGGATTCCAAAAAGTAGGCTTCCAAATCCTCGATTTGTTCCTCGTCAAAAATTTCGTCTATGCAGTAATCGATATTGAGCTTAGTTCCCGAATTGACGATAGATTCCAATTCATTCAGAAAATCTTTCATATCCATTCCTTTGGCTTTAGCAATATCTTCGAAAGGCAGTTTGCGATCAATACTTTGAATAATGTACAATTTGAGCGCAGAATTGCTGCCAGTGGACTTTACAATGAAGTCTTGAGCACGTTCAATGTCGTTCTCTTCAACATATTTGGAAATCAGTGAAAGAAATTCGGCACCATATTTCTTGGCTTTACCTTCACCAACGCCATAAACTTGGGTTAGTTCATCCAATGTTATGGGATACTTTATGGCCATATCTTCCAACGACGGATCCTGAAAAATGACATAGGGTGGTATTTCCTTTGTCTTAGCCATCTTCTTTCGCAAGTCTTTGAGCATTTTTACCAGTACCTCATCACCTCCAGCTTTGGTCTTGATTACTGAGTCAAAAAGTCCAGAACCATAATCCTGTGGTTCACTCATGACAAAGCCTGTTGGATTTTTCAAAAATGAATGACCCTTTTGCGACAATTTGATGACACCATAGGTTTCGATGTCCTTATTAAGTAACCCTTCAATTAGCAGTTGCCTGATCAAAGCCGTCCAATAAAAATCAGCATGATTTTTACCCTTGCCAAAAAATGTTGTTTCGTGGATGCGGTGTGACTTGATCAAGGCATTTTCTTTACCTATAAGCACGTTAACCAAATCCTTGAGTTTGTATTTTTCATTTGTTTGATTAACGACATCAATAACGAGTTCAGCTTCCTTACCAGCTTCAAGCATTTTTTTAGGAAATCTGACATTGTCGTCCATATCTCCTCCAGCGCCAGTTTCATTGTTAAATTCTTCACCGAAATAATGCAGAATGAACTTGCGCCTCGAAATAGTCGTCTCGGCATAAGCTACCACTTCATTCAGTAATGCCATACCAATTTCCTGTTCAGAGACTGGCTTTCCCGACATGAATTTTTCTAGCTTCTCAATGTCTTGATAACTATAAAAAGCCAAGCAATGGCCCTCTCCTCCGTCGCGACCTGCTCGACCCGTTTCTTGGTAATAGCTTTCAATACTTTTGGGCATGTCGTTGTGAATCACAAATCTAACATCTGGCTTGTCAATGCCCATTCCAAAAGCAATAGTAGCGACTACAATGTCGGTATCCTCCATCAAGAACATGTCTTGATGTCTTGCTCTAGTTTTACCATCCAATCCCGCGTGATACGGCACTGCTTTGATGCCATTGACCTGAAGTACCTGAGCTAATTCTTCAACACGCTTGCGACTCAAACAATAGACAATGCCTGACTTACCTTCGTTCTGTTTGATGAATCGTATGATGTCCGCATCTACATTTTTAGTTTTAGGCCTTACTTCATAGTACAGATTGGGACGGTTAAAAGAGTCCTTAAAAACAATGGCATCTTGAATGTTCAAATTCTTTACAATGTCTTGTTGCACTTTTGGAGTAGCAGTAGCTGTAACTGCAATTATTGGCACATTGATAGCAATTTGGTCAATGATATGTCTCAAATTTCTGTATTCGGGACGGAAATCGTGACCCCATTCGCTGATGCAATGGGCTTCGTCAATGGCCAAAAAAGAAATTTTGACAGACTTCAAAAACTCTATATTTTCTTCTTTTGACAACGATTCTGGGGCGACATAGAGCAGTTTGGTGATGCTATTTACAATATCCTCTTTAACAATTTTAATTTCAGTCTTGTTCAAAGACGAATTGATAACATGTGCCACTCCCTCTTCGTTTGAAATTCCTCTGAGCGCGTCAACTTGATTTTTCATTAATGCAATCAAGGGAGAAACCACAATAGCAGTGCCTTCTTGTATTAGAGCAGGCATTTGATAGCACAGCGATTTGCCTCCTCCAGTGGGCATGATTGCGAAGACATCCTTTTTATCCATCAAACTTTTAACGACTTCCAGCTGCATGCCTTTGAAGGCATCAAATCCAAAATAGCGCTTGAGCGCTTTTAATAATAATTCTTCAGTCATTTAAACTTCTGTTTGATGTATTCTGGTAATTAAAAGATGTAAGACCACACCAACTGATGCGAAAGGAATGGTAAAAGAATGCATTTTTTTTGTTCTTTTGTATCACTATTCTAAAAGTACTACTTTTTGATAGAAATGATTCATCAAAATACAAAAAAGTTGGACAATAATCACCGCATTCTAGAATTCGCAAAAAAAACATTAGAGCTTGAAGGTCAATCTGTTCTGCAACTCATTAATTATTTGGATGACAATTTTTCGAAAGCGGTTGATCTTATCTACCATTCTAAAGGTCGAGTCATTGTCACGGGAGTGGGTAAAAGTGCAATTATAGCCAATAAAATTGTGGCGACATTTAACTCAACAGGAACCCCTGCCATTTTTATGCATGCCGCCGATGCCATTCATGGCGATCTGGGATTGGTTCAAGATGACGACATAGTGCTTTGTATTTCTAAAAGTGGTGACACTCCAGAAATCAAGGTTTTGATTCCATTCATCAAAAGCAACCACAATACTTTGATCGGAATGACTGGCAATCCTAAATCTTTCCTCGGCACTCAAAGTGACTTTGTTCTCAGAACAACCGTCGAAAAGGAAGCTTGTCCTAATGATCTTGCACCTACCACTAGCACAACTGCGCAATTGGCAATGGGCGACGCCGTTGCTGTATCACTCCTTCAGTTGCGCTCATTTACCAGCACCGATTTCGCCAAATACCATCCTGGGGGTGCTTTGGGCAAAAAACTGTATTTGAGGGTAGGTGATCTTTCCTCTCAAAATGAAGTTCCAGCAGTTTCAGCTCAAACCAAGCTCAAGGATATCATTTTAGAAATTACCGATAAACGACTTGGACTAACTGCGGTATTGGATGGTAATGAATTGCAAGGAATAATTACTGACGGAGATTTGAGACGGATGCTTCACAACAATCCCGATTTGAATCAGGTAATGGCCGTGGACATCATGACCAAGAATCCTAAGACCATAGGGGAATCCGAAATGGCCTTTGCCGCAAAAGACCTCATGGAAAACTTTGGAATTTCTCAACTCATTGTGGTGAACGAGAAAGGCATATATTGTGGAGTCCTTCACATGCATGACCTCATCAGAGAAGGCTTGATCTAACAAGGAGAATTATGGCAAGTCAAAACATGTCTTTTTTAGATCATTTAGAGGTATTGCGATGGCACATCATCAGAATAATTATTGCCGTAAGTATTTCAGGTCTGGTGGCATTTCTTTTTAAGGAATTTATTTTTGACACCATTATATTTGGTCCCAAGCAAATCAATTTTCCAACCTACCGGCTGTTATGTAAAGTAGCTAATTTTTTTGGAGTTGACAGTGAATTCTGTGGCGGCGAACTACCCTTCACCATTCAGAGCAGAACCATGTCTGGACAGTTTTCGGCACACTTGTGGACTTCTATTTGGGCGGGGTTCGTGGTTGCCTTTCCTTACGTAATTTTTGAAATCTGGCGATTCATTAGTCCTGGGTTACATCCAAATGAACGCCATCATGCTCGGGGTTTTATTTTTGGAGCATCACTACTTTTCTTTCTAGGAGTATTGTTCGGTTACTACGTTGTTTGTCCATTGTCTATTAATTTTTTAGGAACCTATCAAGTCTCTTCTCAGGTGCTCAATGAGTTTGATCTCAGCTCCTACATCGCTCTAGTAAGATCATCTTGTTTGGCCTGTGGATTTATTTTCGAACTCCCAATTGTGATTTACTTTTTAACCAAGATTGGATTGGTAACTCCAGACTTTTTGAAGAAATACAGAAAATACGCCTTGATTATTGTTCTTATCATCGCTGCTGTTATTACACCTCCTGACGTAACAAGCCAAATAATTGTGACGATACCTGTAATGATTTTGTATCAGTTCAGTATCTTTTTATCAAGAATAACCTACAAAAGAAACAAGAGAAAAAATGAGTGATTTGGTCAACGATTTTAACGCTTATCGCGAGCGAATGAATGCCGAAATATTGGCAGATAACAACAAGATTATCAAAAGGATTTTCAACTTAGACACCAATGCTTATGCTGAGGGAGTTCTGGATGTCAAAACCAAAGAATTGCTTGGGCTAGTTGCTTCGACTGTATTGCGCTGTGACGATTGCATCAAGTATCATCTTTCCACTTCCTACGAGTTAGGATTGAGCAAAGAGCAAGTTGTCGAAGCCTTGGGAATTGCTACTCTTGTTGGAGGAACCATTGTCATTCCACACTTGCGCAAAGCCTACGAATTTTGGGATGCTCTTGAAGCGCAACAGCTTGAAAAATAAATCCGTATTTTAGCCATTCAATAATTTCATACATGAAGCTTCACGCAACACAATTGATGAAATCCTACAGCGGCCGCAAGGTGGTTAAAGATGTGTCTTTGGAGGTGAATCAGGGAGAGATTGTTGGATTATTAGGTCCCAATGGTGCAGGAAAAACAACAAGTTTTTACATGATTGTTGGCCTCATCCGACCCAATGGTGGTCAAATTTTTATTGATGACACCAATATCACCTCTTTCCCAATGTACAAAAGAGCCCAGATAGGGATTGGTTATCTGGCGCAAGAAGCGTCAGTATTCAGAAAACTGAGTGTTGAAGACAACATTCTCAGCGTACTGCAATTGACCACTTTGTCTAAGAAAGAACAACAAGAGAAAGTAGAAGTACTGTTGGACGAATTTGGATTAAACCACATTCGAAAAAATCGTGGAGATTTATTGTCTGGTGGAGAGCGCCGTCGAACCGAAATCGCGCGAGCCCTTGCTACCGATCCAAAATTTATTCTTCTCGATGAACCATTTGCTGGAGTTGACCCGGTAGCAGTCGAAGACATTCAGCGCATCGTTGCCCAATTGACCAAAAAGAACATCGGCATTCTCATTACCGACCACAATGTTCAAGAAACCTTGGCAATCACTGATAGAACTTATTTGATGTTCGAAGGCAGTATTCTAAAATACGGCAAACCAGAAGAATTAGCCGAAGACGAAACAGTCAGAAGGGTTTATTTGGGTCAAAACTTCGAGCTGAGAAAAAAGAGATTAGAGTTTTAAGACCTAATTTTCGTTCTGTCTTTCCTCGATCAGCTTCTTTTGATATCTCCCTTGTACGATATCGATCAGAATCAAAATACCTATGATGAAATAAAAGGTGGTTTTACTCATGGCTTCTATGGGATTTCCAAACAACTTCAAATGGGCCAAATGACCACCTTCAGTGACTAACATGATACCAACAATAAACAAAATAAACAGCCCTAGAACCTCATACATTCGATTGCGTTCCAAGAAGCTTGAAACTCTGTCTGACAACCACATCATCATCAGACCACCTACCACTATTGCCACAGCCATGACCCAAAAGACTTTGGTCAATGCCATAGCACTCAAAATAGAATCAAAGGAAAATACCAAGTTCATTACTGTGATCAATACCGTAACCTTCAAAACACTACTCGATTTGATTTCTTGTTGCTCGGATCGATTTGCGTTAAATCCGACCATGTGCCAAATTTCTTTCATGGCAGTATAGACAATAAACACTCCCCCAGCCAAAACTATTAGACTGTGGAAATTGACTGTCGCCTCCACTATCCCTTCATTTTTAATTTGAGCAAAAGGATCTTGAAAGTACTGAATCAAATTGAGAAGAGCGAAAAGCAACAGTATGCGCAAGCCAATCGCTATCAAAATGCCATTGCGTCTTACTCTTTTTTGATGCTCCTTTGGGGCTCTCTTCGATTCCAAAGAGATGTATAGCAAATTGTCAAATCCCAATACTGCTTGCAGCATGATGAGCATGACAAGCGTAAAAATATTTTCAATCATCTGGGGTAAAATTTAACTAAGGATATGAGGATGTGAGTAAAAACAATCATAGGCAAAGCCGCAAATTTTAAGGTAATCAAAAACACCACAGACAATACAACAAGAATAATTTGTGGAGACAATTCTTTCCAATTGGAGCCACTAAATTTCATGGACATGATTCGAATGGGTAAATTCATCAAAACTACTGACAAGATTGCTAAGCCAATTAACCAGGCGGGATTAAGAATCAACGTATTCATAGCATCGCTGCCTTGATATGCCATAATGAGTGGGAGAGATACAATCAAAATTGCATTGGCTGGAGTCGGTAATCCAATAAAATCATCCTTAGAGGGAAGTACATTAAATTTGGCCAAGCGAAATGCAGCACCAAGTGTAATTATAAATCCCAAGTATGGCAGAAATTCAGCCAAACTGCTCTCTGAGGGGATCGACGTCACAGACATTTGTAACAATTTAAAAATCATCAGGCCCGGAACAACGCCAAAGGTGACTATATCTGCCAAGGAGTCCAATTCTTTCCCCAGCGGTCCTTGAACCTTCAAGGCACGAGCAACCAATCCGTCAAAAAAATCGAAAACCATGCCCACCAAAACAGCTATTGAGGCCCATTCCAAATGATGTTCGAAAATTAAAACTATTGCAATGCATCCCGAGAGCAGATTCGATAGGGTCAACAGGTTGGGTATGGTCGATTTCATAACACTTTTTTAGCGTTTAAATATACTAAACTAAAAAGGAAATAAGACGTCTGTAAACAATATTGAGACCCAATTGGAGTTTGAATTGTCACAATCCCGACCAAATGATTTTGACAAAATTATGTGCATCTTTGTAAAAACATCTGACTTGAACAAGCTTCTTTGTGCTTTATTATTCGGGATTGGAACTTTGGCCATGTCCCAGTCAGCTCCCAAATACTCCAATGAATTTTTGAATATTGGCGTGGATGCTGCAGCTCTTGGCAGCTCCAACGCTGTGGTCGCGCGTTCCAACGATGTCAATGCCAGCTATTGGAATCCCGCTGGTCTCACAGAGGTAGAAGACCGAGAACTATCCCTGATGCATGCCAGCTATTTCGCCAACATTGCAAACTATAATTTTATTGGCTATGCTATGAAAATTGATGACAAGAGCGCTGCTGCGGCCAGTCTGATTCGATTTGGAGTAGATGATATTTTGGACACCACCCAGCTCATTGACGATCAAGGTCAAATTAACTACAACCGTATTTCATTATTTTCGGCAGCAGACTATGCCCTCACTCTTTCTTATGGGCGTAAAGATGTTCTAAAAACTTTTGATTACGGCGTAAATGCAAAAATCATTAGGCGAATTATTGGAGATTTTGCCTCGTCTTGGGGTTTTGGTTTTGACCTTGGTGTCCGAGCAACCTCAAAGGGAGGTTGGCAGTTCGGCATTATGGCCAGAGACATTACTACAACGGTAAATGTTTGGAGCTTTGATGAGGCGAAATTGGCGGACATTCAAAATGCTATTGAGGGTCAAAACCAATCTGTTCCGAGGTCAACAGAGATTACAGCACCAAAGCTGCAAATGGGCGTAGCCAAAACTTTCTTGTTTGGGTACGATTATGAACTTCAAACCGAACTAGATATGATCGTAAGGTTTGAACAAAACAACGATTTAATTTCCACAAAAGCCGCCAGCATGACTCCTGCACTTGGCCTTCAACTGGGTTATCAAGATTTGGTTTTTGTCAGAGCTGGAGCAGGCAACTTTCAATACGAAACGTCACTAGATCGTCAAGAAAATCTCAGCTTCCAACCAAACATAGGTCTGGGATTCAAATATCGAGGAATTGAAATAGACTATGCTCTTACTGACATTGGCGATCAGAGTATCGCACTCTATTCAAATATATTTTCGCTCAAGCTAGATTTTGGTACTTTTAAATAAATTTGACACATGAAAAAAATTGTACTCGCCATCCTCTTGTGTTCCAACTTTTATGCCTCTGCACAGATTTTATCCCATTATTCAGATATCAGCATTTTAACCGTTGGCCCTGGCGATAACCTCAACGATTCCTTTGGTCACAGCGCCATTCGTGTGAAGGATTATGTGATGAAATACGACATTGTTTTCGACTACGGGAGATACGATTTTAACTCACCCAACTTTTATCTGAAATTTGCTCGTGGTCAACTTGACTATCAAATCGGAGTTTCCTATTTCGATGATTTTTTCGACATCTACCTCCGTCAAGGCAGATCCATTGACAGTCAAACCTTGGATTTGACTCAAGAGGAAAAACAACAGATTTTCTCTTATCTGTTGACCAACAATCTTCCCGAAAACCGCGCTTACCGTTACGATTTTTTTTATGATAATTGTGCCAACAGAATACCATTGGTCCTAGAAGAATCGCTTACCGATTCGCTATCTTATCAATATCCTAAAGAATTTAAAATCAAAACTTTCAGGGATTTGATTTACGAATGTGTGGACAAAAATAGCTGGGGTAGTTTTGGTATTGACTTGGCTCTTGGATCTGTTATTGACAAACCGACCTCCTTGGAAGATCAGCTGTTTCTGCCGAAATATGTTCGTTCTTATTTCGAAAACGCGCAACGAAAAGGGGGTAAAAAATTGATCAAAAAGAGTGAAAATCTTTTAGAGGAAAAGCCGGTTGAAAAGGAATATAGCCTGGCCAATCCAATGACTGTTTTGACCAGTTTTAGTTTGATTTTATTGGTTTTAACTATTGTGGATTGGAAACGGCAAAAACGTTTCAAGTGGTTGGATGTGATGCTCTTTTTAACGACTGGCTTACTCGGTGTTTTGGTTTTACTACTTTGGTTTGCAACTGATCATACCGCCACAGCTTTTAACTACAATTTCCTTTGGGCTTTTGCTCCAAATGTTTTGATGTTTGTTGCCATTTCAAGATCTCAGTTGGCGACATGGATGAAAGGCTATTTGAAATTTTTATTGCTTTTGATGGCCCTTATGGTTTTGCATGCGATCACTAAGGTTCAAGTCTTTTCTTGGGCCCTATTCCCTTTTTGCTTAGCCTTAGCGTTCAGATACTTCTTTCTGCTTCGCCAATTCAAAAAAGCATAATACAGCCATGACCAACCTCTGTTTTCAAACGAAGGCTTATTGGAATTTTCTGTTAAAATCAAAAACCAAATACCGGATTCACTCACCCTTTGTTTACAAATTGGTAACTCAATGTTTGGAAAACCCAAGAGGATTCAAAAAACTGTCTGCCACAAATCAAATGTTCCAGTTAAAAAATTATCTTCTTAAGTCCAATTCCCGAGAAAGCGAAGTTATAGAAGGCCTTATTTTGGAATCAATGGACGATTTTCAAGTCATAAATGATTTTATCCAAAACAGTTCTGAGGGAAGCTTTTTATTGATCAAAAAGCCGCACGAAAATCAAACCAAGGAAAAACTTTGGAAACGTTTAAAAACCAGCCATCAATTGAACGTGAGCATAGACTTGTTCTTTGTTGGAATACTCTTTAAGCGACCTCAACAAGTGGAGGAACATTTCCGTATACGATTGCTCTAACATCGAATTGATTTTTTTAACTTGCCCCTAAATAATAATGTCTGCTATGAAAATTTACACAAAAACTGGTGACAAAGGTGAAACTGGGCTTTATGGCGGCAAACGTGTCCCAAAACACCACCTCAGGGTTGATGCCTACGGCACCCTCGACGAACTCAACTCGCATGTAGGATTGCTATTAGATTTGTGTGCCAATACCGTTGAAGCACCCACCTTACTTCACATTCAAAATGATCTGTTCACGTTAGGCTCAATGCTCGCATCCGAAATGAACGAACATCAAGCCTTTGAAAAAAACCTTCCTTATTTGAAAGAAAAAAGTATTACCGATTTAGAAATTCGAATCGATTTATGTAATGAAACCTTGAGTCCAATGACCCACTTTATTTTGCCTGGTGGTCATCCGACCATTTCGCATTGCCATATCTGTAGGACGGTTTGTCGAAGAGCCGAAAGAATGGTTTCCGCACTGAGTGAATCGGAAGTTGTTCCTGAAATTGCCATTAAATTTCTGAACCGCCTATCGGACTATTTGTTCACCCTTGCGAGGCTCATGCATCACAGGCTGGAAGTAGAAGAAATTAAATGGATTCCCTGATTGGATACACTACCAGCAAGACCAAGACGTATGTCATGGACTTTAACCGAAATTTAATTGACTTAAAAATTTAATTATCAGTGTTTTATGCTTGATTTTTAAAATTAACAGAAAAACGTTTTCTATGTCATTTTAAAATTTATTTTTGCAAATACTAAATACTTGAATCATGTACTGGACACTAGAATTGGCCTCATACTTAAGTGACGCCCCTTGGCCTGCAACCAAAGATGAATTAATTGATTATTCTATCCGGACTGGAGCTCCTTTAGAAGTAGTTGAAAACTTACAATCTATAGAAGACGAAGAAGACATTTACGAAACCATCCAAGAAATTTGGCCAGATTACCCCAGCGAAGACGACTATCTGTGGAATGAAGATGAATATTGATTAATTGAAAAGTCTCTAACGAGACTTTTTTTTAACTTCATATTAAGCCCGAAAAGCCTAAACATTCTTATCTTTGGCAGGCATTCCAAACAATTTCTATAGCCATGAGCTTATTGAATTCCATACTTAAAGTATTCGTCGGCGACAAATCGAAACAAGACGTCAAGTCCATATTACCCATTGTCCAACAAATCAAGTCGTTAGAAGAAGAAATCAAGGCCCTATCTCATGATCAACTGAGAGGAAAAACGGAAGAATTTAAATTGCGATTGTCCGAAGCTCGAAAAGAAACGGAGGAACAAATTGACCAACTCAAGACCCAAATTGAATCTACTGAAGACATCGACGAACGGGAATCGCTTTACGAACAAATAGATCGACTTAAAGAAGAACAATACGAGATTTCTGAATCTTGTCTGAACGCTATTTTGCCCGAAGCCTTCGCGGTGATGAAAGAAACTGCCCAGCGCTTTGTCGATAATTCGGAAATTACTGTTTCGGCCAGTCCTTATGATCGCATCCTGTCTGGCAAAAAATCATACGTCAACCTCAAGGGTGATGTCGCAACTTGGAATAACTACTGGGATGCCGCAGGGAAACCAATTGTTTGGGACATGGTTCACTATGACGTGCAGCTCATTGGTGGTATTGCCATGCACCAGGGTAAAATCGCTGAAATGCAGACAGGAGAAGGTAAAACCTTGGTCGCTACCTTGCCTGTTTACCTCAACGCTTTGGCAGGTAATGGCGTTCACTTGGTTACGGTCAACGACTACTTGGCCAAACGCGACAGCGCTTGGATGGCTCCCTTGTTTGAGTTTCACGGCTTAAGTGTTGATTGTATCGATTATCACAAACCTAATTCTCAAGAACGCAGAAATGCCTACAATGCCGACATTACCTATGGGACCAATAACGAATTTGGCTTTGACTATCTCAGAGATAATATGGCTCATGCTCCTGAAGATTTGGTTCAAAGACCACATCACTACGCCATAGTTGACGAAGTTGATTCGGTTTTAGTGGATGATGCTAGAACTCCACTAATCATTTCTGGACCAGTTCCAAAAGGAGAACAACACGAGTTCAACGAACTCAAACCAAAGGTTTACAACATTGTACAAGCTCAAAGGCAAAATTTGACTGCCGTCCTGGCCGAGGCAAAAAAACTGATCGCTAGTGGGGACACTAAAGAAGGTGGTTTCAAGCTTTTAAGGGTTTACAGAGGAATCCCAAAAAACAAGGCCCTCATTAAGTTTTTGAGTGAAGAGGGGGTTCGACAGCTGTTACAGAAAACAGAGAACTTTTACATGCAAGACAACAATAGGGAAATGCCTAAAGTTGATGAAGAGTTGTTGTATGTTATTGACGAAAAAAACAATCAAGTTGAATTAACTGATTTGGGTGTAGATTTTCTTTCTGGAAAAGATGACCCCAATTTCTTCGTCATGCCAGAAATGGGCATTGAACTAGACAAAATTGATCAATCACAAGAGAGCCCAGAAAACAAGGCTAATCTCAAGGATAACTTGTTTAGAGATTTTTCTGTGAAGTCGGAAAGAATTCACACCCTCAACCAATTACTAAAAGCTTATGCTTTGTTTGAAAAAGACATTCAGTACGTGGTCATGGACAATAAAGTGTTGATTGTTGACGAACAAACTGGTCGAATTATGGATGGCCGACGTTACAGCGATGGATTGCATCAGGCCATAGAAGCCAAGGAAAACGTCAAGATCGAAGCCGCTACACAGACCTTTGCGACTATCACGCTTCAAAATTATTTTAGAATGTACAACAAACTGTCAGGGATGACAGGAACAGCTGTGACAGAAGCAGGAGAATTTTGGGAAATTTACAAACTCGATGTGGTTGAAATTCCCACTAACAGACCTGTTGTTCGAAAAGACTATCACGACTTAGTATATAAGACCAAAAGAGAAAAATACAACGCCGTTATCGAAGAGGTTACTGCTCTTTCAAAGGCAGGACGCCCAATTCTTATCGGCACAACCTCAGTGGAAATTTCGGAACTTTTGGGCAAAATGCTCGACATAAGAAAAATTCCTCACAATGTGTTGAATGCCAAATTACACAAAAAAGAGGCCGACATTGTTGCTGAAGCGGGCAAACCTGGTCAGGTGACTATTGCTACCAACATGGCGGGTCGTGGAACGGACATTAAACTGACCGAAGAAGTCAAAGCGAATGGTGGTTTGGCCATTATAGGCACAGAACGTCACGATTCAAGACGGGTAGATCGTCAGCTACGCGGTCGATCAGGGCGTCAAGGTGACCCTGGCAGTTCTCAATTTTACGTTTCTCTAGAGGACAATTTGATGAGACTCTTTGGAAGCGAGCGTATTGCAAAAATGATGGACCGCATGGGACTTCAAGAAGGTGAAGTGATTCAGCACTCCATGATATCCAAATCGATTGAACGGGCTCAGAAAAAAGTAGAGGAAAACAATTTTGGGGTAAGAAAGCGTTTGCTCGAATACGACGACGTGATGAACGCTCAGAGAGAAGTGGTTTACAAAAGACGACACCACGCCTTGTTTGGAGAGAGACTGAGAGTAGATATCGCCAACATGATTTACGATACCTGTGAGCTCATAGCAGAAATCAACAAGAACGCCAACGACTTTAAAAATTTCGAATTCGAATTGATGCGTTATTTCACATTGCCTACTCCAGTAAGTGAAAGCGAGTTTGGAAACCTTACAGTTCAACAGCTTACGGCCAAAATATACAAATCTGCTTACAAGCAATATACCGATAAAATGGTGCGCAGTGCTGATATGGCTTTTCCTGTGATCAAAAAGGTTTATGAAAATCAACGCCAACAATTTAAGCGAATTGCGGTGCCTTTTACAGATGGGATCAAGTCCCTTCAAGTAGTTACAGACTTGGAAAAGGCCTTTCAAACCAAGGGCAAGCAGCTAGTAACTGATTTTGAAAAAAACATATCTCTTGCAATTATCGATGACGCTTGGAAAACTCATTTGAGAAAAATGGACGAACTCAAGCAGTCGGTACAATTGGCTGTACACGAACAAAAAGACCCCTTGTTGATTTACAAATTCGAATCCTTTGAATTGTTTAAAGAGATGCTCGAAAAAGTAAATAAAGAGGTGATTTCATTTTTGTTTAAAGGAGAAATTCCTCAGGAGACCAACCCAAACATTCAAGAAGCTCGAGTCAAGCAACGTGAGCAAATCGATACCAAGAAGGAAGAAATTCCTAATATGGATCAGCGATCTGCTCAAAATCGTGCCGCCGGCAATACCCAATCTCAGCGGATTGTAGAAACCATTGTTCGCGATCAGCCAAAAATTGGACGAAATGAACGAGTGACCATCAAGAATGTAATAAGAGGTGAAAGTAAAACCTTAAAATTCAAACAGGCTGAACCTCTTTTATCTACTGGAGAATGGGTTTTGGTTGACGAATAGAAGCAATGTCTCAACAAACTAATATTGACAACGGCGGCCAACCTCAATTCAATGTTGAGAAGATTACCGATGGCATTCTTCGTGGCGATATTGCTGCATTGGGACGGGGAATCACCTTGGTCGAAAGTCAACAGAAAAACCACAAGCCATTAGCCCAAAAACTGATTCAACACTGCCTTCCAGAGGGTGTGCCTTCCTTTAGAATAGGAATTACTGGAGTACCAGGTGTCGGAAAAAGCACCTTCATCGAAGCCTTTGGTCAAACCCTGCTACAACTGGGAAAACGAGTGGCTGTTTTAGCTATCGATCCGAGCAGCAGCATCAGCAAAGGCAGTATTTTGGGCGACAAAACGCGCATGGAAACCCTGGTAAAGGAGCAAGGAGTTTTTATTCGTCCTTCTGCCTCAGGTGATAATTTGGGAGGTGTGGCTCGAAAAACAAGAGAGTCCATCATTTTATGTGAAGCCGCAGGTTTTGACACCATTCTCATCGAAACGGTTGGAGTTGGTCAAAGTGAAACAGTGGTCCACAGCATGGTCGATTTTTTCCTATTGCTTCAAATCGCAGGTGCAGGTGATCAACTGCAAGGCATAAAACGGGGAATTATTGAAATGGCAGACCTGTTGGTCATCAATAAAGTGGACGGCGACAATATCGCCAGGGCCAATAGAACAAAAGCAGATTTGGATAATGCGCTCCAACTCTACCCCAACAAACCATCCGGATGGACCGCCTCTACAGCCTTGTGTAGCGCGATTGAAAAAACAGGGATTAAAGAAATTTGGGACATACTTCTGGACTACGCAACAAAAACCAAATCAAACGGTTATTGGAAAAAACACAGAGATGAACAGAATAAATATTGGCTTTTACAAACCATTCAGGACAGGCTACAAAGCGATTTTTTTGGAGCAGAAGGAATAGATGAAAAATTGAATGCCTTAGTGAAAGAAATGGCTGAGAACAGAATTACTCCATTCGAAGCAGCCAATTTACTCCTCAATCAATCATAGGTTTTTAAACCAATCTACTTGGGCCTTTAAGGCCTCTAGCAAAGTAGTGTGCGGGTTGTAGTTCAACAAACGTCTCGCTTTATCAATGACAGCTTTGGTTCGATCTTGATCCCCTCTTCTCTTAGGATTGATGTCCATTTGGATTTTTACGTTTAAAACGGCCTCTACGGCCTCTATCCCCTGCTGGGTCGAGTATTCCTTTTCTGTGCCTAGGTTTATAACTTCTCCATTGACTGTTGCTTCCTTTCCAATTACGCTTACGATACCATCTACAATATCACCAACGTATGTGAAACTTCTGAGGTGCAATTGACTGCCTTCAAAAAGCGGAAAGGCGTTCCCTTCTATTCCCGCCGCTATGAGTTTGGTAAACAATTTTTCGGGACGCTCTCGAGGTCCAATAACAGAATACAAGCGTAACGAACACGCCATGAGTTTGTTTTCACGAGACAATTGAAGAGCAAGTTGTTCGGCCGCCAGTTTTGTCACTCCATAAAAGGACGCGGGCTGGGGCGCTACACTTTCTGGACTTACTGCTTCCAACCCATAAATAGAAGAGGTGCCAATGTTGATAAACAATTTTAGATTAGGGCAAGTTTGAGCAAAATCTAAAACAGACTTGGTGGCTAGTACATTGTTCTTGAGATAGTCCTCAAAAGTAACGTGAGCAGCAATTCCTGGTTGGGCGGCGAAATGAAAAATATAGTGAAAGTCATTTGACATTTGGGACATTGACCCTTTATCGCAAAGTTCTACTTCCAAAACCTGGACACCTTTGGCCGCAAGGTCTTTGGCATTTTGTCTTTTCAATTTGGGATCATAATAATCTGAAAAGTTGTCGACACCCACCACATGATGACCCAGAGAAGCCAGCCGTTCGGCAGTATGTGAACCAATAAATCCAGCAGCTCCTGTTATCAAAATATTCATAGGGCAAACTTAGTCAATAGTAATGAATCGCAGAAAACAGAGAACAAAATAATTCCGTCGGCTCAAAGCAAGAGCAGCGGTTATTTTTGGCCTAGGATTAAAAAAAAATGACGATATTGAACCAAAGAAAAATTATACATTATGTCTATTAAGAATCCGTACTCGCTTCTATTGCTCCTGAGTTTAACCTTCAACCTTACCATTGGACAAACTGGAAAAGACAGCATCCCCGAGCTCACCAAAGAGATGACTCTATCTTCAGGAATCTTGGACACCTATTTATCGGCGGATGGAAAGTTGTTTTTCACGGTCGATCGTGAATTACTGGATAAAGATTTATTGATGGTCACAAGGATTGCACAAATACCAGCTAATTACTCAGCCTATTCCAATGCTGGTTCTAAAACTGCTGAGAGTGTAGTTCATTTTTCTAAAAGTGGCAACAGAATTTTATTGACTCAGATTTCCTACTCCAACATTGCCAACGACAATGACCCCATAAAAATTAGTGTAGAAGAAAATAATTTCAGCCCGATTTTGGCATCTTTTGACATCAAAAATAGCGAGGCCGATCAATTTCTTATTGACGTAACCGAGCATTTTATGGATGATTCGCCTGGATTTAATATCATTCCAACTCGGCTAAAAGATGATTATAAAATTGGCAAAAGAGATAAAAGTAGAAGTCAAATTGACAGTGCAAGAAGTTTTCCCGAAAACACAGAAATTTTGCATACGCTAACTTTTCCCGCCACAAACGCACCACGAGGCAACAATACTGGAAGTTTGACTTTTCAAATTAATCATTCCATCATATTGCTTCCCGAAATTCCTATGAAACCGCGCTTCGCCGATCACCGTGTGGGTTGGTTTTCCATTTCTCAAATCGATTACAGCTCTGAAGCACTTAAATCGGATGAGATGGAACTCATCAGACGTTGGCGATTAGAACCTAAAGATGAAGCGGCCTATGACCGCGGGGAATTGGTTGAGCCAAAAAAGCCAATTGTATACTATCTTGATCCTGCAACACCAATCAAATGGAGGCCCTATTTCATTCAAGGCATCGAAGACTGGAACAGCGCCTTTGAGAAGGCAGGATTTAAGAACGCCATTCAAGGCAAAATTGCTCCAACTCCAGAAGAAGATCCAAATTTTAGCCCGGAAGACACTCGCTTTTCGACAGTAAGATACGTTGCTTCAACAACACGAAATGCCGTTGGGCCATCGGTTTCAGACCCGCGAACAGGAGAAATTATTGAAAGTGATATTATTTGGTATCACAATCACTTGAGATCCTACCGCAACCGTTATCTTCTCGAAACTGGAGCAGCCAATCCCAAAGCGAGAAGCCTCGATACTCCCGAAGAAGAAATTGGAGAAATGATGAGACGAGTGATTTCTCATGAAATTGGGCATGCTTTGGGCTTACCTCATAACATGAAAGCCAGTTCTGCCTATCCCGTGGACTCTTTGCGCTCTGGAGATTTTACTCAAAAAATGGGAATTGCTACTACCATTATGGACTATGCGCGTTTTAACTACATTGCTCAACCAGGAGACCAGAACATTCGTTTTGTCAGACAGTTAGGACCCTACGACGATTATGCCATTGAGTTTGGTTACCGATATTTTCCCACCCAAACAGTCGATCAAGAAAAAGAGTGGTTGCGTTTGTTTGTGGACAATAAAAGCACTGACCCAATGTACATGTACGGCAGCACAGGAAACGACCCAAATGCTCAAACGGAAAACGTAGGAGACGATCCTGTTTTGGCCAGTTCCTATGGTCTTAAAAATTTGAGAATAGTAGCCCAAAATCTTCCCGAGTGGGTTCTTACCGATGGAGATAACTACGACGACTTGAATGAACTTTACGATGAAATGATTGGGGTGTACTCCCGTTACATTTATCATGTTCACTCCATTGTTGGAGGGATTTATGAAACGCTTCATAATACCAATCAAAAAGGCCTACACACCTACTCTGTTGTACCTGCGGAAGAACAAAAGCGAGCCTTAAGGTTTTTGAATAGCGAATTGTGGAACACGCCAAAATGGCTTTTAAATAGTGATTTGATTTCTAATATCAAAGGTACTGGCAATCTAGATCGCATTGAAGACCTTCAGGCCTCAGCTCTAGGCAGACTGCTATCATCATCGAATCTTAACAAAATGCTGTCTTCTGAATACACTCTAGTAGGCAATGGCTTATCGCCTGCGGAGCTGATGCAAATCTTATTTACGGATATTTTTGTCAACAACAAGACACCAGACGTCTTTGGACGAAATCTTCAAAAGAGTTTCGTAGAGAACGTGATTTCATTGATCAATGACAAACAACTCGGTTCTGAGATCAAAGGATTGGCTTTGTTCTATCAAAAAGAAATTCACAAGCTCAGCGCAAAAAGAGTCAAAAGTGGGGACAAAATACTTCAAGCTCATTACGACTATTGCAAGTCGCAATCAGAGGATTAGAGGTGTTTTTTGAGATTACTTATAAAGACGTCCAGTCCATTTGTCGAGGACTTTGTAGAAAGTCCAGCCAGAAATAGCACCAAAAAGAAGTCCACACAGGACATCTATGGGATAATGAACACCCACATAAATTCTTGAATAAGCGACCATTATGCTCCAAAGTACCAAAGAGGTGAGTAGCCATTTGAAATGAGAACGAAGCAAAAGTCCAATCAATACCGCCGTAGCCATTGTATTGGAGGCGTGAGCAGAGAAAAAACCATATAAACCACAGTGATCTGCTACCATCCTGATTTGATCCATGACCAATGGTTCTCTGCATGGTCTTAGGCGTTCAAATCCATACTTAAAAAGATTGGTTACTTGATCGGTTATCAAAATCATCGCAGCAGCGACCACAACGACTCGAAGCAATACGCTCCATCCCATCTTGCGATAAATGAGGAAAAGCAGCAATGCATATAACGGAACAAAAGTAAATCTGTCTGTGACGGTCAACCAGAAACCGTCCCAGTCATTGCTTCCCAACCCATTGAGGAATAGAAAAAGATCGTGATCCCAAGTAATGATTTGATCCATGATATACTAACTATCGTATCTGCTCATTTCTCGATCATAGAACTCTGAGGCCTCTTGAATCAACCCAGGGGTAGCTTCCTCTAAATCATCTTTTTCAGAAGTTTCAAATTCTTCTAACCATTCCACGTTATCATCTTTCAGATTGATAACAAATCTTGGATATTGGGTATGGATGACGAAAATATCATCAGGAAAATCAGTGTTGTCCCCCAATAGGAATTTGGGCAATTCGGTGGTGTTAATCAATTCTTTCATTGTTAATCCATTTTTTAGTCAAATATTGGAAACGAAGATACATCAAAACTGAAGCAGTTGTCAAACCGAACAGCAGTCCGATCCAAATGCCCACCCCTCCAAACATGTTTGGCTTACCTAAAAAGTAACAGACTGGAAAACCGATGACCCAATAAGAAATAAAGGTAATCAATGTAGGGATCTTCACGTCTTGCATTCCCCTGAGGGCTCCTAAAACCATGACCTGCACGCTATCAGATATCTGAAAGATAGCTGCCAACAGCAAGAGAGAAGCAGCTGAAGCCACGACCTCACGAGTATCTTGGATTTGAGACAGGTCGTTGACATTGACATAGAGATTAGGCAAAGAAAACCTGAACAACATAAAAATCACCGCAAACCCAATGGCAAAAAGTAGTCCCAATAAGAAAATTGATTGCGCAACACGTCTGAGTTCAGTGAAATTGCGAAGGCCCTTCTGATTCCCTACGCGGATCATGGCCGTTACTCCAAGACCCATAGCGAACATAAAGGTCATCGAAGCTAAGTTTAGAGCAATTTGATTGGCGGCTTGCATGTTCTTACCCAATACCCCGCTTAACCAAATTGCCGCCGTAAACAAGGCAACTTCAAAAAACATTTGAAGTGCACTTGGAAAACCTAAATTCAGAAGTTTCTTGGACATTCTTTTTTGAATATTTCTAAAGTTTAGACCAGCGAGAAAAGGAGCGGTTTTCTTGTTGCGCTTGAGGAGGACAATTAAAATAACGAGCATGGCACCTCGAGAAATCAAAGTGCCTATGGCTGCACCAACAATGCCCATTTGTGGAAAACCAAATTTTCCAAAAATCAACACATAGTTTAAAAGTACATTGATGATATTAGCAATAATAGTAGCATACATGGGAAACACCGTCTTGGACATCCCATCGCTGAACTGCTTAAAGGCTTGAAAAATTATCAAGGGAATCAACGAAATGGCAACCAAATCTAGGTAAGGTAGCGCTAGAGCAACAACCTCCTCTGGCTGCTGCATCAAAGACATCAAAGGCTTACCAAGCAAAATTAATCTGAATAACACAACACTGAGCAGAGTGCACAAAAACACACCGTGTTTTAAAACCGACTGACCACTTGCAAAATTGCCCTCAGAATCGGATTCTGCTACAAGTGGAGTAATTGCCGTTGAAAATCCAATACCCAAAGACATGGCAATAAAAAGAAAGCTGTTACCCAAAGATACTGCAGCCAATTCGGCTGTTCCCATTTGACCCACCATCACATTATCAACAAAACTGACCAAAGTATGGCCAAGCATTCCTGTGATTACTGGGCTGGCCAACTTCCAGTTGTAACGAAATTCCTTCGTGTATTTGTGTAGTGATCCTATTATCAAAGTGCCCAAATTATTGCGGAAAACGCATTTTATAATCTGTTTTCACTTTACCAGAAGAAATGAGTTGGATGCGCTTTCTGAGCAGTCGTTTCTTTAAAGAAGACAATTTATCGGTAAATAAAATCCCTTCAATATGATCATATTCGTGCTGAATGACACGAGCCGCTAGACCGTCATAGGTTTCGATGTACTCTTGAAAATTTATGTCTTGATATTTAATGGTCACTCGAGCCCTGCGGGACACGTCCTCTCTAATATTTGGAATACTTAAGCAGCCTTCGTTAAAGTCCCAATATTCGCCACTTTCCTCAATAACTTCTGGATTGATAAAAACTTTCTTAAGATTAAACAATATCTTTTGCTCGTCTTCCGACAAATCCTCGTCGTCGGCAAAAGGTGCTGTATCGACGACAAATAACCTAATATCTAAACCTATTTGCGGTGCCGCCAATCCCACTCCACTGGCTTCGTACATGGTGGCAAACATGTCGTTAATCAAGGTGTCAATATGCGGAAAGTTGGGTTCGATGACCTTGCATTTTTTGCGCAAAACAGCATCTCCGATAGCAACAATTGGGTAAACCATGGTAAAAAATAAAGGACAAAAATACAATACTTAAACGAATGAAACTTTCTAAAATTGAACCTCAATTCAAAGATTCCATAAAACCTTGCAGAATCAAGGTCGCACTGATTTTGTCCAGCATGCCCTTCTCTCTTCTTTTTGATTTTTTAACTCCTCCACTGATCATCGCCTGGCTGGCCATTTTGGAAGTAAAACGCTCGTCATATCTCACAACTTTTAGTCCAACGAAGTTCCTATCGAGACTCTCTATAAATTTCAAGATAGCAGGTTCGCTCTCTGATGCCGAATTATCCATTTGTTTTGGGAGTCCTACAACAATTAAATCTACTTCTTCTTTGGCAAAATATTCGGATAAAAAAAGAATGAGCTTGGAGGTTTCGACTGTGGTCAATCCTGAAGCGATTAACCTCAGCGGATCCGTAATTGCTATCCCAGATCTTTTGAGACCATAGTCAATGGCGAGTATTCTTGGCATGCTGCTAAATTAAAAAACTTAATCGTACAAAAGGAATGTTTTATCTTTGCCCTATGATGACAGAAAGCCAAACCAAAAGTATCATTGAAAAAGCGTGGGATGACAGGACAATTTTGTCTGATCCAGACACCTTAAAAGCCATAGAGTCTGTTTTGAAAGACTTGGACAATGGTCACCTGAGAGTTGCGCAGCCAGGGCCTAATGGGTGGCAAGTCAATGAATGGATTAAAAAGGCAGTGGTTTTGTACTTTCCAATCCGACAAATGGAAACTTTTGAAGTTGGCCCCTTTGAATTTCACGACAAAATACCATTGAAATCGAACTACGCCGAAAAAGGGGTTCGAGTGGTTCCCACCGCTGTGGCACGTTACGGCGCATTTATTGCAAAAAATACGATTTTAATGCCAAGTTATGTCAATATCGGCGCCTATGTCGATGAGGGCACAATGGTTGACACTTGGGCCACAGTTGGGAGTTGTGCTCAAATTGGCAAAGGAGTTCACCTTTCAGGAGGGGTTGGAATTGGTGGAGTACTCGAACCGCTTCAAGCTGCACCAGTAATTATTGAAGATCACGCCTTTATTGGCTCGCGATGTATCGTTGTAGAAGGAGTTCGAGTGGAACGTGAGGCTGTTTTAGGAGCGAATGTTGTATTGACTGGCTCTACTAAAATTATTGACGTTTCAGGTTCAGAACCAGTTACGCTCCAAGGTGTTATTCCTGCGAGGTCAGTGGTTATTCCAGGCACCTATACCAAGGGTTTTTCTGCGGGAGACTACCAAGTGCCTTGTGCTTTAATTATAGGCAAAAGAAAAGAAAGTACTGATACAAAAACCACATTGAATCAGGCACTAAGAGAATACGACGTGGCCGTATAAGTCTATCTGGCCAAATGAAAAAAGTCCTAGTCATTCAAAACAAATTTATTGGTGATGTGCTCATCGCTTCTGTTCTTGCACAGAACATCAAAAAAACATACCCCAATTGTCATGTGAGTTATCTGGTTTATGACTATTGTGCGGGAGTCATTGAAAACCATCCTCAAATAGACGAAGTCATCATAGTGAACGAACGTTGGCTAAAAAAATTCCCAAATTTGATGAGATTGGCTTTCCAAATCAGAAAAAAATCATTTGACACCATTTTCGATCCTTATTCTAAATTTCAGAGCAGAGTGTTATGTCTGTTCTCATCAGCCGAGACTAGAATAGGTTTTTCCAAAGGCAATTTCGATAATCTGCTTCCCTATTACACTCATAGCGTTCAACATGTGCAGAAAAAAACTAGGAATTGTGGAAAATCTATTGAGGACCGACTCGCGCTCCTACAATGCTTTCCAGAAATTAATTTAGAACAATTGGATGATAAACCAAAAATATATTTGTGTCCTGAAGAGCGAAACTACAAATCTGAGGCATTCCTTAAACCTCATATTGTTCTTGGCATTCTTGGCAGTACTGCCGTTAAGAGTTTGCCTCATCCCTATATTATAGAGATTGTAAATTTCTTGTCCACCAACTACGATTTTCAAATTATTTTCAACTACTCCCCCCATCAGAAAGAATTGGCTAAGGCCATCTATGACCAATGCGAGCACAAAGACAAAATTTCACTTGACCTCTACGAAAATTCCATCCGTGGATTTGTCAAAATAATGGGTCAATCGCGATTGCTAATTGCCAATGAAGGAGGTTCTGTTCACATCGCAAAAGCTCTGGACAAACCAACTTTTACAATATTTTCGCCCTATGAATTGAAAGAACATTGGGCTAGTTTTGACGACGGCAAATTTCACGCTTCCGTCCACCTTTTAGAGGAAAAACCTGAACTTTTTCCTGAAATCACGAGAAAACTTAGAAGGAAAATCGAGGCTAATCCTAGCTTTTACTACAACGAATTCAGGCCAGAATTGATTACTCCCAAATTGAAAGTGTTCTTGGAGCACCACGCCGATCGGCTTTTATGAGGAAGCTTCTGCGTTGTTTTGTGTAATGCCATAAGGTGTCTGAACAATTTTCTGAGTCTTGGTCTGTTTTCTAATGTTCAGATTGCGTTGCAATGACTCTTTGGTTTTGTATCCTCGAGCGTGATCCAAATGCAGGCATATAGCTCTATAGCGAATTTGCTTGGACTTAATTCCAAGATTTACCAAACGTTCTCCCAGTTCTCGATCGGGTCCACCGTATCTCATCCTCTCGTCATAGCCGTTTATGGCCAGCAAATCTTCTTTCCAAGCAGAGGAATTGCAATTGTTAAAAGTAGCTCCAGTCGGCGTAGTAAAATCTAAAATGTTGGCTAACGATTTTCCTGCGCTTAACTTAAGTCTTTGCTTCCAACCCAATGGCCCCATTTTTGACAAAAAAGAAGGTTTGAAACAATGCGAAGTTTTGACATCTTCCTCCGTAATGGCCTCACTGACGTCCATGGACAATTTGCAATAGCCCCCGGACAAAAAGAAACCTTTTTCCGCAAACTGAACATGCACTTCTAGAAAATCAGGCCTTGGAATGCAATCGCCATCAGTAAACAATACATAGGGGTTAGCGGCAGCAACTATCGCCAGATTCAAGATCCGTTGTCTGCGGTAACCTTGATCTTCGTGCCATATATGTCTTAAGGGCACTGGAAAGCTCTTTGCAAACCGATCGATTAGTGCCTTAGTCTCTGGTCCAGAACCGTCATCAGCGACAATGACTTCAAAATTTTCATAGGTCTGAACACTATATCCTGTAAGAACTTTAGCGAGCCATGCTTCCGAATTGTATGTACTGATGATTACGGTAACGGCCAATGTTTTCATATTTCCCCTTTTGATGAGCGCAAATTTACACATTATAAAAATACCTTCACCGCGAGACAACTCATCCTAAAACGTGAAATCAAAAAAATCGTACTTTTAGCTGATAAAATTGTAACAATCGGCATGTCTAAAATTTCCGTAATTATTCCCACCTGCAACGAAGAAGCTTTTGTTAAAAATGCCATTCAATCTGTGGAATTTGCCGATGAAATTATCGTTATAGACTCAAATAGTACTGATAGAACGGCTCAAATTGCCGAAGGGTTAGGGTGTAAAGTGTTGTTTCGTGAATTTGATAATTTTTCAAACCAAAAAAATCACGCCCTTCAATTCGCTTCCAATGAATGGGTTTTATTTCTTGATGCTGACGAACGGATCACCAACCGACTGAGGCATGAAATTTTGGAAGCTGTAAAAAGCAACGAATTCACTGGATATAAGTTATATTTCCCTCATTTCTTCATGAATCGATTTCTTTACCACCACAGCAATATGGTGACGAGATTGGTCAAAAAAGACTCATGCCATTTTTCAGGTGATGTACACGAAAAACTCCATGTCAATGGCAAAATAGGTAAATTAAAACATCAGGTCAACCACTATACCTACAAGGGTCTGACGCATTACATTTCCAAAAAGGATCATTATTCCTATTTTCAATCTCAACAAGCTCTGAAAAAAAATAAAAATGCCTCCCTATTGGTATTTTTCTTCAAGCCGTTCTATCGTTTTTTTAGCAGTTATGTCCTAAGAGGGGGATTTAAAGATGGTATTCCTGGCCTAATCGTTGCGCGCATCAACGCCTATGGGGTATTTTCGAGATATGCTAAACTTGAAATTTCCAAGGACCATCAAAACCAAAATCGTCCATAACGCAATTTCCGTCTGAATTCCCGATCAGTGAATTCTCCTCTGATGTCAATCCGTTGGATTTCAAAAGCATTCTTAAATGGGAATCGGTTCAAGCGATTTCCAATCCTTAAGCCATAAGAGATTTTAAACTCCTTCAACAATTCAAAAAACTGTATGTTAGCCTTGCCTTTTCGTGGAAATTTCCCGTAGGGATAGGCAATTACTGGACTTACCTCAAGTTGGTTCGACCTCACAAAAGTGTCGCATTGTTCGAGGTCGGCTCGGATTTCCTCTAGAGACATTTGATCATATCGACCATGGGCGAATGAATGCCAACCGAGCTCCACGATGGACTGATCAAGAGACCTTAAATGGTCGATTGACATTATAGGTTCTTTGCCCTGATCCCAAGCATTGAAACCACCCACATATTTGAACGGAATGTAAAAACATGCTTTAAACCCGAAACTTACCAGCAGTGGATAGGCCCAATCGAGCTGATTGACATAAACATCATCAAACGAAATAATGATTGGTTTTAGAGGCAATTCATTCAACAGTAATAAATCCTTAAAATGAATTGGATTATATCCCTCGTCTTTGAGATATTCAAAATGAGATTGGAGTCGATCCGCGTCTATGGTTAGCCCTGAAGCCCCAGTTCCCGCTGGAGCAATTTGATGAAACATGAGAACTGGTATTCGCATATGAAATTCACAGGTTGGCAAACTAATATCTACTTATAATAACTACATTTGCTTAGCTATCAGTGTCAACTTTGGCACTAAAGTAAACAATTCAACAGACTTGATCAGCGCATTAGCCATAACTTTCAATGAAGTCCAGAACGTAGAAGCCTATCTCGAAAGACTGAGCTTTGCAGATGAAATAATCATTGTCGATTCATTCAGTTCGGACGGTACAAAGGAGTTGGCTGAAAAAATGGGTGCCCGAGTAGTTCAGAGAAAATTTGATCATTTTTCTAACCAAAGAAACTTTGCACTGTCATTAGCTAAGCATGATTGGGTAGTGTTTTTTGATTTGGACGAACGCATCAACAATGATTTGGTTTTAGAAATCAAAGAAAAGGTCAATTCGCAAGCCCAACTCGATGGCTACTATGTAAAACGACAGTATTTTTTTTTTAATCAACGCATTAAATACAGCGGCTTTCAAACCGACTGGTCCGTTAGGCTATTTAAAAAATCAACTTGTACTTATGATGGCAATTTCGTACATGAAGAAATTAAAACTACTGGTCAATTTGGTCGTTTAGAAAATGCAGCAAACCACTATTCATTTTCTGATTTTGATCGGTACAATCAAAAATTGACTCAGTATAGTAAATTACAAGCAGAAGTTTTGTTTGATAAAGGAGTTAGACCAAACCTTTTTCATTTTTTAGTTAGACCAAGCTATAGATTCTTTACTCAATATTTTTGGCGTTTGGGACTTCTGGATGGCAAGGCTGGTTTTATTTTAGCCTATGTTCACAGTTTCGCTGTATTCAAAAGATATGCCTTTCTCTGGCTCAAATACCGAGGAATTGAATAACTAACGGTGAGGCATTCTGACCTGCTTGTACCTCAATGACTCTGACATCGGGCTACCCTTCAGCAATAATTTCAATATTCTAAATTTGCTCGGTTTTCCAATCCCTTTTACTGCATTAGCCAATATGTTACCAACTAATATGGCCCAATAGGTAAACGAGCCAAAATGTTTTTTTAGAATGTAGAAATAAGAAATTAAGAATTCCTGCTTACTCAACCACCTATCTCCAGTACTTTTTCCTTCAAAATGAACATATGAGACGTATGGAACAAAATAAGTTTCATACCCAGCCAACTTGAGGCGGTAGCAAATGTCAATTTCTTCGAAATACAAGAACAACTTGGTGTCCATACCTCCTATTTCCCAAAATGATGAGGCTCGAAAGCACATCAGTGAACCTTGGACAGCGTTGACCAAGACTGGACTGGTGTAGTTTCTGAATCTTCTAGGGTATTTACTAGGCCAAAAATACTCCATAGCAGAGCGACCAAAAAAATCCTTAGCGATGCAGGGAAAATGATCTAATCCACGGAGTTCTTCTCCGTTTTCATCAAAAACTCGAGGGCCGCTCACCCCTGCCTTTGGTGTTTTCTGCATAAAATCGATCAAATGTTCGAAGGTACTAACGTCCACTTGTACGTCATTGTTTAGAAACCCGATGTAATTCCCACGCGCTAGTTTAGCTCCCAACATGTTGCCCCCGGCAAAGCCTAGATTCAAATCGCTGGACAGCAGTTGAATTGGCTTCGACTTTGCCCAAGTTTTTAAGTTTTGGTATGCTGCTTCTTCTGAAGCATTGTCCACCAAGATATATTCAATTTCAAGTTGGGTTGACTGTTTGAGTAATCCTTCCAAGCAAGAAATGGTGTAATCCGTACTGTTGTAATTAATCATTACGATACTCAAGTCAATTACACTCATAATTGATGCCAAGGTTTAGTTAGACTATTATACCAATCGGCCAAACTATCGAGTTGTTTCAAGTCGCCAGAAAGACGGTTGTAAGCCGTATAAACAGGACATCCGAACTCATGAGCGTAGTGCCCAGCGGAGGAAATGACCGTGAAAACGTTCGGCAGATGTTGAAAGCAATAGTGCTCCAAATTGACCTCTGGACCCAAAAAAGAAACAGTCACGCCGACATAATTCTTTTCCACCTCTTTAAAAACGACATCAAGTTGTTCTTTGACATTGACATTTTCATCGTTGAACAAAGTAGGATGATACTTGACAATAAGTTGATTTGAAAGTTCCAATGCTTTTGGAATCATCAGTTCACTCAGTACTTTCAGATATTTTCCCGTAGAAATCAAGGATTCCTTAAAATCCAAAAATCCATCAACCACCATCAGTGACTCTCCCTTTGAAGCTTGCTCTCCCTCATATAAATTAGGAAGTGTAACTCGATTTGTCGACTGTAAAAAGGCCTTTGACAGTCCGTAGCTTCCACTGTATTTTTTAAATTCAGGAAATAAAGATTGACCAAATCTATTATTATCGGTATAGTGGTTAGGGATATAAGACGCCACGCCTTCCTCGATGTAAAAAAACCCCAAGCAAAAAGGAGACTTAACTAACTTAAAGGATCTCAACAAGGCGTGGGGCAGATATAAGTAAAATCCACTCATGATGAAATATTGTCGGTTTTGCGCCCAAGTCAAAACCCTTTTTTTTGAAATAATTCTAAAATAGAAAATAAAATGAAAGAACACCGACATCACATTGGTAAGTATCCACTGCTTTCGAAACGAACGTTCTGAAAAGGTCTTTGAGAGTGGTCTGTGAGCGAATTCAATTCCTCTATCCAAAACAAAGCCTATTCGCTCGTCAACAATTCCTTTTTGGTCAATAATTCTATCAGATACGACTGCTGTAATACCACTATGTACAAAGAAAATATGTGAAGGATCAGTCACTGCCAGAATTTGAAACAAAAATACAAAATCGAACTAATGATTTAATATTTATTGAATCAATCGTCAAATGTCTTAACAGTTTTATCTTTGCCCTGTACAAAACTTGAATTACGTTGATTGACATTATCAATTGTTTGAAACAAGGAGGCCTCATCCTATACCCTACTGACACCATTTGGGGTATCGGTTGTGATGCCACCAATGCTGATGCGGTAGCCCGAATATACACTCTTAAAAAACGCATCGAATCTAAAAGCATGATCTGCTTGGTCAGCGACTTAGACATGCTTCAAAAATATGTTGAAGAAGTGCCAACACAGGCTCTTGAGTTAATCGAAAAAGCCAGCAGACCGACAACAATCGTTTATGACAGTGCTTTGGGATTAGCCAATAATCTTTTAGCCGAAGACGGATCTGTCGGTATTCGAATCGTGAAAGATGGGTTCAGCCACGAACTTATTAAAAAGTTAGAGGGTCCTTTAGTGTCCACCTCAGCCAATATTAGCGGCATGCCTTCGCCTATTAGATTCAAAGAAATTCAACAAGAGATTTTAACAGGCGTTGACTATGTTGTAAATTTGCCGGACTATTCGCAAGAATCATTACCCTCTACGGTGATCAAGGTATCTAAAAATGGGGGGATTCAAGTCTTAAGAGCTTAATTCACATGGCAGATCACAAATCAGCATTGACTCATTCAATCTTTCGTCACATTTCGGAAGCAGCTGAGCAGTTGGAATATCCAGCTTATGTTATCGGTGGTTTTGTAAGAGACCATTTGATGAACAGGCCTCAAAAGAATGATATTGATATTGTCACGGTCGGAGACGGCATTGCTTTGGCAAAAGCTGTCGCCGCTTCATTACCAGAAAAACCAAAGGTGTCATATTTTAAAACTTACGGCACAGCCATGATTCATTTTAAAGAATTGGATATTGAATTTGTTGGTGCGCGAATTGAATCCTATTCCGAAGACAGTCGCAATCCAAGCGTCGTACCAGGCAGTTTAGAAGACGATCAAAATCGTCGAGATTTTACGATCAACGCAATGGCATTTGACTTAGGGCGTGAGAAGTTTGGCACGTTAATAGACCCATTTAACGGCCTTCAGGATCTCGAGCAAGGCGTGATTCGCACACCATTAGACCCTGAAACTACTTTTAATGACGATCCTCTTAGAATGATGCGAGCCATAAGATTTGCTGCTCAACTTAACTTTTCAATAGAGGAGAACGCAATAGCTGCTATAGCTAAATTTGCTGACAGAATTCAAATCATTTCTGAAGAACGCATCGTAACCGAAATCAACAAAATTTTAGAATCCGAAAAACCGTCAGTTGGATTTTTACTCCTTGAAGAGACTGGACTATTGGAATACATTTTGCCCGAGTTGACCGCCCTTAAGGGCATAGATGAAATTGAGGGTCAAAAACACAAAGACAACTTTTACCACACCTTGGAAGTGGTTGACAACATTTGTGAAAATACTAATAATATTTGGCTCAAGTGGGCTGCGTTGCTTCACGACATAGGAAAAGCTCCCACCAAAAAATTTCACGATCGCGCGGGTTGGACCTTTCACGGTCACGAGTTTGAAGGATCAAAAATGGTGTTTAAATTGTTCAAAAGACTCAAATTGCCATTGAATGACAAAATGAAATTTGTACAAAAAATGGTATTTATGAGTTCTAGGCCCATTGCACTGGCTTCGGAAGAAGTTACTGACTCGGCCGTTCGGCGTTTAGTATTTGATGCAGGAGACTATGTTGAGGATTTGATGATTTTGTGTGAGGCCGATATCACGACTAAAAACAAAAAACGGTTTCGACGATACCATGACAATTTTAAAATGGTGCGTCAAAAAATTACCGAAGTTGAAGAACGCGACCACATCAGGAATTTTCAACCGCCTATATCTGGAGAACTGATCATTCAGACCTTCGACATCAAACCATCCAGAGAAATTGGGATAATTAAAGAAGCCATCAAAGAAGCTATTTTAGAAGGTGAAATCCCCAATGAGTTTGATGCGGCTTACAACAAAATGCTGGAACTGGGTCAAGCCCTGGGCCTTAAAGCTCCAGTTAAATAATCATAACCTATGACCCAATTGTTTCATCAAACCGCAAAAATAGCTCTGATATTGATTTATCTGGTCATTCTAGCAGGAGCTGTAGTTCGTATGACTGGTTCTGGTATGGGCTGCCCAGATTGGCCCAAATGTTTTGGGTATTATATCCCACCAACAGAAGCGAGTGCCTTGCAGTTCAAGCCTGATCACCATTATTCAAAAGGACATATTATTATTTTGAACGATTCTCTTTGGGTCGCCAAAAAGGACTTTACTTCTTCGGAGTCCATTTCACTTGAGCAGTGGAGCCCTTACACCACTCATGACTACGCAACTTATAATCCGCTTCACACATGGGTAGAGTACATTAACCGTCTTCTGGGCGCTTTGTCTGGTATACCTATCCTGATCTTGGCTTTTTTGTCTCTTAAACGTTGGAAAATCAACCGCTGGAATACTGTCGTAGGAATTCTAACGTTAATTGGAATTGGCTTCCAGGCTTGGTTAGGAAAAACTGTCGTGGATTCGAACTTAGCTCCATATAAAATTACCATACACATGGTTATGGCTCTTGTCATTGTTGCTTTTTTGATCTATCAAATCACAAGTTCAAACGACCAGTTCATAAAAATCGAAAAGGATCAAACGTTCAAATACTTAGTGCTTTTCACACTGACCTTATCCTTAGTTCAAATCGTTTTGGGCACTCAAGTCAGACAATTTGTTGATACCCAAATCAAGAGTTTAGGAGACAACCCTGCTCTTTGGATGTCAAAACCTCTTGTAAATTTTTATTGGCACAGATCGATGTCAATTCTAATATTACTTACCAATATTGGTGTCTTTTGGAGAAATCGATCAAAAAATTTGCCCTTCAAAAGTATCACGCTTTGGATACTATTGATGATTGGCATTGAGGTGCTTTCAGGTATTTTAATGTATTATTTCGATTTCCCCTTCTCCACTCAACCCATTCATTTAATGATGGCTACAATTTTGTTTGGATTGCAATTCTATCTTTGGATGACCTACAAAAAACAAACTCAGCATGATTTATAGATTTCGCATCATTATTGACCATCATGGAGAATCGGACATCTTTAGAGATATTGAACTCCGTAATACGGATACGTTTGAAGACTTTCACAACGCCATTGTGCAAGCTTTTGGTTTTGACGGAACTGAAATGGCATCCTTTTACGTCAGCAATGACCTATGGGAACAAGGTGAGGAAATTTCGTTGTTCGATTTGGGCGAAGGTGAATCGGCGTCTAGAAATATGGCAACAACACAAATTCAAGACCTTGTGGATGGCAACCAAAACAAGCTCATCTATATTTATGATTTTCTGAACATGTGGACCTTTCTGGTAGAGTTGTCCGAAATATTGAACGAAACAGACGGGTCAGATTACCCCAAATTGCTATTTGCACATGGTCAGATGCCAGAGTCAGCACCTGAAAAGGAATTCGAGACTGAGGAATCACTTGGATTAAACGGTTTTGAAGAAGAGGAAGATGAGGATGGATATGACGAGGAAGATTATGACAGTTATGACTCTTCCAATGATTGGTATTAATTTTATGTAACAAATGACCGAATCTAACGTCTTAGATGTATGCCGAAAATCTTAGATATTCAAAATCTCTCCAAATGGTTTGGCTCTCAATTCGCTGTAAATAATATTTCCTTCAGCATTGAAAAGGGACACGTCTATGGCATCTTAGGCCCCAACGGCAGTGGAAAATCTACTACCTTAGGCATGATTCTCAATGTGGTTAATCCAACATCAGGAAGTTTTAAATGGTTTGAAGGCTCTATCAATACGCATCAAGCCCTCAAAAAAGTAGGGGCTATTATCGAGCGGCCCAACTTTTACCCCTACATGACTGCTGAGCAAAACTTGAAACTTGTCTGTCAAATTAAGGGCACATCTTTTGCAAGAATTGATAAAGTCCTTGAAATTGTTGGACTGGAAGAGAGAAAATACAGCAAGTTCAGAACGTATTCCTTGGGAATGAAACAGCGATTGGCCATAGCCTCTGCATTACTCAATGAGCCCGAAATTTTAATTTTGGACGAACCTACCAACGGTCTTGATCCACAAGGAATCCATCAAATCAGAAGAATCATTCAAAGCATCGCAAAACAAGGCACGACAATCCTTTTGGCTTCCCACCTACTCGACGAAGTCGAAAAAGTTTGCAGTCATGTGGTGGTTTTAAGAAAAGGCACGATGCTCTATGCTGGCCCAGTTGATGAAATGATCGCCAGTCATGGATTTTTTGAGCTCAAATCGGATGACGATGTGAAGTTGAAAGCGTATTTAGAATCTCATTCTAGTTTTGGCCCGATCAGTTTAAACGAAAATTCTATGAAAGTCATCCTCAACGCTCCTATGGAGGCTGCTGACTTGAATAAAATCCTTTTTGAGCAGGGCATTACTCTCACTCATTTAGTCAAACGCAAAGAAAGTTTAGAAGAACAGTTCCTTGTGTTAACCGATCAAATCACCAAGTTATGAGGTCAGAATTAACATTACTCAAACTTGAACTTCAAAAACTATGGCTAAACACGGCCAGCAAAGTGTTGATTTTCGTTTCTTTTGTATTACCCTTTTTTATTTTATTACTGTCCTCTTTTAAAATTGATTTTTTCGGTTTATTCACTTTAGAACTTGGAGAATTAGGAGTTTTTAATTTCCCAATCATTTGGCACATTACTACCTTTTTTGCTGCGCAATTCAAATTCTTTTTTGCCATTGTTGTGGTTAGTATGATTGGTAACGAATACAGCAACCGAACCTTGAAGCAGAATCTCATCGATGGGCTGAGCAAACAACAATTCATCCGATCTAAGTTTTATACCATCGTTTTCTTTTCCCTAATTTCAACGCTTCTTATTTTTGTTTTGTCGTTAGGCATTGGATTGTACTATTCCAGCTATGACGAGCTCAGCATCATTGTTCAAGGTACAGAATTTATAGCGGCCTATTTCTTCAAACTCGTAGGTTTCTTTAGCCTATGTCTCTTCTTTGGAGTATTGTTCAAACGATCGGCTTTTGCGTTGGGATTCTTGTTTGTGTTGTTCATTGGAGAATGGGTCACGTATGGAATCATGAAATTCAATTTCAGAAAGAGTGAGAGTAAAATTCCCGAGATTATTCAAGATTTATTTCCTTTGAAATCGATGTACAAACTCATCGATCAGCCATTTCAAAGGATACTTATCTCAAAATTTCCTGATCAAACGAATTTGGCTTACGACTATGGTGTTCACTTTCAAGAATTTTTTGTAGTCACAGTATGGACCCTTATTTTCCTATTTTCGTCTTACATTCTTCTTAAAAAAAGAGATTTGTAGTACATTTACGATGATTACCCATCGTAAATGAAAAATTTTCTGTTCATCGTTGTTCTAGTTTCTGGAATCCTTACTTCTCTAGCGCAAGGTGAAGCCAACAATTGGTTTTTTGGAAATGGGGCTGGTTTGGTTTTCAATAATCTTACAGGAACAGTAACTGCAAGTGCTGCTGCTGCTGGCACAATCAATACTGCTGAGGGCTGTTCTTCAATTTCTGATGTCAACGGTAATCTGCTTTTTTATACGGACGGACGAAACGTGTGGGATAGGAACCATCAAATCATGCCCAATGGCAATTACAATAATGGAACTGGCTTACTTGGAGATCCTTCGAGTACGAGCTCTGCTCTCATTGTGCCGAGGCCGGGGAATTTGTACCAATTTTATATTTTTACTGTTGACGAGCCCCATCACAACAATGCTTGGGCATACCCTAACCAAGGTCCAGCAAATGCCTCTGGCAATTCAATTGGTTCATATTCTGAAGGGCCAGGATTCACTGTTCCAGGTGCTGATGACGGTTTTAACAACGGCCTGAATTATTCGCTGGTTGACCTCACTCTCAATGCTGGTAACGGCGATTTGGATGGGAATGAGAAAAACGTCCATTTGATCACCTATGATCCTAATGACAGTGAAGATCCAAAATTCAAATGCAGCGAGAAAATTACCGCCGTAGAGCATGCTGACGGTCAATCCTATTGGCTGATTACACAATTCAAAGATTCCTTTTACGCCTTCAGAATTGATGCATCCGGCGTCAATACTACTCCCGTAATTTCTGTAACAAGTCCATTGATACCAACCAATGGTTACCGACGCAATGCCATAGGATATCTCAAATCTTCACCAGATGGGAGCAAAATTGTCGCAGCACATAATCAAAATGGAAATATTCTTGGTCAAACGGAGTTCAATTCAGGATCAGCTTGGTTGTACGATTTTGATGACAGTACTGGGGTAGTTAGTAACCCCTTAGAACTATCGGCTGGAATTTCCTTTTATGGTGTTGAATTTTCACAAGATTCCAAGGTCGTCTATTTGTCTGGTGGAAACGCCGTTCGACAATACGATTTACAAGCGGCAAGTATTAGCACGTCGGAAGTAATAGTTCAAAACAGTTCAGGTTTTTTAGGTGCCCTTCAACTTGGTCCAGACGGAAAAATTTACGTCTGCAACAGTTCCAATTCTCAAACCTTGGATGTCATTCTCTCTCCAAATACTCTGGGCACCGGATGCAATTACCAAGTTAGCGGTCAGGCGTTATCTGCTGGGACCTTTGCCTCATTGGGCTTGCCGCCATTCATTCAGTCTTTCCTTGTGGCAAATATTCAATATGACAACGATTGTCTAGGTCAAACAACTCAGTTTTCAATATCCAGTTCAGAAACCATACTAAGCATCAGTTGGGACTTTGGAGATGGGCAAATTTCCTCAGCAACTAACCCAAGCAATATTTACGCTGCTGCTGGTAATTATACCGTTAGCGTTACTATCACTACTCCCACCGAAACGAAAAGTTTTTCTACAGAGTTAACCATATATGAAACTCCTGTCGCGAACAATCCTGGAGTTCTAAACATTTGTGACACCGATAATGATGGCCAAGCTGCTGTGGATCTCAACACCTTGGTTTCTCCCTCGGTACTTGGTTCTCAAAGCGCTGCTGATTTCGAAGTGTTATACTTCAGCTCTCAAGCCGATGCCGACAGTGGCAACAGCCCAATCAGCATGCCCTTTACCAATACTGTCAACCCGCAACAGATTTTTGTTCGTATCCAAAACGCCTTGAATGCCGATTGTTTTGACACTAGTAGTTTTACCGTTCAAGTCTTCGATACTCCTGTGGCCAATACCGTTGCTGACCTGCCCTT
>Ga0181559_10000068_pt1 | contig 80000 bp, 79 predicted proteins | sample 011ome_21_FD_133752 | JGI IMG/M metagenome (GOLD analysis project Ga0181559, IMG submission 133752) | Coastal salt marsh microbial communities from the Groves Creek Marsh, Skidaway Island, Georgia - 011508AT metaG (megahit assembly) | ecosystem: Environmental > Aquatic > Marine > Intertidal... | reverse complement strand
TCCTCTTCGAGCAAATTGATCTCGGCCATAAGGTCGGGGCTGGTGTCGTCATCGGAAACGGTGCTGGCGTAGTCCAGGATCAGGAAGATAAGAATCACGGCGCCAAATCCACAGAACATCACGTCCAGAAAGGACAGACTGATGGGATTAAGCTCGCGACGCTTGGACTTGGTATTGCTAGCCATCACTCACCTGTATCAGGGTCATAGTCTCAGCGCTGCTGCCGAATTGAATTTGGTCGCCAATACTCAGGCTGGTCTCGCCGGTGACGGATTTACCATTGACTCTCGAAGCGTCTGCCAGGGACTGAAAGCGAACCTCGCCTCCGGACTGGTAAATGCGCCCAAGATCTTCTGGCAAGCCGGTAATCGACAGCAACAGGGTGTTGGCTGAACCGGCATGGCCGTTTACCTCGGCCTGGTTTGCAATCTGGAGGTCCTTGATAGGCACTGCCCTGTGCTTAAACAGGACATGGGTCGGGGACACTGTTTGCGGTGTCTGTGACGAATTCGCTGGCTTCGATTTGGCAACCGGCAGGCTTTCTACCAGCTTGATTCCTTCATCCCCCGCGATAATGAGTTCCTGATGCTCCAGCGCACTTCGGCTCACCGCATGTTGATCCAGAACGATTAGTTGCGATTGCTGCGGCAGACTCGCCGTAAAGCCAGGCAAGGCTGCCATTGCTGGGCTTATCAGAATTTGTGTATCGCGCTCCGTCAGCATGGGCGCCAGCTGCTCATTGATCTTGTTGAAATGTCCGCCCAGGCTATTGATCAGGCTTTCCCTGGGCATCTTCGCGGTGTGAAGCGTTTCCCCCGCTCTGAGCTCAAGAATCAGATTGCCGTCCTCTGCTTCTGCTAACCAGCCCGGCAATTCATTGTAGAGCTGCTGTTCCGAATCGGCATTGTGTTGCGGATTAAATCGGCATTGCTGAATAAACATGCCGGTAGCCATCTGCATCATCAGGTCCATAAAATTTTGGCTGCCAACACCTGGCACCTGAATCGTAGTGCCTGCCTGCAAGTGATCACCTTGGGTATTGAGCCGGGTAACCACCGCCTGGTGTAGCTGTAAGTCGATGTAGATGATATCGCTGGCCTCGGCGGCGAGAGCCGCGGCTGCCACTGAAGAGTTAACAACACCACCGGCTTTAAAGGGGGTATGGTTCACCAGACCCAATAAGATCGCGAGCTGTTGGCGGGTGAAGTTACCGGGTACGGCGAAAATCACATCGCCTCCGATCTCCGCCTCTTCTGCCAGATGCATCAAATGCGCGTAAGCGATGTCCGCGAAGTGTCTAAAGTTATTGCCGTGTGAAATCGGGTCCAGGCTCAGTTCATGCCAGAATTTATTGTAACTGTTGGTCGGTTGCAGGCGGGCCTGGCGCTCGGCTGCTTCGCCCAGAACAATGGACGAACCATTAGCCAGAGCGAAACCAGGGCTTTGTAAAATCACGCCAGTCTCATCACCAACATGGACGGCGCGATCATTGAGTTCGATAATCTTGACACTCATTATCTGGTCTTTGCCTCAGCTATTGCCATAACCCTTCCCGCTACGTCATCGCTTGATCTGGTACCTGCAGATGTCTAATCAGGCGCTCATCACAGTAATTCTGTGTATCCAAAACCAAGCGATCCTGCAGTAACTGCAGCTGATGCAGCAGGAACATGAGAAAAATGCTAACTACAAGTGCAACGAAGGTTGAGTTAAACGCCACACCGAGACTCACGGTCACACCTACTATATCTCCGCTTACCGCCTGGTAAGCCTGTCCCAGCGCAGTACCGATACCTCGCACCGTGCCAAGGAAGCCGATGGACGGAATAGCCCAGGCGATATAGCGCACGATCGACAATTCTGTTTCCATGCGATCCGCCTCAGTTTCACAGACATCTTTTACGGTGTTTGAAACATCCTGAATACTGCGCGTAGTTTGAAACCGGTGGAGTCCTGCGAGTAATGCTCGAGGCAGGAGGAAATCCTGCTCCTGCTCTGGCAAGGCCTGTACCGGTCTTGCGTAGTTTCTCGAATCCTCGGGTAGGACGCTCATCCCTTCGTTAACTTGAACCAGGGTGCGATCCAGCAGACCACGCTGCTTAATAGTCTGCTGTGTCTTGAGCCCAATGATGAACGTAGCCCATAACATGAGCGTTATGCAGGCCTGCTGCTCAATGTCCTTGAGAATGACAAACACCGAACGCTCGGGCACAAAGTTCTCATCTATCTGTTGTTGTTCTGCCTGGAATGTCTGGATATCGTCGGCAATCGGGCGGATCACCGTGGTGTAGACCGCCTGCACCACGATAAAGGCAAAGACCAACGCCGCGAGTTGCACAAATGTTTCGTATAAAGAGCCTTGTTTCATGGCTTGTTCCTTACTCTGTATTCCTTAAGCGTTAATAGCGGCGGTTAGATATCTACCGGGAAAGAGACTCCCAGGTCCTGTGAAATTTGTTCCGTTGGCACAAAGCGGCCTGGCGATTCTTCATCTTCGAGCGCTTCTCCTGGTTCCCCTATTGCAGGCTCGTCCGAAATCGGGGGAGCAGCATCGTCGACTGTTTCAGCAAGAACAGCCTCTTCGGTCGCCTCCGAATTCTCCTCGCTTTGCTCAACCTGATTCTCAGCCGCCCAGGCCCAGCCTGCTGCAAGCAAAGTGAATAATAATGCCGGCAGTCTTATCCGCATTGCTCTCTGACTTATTTTCGTCATTTTCTCTTAATTACTCTTCCAAATACCGTGCTATGCGAAAGCCCACATCATCGCGCGGCTCCTCGCCGAAATCTCGAAACGATAAACGCAGTTCTGTGATCGCGCCATGTGCCCAACTTGAGCCCCGGATGGTATGGAACTGGCCCAACTCAGGCCCTTTAGGGTCCACTTCAGGGCCGCCAACAGCACCCACAGCGCCATAGTAATCGTGCACCCATTCTGAAACATTGCCCGCCAGATCAAAGATGCCGTATTGGTTAGGGGCAAACGAAGCGACCGGCGCGGTGGCAAAATAGTTGTCGTTATAGTCGAACATCACTTCGCCGAGATAAGCCCTGACAGTAACGTCGGCGAAATTGCCCGCGTTTTCAGGTGGTGGCAATTGATCGCCCCAGGGATACTTGAGCACGTTACCGCTACCATCTGTACGCGCAACCCATGCCCACTCTGCTTCTGTCGGTAGACGATATCCAAGGGCATCCGGGTTAAAGCCAATCACTTCTTCGCCCTCTACCTGGTAGTAGAGTGGCAGGCCTTCCTGTTCACTCAGCCAGTTGCAGTAGAGCGCAGCCCGGGTCCAGCTCACCTGAACGGCAGGCTGACCTTCATTATCCAGAGTAAGCCCCTGAATCGTGCCCGAAGAATGTTCGCTATCGAATAGGCGAAGCTCGGCGTTGGTTACTTCACGATAGGCCATGTAGAATGGCCGTTCTAGTTTTATATCGCGCAGATTTTCATTAGGTCGGCGCCCAGCCTCACGGCGCGAAGCACCCATGGTAAACGAGCCCGGATAAAACAGCTTGAGATCTTGTCCTGCAGCAGAGGTTATTTCCGGTCTAATCTGATCCAGGCGCGCCTGCTCCAGCGACTTGAGGGTGACGCGAATTATCTGATCCAACCCAGGCCGCGAGGTAAATTCTGTGGTGTAAGGTACGTAGCCATCCTTACGAATCTCAATCTGCTGATTCGCCGCCATTAGTTCAATAGTCTGATTAGCCGCACCCCGGAATTCCCCATTTACATAAAGCTCTGCGTCCGGCGGCTCGCTGACTACGCTGACATTAGCCAGCACCGGGTCAAGGCGGACACTGATTTCACGTTCTTGGTTTGGCTCGGTGCGAACGCTGCTAGTAGACGACTGATAGCCATCCTTGAAGAAAGTAACCTGATGATTTTCGTTCGGTGTCAGCGCAACTTCCAGGGGCGTAAGGCCCTGAAACACGCCGCCGATGGTAACGCTGGCGGCGGACGGATTGGACCGTATGAACACGAGGCCATCGGCAGGCTCCAATGCAACCTCTGGCACCACAAAATCTTCACCGGCGATCACATCGAAATCTTCCTGCCAGACCTTGTGCCCTGTTAGCTTGAGCGTAACGTCACGTTGACCCTGCAGTAATTCTGCATTGAGCGGAGTGGTTCCAAAGATTTCACCGTCTACGATCACATCAGCGCCCGCAGGAGAGGTCGTAAAAGACAGTGTGGCCCAGGCTGGCTCAAGACTCGCCTCAAAACTCTGGGGAACCGATCGCCCCTCGATGGTAATAGGCTGCCCGTAGTCAAGGTAACGGTCCAGCGTAATTGTCATTTGGTGATCACCTGCCTCGACCGGAACGTCGGTCAGAGGAGTCTGGCCAATATCAACGCCATCGATCTGAACTCGAGCACCTTCGATATTGGTGCTCAAGATCGAAACCAGGCCCGGTAACTTTCGCATGGTAAACGGATGTGTTTGAGCCTGCTCCGTTCCGACGATAAGCTGTGTGATCGTGTCGTGATAGCCTTCATTTCTTAGGGTGATCTCATAAGACCCTGTGCGCATGAGATAGCGCGGCCCCAGCTGAAGTGCAAGGCCTCCGCTGATCTCAACATCTGCCGAAATCGGATCGACTTCAACGAATACCGAACGTGCTGTCAGCACGAAGAAACCCGCTACAGTTGAAACAACGACGAAGGCCGCAACGATCAAGTGAAACCAGCGAAATTGATAGCTGAATTTACGCCCTGAATCTTTATGGGGCGTAAAGTCAATGGGAACTATCGGGTCAATTGTCCCTTTTCCTCCGATAGGTTTTTCGTTGTTCTCCATCGCACCGTTTACCTGTTAGTGGCAACTACGCGTTCAATACACTGGACCACGACTGAATCTGGAGTATGACCAAATCCGACCGTGAACTCTTCCCGAACATCGCGATATCCGGGCCTGCGACCAACCGCAACATAATTACCCGGCTTCAGTGCCATCGAGGTTTGTTCAAACTTGCCAAGGTCGCCAATCTTGAGCAGCGTAACCTCGGTAAACGTGTCGGAGATGAAATCTATATCGATAGGAACCTGTGAATTTTCCAGCAGTACCTGAAGTTCATCCAGTTGCGCGCTGAGCACCGGCCCAGGATTTTCAATGTCGCGGCCTATAAAGTAATACCGAAGGTTTTCTTCATACACATCATTTTCTGAAAGCCGCTCTGGTGCTTCGATTGCATTGACCAGTAGCTGGTTGAGCGTGGCACGTTGGTTGGCAAGCTCTCGGCCTTGAATCGCAAACAGCAAGTTGGCGTCGATCTCCAAAACCTGGTCATATGCGTCTACCGCATCCTGCCATCGTTCATTTGCCTCTGCTGCGGTAATTTCCTGCTGAAACCCATTGATCTGCGCGTTGGCAACCTGAGTTTCGGTTTGCTGAATCGCAGCCTGGGCCTGTTGCTGGTTAATACCCATGGCTGCAGCGCGTTGAAATGTGGCGATGGCCTGTTCCGGATCATCTGCCTGGAGCAATGCATAACCCTCGGACATGATTGCTGAGAATTCGTTCTCTCGTATTTGCGTATCGATTTCACTGATGCGCTGCGGCGCGGCTTCATTGTAGCTATCCAGGCCCACAATCTGCTCGTACAGATCGCGGGCTGCCTTCAGCTCGCCATCATCAAACAAATCCTCTGCCTGATCCATCAGCGCCAGCACCTCATCCAGTACCTGTGCCCTGGCCAGCCCAATCTGGGCATCCTCGTTATCAGGCTGCAGCACCAGAGCAAGTGAATACCTATCCTGCGCTGTTTGGGTGTCAGAAGCAGTGAGGGCGTTTTCTGCATCAATAAGCAGTTGCGCCAGCACATTGGGTACAGACTCGATCAATTCGGCGAGTGCATTGCTCCCGTTGCTGTAGGATTCTGTAGCCAGATCGAATTCCTGGGTGCGATAGTACTCATCGCCTATCGAAGCGGTAGCGAGTGCCGCTTCGTAGTCTTCCTGACCCCAAGCCTCAACTTCAAGCAGATCCAACTGTCCCTGCAGCTCCAATAGCTCTGCCAGTACGTCCTGCGATTGCTTGCGCTGAATTGAGCGCTGGGCTTCTTCGAAGGGTGAAACGGCTGTTTCCGTAACTTGCGACACCGCGGTAGCGGACTGGGTCACTTCTTCAACGCGTCGCTCAAGTGGCAATTCATATTCCGTCACCACAGAGGGCAAAACAAAGACGACCGCGAGAGCCAAAATCACTAGAGCACCTAGCCCCAGCCACATCGCTGTGCTGGGTTTTTGGCGCTGTCTGGGAGCCACCTGTTTGGCATAAATGCTGGCGTCGGTGGGTTCCAGAGCGGATGGATCTGTATCTACAGAATTTTCTTCTGACATAACTCTTCTACGGGGGATTTTGCACTTGAAGATAGTTGCGGTTACAGCTCACCCATTTCAGCAGCATAAAGCTCTGCAAGAATCTCGCGCCACTGACCGTACTGTTCATCTACGGAACCACTCAGGGTAATGGTACGATCATCCAGACTAAGGACTTGGGGCAAGACCTCGTTCTCTAGCGACTGGCCAAGCTCTTCGAGCGCCTGCATATGAATGCGAGCCTCTGCCTGCTTGTCGAAACCACTCTTTATCAGAAACGCCCCGGCACCAACGCCGACGGCACCGCCCGCCTGAGTCGCATAATTACCTCCACTACTGGCTGCGGCCAGACCACCTACCACGGCCGCCGCACCGGCAATGAATCTTCGCCGGGCGGAGTCACGCAACTCTCTAAGCGTGATAGTTTCCTGGTAGCTCTGTTCACGCCAGGAATCATAGGGCAATCGCATCTGCCTAACATAAGTCGCGTAGTAATCCTGCACCGTGTCGATGAACATGAAATCGCGCTCACGGATATTGCGAATGCGACCCAGGATCGGGTCGTTTTCTGCAGGCAGAGAAATCAGTTGATATTCCCCCCGACGGTTTTGACCGAGATAAGCCCCGAAGACTTCATCCTGAAACTTTTGGGCAAACAAAATTTCGGAAATCGTTCTGATTTCCTGAATTTCATTATCTTCTATATTGCTCTGTCGATAGGCCAGCAGGTCATTGGCGATCTTGTTGTAAATCACCTGGAACGGATCGTTCTTCTGACGCTGCTGTGGGTCATAGCTGAACTGGCTGATAGTCTCTTCATATTCTTTGGTGTACCACTCACGGCCACGCGAGTCTGATACCTTGACGCGAACAACCATAGACTCGCCATTTGATCGCAGAATGGTGCCATTAACCTGCACATCCATAGGGCTCTCACCGTTTGGCATGACCCGCACGATGCCCCAGTTGGCAGAGCGCTGAAGGGTCTCGGCTAACAGGTAAGGCGCGTAGCGGGATTCAGCTACCCGTATTTCACCGTTGACGGTGTCTTCTTCATCTTTATCGATCTCATCTATGCCTGGGTCAAAGACGGTGATGCCAACGTCAAGAAGAAAATCCTCCGGCACATTCTGGCTGTCTTGAACGACTGGTGTATAAGTGGTCGACTTTATAGTGTGCGTGGCGCATGCATTGGCAAAAATTGCCAGGCAAACTACTACAAATGCGTGCTTAAATTGCAGGATCATTGCTCTTCACCAATACCCGTATAATTTCTATATTCTTCCCAGAGTGCTTCGCGCAACTCAGGATCCGGTTCTCTCATAGCCGCTTCTCTAAGCTGCCGTGCGACGACATCATCATCGCGCCCACTCGGAATATCCTCCGGGGGCGGGAAAGTCTCCGCTGGTTCGCCGCTGGAAGAAGAAGGCCTTCCGATGGCGGCAACAGCGCCTGCTGAGGCAGATGAGGCGGCCTCTTCCATGGTTTGCGGCTGCTGGCCGCCGCCAGCAGCACCACCGCCACCGGCTGAACCCCCATCTCCACCTATCGCGACAGAACCTGCCTCGTTGCTTTCATTCTGGGCACGCTCTCTTTCCCCGAGGATGAATCCATCGAAAGTCTCGTAGCCGCGGCGCAAACGCTCATCGAGAACGGCAGCGCGTTCAGCGGTAGTCGCCGCGCCTGCACCAGTTGAACCTTGCTGCGATGACCCACCTGAAGCCCCCGATGGCAGAGAATCTAGCCCATAATCCCCACCCGGCCTTCTTAAAGCGCCATTTCTTGAAGATTGCGTCCCACTTTGTCCATTTTGCAGGTCGCCAGTAGAAGAATCTCTCCCACCGGCGTCTCCGCCCTGCTGCTCGCCCGGAAATCGGGAATCTGTGCCAGCACCCTGGCCGGGCTCCTGGCCAGCGGATTCCTGACCTCCGCCGCTGGCTTGCTGAACACCCGCGGAATCGCCAGCTTGCGCGTCCTGATCTCCACTTTGGCTAGCATCTGCGCCCTGACTTGCACTATTTGATGGTGAAGAAGCCCCTGGAAAAGACGCTGTGGGCATTGATGCTCCACCTGGGGTAGAACTGCTGCTCGAAGATGAACTACTCGCAGACTGCGCGCCAGACGCTGATCTGGACTGAGAACTCGACTGAGAACCAGAGGAGCTGCTCTGCTGTTGGCTTCGCTGCTGGCTTGAGCTTGACTGCGATGAAGGTGAGGGCAGCTGAGGCGTCGACGGGCGCGAGCTACTCGAGCTGGACGGTGAGGGCATGCTCGGCGCACTGCTGGAACTGGATGACTGAGAAGGAGGCATCGGCATGCTGGAACTAGACTGGCTCTGGCTAGCAGATTGGCAAGCCACCAGGATCACACCTATCCCACCGGCTAACGCTAACTTGAATAGATTCATAGATCTCTCACTACAGGATTGCGCTCATTTGATTTCGCATTTTACCGTTTATTCGACGCACTTAGCTGGATTTAGCGTCTTTTCAATCGCGGTTCCAAGGGTGTTTTTCACTAAGCCTTTCAGGACTCTAATCAACGCTGATAAACAGCTGATTAGCGCTGCCTGATTGCGTTTAGCCTGCCACCATGGGCTCCGCTGTGCGTCCGGCCCCTCGCCCGCATACGCACCGGCATGTTATACGTTCAAATTGGCAGAAACCCCCTTAATCCTTGCTGAATGGTGTACGAATCGTTCTTAAGATCGTACCCCTAACAGCGCTAAATTAGTACCAATACCGGACCCGAAAGCGGTTACCTTCGGTAGTTACAGGGACCCCGTCTACGAGGATTGGACGGAAGGTAAGACCGCGCATTGTCCGACTCACGTTGCCAATCCGGATGATGTTGTCTTCGTTCTCGTCACTAAGAACCTGTACCGCCCTTACAGAACCATTACGAGTTACCGTGAACATAAGATCAGCGTAATCAACCCTCAGTGAGGCACGCCCCTCACCTTTGGCGCTGCCACGGCCCATCCTGCGAGGCTGCCTGTCAATCACCGGTATAGGTACGACCGTGCCGAACAGTTTTTCTTGCGTGGCTGCGCCGTCTTCTTGCTCCGCCAATAGATTCCAGGCTGTCTGGTAAACCTCGCCAGCGCGACGACGCTGTTCATAGATGAGGTACCAGTCGGCCAGGTTGGTCAAGGCCTCGGCAAGCAGATTTACATCTTCGCCCTGCTCGTAGTGAGTCACAATCTCGCGCAGGGCCTCTTCACCGGCACTGAAGCCGGCAGGCTCTGTTGAATAGCGTTCATTGAGGAGCTGCGCCAGCAATTCCTGGCTGGTTCTAAACTCTGTGTTATCGACCTGGTTGAGCAATTGCGGGTTACGAGAAATCTGGTAAGAGGTCTGCACGACATTATTCAGGTATGGCACATATCTCTCATCGTCTTTACCAAAGTGAAACTCCACCAGTCGTGCCGCGGCATTGAACATGCGCTGCGCGGTACTGAGGCGAATTCCCAGCGCCTCGCCGAGGCCAATATTAAAAGCCTGCATATTCCATCGCCCCATCTTCTCAAGCACTGGAATGATGCGGGGATCAGTGGGCCCGTAGGCGCGCTGCTGAATATAAAACAGGTAGTCATGATAGAGATCCGCATCACTCCATTGTCCCAGCGTCGTGTAACTCTCGATCATGTCTTCGACGATTGGGATTTGATCAGTAGTGTGAAGACCGCTGTTTATCCGGCTAACGTGCATCGCCCTGTCCAGCGATTGCAGTGCAGCAATATGATCGCCCTGTGCCTGATGTAACTCACCCAGCGCGGCGAGTTGTTCCACCAGGCTGACGTCCCACACGCCTCCAGAGGTCTCAGTGGTCGCAACCGCGGTACTGTACTCCGCGATAGCGAGGCTGCGCTCAGCGAACGCAGGATCGTCTTCTGGGCTTTGCGCAGGCACGCCTTGATCTGGATAAATCGGATCCTGTCCTTCAATGATAGGAATCGGGAAATCAACATAGAGGACGCGCGACCTCCCCTCAGTTTCTGCTGGTTCCGCCTCAATGGGCTGATCCCCCGCCGCTGCAGCGGCAGTTGCAGCAACGCTTTGAGCGAAGGAAAATCCATGCAGCAGCATGACCGCCGCGCTGAATGCGACGATAAAAAATGGGGGTGATTGGGTTCCGAAAATCTTTTTCATGAAAATTGGTAGCGCCTAGTCAAAAAATGCGATCAATAACCCGGATAAAACCAGTTCTACGCTCCCGGTGGCGGCAAGGTTTAAAGACAGCGGCTAAGCCTTTACCCACTTATAAAACACCCTCTTGGCACTGTAAACAGCTAAGTCCTTGAAACCTCATTAAAAGCTGACGTTTCTCCGCCTCCCCCAACTCAGACTGTTTTCCGCAAGCGCAGATTGCCACTGGGGTCAGTTTCAGCGCACCAATCCGGCGCCACAAAAGTTGTCGCTGAATATTCGGTTATTACAGCCGGGCCAAACAGTCTTCGCCCGGATTTCATGGCGTCACGCGCAATCACCGCAACCCCGTCTTCGCGCCCATCTTCAGCATAGACCTCGCCATTGGCAACATTATCGCTATCCTTTTGCGCTGTTGCGCCCGGTAACTCCAGGGCGTCAGCTACAACCTGGACATCAACGCATATATTTACCAGTTCAACTGCTCCAGAGAGGGCGTAACCATAACGACGCTGGTGCATCGCGTTAAAGTTCATAAGGGTGTCGGCAAGACCAACCCAAGGCACATTCAGAGTGTAAGACTGTCCGCGATAACAGATGTCGACGCTACGTTTGGAGTTGAGCTCAGGCAGCTGTGCAGACTGATCACTGAGCTCTTCGGTCGCCTGATCTTCCAGAGTTTGAAATTCCGCCTCCAGCGCAGAGACTTCAATCTGGTCCTGCTGCAGGCCGACCGTCCTGGTGAACTGACGCCCGCGAGTTGCTACCAACATGCCCAGCGCAGACAGCACGCCACCGCGAGATGGCACCATGGCAAATTTCATCTGCATCGCTTCCGCCAGAGCACAGACGTGTAATCCCCCGGCGCCGCCAAAGCTGGCCAGCACGAATTCTTCCGGATCAAAGCCACGATTAACTGATATTTCCCTGATCGCTTTCGCCATGTGCTCATTGGCGATACCAATGATACCCGCGGCGGTTTCCTCGATGCTGATATCTATCTGGTCAGCTATATTTGCGATTGCGTTGCGCGCTTTCTCAACGCTGAGCTGTAAATCACCTGCCAGCTTCGCATCTGACACCAGCCGCCCCAACACAAGGTTTGCGTCTGTAACTGTGGCCTCAATGCCACCCAGCCCATAACAGGCTGGACCGGGATCAGCACCCGCCGAGCGCGGCCCCACCTGCAGCATGCCGCCGCTATCCACGAAAGCAATGGAACCACCGCCGGCCCCGATGGTGTGCATGTCTACCATGGGCACAGCCACAGGATAAGGGCCAATATGCCCCTCTGAGGTAGTTCCAATCTCCCCGTCTAACAAAGCCACATCGGTCGAAGTACCGCCCATATCGAAGCTAATAATCTGCTCTATGCCAACCTGTCGACCCAAATGCTTCATGGCGGTCAACCCGCCAGCTGGCCCTGACAGCAAAAGTCGCACCGCAGCATCGGTGGCCTTCGACGCCTCGATCGTTTCACCATTGGACTGCATGATCTGTATTGAAGTGGAACCAAGCTGCGACTGCAGCCGTGACAAGTAGCCATGTACTACCGGGCCAAGTGAGGCGTTCAACCAGGTTGCAATCCCGCGTTCGTATTCTTTATATACCGGCAGCACTTTTGACGAGCGGCTGAGGAAAACCGGTAGCCCAGATTCTTTGATTGCGGTTTCAATAGTTTTTTCAAACGTATCATCTAAAAATGAAAACAACAGGTTGATTGCCACCGACGCGGGCTTTAGCTCCCGCAGTTTATCTAATAGAAGTTCTATTTCCTCGGAAGAAAGTGGTTCCAGGATCTCGCCTTGCGCAGACACACGTCCGCCAGTCTCCAGACTATAGTCGGGTGGAACCGGCACCGGTTGCGCCGGGAACTCAAGCGCGTAAAGCTTGGGGCGCGTCTGTCTTGCCAGCCGCAGCGTGTCACCAAACCCATAGTTTGTTACATAGGCAGTAACTGCATTCTTGCCTTCAAGTGCAGCGTTAGTTGCGACTGTACTACCATGAATAATGTGCAACCCGCCCCGTTCTGCTTCTTCCTGCAGCCCTAAGGCCTGGATACCATTGAGAATCGCCTGCTCTGGTGCTGCCGGTGTAGACAAGGTCTTATACACGGACACCGTTGTAGTTTCGCCGATGCGCACACAGATAAAATCAGTGAACGTGCCGCCCGCATCTATTCCAAGTAGAGTCTTTGCTGTTAGCAATTGGATTCCAATTCCGTTACTGTTAAGTCGCCGATTATAACCGCAGTCAATGCTGCCAACTAATTACTTTGATTGCTTGAGGCGCAACTTGCCGGAACTTCCTGAAGTAGAAACAACTCGACGCGGTATCATCGAACACGTAAAGGGCAAAGTCGTCGAACAGATTGTCATTCGACAGCCATCACTGCGTTGGCCTATCTCTGAATCTTTACGCCCCGAACTAACCGGTAAAGAAATTCTCGACGTACAGCGACGCGGCAAATATTTGCTGTTGCGAGCTGAAACAGGAACCTTGCTGATCCATCTTGGAATGTCAGGCAGCTTGCGGATACTGACTCACCTGCTTAAGCCCGGCAAGCACGATCATGTTGACTTGCTGTTCCCTGACAAGAGCTGTTTACGATTTACTGATCCCAGGCGGTTTGGCTGTTTTCTCTGGCATAAAGGCGAAATAAGCGAGCATAAACTGCTGCGCAAACTTGGTCCGGAACCGCTTACCGATGAATTCGATGGCAGCCACCTTCATAGCCTGAGTCGGAAAAAAAATGCGCCAATTAAAAGCTTTATCATGGATAGCCATGTCGTGGTGGGCGTAGGAAATATCTATGCCAATGAGGCGCTGTTTATGAGCGGCATCCACCCCAAGAGAGCGGCGGGGAGAATTGCACTGCCGCGGTATAAGATTTTGGCAAATAATATTAAGCTGGTCCTAAGCAATGCCATTGACGTCGGCGGAACGACGCTGCGTGACTTCACCAATAGCAGCGGCAATCCTGGTTATTTCAAGCAGTCGCTGAAGGTTTATGGGCGCGGTGGTGCGGCATGCAAGAATTGCGGTGCTGAATTGAAAGAGATCAGGTTAGGGCAGCGCAGTACGGTCTACTGTCCGAAATGCCAAACTTAGGGCTCGGTTCCGGGCTTTAGCTTGCAGGATTCAGGATTCAGTAATCGCCTTTGCAACCGACGGATGGACAAACTTCGAAATGTCACCGCCGTATGAGGCAATTTCTCTAACCAGTGTTGAAGAAATGTAAGACAGGTGTTCGGCCGGGGCCAGAAACACAGTTTCAATCTCGGGCTCCAGAACACGATTCATGCCGACTAGCTGAAACTCATATTCGAAATCAGCGACTGTGCGCAGACCGCGCAAGATGATATTGGCCCCGCGTGACTTTACAAATTCCGTCAACAGGGTATCGAACGACTCTACAGACACATTTTCGACGTGACCCAGCACCTCTTGTGCCAGTGCTACGCGACGCTCGGTAGTCATCGTATTGTTTTTCTGGGCGTTTGTGCCCACGGCAACAATGATTTGATCGAACAGGTGCGAAGCACGTTCTACCAGATCGGTATGACCGTTGGTGATTGGATTGAACGTGCCTGGATATACAGCTATTTTCATCGGTCAGCCCCTGATTCGAGCCCGCATTCTAGCGAAATGGTAAGTGTGGCTCAATCAGTCTCTCAGGAACTGCAGGATTCGATGCTCAAGCCAATTGCTGCTTTGGGCTGACACAAAGCCAACATGTCCTCCTTTAGGGCTCAACTCCATCACCGTGGATTCTGAAACCATGTCGGCCTCAGGGAGCGCGCCCGGGGGAATAAGCGGATCATCATAGCCCTGAATTAACAGGGTTGAAGCCGATATTTCTGGCAGAAATTTTATACTGCTACAGCGCTCATAATAATCGTTGGCACTCTCAAACCCATGCAGTGGAGCAGTAATCTGATCATCGAATTCCCAAATATTGCTGACTCGAGAAACGTCACCTAGCCCCAGCAATTCTTCCAGTTCCGGCCCTTTGTCTTGCAACTCGAACTCTTGACGCTTATGCAAATAGTCGCTCAGCAAGCGTCTGGTAAAGTAACGGCCATAGATCCTGGAAAGTCCGGAAAGCATTTCCCGTGAGCAGAGCCCCAGTGTAAAGGGCGTTGATACCGCTACGGCTTTGTCTATTTTGCTGTAGTCGTGCTGCTCACCAAGCCACTTCAATAGGACATTTGCGCCCAGCGAATAACCGACTAATGAAACGGCCTCAGGTTTGTGCCGACTGATTACGTTTCTCAGCACTTCCTCAAGGTCATGGGATACACCAGAATGATAGGCTTGGGCCTTGCGATTAAGCTCCCCACTACAGCCCCGAAAATTCATGACCACACTATTAAAACCGTTTTCTTTTAACAGCGTTTGCAAGGAAAGCACATAGGAAGAGGACGAACTTCCACACAGGCCGTGCAGAATAAACACCAATGGCTGTGCAGAATTTTTAGCCGGCTCTTCGGCTGTCAGCCAATCAATATCTATGAAGTCGCCGTCACTGAGTTCAACTCTTTCACGCGCATGATTTACAGAAGGCGAACCCGCGAACTTGCGCCATATGGTTTGGCTATGCCCTTCCGGCAACCACCAGGCAGATTTAAATTCATGTTGAGAAGCGCCAGATGACATTATTTAAAATTTCCTGAGTTTTTTCCTGCATTGGGCCCTGCATAAACTGCTTCGTGATTAGCCAGGAAGAGCCCAAAATGGACTTTGCCTGCTGCTTTTTTCTTGATGGCCTCCCATTCAACAGGCAGCTTTTCTTCGGCCAGAGGGAGTTCATGCTCCAGATAGACCTTGGCGCCAGCCTTCAGCGCTCCGCTCTGCTGTAGCTGCCTGCATGTCTCATAAAGTATTTCGTCTGCAAAGGGCGGATCCAGAAATGCGATATCGAACTGCCCATCATGGCTGGACTGTGTCAGCCAGTCGCTCGCATTGATGCGCTCAATTCTGGCCTGGTCAAACCCGAGCTGCTCAGAATTTTTATGCAGGTTTGCTATGACCTTCGCATCACTGTCCAATAGAGTAACCGAGGCAGCTCCGCGGGATAGCGCCTCAAATCCCAGCACCCCACTGCCGGCAAAGAGGTCCAGGCAACGGGCTCCGACGATCGACATCTGCAGCCAGTTGAAGATTGTTTCACGTACCCTGTCACCAGTTGGTCTCAGACCGTCATGCTCAGGAAAGGTTACCAATCGACTCCGGTGTGTGCCCCCGATAATTCTTAGTTGATTCCTGCGCGACATACGTTTCCTGAATTTGCATCGAGTGCGGATGATAAGCAAAAGCTGAGCAACTCGCATCTCGAATACCCTAATCCTCGAACTACACAGTGTTACCCAGCTCGCTGCGGTGATAGCATTACGACCGCTCTCGCATCGAGGCACATTCTTCATCCCATAGCTTTCGCAGTCATCATGTTTGGAATCGGCAAATCAAAACAACCAGAACATTCCACTTCGCCTGAAAACGAAGCGGGGCTGTTTGTCAGACTCAAGCAAGGCTTGAGCCGAACCCGTGGGCGCATTACGGAGGGTATTCAGTCCCTGGTCCTGGGACAGAAAAGCATTGATGACGAGCTGCTGGAAGAGGTGGAGACCCAATTACTTTCCGCCGATGTCGGGCTTGAGGCGAGCGATCAAATCATTGCGAATCTCAAACACAAACTGGACCGCAAGCAACTCGCGGATGGCGATGCATTTCTGGAAGGGCTGAAGCACGAGCTGCAGTCGATACTGGCACCTTGCAGCGAAGCGCTGAACATTCCTGACTCACCCGATCCATTCGTGATTCTCATAGTCGGTGTCAACGGCGTTGGCAAGACAACCACCATAGGCAAACTGGCCAAGCGCCTGCAATCTCAGGGTAAGAGTGTAATGCTGGCAGCGGGAGATACTTTTCGCGCCGCAGCAGTCGAACAGTTACAGGTGTGGGGCGAGCGGAATAATGTGCCAGTAGTCGCGCAAGCCACTGGTGCAGACAGTGCTTCAGTTATTTTTGATGCGGCGCAATCTGCAAAGGCCAGAAACATCGACGTCCTGATTGCCGATACAGCGGGGCGACTGCACACCAAAGACAACCTGATGCAGGAGCTGGAAAAAATAGTGCGCGTCCTGAAGAAGCAGGATGAACGCTATCCCCAGGAAATCATGCTGGTACTTGATGCCACCGCGGGCCAGAACGCATTGAGCCAGGCAGAGAGTTTCAATGCCGCCACTGAACTCTCCAGTCTCACTTTGACTAAGCTGGACGGAACCGCCAAGGGTGGCGTCGTTTTCGCACTGGCCAAACGTCTGCAGCTACCTATTCGATTTATTGGCGTGGGTGAGCAGGTCGATGACTTGCGTCCCTTTGATGCCAAACAATTCATTGCTGCCCTATTTAACGAATAATTTACCGACTAAGCTGAATGATCAAGTTCGACAATGTCAGCATGCGCTACCCGCAAGGTCTGGATGCACTGACCAACGTCAGCTTTGAAATCAATAAAGGCGAAATGGTATTCCTCACCGGGCACTCCGGTGCGGGCAAAAGTACCTTACTGCGCCTCATCCTTGCACTGGAGCAGTGCTCCGGTGGCGAAGTAATCGTCAACGGCGCTAATCTCGGCAGACTGCCGAGATCCAGGGTTCCTTTCCACCGCCGCCAGATCGGTGCCGTATTCCAGGATCATCAACTCTTGTTTGATCGTAGCGTCGGCGCGAATGTGGCCCTGCCCCTGGAGATAGCGGAATTCCCGCCGGCGGAGGTGCAGCGCAGAGTCCGCGCGGCACTGGATAAAGTTGGCCTGTTAAATAAAGAAAAAATGCTGCCCGCGCGCCTATCTGGCGGTGAGCAACAACGCGTGGGCATCGCGCGTGCTGTAGTTAATAGGCCCCGCATTATCCTGGCCGATGAGCCTACGGGCAATCTTGACCCGGAGCTGTCCGCCGAGGTCATGTCGGTATTTGAGCAATTTAGCCATGTCGGCGTGAGCCTGCTTATCGCCAGCCATGACAAGTCGCTATTGGAAAATTTCCAGCATCGCACCCTTGCCCTGGATCACGGCAGGTTAATAAGCGATGGCTAGAATCAAGCAACAGAGCAGCAAACGAACCCCCGCGACCAGAAGCAGCGCGCCCAGCCAATTCGCCTACTCCCGGATTGCGGTACACCGCAAGGTAGCCGGCGAAAGTCTCAGGCAATTGCTTCGGGCACCCGGTACCAGCGGCTTGGTGGTAGTGGTAATTGCGGTGGCTATGATGCTGCCAGCGCTACTGCTGCTGTTGACCAATAATCTGCAGGCCAATATGGGCAGCGTGGAGAAAGCTGCCCAGATCACAGCGTATTTTTACCTGGAGGTTCCTGAAAATAAGGCTTTGGCCATAAGTGAGCGCTTACAAGCTTTGCCTGATATTGCAGACGCAGAATACCTGTCAGCCAGTGAGGCGCTCACTGAATTCAGCCAGGCGTCAGGGCTTGGGGAAACTCTGCAGAGTCTGGCGCACAATCCCCTGCCCAGTGCGCTGATCATCACGCCGGCACGCTCAAGCCCGGACACTGCCAATGCCATTGAACAAAGCTTGGCGAGTTTTGAAGAAATCGAGTTCGTGCAACTTGACTACCTCTGGTTGCAGCGCCTGGAGGCCATATTGAGTCTGGTCAACCAGCTCGGCGGCTTGCTGCTGGTGTTGGTGGCTATCGGGCTTGTAGTCATCATTGGGAACGCTATTCGCGTGGGGGTCGAAAGCAAACGCGAGGAGATCCGCATCATCAAGCAATTTGGCGGCGCAGACAGCTTTATTGCGCGTCCCTTTCTCTATACAGGTTTGTATCTGGGTGTAGCGGGAGGGGTACTCGCTTGCATCTTATTGCTGGTAGTGTTGTGGAGCCTGGGACCTGCAGTGGCTGAGGTTGCCTCGCTCTATGAAAGTGAATTTCAGCTAATCGGCCTGAGTGTGCTGGAAAATCTCTTATTGATCGCGGCCGCAGCTGGGCTAGGCTGGGTCTCAGCTTTCATCTCAGTTTTAAGGAAGATGGCTACAATTAAAGCCTAGTTTGCTTACTTTAGCGGATTTTGTGCAGACGCGGCCGCCCTGAAAAAACTACGGTTTTGGCCCTTGAAATACCCCGTAGCGCCCATATGTCTAGAGACCGGCTAGGTTCTAATGTCTCGTGTCGGCCATGAGACACTTCGATTATTTTAGAATCGGGCCTGATACAGCAGATGGCGGTGGCCTTAACACTGCAGCCTCGCCAAATGGCACGGGCGAACGAAAAATGCTAAAATTTTGGTCTATTAACGAGTAAATCTCGTAATTATCCAAGTAACGGTGAATGCAAGAGCAACTATGAGCATAGGTAAGAGTTTACAAGTCATTGATCCGGCCACTCCTGGCCGCGACCTGACCGCTTACATCACGTCTGTAAACAGTATCGCTATACTAACTCCCGAGCAGGAGCTCGAGTTAGCCAAGCAGTACTACTACGAAGAAGCCGTTGATGCTGCGCGCCAGCTGGTCATGGCGCACCTACGTTTTGTCGTGCATATGGCCAAGACTTATTCAGGCTATGGGTTATCCCAGGCCGATTTGATCCAGGAAGGAAACGTGGGCCTGATGAAGGCGGTGAAGCGCTTCAATCCGGAAGTGGGTGTTCGCCTGGTGTCCTTTGCTGTGCATTGGATCAAGGCGGAGATGCACGAATATGTTCTGCGCAACTGGCGAATTGTTAAAATCGCCACCACCAAAGCGCAACGCAAACTCTTCTTTAACCTGCGCAGCTCTAAAAAGAAGCTGGGTTGGTTAAACAATGAAGAGACGGAAGCAGTAGCACTAGACCTCGGTGTTGATCCAAAAGTCGTCAGACAGATGGAAGGCCGCATGAGTTCTTACGATACTTCTTTCGATGCCGAGCCTGATAGCGATGATGATGCTGTATATCGGGCTCCGGCTTATTACCTCGAAGATCAAAGCTCCGATATCGCTGAGAATCTGGAAGAAGCCGAGTGGGAAGAGGTGACCAACAATAGTCTTATGCTCGCGCTGGACGGTCTTGATGATCGCAGTAAGGATATCTTGCGCAGTCGCTGGTTGAGTGATGAAAAATCCACTCTGCACGAGCTGGCTGACAAGTACGGAATTTCCGCTGAGCGTATTCGGCAGCTGGAAAAGAATGCGATGAACAAGATCAAGGCCAAAATGGATGCCTGAGGCCAACCCGAAATTGCCCCGAGATCGATAGACCATGCAAGAATACAACTTTGAGATCTTGTAATATTATAAGCCGCGTAGATCGCGGCTTTTTTCTGCACGACACTCTGCACAATCAGGCATAATCAATTGCTTGCGGTCACGCCCCAGTAACGCTAACTAATCCTTCCAAAGCATCGTAGTAGTCAGCATGGCAAAACACATTCTTATCCTGGCCAGTATTAATGGCTTTCTGGTGGTTGCCATTGGTGCCTTCGGTGCCCATGGGCTCGAGTCTCTGCTAGACTCTGCGGCACTTGCGACCTATAAAACTGGTGTGGACTACCACATGTTTCACACCCTCGCTCTGTTCGGCTGTGGCCTGCTTGCCGTGAATCATCCGGACAGTGTCCAACTGAAATTCGCCGCGCGGCTGTTCCTGCTTGGTATAATTTTTTTCGCTGGCAGCCTATACCTACTTAGCGTAACTGGTATCAGTTGGTTAGGTGCTATTACACCCATTGGTGGAGTTGGCTTCCTGGGAGGATGGACTTGCCTGGGCTGGTTTGCCACGACCCAGGAACTATCCTCGGCAAACAAATGACTATGGAAATATCGGTAAACGGCGAGCAACACAAGATTGAGCAGGACATGAGCCTGATGGATTTGCTGCACGCTCTCGCATTAACTGAGGGCCGCATTGCAGTCGAAGTAAACGGCGAGATTGTGCCTCGCAGCCAGTTTGCAACGCAGCAGATAAACCACCAGGACAAAATTGAAATCGTCCAGGCGATAGGGGGAGGTTAATATACCCGACATGAGTTTGAATCAAGATAAACCATTAGTAATCGCAGGCGTGGAATACCAGTCGCGGCTCATTATCGGCAGCGGCAAATATAAGGATTTTGAGGAGAACCTCTCGGCCCTGGAAGCAAGTGCAGCAGAAATGATTACCGTCGCTATCCGACGCGTGAATCTTGGCCAGAATAAAGATGAGCCCAGCTTGCTAGAGGTTATCTCACCCGATCGTTATACCATGCTGCCTAACACGGCAGGCTGTTATACAGCGGAAGACGCGGTTCGCACCTGCCGCATGGCGCGTGAGCTGCTGGATGGACATAAGCTGGTTAAACTGGAAGTTCTGGGTGACCAAAAAACCCTGTATCCCAACGTAACTGAAACCCTTGCCGCTGCTGAAATACTGGTTGCCGATGGTTTCGATGTAATGGTGTACACCTCTGATGATCCACTAGTCGCAAAGCGGCTGGAAGAGATTGGCTGCGTTGCCGTGATGCCCCTGGGCGCACCAATTGGATCTGGCCTTGGCATTCGTAATCCCTACAATATTCGCATGATCCTGGAAAACGCATCTGTCCCAATTATCGTCGATGCCGGTGTGGGCACTGCCTCTGATGCCAGTATTGCCATGGAGCTAGGTTGCGATGGCGTACTTATGAACACCGCCATCGCGGAGGCGCAAAATCCAGTGTTGATGGCCTCAGCGATGAAGAAAGCGGTTGAGTCAGGGCGTGAAGCGTTCCTGGCCGGTCGTATGCCAAGACGCCTATATGCCAGTGCTTCTTCGCCAATCGACGGGACTTTCTTTTAGCGCTCCTTCTCGTTGAGGGCTCATTTCACATTAACCTATTCATTATAGAGACCGCCGCGCTTGCACCCTCTGAATTTCGCGGCCTCGGCACAGCGCCGCTCAATGGATAACAAAGCGGGTTGAACACTTAGCCCAGGATAGACTGCCACCATGTTCTCTGATCCCTCAAAACGCCCCATACGCAGTTTTGTTATTCGTGCGGGTAGAACCACCGATTCCCAACGCAAAGCGCTCAGCGCCCACTGGGATGACTATGTCATTCCCTTTGCAGTCAAGCCCCTTAAAGTCAGTGATCACTTTCCAGAGTCCGATCGACTCACGGTAGAAATTGGCTTTGGCATGGGCGACTCTTTGCTGGAGATGGCACAGCAGGATCCAACTGCGAATTTCCTTGGCATCGAGGTTCACCGCCCGGGAGTCGGGAAGTTACTCCACGGCATTACCGAACACCAGGTCAAGAATCTCAAAATCATGTGCCACGATGCCACAGAGGTCATTGCTGACTGCTTTCCAGAGCAGAGCATCGATAACATTTTGGTTTTCTTTCCGGACCCCTGGCCGAAAAAACGACACCAAAAGCGCCGAATCATACAGCCTGGGTTTGTCTCACTGCTGTCCAGCAGGTTGAAGCAAGGTGGCCATTTACACCTAGCGACCGATTGGGAGCAATATGCCGAACATATGATGGAAGTGCTTGAGCAGGAGACCACACTGAGCAATGCCTTTGGCAAGGGCAAGTATTACGAAGACCCAGCACGACCGCAGACCAAATTCGAAAATCGCGGCCGCCGCCTTGGTCATGGCGTCTGGGATTTACTCTTTAAAAGAATTGGCTAAATACTCAGAACCAAAACCGGTGTTCGTGCTCTTTTAGCCAATGGATGTATTGCTCAGATTGGGGGCAAATAGAATCAACCAATTGCCAGAATCGCTTCGAATGGTCCATGTGAATGAGATGACAGACCTCATGGGTAATCATGTAATCAATGATGCTGTACGGTGCCAGCATAATTAGCCAGTTGTATTGCAGCACGCCCGCTGAGGTACAGTGGCCCCATTTGGACTTGGTTTTTCGTAATTTAATTTCGGTGATCTTGTGCTCAACTCCGAGGTGGTGGGCAAGGCCACGTGCTCTCGGCAAGATATACTGGCTGGCTTTATCAATCAGGAAATCCTCAACTTGCTCCTGGGCTTTTGCGGGCGTCAGTTTATGTCCCTGGATGATGAACTGGTCACTGTTGACCAAGATACGTCGTTTACGCCCCTCGTTGAACACGATCGTAAGTTCCCGGGCACGGTAAAAAATCTTGCCGCCACTTTCGATCCGCAATATTTCCTGCTGTCGCTGCGACTCTTCATGCAGACGATTGTGAATCCAGTCTTCATTGCTTTGCACGAACTCTTCAACTTCAGACCGTGATGCCTGGTAGGGGACTTTTACTATGACTTTTTCAGGCTTTATGTAAAGAGCCAGCGTCTTGCGCTTACTGCGCTGTACCTCGCAGCTATAGGGCGCCAGCGGTAGTTTGCCGCCACCGATATTTAGCGGGACTATTTTAGCCTTGGGTTTGGCTTTGGTTTTCGCTCTGGTATTAGCCATGCTCTGCCGGTCTCCGGGCCACCAGACTAGCGATGGCCCTATTTGGGTTTTCCCGCTCACCTTCGAAATAGTGCAAAATTTCCCAGTCCGCGAAATGTTCTTTCAATTCATTCTCTGCCAGCAAGAAGTCCGGGTTACGTGGTCGCCCGAACTCGCGCTGCCCGACGGTAAAAGTCTCGTAAAAAACCAATCCGCCCTGTCGCACCGCCTGACGAATGTCTGCCATCAGCGGCCTGTGCAAATAATTAAACACCAGAATTGCGTCAAACGTTTTACCGCGCAAAGGGCGCTGCTCTGGCTGCTCGAAATCAACATGCCACAGCTGAACCAACTCCGGATAGCCGTGCGCTTTAGCCGCCAGCGCAGTCAATTTATCCCCATCCACATCAGCGAAAATGACAGGTAATTGCTGTTCAACTAGAAACAGCCCATTGCGTCCGTTCCCGCAAGCTAAATCCAGGATGCCATGAGACATATCCAGCTCGTTTAGCAGTGCAAGCTTGTCTGACACGAGCGCTGCCGCGTTGGCGTTTGAATGGGTCATGGATAAGCGGATAATAGGCTAACGGCTTGCCTGTTTTGCAATGCGTAAAATAAGTGAATCAAACTCCACGTACAACAATTATCGTATGCCTGTTATCTTGCAGACGCGCAGCCAAGAACGGCACTGCTATTGAGTCGGCACCATCGATTAATCAGTTAGGAATTTCTTGCCCCTATGCCTGAATTTGACCAGTCCAAAGACCAGCTTTTTACCCAGCAGAGAGTCGCGGGTGATTTCGTATTCGATGAGAACGTTGCCGCGGTCTTTGATGACATGATTAATCGGTCTGTCCCGGGGTATCGCACCATAATCTCCATGATTGGTGTGATGGCCAGCCGTTACTGCCAGGAGGGCTCGGTGATTTATGATCTCGGCTGCAGCCTGGGCGCGGCCAGTTTTGCCATGGCAGAACAGGTAGACTGCAATAGCTATTCTATCCAGGCAGTTGATAATTCCGCGGCCATGATTACCCGGCTCGATAAGCGGCTGCGGGAATCTGATGGCTACCAGATCAAGACGCAGTGTGAAGACCTGGCCAACATCGACATTAGTAATGCTTCTGTAGTGGTGCTGAACTTCACGCTTCAGTTTGTCCCCCAGGCGTCCAGGGATGCACTGATCCAGAGGATCTATGCGGGTCTCAATCCTGGTGGCGTGCTTATTATTTCCGAGAAGATTGTGTTTCCTGACCCAGAACTCAACGAGCTTTTTATCGATCTTTATTACAACTTCAAAGAGCAGATGGGCTATAGCAAGCTAGAGATAAGCCAGAAGCGCACAGCCCTGGAAAACGTGCTGGTGCCTGAGACGCTGGCCCAGCACCGACAGAGGCTTACCGATGCCGGTTTCAGGGCGCTGGACGTCTGGTTTCAATGCTTCAATTTTGCCTCCATGGTCGCTTTCAAATGAGCCATGCCCATGTTTGACGAAGCAATTGAGCAATATGAGGCAGACCTGGAAGAGACTGGTCTGCAGCAGCTACTGCCATTCTTGTCTAAACAGTCTCTCGATGTCATCAAGCAAGGGGATTGGCCGCGCTGGCGGGACCGTCTGGCTGAGCTGCCTGCGCTTACTCCATCCAGGCTTGAGATAACAGACAGAATCCTCATCGGTGACGCGGCGGACTGTGATGCCGACCAATTGTTACTACTCCGAGATCAACTCAAAGCGTTTATCCCCTGGCGCAAAGGCCCGTTTGAGGTATTCGGCACTCACATAGAGTCGGAATGGCGCTGCGACTTGAAATGGGCGCGCCTGCAGGTAGCCCTTGCGCCGCTAGCAGGCAGAACAGTATTGGACGTGGGCAGCGGCAACGGTTATTTCAGCCTGCGCATGCAGGCCGCCGGCGCAAAGCTGGTACTGGGCCTCGAGCCCCATAGTGCCTACTTCGCCCAGTTTTGGGCTATTCGCCATTTTTTGCCCGGGTATCCAGTTTACGTCCTTCCCATAACTCTGGAGCAGCTGCCCAGACCTTTACCAAAATTTGACACCGTATTCTCGATGGGTGTGATCTACCACCGGCGTTCGCCAATTGACCACCTGCTGCAGTTGAAAGACTGTTTGCGCGCGGGAGGCGAATTGGTCATAGAATCAATTGTGGTAGATGGCCCTGCCGGCTACAGCTTAATGCCTAAAAAGAAGTATGCACGAATGTCCAACGTCTGGTTTGTTCCCAGCACTGACACATTGCTGCAGTGGCTAACGCGATGCGGGTTCACTAACCTGCGCGTAGTTGACCAATGCACGACCACCCTGGACGAGCAGCGGGTTACCGAGTGGATGCCCTATGACTCCCTCGACGCCGCATTGGACAAGCAAGACAGTACCCGTACCATCGAGAATTACCCTGCACCCCAGAGAGTGATCATTCTGGCTAACAAACCCTGAATGAACGGTTAGTTATTACACTTCTGTCAACTGCCCCTCTTAAAAGGGGTCAAGCCTCGCTTTAAATTATTCAGGGCATAGCAATTGCGCTTACAGTGACACACTCAAAAAGAGTGCTTTTTTTCAGGCTTAATTCAAAAATATGGCGTTCAAACTGATTCTGGTTGACGCCTGAATCCAATTAATATAACTATAAGACTTCGAGCTATAGGGTCAGCTCTAATTCTATCTTTACCCTCTTAAAACACAGTCGAGAATAATCATGGCCAGACCTCTCCGAATCGAATATCCGGACGCTGTTTATCACGTTTCCAATTATGGATTAGATGGTCAGCGCGTCTTCCCCTCCGCCAAGTATTACGATGCGTTCCTGGAAGGATTGGGCGAAACCTGCTCACGCCTTAATGTCGAGGTACACGCATTTTGCCTGCTAAGAGACCAGTATCACCTGGTAATTAAAACCCCCGAAGGAAACCTGAGCCGCTTCATGCGCCAGGTCGATGGGCTGTATACGCAGAATTACCAACGCTTAAAAGGTACAGATGGCTCCCTGTTTCGAGGCCGTTATAAAGCCGTCCTGATTCAGCCCGAGCAGTACCTGTTGCCGCTATCCCGATTTATTCACTGTAAAGTCAAGGCGAGTGATCGAGCTACCTATGCCTACAGCAGCTACACCAATTTCACCCGTAAAGCGAAACCACCGGTGTGGTTCAATCGTGATGAAACCCTCAAGCAACTCAAAGTTGCAGCGGCGAAACGCGCCCTCGCTTACAAGAAATACGTGGCCGAAGGCGTCGATGAAGAGCTCGCCAGTTTTTATGGTAAGAAAAACCTGTCGTCAATCATGGGCGATGCCAAGTTCCGTAAAGCCGCCCAGCGCAAGCGCTCGGCGACCGCGGCCCGCGGCATCTCACGCGGCGCCAATGCCAAGTGGCGCCCCTCCTGCAAACAGATCATTGCCGAGGTGGCAAAGCAGTTTAAGGTAAGCGAAGCGAGTATATATAAGGCGGCTAGAGGGCCTGGCTCGAAGAATGTGCCGCGCTGGGTCGCAATGTATCTTTGTCAGGAGCTTTCTGCGGTGACCCTGCAGTCCATTGCCAAACTCTTCAAGCTGCAGCGCTATGGCACAGTCTCAACGACGGTAGGAAAGCTGAAAAAAGAATTTGAAGAAGATCCAAAACTGCTGGCAACCACTGAGCGCCTTACCAAGCGGCTCAGCAAGGGGAAATAGAGAGTAAAACCTCCAATACCCGCACAGTAGACACAAAAAAGCCGGCTCAGAGCCGGCTTTTTTGTGCAGACATGCAAACGATCAATTACTTGATCTTCGCTTCCTTATAAATCACGTGCTTGCGCACAACGGGATCGAATTTCTTGATCTCCATCTTGTCTGGCATAGTGCGCTTGTTCTTGTCGGTAGTGTAGTAGTGACCAGTTTTGGCACTGGAAACTAATTTGATCTTGTCTCTCATGGAAAACCCCTCCTTTGTCTCGCTTTACGTCTGCTTAGACCTGAACGCCTTTGCGGCGTATATCAGCGAGAACAGTATCAATTCCCAGCTTGTCGATTGTGCGCATACCCTTGGTAGAGACTCGCAGTTTGACAAAGCGCTTCTCCGACTCCACCCAAAAGCGGTGGGTATGGAGATTTGGCGAGAACCGACGTCTGGTCTTGTTGTTTGCGTGCGATACGTTATTTCCCGTAACTGGCTTCTTGCCGGTTACCATACAAACCCTGGACATGCTGCTGCCTCGTCGTGCTAAAAAGTAGTGAAAATCTGTTTCATTGCCCTGTTTTCCCCGAAGGACTTTTTGAGGGCAAAAAAGAGCTGCGTTTTATATCAGAACACCCCTTCAATAGCAAGGAATCTTCTGCTGCGGGGCAGGGCTCTCGGGGGCTGCGCGCGTACCACTTTGCGCCGGAAAACTAAGCCCAGAGTTTCAGTCCAGCAAATTGCGCTCTGCCAAGGAAACGACTTCCGCCTCCGCCACTACCAGGTGGTCGAGCACTCTGATATCCACGATTTGCAAGGCCGCCTGCAGGCGCCTGGTAATACCAATGTCGGCCTAGCTGGGCTCAGCCACGCCTGAAGGGTGGTTATGGGCAAAGATGACTGCCGCTGCGTTGTAGTGTAAGCAGCGTTTGACAACTTCCCGGGGATAAACCGGTGCACCATCTATCGTGCCACGGAACAATTCCTCAATTTCGACAATATGTTGCTGACTATTGAGATAGATGCAGATAAAGGCCTCGTAGGACCTGCCGCCATAACGGGCCTGCAGATACCTCTTGGCCGCTTCCGAACTGTGCAGTACGTCTTTGTGTTTAATTCCCTCACACAGATGGCGCAACATCATTTCATGTGCTGCTTCCAGCAAGGCCACTTTGGCGGGACCTACCCCTTTGACCGCGCTGGGTAGCTCCCGGCTGTGCCGTAACACGCCTTTTATGCTGCCATACTGGGCCAGCAGCTCACGCCCCAGTGCCAGCGCTGACTTGTTTGCTGTGCCATTCTGCAGAACAACTGCCAGCACTTCCGCATCGCTAAGTTCCGCTGCAGTTCCAGCAAGAAGTTTCTCCCGGGGACGCTCCGTTCCTGGCCACTGATTTATTGGCATACCCATTCCTCACCTGGCAGCCATGAGCTTAGTTGAGCTCCGAAGAAACACCTATATTATGGGCAAATTGCGCGCTGGTTTTCGACCTGCTAGTCTAGCTCTCCCGCTTCGGCCGAGCGTAGCAGTCCGCATCATTCAAGGGTTCCCATGTTAAGCCTTACTAACAAACGCATCCTGTTGGGCATTACCGGTGGCATCGCCGCCTATAAGAGTGCCGAACTCACGCGCACCCTGGTTAAGGCCGGCGCCGAGGTAAGGATCGCCATGACTCCGGCGGCGACAGAATTTATTACACCCCTGACCATGCAGGCCTTATCCGGCAACCGTGTCCACCTGGGTCTGCTGGATAGCGAGGCCGAGGCTGCCATGGGGCATATCGAGCTGGCGCGCTGGGCGGACCTGTTGGTCATAGCGCCGGCAACCGCCGATTTTACTGCGCGCATGGCGCACGCCCAGGCCGACGATCTGCTTACTACCCTGCTGCTGGCAAGCGTGGCGCCGATCGCTGTTGCGCCGGCGATGAATCAGGCCATGTGGGGAGATACCGGCACCCAAGCGAATCTAGAATTACTGCGCCAGCGCGGCGTGCACGTGTGGGGGCCGGGATCTGGTGAGCAGGCCTGCGGCGACGTTGGTCTGGGCCGAATGATCGAGCCTGATGAGATCGCCACCCATTGCGCCAGCATGTTTGAAGCCGGCAAGCTTGCTGGTAAACGGTTCTTGATCACCGGCGGGCCCACCCGGGAAGCCATTGATCCGGTTCGATTCATCAGTAATCACAGCTCCGGCAAGATGGCTTACGCGCTTGCGGCTGAAGCCGCTGCCGAAGGCGCCAAAGTTACCCTGGTAAGCGGTCCTGTGCAGCTGAGTACACCCGAGTCGGTTGAGCGCATTGATGTAGAGAGCGCCGAAGAAATGTACGCCGCGGTGATGGCGGCTGTAGCAAGCGCCGATGTGTTTATCGGCGTCGCGGCCGTCGCTGACTATCGGCCGACTGCAGTGGCTAACGAGAAGATCAAGAAAACGGAAGCGGAGATGGTGATTAAGCTGGTGAAGAATCCAGACATCATCAGCAGTGTTTCCGAGCACTCTGCCAGGCCGTTTGTTGCAGGCTTTGCAGCTGAGACAGAAAACGTAGTGGCCAACGGCCAGGAAAAACTTGAGCGCAAGGGCCTGGATCTGCTGTTTGCAAACCACGCAACCGACACTTTTAATAGCGACAGCGTCGCGGTCACCGCGCTCACTAAGGATGGCCAGCAAGAGCTTGGCCCCGGTAATAAGCACACCGTGGCACGAGCTATGCTGTCTCTGATCGCTGAACAACTCAAAGCGATCTCGAAAGGGCACGCTGGTTAAATGGCAACGATTAGAGTCTGGCACTAAGACCGCGCGCAGGAACACAGCAGTACCTATCACGATGAGCAATCTCAATCCTCCCATTCCACCCGCGATCTTTCGCGCCTATGACATTCGCGGTGTCGTTGATCAACAGCTGAATGCGGACAACGTCGCGTTGATCAGCCAGGCAATCGGCAGCGAGGCAATTGACCTCGGCATCAGCTCTTTACTGGTTGCGCGGGATGGAAGGTTGTCCAGTCCGCTCTTGTCAGAAGCCCTTGTTGCGGGGCTGCGGCAGTCTGGCATAAACGTGGTGGATCTTGGCATGGTGCCAACGCCGCTGCTGTATTTCGCAACTCACTTCTCCGATATCGACTCGGGCGTCATGCTGACAGCCAGCCATAATCCAGCCAATTACAATGGCCTCAAAATAGTATTCCGCAAGACTTCACTGGCTGCTAACCAGATTCAGAATATTCGCGCTCGTATTGACAGTAGCCAGCTTCACTTCGGCGCAGGGGATTACCGGCAGGAGCCGATAGTTGATCGCTACATCGAAGAGGTTGGTCAACGACTGAGCCTGCAGCGCCGGATGAAAATAGTAATAGATTGCGGGCATGCCGTTCCTGCGACGGTTGCCCCGCAGCTGTTTGAGCGCCTGGGCTGCGATGTGATCCCGCTTTATTGCGATATTGATGGCGCATTTCCCGACCATCATCCAGACCCTACGGTCTCTTCGAACCTGACAGCCCTGCGACAGCGCGTGCTGGCCGAGAAAGCAGACCTCGGCATCGCCTTCGATGGCGACGGTGACCGGGTTGGGGTCGTGACAGATACCGGAGAAGTAATCGCTGCAGACAGATTGCTCATGCTGCTGATCCAGAGCATTGCTGACAAGTATCAGGGCGAAACGATCGTATTCGATGTGAAATGTAGCCAAGAGCTTGCCCGCATGGTGGAGTCGCTGGGACTTAAACCGGTCATGCATAAGAGTGGGCACTCTTTCATGAAGCAACAGATGGCAAAAACGGGCGCGCCGCTTGGCGGCGAGTATGCTGCCCATATCTTTATCAAGGATCGCTGGTTCGGTTTCGACGATGGCCTCTATACCGCCGCCCGTGTGCTGGAGGTGCTTGCGCGAGGCGATCTCAGCAGCAGCCAGGTTTTTGCGGAGCTGCCTGGACTCATTTCAACTGAAGAGATCAAGCTATCCGTTTCCGATGAATACAAGTTTGAGTTGATGGAAAAGATTCTCAGCTGCGCGGAATCCAGCGAAGGTCGAAAAATTTTAATTGATGGCCTACGTATCGAATACCAAGACGGCTGGGGGCTGGTGCGTGCCTCAAATACCAGCGCCGCGCTGTTATTAAGATTCGAGGCAAGCACCGAGACTGCTTTGGACCAAATTCAGCAGAAGTTTAAAGCTTTGATTCACAGCGCAGATAACAGCATTGAACTCGATTTCTGAGCGGAAAAATGTCGTTGCCAATAGATAGTGCCAAGAACATCGCCAGGGTTTTAACCGAAGCCTTACCGTACATTCAAAAATTCACTGGTAGAACGGTAGTAGTGAAGTACGGCGGCAACGCCATGGTAGACGATAAACTGAAAAACAGTTTCGCCCGTGACATTGTGCTAATGAAACTGGTTGGCATGAATCCCATCGTAGTTCACGGCGGCGGGCCACAAATTGGCGAGCTCTTACAGAAACTCAATATCGAATCCAATTTCATTGATGGTCTGCGCGTGACCGATAGTCAGACTATGGATGTCGTTGAAATGGTGCTGGGTGGACTGGTCAACAAGGAAATAGTCAATCTACTCAATAAAAATCAGGGTAAGGCAGTCGGAGTTACCGGCAAAGATGGCAATCTGATCAAGGCGAAGAAGCTGCGTCTGCGCCGCAAGGGCGCCAATCAGAACCTGGATATAGTCGATATCGGCCAGGTGGGCGAAGTGGTCAGCATTAATACCGAGGTACTGGAAGTCATGAAGGACAGTGATTTCATCCCGGTTATCGCGCCTATTGGCACAGATGAGACGGGCGCCAGCTATAACATTAATGCGGATTCAGTAGCCGGCGAGATTGCCCGCGTGCTGGGAGCTGAAAAACTGATGCTGCTCACAAATGTAGCTGGCGTGCAGAACAAGAAGGGCAAAGTCCTGACCGGGCTCAGCGTTAGGCAAGTTGCCAAGTTAATTGCCGATAAGACCCTACAAGGGGGTATGTTGCCCAAGGTGGAATGTGCCCTTAAGGCAGTTAAAGGTGGAGTCACCAGCGCCCATATTATAGATGGCAGGGTGGAGCACGCCGTACTGCTGGAAATTTTTACCAACGAGGGCGTGGGGACACTGATTACTCAAGCCGGCTTGGGCAAAGCATAGCCAGGCCCTTATTATCTGGCGCATTACGATTTATGGAAAATACCAACAAAATCTCTAGAAAAGACCAGATCCTGCATGCACTTGCGCGCATGTTGGAAGCAGCTCCGGGTGAACGCATCACCACTGCTGCGCTGGCGAAAGAGGTGGGGGTCTCAGAGGCAGCCCTTTATCGACATTTCCCCAGCAAGGCCAGGATGTTCGAGGGACTGATAAAGTTTATTGAGGACACGCTGTTCCAGCGCATTTCCCGCATATTAAAAGAAGAAGCCAGCGCCGAAGTGCGCTGTCACAAGATTTTGACCCTGTTGCTCACTTTTTCTGACAAGAACCCCGGCATGACGCGCCTGCTGACCGGTGACGCCCTGGCTGGTGAAACCGAGCGCCTGCGTGAGCGCATTGCCCAGTTTTTCAGTCGATTGGAAGCTCAGCTGAAACAAGTGCTGCGAGAGGCCCAGATCAGGGAAAATCTCAAGCCAGCCATTTCCGCGGCAGCGCTGGCGAATTTACTGCTTGCCTGCTGTGAGGGGCGCCTGGTCCAGTTTGTTCGCAGCGAGTTTAATGATTCTCCGCTGGAGCACTGGGACTTGCAGTGGGAGTTTCTCAGCAGTCAGCTTCTCACGCCATTTACGACAACAGCAACTGCATCCAGCGCCTAAACCCCATACTTTTCCCGGTATTTTTCCACCGCGGGTAAATGCTCGCTTAGAGCACTATCATCAGCCGCTTGCAGAAAGTCGATGATGTTCTGCAGACTGATAATGTGGGCAATCTCAATACCATAGGCCTGTTCGATTTCCTGAATCGCTGAGCTTGAACCAGTGCCCTTCTCCTGGCGATCCATGGCCACTGCGATACTGGCCAACTCAGCGCCAGCACCTTGAATAATTTCCACCGCTTCTCGAACCGCAGTGCCGGCAGTTATCACATCATCGATAATAAGCACGCGGCCCCGCAGCTCCGCTCCAACAATCGAGCCCCCTTCGCCATGAGCTTTCGCTTCCTTGCGATTGAAACAGTAGGGTTTGTCGATCCCGTGTTGGGTCGCCAGAGCTAGCGCGGTGGTTGCAGCGAGTGGTATACCCTTATAGGCGGGGCCAAACAGCAGGTCGTAATCTGTTTCCAGGTCAGCGATAGCTGCCGCATAGCAATTCGCCAGGAACGCGAGTTTTGAACCGGTGTTAAACAGGCCTGCATTAAAAAAATATGGGCTGACACGCCCAGACTTCAGAGTGAATTCACCGAAGCGAAGAATGTTATTAGCGATTACAAATTCCAGAAAATCTTTCTGAAAGTCTTTCATGCTGAATTCCTAATTGATCAAGCCAAGCCCAGCTCAGGCCAGGCTGGCTTTCTGCGCGGCAAGCAGTTGCTGAATACCTGCTTCTGCCAGCGCCACCATTGCATTGAGTTGGTCGTGAGTGAACTCACCGTCTTCGCCGGTTCCCTGCAGTTCGATAAACCCCCCGGCCTCAGTCATCACCACATTCATATCCGTTTCTGCATTCGAGTCCTCCGCATAATCCAGGTCCAGAACCGGTTGCCCCTTATAAACACCGACTGAAATTGAAGCCACGAGCTGTCGCAACGGGCTTGTTTCCAGCTTCTTGTTTTCACAGAGGTAAGTCAATGCGTCCACCAGCGCAACACAGGCCCCGGTAATGGATGCCGTTCTAGTGCCGCCATCTGCCTGGATCACATCACAGTCAATCTTGATGGTATGTTCACCCAGCGCCTTAAGGTCAACTGCAGCTCGCAGCGCACGTCCAATCAGCCTTTGAATCTCCTGGGTTCTACCGGATTGTTTGCCGCGGGCTGCTTCTCTGTCCATGCGACTTCCGGTGGAGCGGGGCAGCATGCCGTACTCTGCTGTGACCCATCCCTGGCCTGAGCCGGATAGAAACCGTGGCACTGAATTTTCCACTGAAGCCGTGCACAGCACCTTGGTATCTCCAAACTCTACCAGCACCGAGCCCTCGGCATGTTTTGTGTAGTGTCGTGTGATTTTAACTTCGCGTAGTTGGTCAGGATTACGCTGACTCGGGCGTATAGATTGTGACATGTGACTCGCTTGATCGAATGAGGTTTGGAAGGCCGGGATTATGCGTGAAATCCGCAGTCAAGACCATCGCCGAGACTGGCAATATCTCCTGCGCACTCAGCCTAGTTGGGATAGAATAGGCCCACGCTAAACCAGGGCCTAAGCAATGACATCAAGCATGACTGCCTTCACCCGGCAGCAATCTGAGCAGGAGTGGGGATCCCTTACCTGGGAAATCCGTTCGGTAAATCACCGCTACCTGGAAACCAGTGTGAGATTACCCGACATCTTTCGCGGCCTTGAAAACCAGATACGAGAGCAGGTTCGCAAAAGTATGTCGCGCGGCAAGGTTGAGTGTCAGCTACGCTATAACGCGCAAGAAGGCAGCGGTGGTTCTATTGCCATCAACGAAGAACTGGTGCAGCAACTATTGCAAGCCAACCGGAACATTCAGCAGCTGCTGGGTGAGCAGCGTCCACTGAACAGCATGGAGCTGCTGCGCTGGCCTGGGGTCATTGCCGAGCAGCAGCTAGACAATGACGCTCTGGAGTCGGCCGCGCTGAGTTTGTTTCGGCAAGCCCTAGATGACCTCATTGCAACCCGCGAACGCGAAGGCAACGATCTCGAAGGGTTCCTGCAACAGCGCATCGATTCCATCAGAGAGCTGGTGGCCACATTGCGGGAGAAGATGCCGCAAATTCTCATTGCGCAGCGGCAATCCCTGCATGATAAATTGCAGGATTTACAGGTCGAGCTTGAGCCAACCCGACTGGAGCAGGAGATTGCCCTGTTAGCACAAAAGGCCGATGTGGACGAAGAATTAGATCGACTAGATTCTCACCTCGGTGAGGTTGAGCGCGTATTAAAAGCATCTGGGCAAAAAGGCCGTCGCCTCGATTTTTTGATGCAGGAGTTAAATCGGGAAGCAAATACCCTGTCATCTAAATCCATTGTTGTAGAATCCACGCGTGGCGCGGTAGAGATGAAAGTGTTGATCGAGCAAATGCGCGAACAGATTCAGAATATTGAGTGAGACCATGGCGAAGGGAAAACTGATTATCGTTTCTGCTCCATCGGGTGCAGGAAAAACATCTCTGGTAGCGGCACTGGTTACGGATGACGACAGCCTATGTGTCTCTGTGTCTCATACCACTCGACCCAAACGCCCTAAAGAAGAAGATGGCGTCAACTACCACTTTACCGACGAACAAACCTTCCTGAATATGCTGCAGGACGGTGACTTTCTTGAAAGCGCCGAGGTTTATGGTCATCGCTACGGCACGTCGCAAAAATGGGTCAACGAACAGCTGGAAAAAGGCCAGGATGTGGTTTTGGAGATTGACTGGCAGGGTGCCGCCCAGGTCCGCAATCTCTACCCCGAATCCTGCTATATCTTTATCCTGCCCCCCTCGCTGGAAACTCTGACCGAGCGACTGCGTCATCGTGCGCAGGACGACGAAGCCATCATCGCCAAACGCATGGAGGAGGCGAGAACCGTGCTCCAGCACGTATGCGAAGCCGACTACATGGTGGTCAACGACGAGTTTGACACCGCGCTTGCAGATATCCGCGCCATCCTGCGCGCCCAGGGGCTGACTGTTACGGCGCAGCGATTCAACCTCGCTGAACTGCTGACCAGTCTTACCCGGGATTAGCGAATCCCCTGAAATATATGCAATTTTGGCCGGAATTCAGTAAAATGCCCGGTCCTCAAATTTGGCGCCTTGAAACGTCATTTTTGACCACCAATAAATAGTGTTAAGACTTCGGTCTAAATAGGTTATCAGGTATGGCAAGAATCACAGTAGAAGACTGTCTGGATAAGGTAGACAATCGCTTTGAGCTGGTTATGGTTTCCAGCAAGCGTGCGCGCCAAATTCAAACTGGCGGCAAGGATCCAATGGTTTCAGTGGATAACGACAAACCCACCGTGATTGCATTGCGAGAAATTGCTGACGGCCACGTCACCAACGCGATCCTAGTAGAGAAGCCCAGCGTCGAGCTGGAGGAAGTCGAAGAGGAATTGGCTGAGGCCGTAGCTGAACAACAGGACGACAAGCCTACCACCGAAATCTAATCCCGCCGTTCACCATGGAGTCGACCCATGCAAGCCGTATTTTCTGAAAGCATCGACTCTTTGGCTGGGGACCTGTCTTCTTATCTTCAGAACGACCAGGTCAACAACGTTAGACGCGCTTATTTCTATGCGGAGCAGGCCCATGATGGTCAGTTCCGTCGCAGTGGCGAGCCCTATGTCACTCACCCTCTTGCTGTTGCCGGCATTCTCTGTGAGATGCATATGGACCATCAATCCCTGATGGCTGCCATGCTGCATGATGTTATCGAAGACACCGGCAGCACCAAGACCGCAATCAAATCCCAGTTTGGCAACACCGTGGCCGACCTGGTAGACGGCGTCAGTAAACTTAACAAGATCACCTTCAGCAGCCGCGCCGAAGCGCAGGCAGAAAACTTTCAGAAAATGGCCATGGCCATGGCTAAAGATCTGCGGGTGATTCTGGTAAAGATTGCTGACCGACTGCATAACATGCGTACTTTGGATGTCCTGACTCCGGAAAAGCGTCGCCGCATAGCCCGCGAGACCCTGGACATTTATGCGCCGATTGCCAATCGTCTTGGCTTGAATAATGTGCGGGTAGAATTTGAAGAGCTGGGCTTCGCCGCCCTGTACCCGATGCGGGCACGGCGCATTGCTGCCGCCGTCAAACATGTGCGCGGTAACCGAAAAGAAATTGTCTCCCAGATTCAAACATCACTGGAAGCTTGCCTGGAGCGGGAGGGCTTGCCTGGGCGCACCATAGGTCGCGAAAAACACCTCTTTAGCATCTACGAGAAGATGCGGGCACAGCGCAAATCTTTTTCCGAGATAATGGATGTCTATGCATTTCGCATCATCGTTGACTCAGTGGACACCTCTTATCGGGTTCTGGGTGCAGTGCATAATCTGTACAAGCCGGTGCCTGGCCGCTTTAAAGACTATATTGCCATTCCCAAAGCCAACGGCTACCAGTCATTACACACTACCTTGTTCGGTATGCACGGCGTGCCTATCGAGATTCAGATTCGCACAGAGGAAATGGAGGCGATGGCTAATAATGGTATCGCCGCACACTGGCTTTACAAGTCCGGCGATGATCTGCCAACCAACGCCCATATGCGTGCCCGCGAATGGGTAAGCGGCTTGCTGGAGATGCAAAAGCGCGCAGGTAACTCACTGGAGTTCATCGAAAACGTAAAGATCGACCTATTCCCAGATGAAATTTACGTGTTCACGCCCAAGGGTACCATTCTTGAATTGCCGGCAGGATCCACGGCAGTAGACTTTGCCTATGCTGTACACACCGACGTTGGCAATTCCTGTGTAGCCTGTCGTATCAGTCGACGCCTGGCGCCACTCAGTGAGCCACTTCAGAGTGGGCAAACAGTCGAGATCATTACCGCACCAGGCACCCAACCAAATCCGGCGTGGTTAAGCTTTGTTATTACTGGCAAGGCTCGCAGTAATATACGTCACTACCTAAAGCACCAGAAGCACTCAGAGTCCATCGCCCTTGGTCGCCGCTTGCTCAATAAAGCCTTGGCTTCATTCGGTGCACAGCTAGATTCAGTGCCCAAGGACAAATTTGAAGCAGTGTTGGCACAAAACAATCTGGAATCCGTGGATGATCTGCTAGAGGACATTGGCCTGGGCAATCGCATGTCCTATATGATCGCCCAGCGGCTAGCAGCCAATGCTGATAAACACAGCGAATCCTCAGAACGCTCCTCCAGCCAGGAAGCCAGCACTCTCGCTATCCGCGGGTCAGAGGGCATAGTGATGAACTACGCCAAGTGTTGTCATCCGATCCCGGGTGATCCGATAGTCGGACATATTAGCTCGGGTAGGGGCATGGTGATTCATACTGATGATTGCAACAATATCGCAGATATCAGGGACAACCCGGAAAAGTGTGTGGAGGTAAGCTGGGATCCGAGCGTGGAAGGAGAGTTTTCCGTCGAGCTTCGAGTCGAGCTGGAAAACCAACGCGGCATAATTGCCACTCTGGCAACGTCGATCACAGGCACAGAAGCTAACATTGAAAAGATCAGTACCGTAGAACGGGATGCCAGATTCAGCATCGTGAATTTGTCGATTAATGTCAAGAATAGGGTACACCTGGCACGTGTTATGAAGCGAGTGCGTGCGCTACCACCCGTTTCAAAAGTAACGCGCGTGAAGAGTCGCAGGGTGCGTAAAGTTATTAAAAATCCAATTGGAGCAATCGGCCACTAATGAGTGACAAACAAGCAATTCAAACATCCGACGCGCCAGCCGCAATTGGCCCGTATTCTCAGGCTATTCGAAGTGGCTCCCTTCTTTTCTGCTCGGGCCAGATTCCGCTGGATCCGATCACCATGGAAATCGTTTCGCAAGATGTTGCAGATCAGGCTCATCAGGTTTTTCTCAATTTGTCTGCCGTCGCAGAAGCTGCCGGCAGCAGCCTGGATGCCGCGGTCAAGCTCACCATATTCCTGACCGACCTGGATGACTTTGCAGTGGTCAACGAAATCATGTCCAAGTATTTCAAGCAGCCCTATCCGGCCCGGGCCACCATTCAAGTGTCTGCCTTGCCGAAGGCGGCACAGGTTGAAGTCGAAGCGATTCTGGCTCTGTAGCACCACTGTATAAAAACCCATATACTCAGGCTAACCTGTTACGTCACCTTGCAGTGACAGCACCCGGACACGGACGTGACCGATGGCAAGTCTGAAACTAGATGCCCTGCCTTTGACCTACTTGAAAGGAGTAGGCCCAGCTCTCGCGAAAAAATTCAAACAGCTCGGCATTTCTTCAGTAGAGGACCTGCTTTTTCATCTCCCGTTACGCTACGAAGACCGCACCAAGATCACGCCCATTCGCCAGGCGCGCATGGGTCAGTTAGTGCAGTTGGAAGGAGAGATAGGCAGTAGTTCGATCCTGTTTGGCAGAAGGCGCAGTCTGCAGTGCGTACTGGTCGACAAGACCGGCATTATTCATCTGCGCTTTTTCCACTTCAGCGCTGCTCAGAAAAACTCACTGGCTGAAGGAACCCGCATTCGATGCTACGGCGAGCCCCGCAGGGGCCGCAGCGGCCTGGAAATCTATCATCCTGAATACCGGGTACTGCAGCCTGGCCAAGAGGAACCGGTAGCCGATACTTTTACAGCAATATACCCAACCACCGAGGGCTTGCAGCAGGGGCGCTTGCGCAATGTCGTCAATCAGGCGTTGCAGCTGTTAGACAAAGCGGACGATCTGCAGGACTTTGTCCCCGCGCAGTTAATTGAGCAGTTCCAGCTCGCGGGTCTGACCGAATCGATCAAGTTGATTCACCGGCCGCCCTTGGATGCCCCGCTAGAGTGGATGAATTCAGACACCAACCCAGGTGCACAGCGGCTGGCTTTCGAGGAACTACTGGCTCACAGGCTATGTATGCGCCAGTTCAAATCACTGTATGCGCAGAACAATGCGCCTGCATTCAAACAGGGCGCTGAGCTGACCCAGTCCTTTCGCAACAATCTGCCGTTCCAACTTACCGCGGGGCAAGATCAGGCGTTCGCCGAGATCGAAGCCGACCTAGGTCGCGAGACTCCCATGCTGAGATTACTGCAGGGGGACGTGGGTTCGGGCAAGACAGTGGTGTCAGCGCTGAGTGCATTAAAGTGCCTGGCTAGCGGGTATCAGGTGGCGCTAATGGCCCCCACAGAGATACTGGCCGAGCAGCATTACGACAATTTCAGGGCGTGGTTTGAGCCATTAGGTATAGCGGTCGAGTGGCTTAGTGGGAAAACTAAAGTCGCACAGCGTAAGCAAGTGCTTACTAGCCTTGAAAACGGCGACTGCCAGGTGCTGGTGGGCACCCATGCCCTGTTTCAGGACAAGGTGAATTACCGCGCCCTGGGCCTGGTAATCATCGACGAACAGCATCGTTTCGGCGTACATCAACGCCTGTCGCTGCGAGACAAGGCTGCGGTGAAAAATCTAAGCCCACACCAGTTAGTTATGACGGCAACTCCAATCCCCCGCACCCTGGCCATGAGCGCCTATGCCGACCTTGATTGCTCGGTGATTACGGAGCTTCCCCCGGGCCGCATGCCCGTGAATACCGCGCTGGTTTCAAACACCCGTCGCGATGAAGTCACCCAGCGTATTCAGCAGGCCTGCGCGTCAGGCCACCAGGCTTACTGGGTCTGTACCCTGATTGAGGAGTCGGAGCAACTTCAGGCCCAGGCCGCTGAGGTCACTGCAGAACAACTGCAAAAGCAGCTGCCGGAGCTCCGCATTGGCCTGATTCACGGTCGCATGAAAGCCGCTGACAAACAGCAGGTGATGCAGGAATTCAAAGCTGGTAACACCCAGTTATTGGTGGCAACCACTGTCATCGAAGTCGGTGTAGATGTTCCCAATGCCAGCCTCATGGTTATTGAGAACCCGGAACGCCTGGGCCTGGCCCAGCTCCACCAGCTCAGAGGAAGAATTGGCCGCGGCAGCGTGCAGAGCCACTGCATCATGCTCTATCAGACCCCGCTATCAGAAAACGGCAAGCAGCGGCTCGCGGTCATGCGAGAAAGCACCGACGGGTTCTATATTGCGGAGAAGGACCTGGAACTCAGGGGACCTGGCCAAGTGCTTGGCACCCAGCAGACTGGTTTGATGACATTTCGGGTCGCAGATATCGGTAGAGATTCTTCAATGCTGGATGATGTAAAGCGAGTTTCTGAAAAGCTCTCTGCGGATTATCCAGACGCCGTCGATCCCCTGGTTAATCGCTGGGTTGGTGAACGCATGCAGTTCGTCAATGTCTAAGCTGGAATTGATTGGAATGTTTGTCGATTCAACCCTGGCAACTCCCGTTCTCTTCCTAGTCTGAATTTATGACGTATGGAAATTGCTCCCTGTGGTGGTGCGACGAAAAATAGAAGCCGCCAATCCAAACGATCAAAACAAGCTGTTCACAAATCATCTGGAACATACCCAAAGAAGTTGGCATAGCCATGAAGTATCAGCATTAGCCCTACGATGCGGGTAAGCACAGCGCCCACCCAACTCTGGTCTTTATGGCACTACGACTGCTGCGTCAGCATGAAATCGGAAAGGCTTCTGAAGAAGAAATTCCCAAATTTCTAGTCGAGCGCTTCGAGCTAGATCCGGAAGAGGTAGAGCGCGTTGTCGAAAAAGTGTTGGAGTCTAACGACGACATCGTCGCGATAGCAATCACCTCTCCGTCCTAAGTGGCTCTAATAAAACCTGACGCTCTGCGGCAGCAGAGTGTCTATCACGTCCGAAATCTTTTATCCTACGCGCTTGTTTTCTGTTGCTTAATTCCGAATAGTGCGTGCATGGCAAATGCTCTAACGTCAGCCTGGTCAAAACTAGTCTCTGGGTTTCAAACTAGGTTTGTAACCCGGTTACGCGCCAGGTTCCCCGAATTCTTTGGTAAACTCCCAGCCTTTGTGCAACTGACGCGCCTGGACAGGCCTATCGGTATTCTGTTGCTGCTATGGCCCACTATCGGTGCCCTATGGATTGCCGCCGAAGGCTTTCCCAGCCTTTCCTTACTGCTGATATTCAGCTTAGGAACTGCGGTCATGCGTTCCGCGGGCTGCTGCATTAATGACTATGCTGATTACAAAATTGATGGGCATGTAGACAGAACCGTAAATCGACCTCTCGCTCGAGGAATCCTGACCCGAAAAGACGCCATGGCGTGTTTTATGTTTCTCTCGGCCATTGGTTTCTTCCTGGTTTTGCTAACGAACTGGACCACCGTGCTATTGTCATTCGGGGCTATCATCGTTATTTCTATCTATCCATTCATGAAGCGGTTAAGCAATTTACCGCAGCTAGTGCTGGGGGTGGCATTTTCATGGGGAATACTAATGGCGTTTACTGCGGTAACAGGTGCCGTAACCGCTGCGGCAATACTGCTTTTTGTCGCCAATGCTCTTTGGACTATTGCCTACGATACTCAGTACGCAATGGTTGATCGAGAATTCGATAAGGAAATAGGGGTCAAGTCTACCGCGATATTGTTCGGCGACGCCGACAAGGTGATTATCGCCATGCTGCAGGTTATGTTTGTGTTGGCGATGTACCTGGCAGGCCAGCGCTTTGATCTAGGCACCGCCTATAATCTGTCTTTGCTGATTGCCAGCGGGCTGCTCGCCTACCAGCAGTACCTGATTCGTGAGCGTACACCAGGGCAATGCTTCAAAGCCTTCCTCAACAATAACTGGGTAGGCGCTGTAATCTTCGTCGGCATCGCACTTAGCTACGTCTAAGCGGCATGTTCAACAGAACAGACCGCTTAGAAAACGAATTCAGCTGCTGAGCAGTGTGCTCAGGTGAATGCCTGAATGCCGGTCTGGGCTCGCCCCAGAATAAGCGCGTGAATATCCTGGGTTCCTTCGTAGGTATTGACGACTTCCAGGTTCTGCGAGTGACGCATGACTGGGTATTCATCAGAAATACCGTTACCACCCAGCATGTCGCGCGCCTCACGTGCCGCATCCAGCGCTTTCAGGCAGGAATTGCGCTTTAGCAGAGAGATAAGTGGCGGTGCGAGCTTACCTTCATCGCGCAAGCGACAGGCCTGCAGACAACCCTGCAAGCCGAGAGAGATATCGGTCTGCATCTGCGCCAGCTTTTTCTGAATCAATTGATTCGCGGCCAGGGGCTTTCGGAATTGTTTGCGATCAAGCGTATATTGTAGTGCAGCATGCCAGCAGGTCTCTGCAGCGCCTAGCGCACCCCAGGCGATGCCAAGGCGGGCTGAATTCAGGCAGCTAAAGGGCCCATTGAGCCCCTGCGCCAGAGGCAGCTTGTTTTCTTCCGGGACGAAAACTTCGTCCATCACAATCTCGCCCGTAACCGAAGCACGCAGGGCAAGCTTGCCCTCTATCTTCGGCGCGCTCAGACCATCCATTCCTTTATCCAGGATGAACCCCCGGATAACGCCATCGTCGTCCTTGGCCCACACGACGAAAACATCTGCAATCGGTGAGTTGCTGATCCAGTTCTTGGCGCCGGATACACTGTATCCGCCCGCGACAGATTTGGCGCGGGTTATCATGGAGCCCGGATCGGAGCCATGATCTGGCTCAGTTAGGCCGAAACAGCCGATATACTCGCCGGATGCGAGCTTTGGCAGGTATTTAGCCTTCTGCTCTTCGCTGCCAAACGCATTGATCGGGTGCATGACCAGACTGGATTGCACAGACATCATGGAGCGGTAGCCAGAATCAACGGCTTCGATCTCCTTGGCAATGAGGCCATAGCAGACATAGTTCATGCCGGCACAGTCGTAGCCTTCAATCATGGGACCAAGCAGGCCCAGCTCCCCCATCTCCCTGAAGATCGCGGGGTCTGTGACTTCGTTGCGGTAGGCCTCTTTTACGCGCGGGAGCAACTTGTTCTGCGCATACTGCCGTGCGGTATCCCGCACCATACGCTCATCCTCGCTAAGTTTTTCTTCCATGAGGAATGGATCCTGCCAATTAAATGGCACGTCGTCTTGTCGAACCGACATTCTGCTCTCCTGCGGGTTAATGATCGGCCCGGCGGCAAGCGCCGGGCGCAGTATTCTATCAAATTAGCAGCTTTTTAACGAAGACTGTATCCCCATGAATCTGACAAGAGCGCACCAGAGTTTGCCCGCTAAATTGCCCGTTTTGGGGCCTTTTTCCGGGACGCCGAATCGTGGAGAAGATAGAATACGCCGCCATGGATGTATCCTACATACTCGACTCATTAAATGAGCAGCAACGGAATGCGGTAGCAAGCCCTGCCCAGAGTCTGCTTGTGCTCGCCGGCGCAGGCAGCGGCAAAACCCGGGTTCTTGTCCACCGAATCGCCTGGTTGTTGCAGGCCGAACATGTCTCACCTTTTTCGATCCTGGCGGTGACTTTCACCAACAAAGCGGCGCGGGAGATGCGCGGCAGAATCGAAGAGCTCATGGAGCAGTCTTTCGGCGGCATGTGGGTCGGGACTTTTCATGGCCTGGCCCACCGTCTTCTGCGCAGCCACTGGCAGGAAGCCGGATTGCCTGAAGATTTTCATATCCTCGATGCGGATGACCAATTGCGGCTGATCAAGAGGATTAACCGAACCCTCCAGATTGATGAAGAAAGGTGGCCCGCCAAACAGTGCCAATGGTACATCAACTCCCAAAAGGATGAGGGTCTTCGGGCTGACAACATCGAACACTTCGATGATGACTACACCAGGACCATGCTTGACATTTACAAGGCCTACGAAGAGGCCTGCGACCGCGGCGGCATGATCGATTTCGGCGAGATACTGCTGCGGGCGCACGAGCTGTGGCTGAAGAACCCGCAGATTCTGCAGCACTATCAACAGCGCTTTCAGTACGTGTTGGTGGATGAATTTCAGGACACCAATACGATCCAGTATGCCTGGTTAAGAGTCCTGGCGGGTGCTGGCAACCAGCTAATGGTAGTGGGTGATGATGACCAATCCATTTATGGCTGGCGCGGCGCGCGCATCGAAAACATTCAACAGTTTGGCAGCGACTTTCCTGACTCAGATATCGTGCGTCTCGAGCAAAATTACCGATCGACCTCCAACATTCTCAACGCAGCCAACAAGCTAATTGCCCATAACCAGGGCAGGCTCGGCAAAAACCTGTGGACCGACGGGGCCGAAGGCGAACTTATAAGCCTCTATGAAGCATTCAATGAGCAAGACGAAGCGCGCTTCATCGTGGACCGATTGCAGGATTGGTTCAATGGCGGTAACCGCCGCTCGGATGCAGCGATTCTCTATCGCTCGAACGCACAATCCCGCGAACTGGAAGAAGCGCTACTCAGAGTAGGTATGCCGTATCGAATCTATGGCGGCCACCGCTTCTACGAGCGGCTTGAAATCAAGAATGCGCTGTCGTATCTGCGCCTGTTGGTGAATCGCCATGACGACACCGCGGTAGAGCGAATAATTAACGTACCAACGCGAGGTATCGGCGGGAAGACTATCGACACCATTCGCCAGGTCGCCAGGGAACACAATTGCTCGCTGTGGCAGGCCTGCGTCGAAGCAGTGAATCAAACCCTGTTGAGCTCTCGCGCATCGAATGCTGTGCTGGCATTCCTGCAGCTGATCGATGAGATGTCAAAGGCCTGTGAACCGCTAGAGCTGCATGAAAAAGCGGCTTATATCGTGAAACACAGCGGCCTGGTACAGCATCATGAGAAAGAGGGGGGTGAGAAGGCGCGGGCACGGATCGAAAATCTTGAGGAGCTGATAACCGCTACCAGCAGTTTCGATGACCCCGGCATGGACGGAGAAGAAATTGACGTCAGTGCCAGCACCTTCCTCGCGGCTTTTCTCGATCAGGCTTCGCTGGATGCCGGCAATACCCAGGCAGAAGAGAGTGAAGATGCGGTGCAGCTGATGACTTTACATTCAGCCAAGGGTCTGGAGTTTCAGCTGGTATTCCTGACAGGTCTGGAGGAGGGCTTGTTTCCTCACAAGATGTCGATGGATAACCTGGCCGGGCTGGAAGAAGAACGGCGCCTTTGTTATGTGGGTATCACCCGCGCCAAGAACAAGCTTTACATGAGCTATGCCGAATCGCGCCGCATGCATGGCGATGTGAACCTATGCCGTCCTTCTCGTTTTATTAAAGAAGTGCCCAACGCGCTGGTCGAAGAAGTGCGGCTAAAGACCACCATAAACCGCAGCCACATGCCCAGTCGAGGCGGAGTGGCGCTAGGCCACAAATCTGCACATGGCGCAGAAGTTCCGGAGACACAGATTTCACTCGGCCAACGTGTTGCCCATGGCAAATTCGGTGAAGGGGTCGTTCTTAACTACGAAGGGCAGGGCAGTAATGCTAGAGTCCAGGTAAACTTCGATGCAGTAGGAAGCAAGTGGCTGGTCCTGTCTTATGCCAAACTTGAAGTGCTAGGCTGAGTCTGGCAGCTACTAAATTACAAAACCAAGAGTGCGCTAATGCCAATTAACTTGAACAAGTTTCTATTTATAATCTTTGTTTCGTTCACGCTTGTTGCCTGCGGCGGTGAAAACGGTGGCGCTTCTCAGAGTGCCGCCTCAGCAAACGGTTCTACCGCATCCGCGACGACTGCCGAGCAGGAAGTCTATGAGTGGAAGATGATTACTTCCTGGCCCAAGAATCTGCCGGCCCTTGGCACGTCGCCTGAATACTTCGCGGATATCGTAGAAACCATGAGCAACGGTCGCTTGAAGATTCGGGTCTATGGAGCAAACGAACTGGTTGGCGGATTGGAAGTATTCGATGCGGTTTCCCAAGGAGTCGCTGAGATTGGGCATACCGGGGCATACTACTGGCAAGGAAAGATACCTGGCACTCCTTTCTTTTCCTCTATCCCTTTTGGCATGACCAGCTATGAACAAAACGCCTGGCTGCGTTTCGGTGGCGGCAATGAGCTGTGGCGCGAGATCTATGCGCCCTTCAACTTGATTCCCGTGCGCGGGGGTAACTCTGGCACCCAGATGTTCGGTTGGTTCAATAAGGAGATTAACTCCCTGTCCGACTTGCAGGGCCTGAAGATGCGGATCCCAAGCCTTGGTGGTGAAGTGTTTCGGCGCGCCGGTGGTGTGCCAGTAACTATGCAAGTGAGCGAGGTCTTCACCGCACTGCAGACAGGCGCTCTCGATGCCACCGAGTTTGTGAGCCCCTATAATGATTTGGCTGCAGGCTATCACACGGTAGCGGACTACTACTATTACCCGGGTTGGCATGAGCCCGGCTCCACCCTGGAAACCCTGTTCAACAAAGAGCGCTTCGAAGCCCTGCCGGAAGACCTGCAGGAAATCTTGTTGGCTGGTGCCGAAGTCATGAATCAGGCCCTGCTAGATGAGCTGATGGCTAAGAATAACGAGGCCCTGAGGACCCTGGTAGAAGACCATGGTGTCGAGATGCGGCGCTTGCCTGATGATGTGCTGATCGAACTACGCCGCTTGTCAGATGACGTGGTGCAGGAACTCGCGGCATCAGATGAAATCACGCGCCGGATTTATGAGTCCTGGAGCAGTTTCCGAAATGGTGTCATGAACTACAACAGCATAGCGGAAGAGGCGCTTATTGAAGCCCGCAAACTGCCCTTAAACTAACTGAGATTGGGAAAATTTAAATCAGGCCTCTGGTAATGGTCTCGGCTTACCAGAGCCATCAATCGCCACGAATACGAATAGTCCGTCAGCTACCTTGATGCCGTCACTCTGATTCACCCGCTGCCAGGTCCAAACGTCCACCGCAATATGCACAGAGGTGCGGCCTTTTTTTACCACCCGGCAATAGCAGCTCACCGTGGCTCCTACCTTTACCGGACTAAGAAAGCTGACGTTTTCAATGGCAACCGTTGCCGATCGGCCACCGGTTACTTGCTTACTGATGATGCCGGCAGCAAGGTCCATTTGCGACACCAACCAGCCACCGAATATATCTCCATTGGCATTTGTATCTTTTGGCATTGCCAGGGTTTGTAAAGCCAACTCTCCCTCGATCTCGGGGTTCTCGGACATGCTTTAAACCTGAATAGTGAAAACGAATTATTGATTAAGCACTGATGGCAGCCAGGTTGCTAGTCCTGGCTGAAAGGCAAGCAAGATCAGCAACAGTAGCTGCAAGATAACTAAAGGAATCACACCGCGATAGATATCGCCTGTTGCCACTTCGGCTGGCGCTACACTGCGTAAATAGAACAGCGAGAAACCGAACGGCGGGGTAAGAAAAGACGTCTGCAGATTGATTGCAATCATCACACCCAGCCAGACTGGGTCCAGCCCCATTCCCAATAGCACCGGGCCAACGAGCGGAACCACCATGAAGGTAATTTCGATAAAGTCCAGGATGAATCCCAGCAGAAAGATTACCAGCATGACCACCAGGGTCGCCCCCACTACTCCTCCCGGCATGATGGCAAAAAGCTCTTCGATCAATTCCTCACCGCCGAAGCCACGAAAAATAGACGAGAAAATCGTCGCTCCCACCAGGATCAGGTACACCATGGAGGTAATTCGAGTGGTCTCAATGGCGACTTTATGCACTACAGGCAGGTTAAGCACGCGTCTGCTCGCCGCCAGCGCCATGGCACCGAGAGCACCAACCGACGCTGCCTCCGTTGGTGTTGCGATACCCATCAGGATCGAGCCCAAAACGGCAACCATCAGGAAGACCGGTGGAAACAGACCTTTTAGCAGCGCCGTCAAAAGATCGCTCTCTTGGGCACCATCGGTTTCAGCGCCAGGCGCCAACTCTGGTTTCACCATGGCAACCATAAAGACATAAAGACCATAGGCGATCACCAGCAGCAAGCCAGGAATAATGGCCCCGGCGAACAGGTCGCCGATAGAAACAAAGTCCGGCGCGAACACGCCAGCATTCAGCTGTGATTGCTGGTAGGCATTGGAGATTACCTCCCCGAGCAGCACCAGACAGATAGATGGCGGGATGATTTGCCCCAGGGTTCCGGTGGCGCATAGCGTGCCGCAAGCGAGTGCCGGCTGATAGCCCGCTCGCAACATGGATGGCAAGGACAAAATACCCATGGTAACAACGGTGGCACCGACTATGCCGGTACTGGCCGCCAGCAACATGCCGACCAGGATAACGGCAATACCAAGCCCTCCGGGCAGCCCTCGGAAAACTACTTCCATGTTCTTAAGCAGGTCCTCGGCGATGCGAGATTTCTCCAGCATCGAGCCCATGAACACAAATAAAGGCACAGCAAACAGATTCTGATTAACCAGAATGCCATAGATACGGTTGGGGATCAGGGAGATAAATGCGGGATCAAACACACCGGCAATTTCGCCAATGCCGGCAAATAAAAGTGAGACACCTGCCAGGGTGAGTGCCACGGGATAGCCTGCCATCAGAAACAAACACACGACAAGAAACAGGATTAACGGTAAGTACTCAGCCAAGCTTATTCTGCCCCGGGAGAATTACTGGCATCGTTGGTCGCTGCTGTACCAAGGATTTGCTGTAACGACTTCATCGCCTCTGCTATGCCCTGAATAATTAACAGCAAGGGAAGCACTAGCAGGGATGCTTTGAGCAAATAAACATAGGGGAGTCCGCTAGACTCAGCGGATCCTTCCCGAATGCGCCAGGAAACCGCAACATAGTCCCAGCTTGCCCAAATGATGAAACCCGCTGTCAGACTCAAAAAGATGCCTGTGCCCAGCAGATCGATCAGTCCACGAGCCCTGGGCGAAAGCCGGTTATAAAACACATCAACCCTGACATGACCCTGTTGCTTGAGAGTGTAGGCAGCACCGAAAGTGAAAATCAGCGCATTGAGATACATGACGGACTCTTGCAGGGCGATGGAGCCGACCTGGAAGGCATAGCGCAAGACCACAATCAGGCCCATGACCAAAACCATGGCCAGTGCCAGCCAGGAGATCCACCGTCCCAGGCTTTCGTTTAATGTATCTATTAGTCTAATCAGGTTTTTCATAACGCACTCGAAGCCGCGATATGATGCCACAAACCCAAGGATAAACTTACATAAATGAGACGCGGAGAAGTTGGTAGCTGAGCACCAGCAGAGCTAGGCTTAGCAGCAGAAAAGCGGCGCCAACTACCCACATGCCACCGCGGCGAATCCGCAGGGACAGGCGCTGATGCCAGCTTTTGCCGGTAACCACTGGTGGCGGCACATGCAGAAACAGTTGGCTCAGACTATATAGAACCAGAAACCAGAGACAGCCCATGAAGGAGAACAGTAGCCATGAGTCATCGGCTACCCATGGATTTTCCACCAGGCTAAGCACAACGCCCACACCACAGAAACCCGCGAGGATAAGCAATAGTCCCTGAATCCGGCTTAAAACCTTAGCAATTCTCTGCAGTCGCTCTATCATAGGCACCCATCATAAATGCTGAGCCTAAGGTCTGCCTACTTCAGACTGGTTTATTAACAATCCCAAATATCTGATGTGTAGTTATGGATGACACCGCTAAGAAACTTGAACTGCCTTTCATGGCTGGCCTCAACCCCATGGGCGAGCCCGTTTTCGAAAGTCTGCAGGCCGAATTGCTGGATGAGCAAAGCAATCGCGTCCGCCTGCTAAAGTCCCCGCTACTCTCGAGGAGCCTGGCCGCCGGTGACATTCTGCGAATTATCAATCCCAATACCGCAGAATACGAGATGGAACGCCGCAGCGGTAATCTGTCTGTGCGGGTGTTTCGTAAGTCCAGACTGAGCGAGTTGGAAGAGCATCTCACCTCCGCGATCGAGAAGCTAGGCGGCTCGCTGGATTTTGATTCCGAGCGAGCCCTGGTCTACAGCATTCATGTCTCGCTCGGGTTTGGCAAGATTGAAGAATTGCTCAATAACGCCTGCGAAAAGTACCCGGATTCAGTTTGGTACTATGGCAATGTCTACGATCCTAAAGATGGAACTACGCCGCTCAATTGGTGGCATGAATTTGATAATCAGGAATAAGCTTTATGTTAATGGTGGTCTCACCCGCAAAATCTTTGGACTTCGAAACCCGGCCAGGGACACGAAAGTTTTCGCAACCAGAGTTTCTCAAGGAATCCAATGCTCTGGTAAAGGATCTTAGGAAGCTTGAGCCCGATGATCTGTCGGAGCTTATGGATATCAGCCCTTCGCTTGCGGAAGAAAACCACCGCCGCTTTGCCAATTGGCACACGCCTTTCGATCTAAAGAACTCCAAGCAAGCGATTTTTGCCTTCAAGGGCGATGTCTATCTCGGCCTGCAGGCCGAAGACTTCGGTACGGCTGATCTGAATTTTGCACAGAAGCACCTGCGTATTCTTTCCGGTTTATACGGGGTTTTACGCCCGCTCGACCTGATGCAGCCTTACCGGCTGGAGATGGGCAGGAAATTTGGCGGTAACGGTGCAAAAACCCTGTATGAGTTTTGGGGAGCAAAGCTAACCGACCAACTCAATGCTGAGTTCGAGTCCCAGTCCTCCAAGAAAAACGTACTGATTAACCTGGCTTCGAATGAATATTTCAATTCAATCCAGACCAAGGGGCTAGACGCCGAAATCATCACACCGGTCTTCAAAGACTGGTCCAACGGCAAGTACCGCATAGTGAGCTTCTTCGCCAAGAAGGCGCGAGGACAAATGGCAGCCCACATTATTAAAAATCGCCTTCAGTCTCCTGCCAAGCTGAAAGACTTCGCAGTCGATGGCTATCGCTTTGACCCGGAAGAGTCCACCGACAACAAACTGGTGTTTAAGCGCAAGCAATAGTGCCAGAGTAGAACCATGGATACGGAACTGCCGTTTAGCCAGGCTAGCGAAAACAACAAGCTGCCCATTCTGGAAGTGCTGAAATCGCACTTTGATAATATTGACTCCGTTCTAGAGATTGGTGGTGGCACCGGCCAGCACGCAGTGTTCTTTGCTAACATCTTCCCGAAATTGGTTTGGCATACTTCAGACGTACCCGCTAACCTCGATTCACTGGCACTCAGGATTGGGCGGGCGGCATTGCCCAATCTGCCACATCCGTTCCCTCTGGATGTGAACAGCAGACCATGGCAATGCGATAAGTTCGATGCCGCATTCACAGCCAACAGTCTGCATATTATGTCTGCCGATTCGGTCATCGGATTTTTTGCGGAAATTGCGAATCACCTTAATAGTCGCGGCAAACTTTGTGTCTATGGCCCATTCAAATATGCCGGCGAGTTTACTACCCCCAGCAACGCAGATTTCGACATCTGGTTGAAGCAGCGGGATCCCCTAAGCGGAGTCAGGGATTTCGAATGGGTAAACGAGCTAGCGCTAGCAGCGGGTCTCGAGTTGTTGGAAGACAATAGTATGCCTGCCAATAACCAGCTTTTAGTGTGGTCCAAGCAGTAATCCCGTTCGAGCTCAGTCAGGACATCTTATTCTGGTTTGTAGAATCAGAGGGTACTGCCCACGAGCTCAATCATGCTGCTAGGTTTGTAGCCGATGCGATGGGCGATAGCGATTAGACGCTGGTCTGCTGCCAATGGAACAGGCTCGGTATAAACCGACCAGGTGCCAGCGAGCTCTTCATCGGCTGCCAAAATCTGATAACCAATGTTTGCCCCCTCGGTCGTGCTGGCCAACACAACCCTGCCATATTGCTGCGTCGCAGTCGGGCTGCGGGTCACCGGCTGTTCCATGCCGGGCCATATCTCCCTGATAAAATCGGGTTCCGGCATCATGCCCTTGTCATCAAAACCGGATAGCCAATTGTCGAGCTCTGCACTGAGCTCTGAGAGTTTTTCCGCATAAGCGGGATCAGTGGCGAGGTTTACCAGCTCATGTGGATCCGATTCCGTATCAAACAGTTCCTGCTCTGGCTTCACTGGACGAAACCACTGCGCCTGCGCTTCGTTTAGCTGGCCCAGGTCCCGCAGACGCAGCAGCTCTTGCATGATAGGCATCTGTTCTCTGTAGGTCAGCGGCAGATAGTAGCCCTGTTCAGGGTTGTAGTTACGCAGGTATTTAAAGCGCGCGTCTCGCACTGCCCGGATAGTGTCGTATTGTCGGTCAAAGCGATCGGCGGCGGCATGTATGTATTGCCTCTCTTCACTGGATTGAAACTCGCCTGCAAATGCTCGTCCATCGACGTAGTCTGGCGGCTCCATGCCAGCCAGGGAAAGCGCAGTTGACTTGAAATCAACGAAGCTGATCAGCTGCTCGTCGATTTCCCCAGCCCGCCAGCCATCGGGATATCGAATGATCATCGGCACCTGGAGCCCGGCATCATAGAGCAGGCGTTTCTGCCTGGGCAGTGGACCGCCATGATCGGTGTACCAGAAAATGACTGTGCTCTCTAACAGTCCATCAGCCTCGAGCTCATCAAGTATCCGCCCAACCTGCTCATCCATCGTGATGATATTTGAATACACCTGACGGATATCCTGGCGAGCGATGTCGGTGTCTGGCAAATAGGGTGGAATCGGCACCTCCAGGTCTTCAGGTACGCGCAGCGGATTTTCCGCCTGCGCCCACACCTGGCTCTCGTGGGTTATGCCAAAATTAAATATTGAGAAAAAAGGTTGACCTGACGCCCTGTTACGCCAGTGAGCCTGGTTACTGCTCTCGTCCCATGCAGTTACGGCCTTACGAAATTGATAGTCTTCCTTGGCATTGTTACTGGTGTAGTAGCCGGCCTCTCGAAAGTATTGGCTGTGCATCTTCACATAAGGTGGCGGTACTGCCTCATAGGCAATCAGCCCTTCCACTCCAAAACCTGAGACATTAGTCGTACGCATGTGCTGCGCACCGATACGATTCTGGTACATGCCGGTGGCGATAGCAGCTCGGCTGGGCGCACAAACTCCTGAGGTCGAAAAGACCCGCGTATAGCGTACCCCCTCAGCGGCGAGGCGATCGAGGTTTGGGGTAGCGACAGTATCGTCACCGAACGGGGAGATAATCGGGCTGAGATCTTCGGCAACCAGCCACAGGATGTTCGGTTTAGTTGGCAGGTTTGGCTGGTCAATGGCTTGCGTCCCTGCTTCCTGACATCCCGCCAGGGCTGCAGCAAAGAGCAGAATGAAGGTTTTAAAAGCGGCCATCTTCATTGTAATTTTCCAGGAATAATCTGGGCTGAGAAAACGCTGGTTCAGTCTGACACAGTAGGCCCGCTGATCACAATAACAACTCAAGGGCAACGCTGGTTAATCGCTTACATTCGCGAGTTTTCTGGGATATTCTTTTGGCCGTTCTTCTAGTCTTAATACGGTAAATCCGAAAAGAGCAAAGCCATGGCGGGCAAGATCCCCAGAGTACCTGTTAATCATCTCGGGTCAGCAACGACCGCTGGCTCACCTTTCACACCCAACAACGCTCCCTTGCAAACCGGACTTTCTCGCAGAGATTTTATGCGCCTGTCCGCACTCGCCGCTGCCAGCGGTTTAGTGCTGCCTCGCAGACCGATTGCGGCGCAAAGCATGACGTCCTCTGAGAGCGAGCTGCTGGCACTCGCCATGGATGTAGCCCGCAGCGAAGGCGCGGATTATGCCGATGGTCGTGTTATCCGCACGCAGTTCGAAGCAGTTGGCGCCCGGGAGCAAATGATCACCCAGGTGCAAAGCACAGATTCTTACGGTATTAACGTACGTGCCTTAGTGGGCGGCTCCTGGGGTTTCGCCGCAACTCAAATCTTTACCCGGGATGCCGTCGCCAATATCGCCCGTGAGGCGGTGGCGATTGCCAGGGCCAACAACGACGTTGCCCCTTCCACCACGGTGCTGGCACCGGTAGAACTATTTCCTTATGCAGATTGGGTGACACCCCACAGTATTGATCCATTCACGATACCTATCGAAGATAAAGCCGCTCTGCTGTTGCGGGTGAACGAAGAAGCGCTGCGAGTTAACAACATCCGCTTTTCTTCCAGTAGCATCCTGTCAGTCAAAGAGGAGCGCCTGTTGGCCACCACCGAAGGGTCGGTGATACGTCAGACCTTGATGCGGATTAACCCCTCTATAAATATTACAGCCATCTCACCTGACGGCAGTGATTTTCAGTCGCGTAGCGCAGTAGTTGAACCAGCGGGCCGCGGTTACGAATATGTAATGGGTCTTGAACTTGCCGCCAATGCCCAGGGTTGGGCTGAAGAGGCCGCCATGAAGCTGGATGCGCCAGGTGTAGAGCCGGGCAAGTGGGATCTGGTACTGCATCCTTCGAATCTATGGTTAACCATCCATGAGAACATCGGCCACCCGACTGAGTTGGATCGCGCGCTCGGGTTTGAAGCGAACTACGCCGGCACCTCTTTTATCTATCCACCCGAAGACGTCATCGGCAAACTGAAGATGGGCCCCGAATTCCTGCAGTTTGAAGGTAACCGTACCGAGTTTGGCGGCTGTGCCACTACTGGCTGGGATGACGAAGGTGTGCCGGCAGAAGCCTGGCCTATCATCAAAGACGGTATTTTAGTCGACTATCAAACCACCAGAGAGCAGGCGGCCTGGATCTCACAGCACACCGGCATAGACCGCAGCCATGGCTGTTCCTATGGACAAAACTGGGAATCCATGCCGTTCCAGCGTATGCCTAATGTCAGCATGCTGCCTGGTGAAGAGAACCTGAGCGAAGACGATGTAATCGCAGCAACCGAGCGCGGCATTCTGGTTGAGGGTCGTGGCTCCTACTCAATCGACCAGCAACGCTACAATATTCAGTTTGGCGGACAGGTGTTCTGGGAGATTCGAAATGGCCGTAAATACCAGATGCTCCGTGATGTTGCCTACGTAGGGCGCACACCGGAATTCTGGAACTCATTGGATGTGATTGGCGGTGCTCAAACTTATTTCCTTGGCGCTTCTTTCGGTGATGCCAAGGGGCAACCTATTCAGGTGAATGCAGTTTCCCACGGTTGCCCGATTTCTTTGTTTAGAGATATCGACATTATTAATACAGCATAAGAAGGCGACCGGGCACCATGGCAGAAGCAAATGGACTATCGGAAAGCGATATCAAGGCAATTAGTGACAGGGTCATTGAGCTGTCACAGGCGGACCATTGTCGTGTCAATATCGATTCCGGCTGGCGTGGCTATACCCGCGTCGCAACCAACAGAATCACCAGTGCCGGTGGCGCGGATAGAACTGCAGTCACGATTACCAGTGTTTTTGGAAAGCGGGTCGCCTCGATTAATACCAACAGTATAGAGGGCCCGGATCTTGAAGCGGCTGTAAGAAAGTCCGAAGCCATGGCGATATTAGCGCCAGAAAGCCCCGAATACATGCCCGAGCTTGGTCTCCAGACCTATAGCCCCAGTGGTGGCTATTACGAAAGCACTGGCGAGCTGGAGCCCCTGACCAGAGCAGAGGCAGCCGCCATCGCTATCAGGCAGGCCGAAGCGTCGAACCAGATCGCAGCATCTTACATGGATGTGCGCGCTGGAACTTCAGCAGTTGCTACCTCTAATGGCCTGTTTGGTGCCCATGCCAGTACTGGTGTCGCGTATACCCTGACTTCTCGTACCCGCGACGGCCTGCAGTCTGGCTGGGCTGGCGATGAGGCCAATGATTGGAATCAAATTGAGAGTCAGCGCGTTGCTGACGACGCCGTAAGAAAGTGTCGGGACTGGCGCAAGACCGAACTGGATCCTGGTCAATATACCGCGATTCTGGAGCCCACTGCGGTGGGTATGCTGATGCTGCGCATGATGAATACCTTCAACCAACGCCTTGCTGATGAGGGTCGCTCCTATTTTTCAAAGTCTGGCGGCGGCAATCGCCTGGGGGAACAGTTGTTTGATGATCGCGTGAGTTTGCGCAGCGATCCCGGTTTTGGCGATGCCGAGGTTGCGCCTTTCACAAGCGAGGGTCAGGCCCGGGTTGCCACGAACTGGGTCGAGGATGGCCGCCTCGTTAATCTATCGCGACCCAGATTCTGGGCCGACCAGTTAGGCGAGGAGCCTTTGCCGGGGCCAGGCAATTTCATCATGGCTGGGGGTAATGATAGCCTTGAAGACATGATCGCCAGCACAGAACGCGGTGTGCTCATCACTCGGTTCTGGTACATCAGGGGTCTCAACCCCCGAATTATTTCCTACACAGGCTTAACCCGTGACGGCACCTTTCTTATCGAGAACGGCCGCCTATCCAGGCCAGTCACCAACTTCCGATTCAATCAGTCTCTAGTAGAAATGCTGCAGAACGTGGAGATGGTTGGCCCCAGTGTAAGAGTCGCCGCTTCGGAAAACAGCTCGGTAAGTACGCCCATCGTCGTGCCCACCCTGAGAGTATCTGGATTCAACCTCTCGAGCGTGAGTGACGCCATTTAGTGTCACTGCTGTTTTCACCAAGCCCATTCAGAATTCATTAAGACTAGCCGCGGCATAGTGGTTACCGTAAATACAGCGCAAGCTGGAGGTAATGATGTGGTGGAGTCTTGATAGAATCTGTCTTGCAGCCCTTCTCATGCTGGCTACCGCAGGCGCCAGAGCACAGCTTGCTGAGTTTCAGCAGGGGGTGCTTACGCTGCCTGAGATAGTTTCTAGTGGCATCGCCTACCGCGCTGAATTTCGCATACTTCCCGACAGCGACCCCATGCGCTTTGAGCTGATTGCCTCCAGCACCGTGGACGTTTCCGGCAGCCTGTTGGCCGCAACTTTTCAGGAGGGCGTATTGCGTGTGCCAGAGGCCCTCGTGGGGAATGATTCCTACTGGCTCGAATTCGAGAACAATGGCAACAATATCTTCACCCTCACTGACTGGGGGCAAATTCCACCCACCCCAGTGACGTTTCACCCTGCGCCTGGAAATCCTGGGAACATAGATCCCATCTGGCAACGTCTGCCCGGGTTTGCCTACGATATTGGAATCGGCGCAAATGGCGCTGTGTGGGTCATTGGTACCGACCCCGTTCCAGGTGGGTTTGGCATCTACAACCTCAATAGTCAGGACGGCTTTGCCGTTGAAGGGGGAGCGATACGCATCGATGTTGATCCACAGGGTAACCCCTGGATCGTAAACTTCGATCATCACATCTATCGCTGGGTCAACGGCTTCTGGCAGAGGATGCCTGGTGAAGCCCTGGATATAGGGATTGGCGCGGACGGCTCGGTATGGGTTGCTTCATTCGAAGGCATCTACTTCTGGAACGGGCTGGATTGGATCAACGCCGGCGGTTCCGGCAGCCGTATTGACGTCGGCCCTAACGGCCAACCCTGGGTACTTGGGTTTAGTGATCGCATCTACACCCTTATCGATGGTTTCTGGCAGCAGCTGCCCGGCGAGGGCGGTGATATCGGAGTCGGTGCTGACGGTTCGGTATGGGTAGTTGCGCCGGCAGAGTTCGGCTGGGATGGCCTCGAAGAACCCAGGAGCATCTTTCGCTGGAACGGTTTTGATTGGGATCGCGTCTATGGCGATGCCATCGATATCAGTGTTGGTCCAGACGGCATGCCCTGGGTAACCAATATGTTCGCCGAGCTCTATCGCGGGTTTTAGTAACTCTCGGGCTAACCGCGACTCTCGCCCCGGTTCTCAACCCAGCTCTCGCCCAATGCTATACGTGTTGATCAATCAGAATCGGATTATCATCCGGGTCCACCAGAGTCAGACTATCTGGCCCACTGCCCGACTCGTCCGCTTCCTTGATAAGGGTTAGGCCTTCAGCCTTAAGATGCTTTTGCAGCTCCCTAATATCCGCAAACTCGCCTAGAGTTTCGCCTTCTTGGTTCCAGCCCGGGTTAAAGGTCGAAATATTTTTATCAAACATGCCCTGAAACAGACCAATCGTACATTGGCCGTTACGCAATATAAGCCAGCCCTGACTCTCCTCTCCATGCACCTCGACAAAACCCAGCTTCGCATAAAATGCTTTTGACGTTTAAAGGCCTTTAACGGTCAGGCTGTCTGAAAAACTGCCTAAGTTCATTATGCTTCTCCCGTGTTGAGTTGCTCTTCATGAGAGCGCGATTAGATTCTCAAATTTCAAAAATTGATATTAGTTAGGCTACGAGTCTGAATCGGATCTACCGGTTATGTCTGTGACACGCCGTAAACCCTTCCCTGGGGGCTCGGAGCCCGCGTCCTGCGGGCTACGGTCACTGACATAACCGGTAGATCCGTTTCCTCAAGGCATTACGGGTATTCGCGCTATTTCACGATTTGCTTTTGGAAGCAGCTTGGCAAGCTATCAAACGTGAGCTCACTGATTATGAAAAGACAATGATCGCCAACTCTAATTGGCCTCCAAATTTCCTTACAGACGTTTGTTTTTGCGTCAGAGCGTATTGCGATAGGGGCTGAAGCCCAAAGCGGTGTCTCGCTTCAGGACCGTGCCAGGCATGGATGCCTGGCCCGAGCCCCCAGGGATGGGTTTACGGCGTGTCCAGAAGAGAGACACGGCTTTGGGCGCCCATGCACTGAAAAAGGATGGTTTAGAGAAACAAAACCTACAATGTCTTTGTCATTACACTAATTGATGGCCTTAATAACCTCTCTGGCGAGTCCCCACCGATCGAATCCCTGCCGCCCATAATCCAGGCCGCGTCGCACAATCACCAGATCATGAGATGGCACGATAATGGTAAATTGTCCGCGGTTGCCGTTAGTCATGTAGGCATCTTTCGGCACATCGTTGCGATCATCCGGCACTAGCCAGAACTGGCCACCATACATATTGCCAATTTCTGCGGTCGCAGGTGCTGGCGTGCTGACGAAATCAATCCAATCCTCGGACAACAACCGCTCTCCATTCCACACACCGCCCTGCAGATACAGCAGGCCAAAACGCGCCAGATCTCTCGCATTGGTATAGACCTGGCTACTAAGCACAAAATCACCAAAGCGATCAGTGCTCACGAGAGTGTTGCGCATGCCAATTTTATCCAGCAACGCTTTGCGTGGAAATTCAGCATATTCACGTTCACCACCCAGCGCCCGCTTCATGGCATAGACCGCAAGCAAGGTGTCGTAGTTTTCATAATCCCAGCGCGTGCCCGGCTCGCGAATCAAGCCTCTGGCACGGGCGCCTTCCACTGAGCTGTCTCCCGCCCAGTAAGACATCCCGGAACCGGTCGCGTACTCCAGGCGGTTATTGTCGATGGACTCCAGTCCAGTAGACATATTGAGGGCGTGACGCAGGGTAATGCCATTGCGAGGGTCAGTCTCTGGCGAACTGGCCTCAGGAAGCCAGTCGAATCCCAGCGGTGCGTCAAGCTCCATCCGCCCCTCATCTACCAGCATACCGATGAGGGTAGAGGCAATACTCTTGGCAGTAGACCAGGTTCGCGTCCGCGTGGTCATATCAAAGCCATCTGCATAGCGCTCGTGAACAATGTCGCCCTTATACACCACCAGCAGGCTAATGGTGCTCTGTTCCGGAGTTGGGCGGTCAAACGCCCAATCCGAAGCCGCCTTAAGTGCTGCCGCGCTGACATTGGTCGGTAGCGCTTTGTCCTCAATCAGGTCACCGTCCGGCCAGGCTATTTGTGCTGGATTTCCTGGCGGGTAGGGAAGCGTCAATTCCGGCAGACGGTCGGCATCGGCCAGGGTCTGATCCGGGGGTAAGATGACGCAACCGATTCCTTCCCGAAAAACAGCGCGCATGACGGGCACCTCGCCGGGCGCGCCAATTTCAACGCCCTTAAGATCCCTGTCTACGTTGTAATCACCGCCGTCCGCTGTGCCTATGGGGTCAGCGAAAAACGCCAGCTCCCGTTCATAAACCTGCTCCAGAGTTCGATTCGATGTAAACAGACCGTTGCACATAAAAACTGCCTGCTGGCCACGACGAATCATTTCGCGCTGATGCTGCCAGTAGTCATAGTTCAGTTCCTGCTGTGCCAGTGCAGATATGGGTAGCACAATAGCAGCAGTGCTAAGTAGGCGGGTGAGTATTCTCATCTTCTCTCTCCAACTGGTTCTGATTTTATGTCAGTTATTCTAGTTCGCAAGCTGCTGAAGTCCTACTGTTTTTGCGCTGAGTTTGTGGCACCTCCAGTGGCCGCCTTGAGATACATGAGGCCCGCATAATCAAATAAAGACTGCTAACCGGCTTGCTTAAACGGAAGCAGCTGCCTCGCCTCTTCCTGATAGGACTTGATGTGTGGGCGCTCTTTTTGCAGAAAATCCGCGATTGCCTGGGCAAAGCCCTCATTGGCTATCCAGTGCTCGGAATAGGTTTCGATGGGCTCAAACCCTCGCGGGATTTTATGCTCTCCCTGGGCACCGGAGTCGAAGGACTTTATCCCATTGGCGATCGCATAATCCTGACCCTGGTAATAACAGGTTTCAAAATGCAGGAACTGGTAGTCAGCTCGGCAGCCCCAATAGCGCCCGAAGAGTTTATCAGTGTTTTTAAAAAACAGGGCCGCAGCGATAGTATTGCCTTCCAACTCTGCGTTGATCATAAAAATCTGCTCCGGCATGGACTCCGCAACCCCTCTGAAAAAGCTACTCTTGAGGTAGCCCTGCATGCCCCTGACAAGATAGGTTGATTGATAGAACAGGTAAAAATCAGCCCATTGTGCCTCTGAAATATCGGCGCCCTCAGTAACCTTAAATTGGAATCCCTGTTCCTGAACATTGCGCCGTTCCTTTCGAATGGACTTGCGCTTGCGCGAATTCAGGGCCTCGAGGAAGTGATCGAAGCTTTCATAGCCTTTATTGAACCAGTGGAACTGGGTCGCAATTCTTGGCATCAGCCCTAGTGCTGAAAGCTGCTCATGCTGATCAGGGTCAGGGAAAAGCACATGCCATGAAGAGACTCGCATGGACTTCGCTTTTTCCTGCACATTTTTGATGATGACTTCGGTAACTGCCCGCTGCTCATGACCAGCTGCAACAAAAATACGCTTACCCTGACTTGGCGTAAAAGGGGCCGCAGTGACTAGCTTTGGATAGTAATCAAGGCCATGACTCTGATAGGCATTAGCCCAGGACCAGTCGAAAACATACTCACCCCAACTATTGGTCTTGAGATAGAGGGGCATCACCGCGATGGGCTGATCGCTGAGCACACTCGCTTCGCTCCCTGCATAAACGGCTACATGAAAAGGCTGCCATCCCGATGTTTTTGATGTACATCCGGTTCGCTCCAGCTCATGCAGGAACTCATAGCGCGTAAATGGATTCTCTATACCGGTCAGCCCATTCCATTTATTGGCGCCCAGCAGGGTCAATGACTCCAGGAAATGGACAGTGTAGGCCTTGGGGTTTTGTGCCATCGAAAAAAGTGCGCCCGGAGAACTAATTGGGGTAGCATGGTAGAGAAGCCGAATAAGCGCCACCAAGTTTACAGACGCACCGTGCAATCTCCTAATCTCATACGTCGAATCACTGACAACAGGTCAACCCTGAGGAAATCGGAAGCCAAAGTTGCCGATTTTGTTCTCGCGAATGCCAGCGAAGTCATTTCGATGCGAATAGTCGATTTGGCATCAAAGGCGCAGGTTAGCGAGCCAACGGTGATTCGATTCTGTCGCGCTATGGGTTTAGACGGCTTCCAGTCCTTCAAGCTTCAACTTGCCCAGCTGGTAGGTTCCGGCAATGTCTACACGCAGTTTGCGGTGGACGATAGCGATACGGTCGAAGACCTGCGTAATAAGGTATTCGATACCACCGTTGGTTCATTGCTCACGGTGAAGGATGAGCTGGATCCGGACATCCTGGAGAAAGCGATCGATACCATAAGCAATGCCCGTCGGGTTGAGTTCTATGGCTTTGGCGCGTCGGGCTCGGTTGCAGCGGATGCCCAACACAAGTTCTTCCGGCTGCAGTTATCAACTACTGCCTATACCGATCCTCACATTCAGCACATGTCTGCTATTTCACTCGGGGCAGGTGACGTCATCGTAGCGATATCGCAGTCAGGGCAGACGCGAGCCCTGCTGGAAAGTGTCCGTCTAGCGCGGGAGGCGGGGGCGACAGTAATTGGGCTTGCGCCGGAAGGCACTCCACTGAGCAAGGCCTGCTCAATCCCCATCACGGTGAATATTGAAGAAGACTTGCAGGCAGCCACGCCAGTGTCTTCACGCATTGCACACCTGGTCGTCATTGATGTGCTCGCGACCGGTGTCGCATTGCATCGCAAGCCGCTGTTGAAGGAGCACCTAAAGCGGCTTGAGAAAAGTCAAAAAGCCCTGCGCACCCCTGGCCCATAAATTGATTACACGCTTGGATACTGTCTTTAACCAATCGCGGTTGAGTTGCCGCACCAGTTAATAAGAGATGTGGGCTTATAGGATTACTCTTCCTGATAGTCCTGATCCAGGATACCCTTAGATTTTAACTCTCTAATAAGTTTCTCTGTCCTGACCAGCGCCACTAAACCAACCAGGGAAAAACAAAAAGCTGCCGCTGCCAGTCCCTCCATAATTATTTCCTTTTAGATTAAGATCATTGAAAGGGACAAGCCGATGCCAGTTGAATCGCGTAAGTAAGCAATTAACGGTTCGAAGCATTGTTAGCTTTTTCTCGGACGTTTCCACCGGGCTATCACACGTTGCTTGCCCCTGGCGACGGCGAGGCTGTCAGCGGGCACATCGCTTGTGACGGCTGATCCAGCCGCGACGAAAGCGTTATCAGCCAGCTTTACCGGTGCAATCAGTACACTATTAGATCCAATGAATACGTTATCGCCTAATTTTGTCTTGTGTTTGCTCACCCCATCATAGTTACAGACGATAGTGCCGGCGCCGATGTTACAACCCGAGCCGAGCTCAACGTCACCAAGATAGGCCAGGTGGTTGGCTTTAGAGCCTTCACCCATAATGACGTTCTTGGTTTCGACAAAATTTCCTATTTTTGTGTTTGCACCCAGCTCGGTGCCGGGGCGTAATCTCGCTAACGGGCCAATACTCGCTTGTGGTCCTATCTCAGCATCTTCGATGTTGGTTCCAGCCAGAATGACAGTGCCGGCCGCGATACTTGCGTTCTTGATAACGCAATTAGGCCCAATCGATACGCCGTCGCCAAGAGTAACTTTCCCCTCAAAGACCGTGTTAACGTCTACTACTACATCCTGGCCACAGCGTAGAGTGCCACGCACGTCAATGCGCGCCGGATCTCTTAAGGTTACGCCAGCCTCCATCAGTTCTTTAGCAATAGTTTTTTGCAGGTGTCTTTCTAACAGTGCCAGTTGCACCTTATTATTTACACCCATAACCTCCATCTCATCCTGAGCCATGAAGGCACGGATCGTTACCCCTTCAGAGTGAGCAAGTGCAATGATGTCCGTCAGATAATATTCGCCTTGGTCATTATTATTGCCAAGTGACTGCAGCCAGGAAGGTAAGGCTTGAGCTGGAATAGCCATAATTCCGCTATTTACTTCACTGATAAGTTTCTGTGCCGCAGATGCATCGCGCTCTTCAATGATGGCTGTTACCGCACCATCGGAGTCCCTTTTGATGCGCCCAAATCCGGTTGGGGGGCTTGCCTCGAAGGTCAGCAAAGAAAGCACGTCCGCTTGTGGCTCGAGCAACATCGCAGACAAGGTTTCTTTGCGAATAAGCGGCACGTCACCAAACAGCACGAGTACCGGATTTTCGTCAGAGTCGGTGTTGATATCAGGTAAAGCCTGCTGCAGCGCATGCCCAGTGCCCAATTGTTGAGATTGAGTAACCCAGTTAACGGGCACATCTGGAAATTCATCTTCTATTTTCGTCGCAACTTGATCCGCTCCATAACCAACTACGATATGAATCTTATTGGGCTCCAGTTCCAATGCGCTTCTGATGACGTGGGATAGCATCGGACGACCACCAATTTCATGCAGGACCTTGGGTGATGATGAGTTCATCCTGGTGCCTTTGCCGGCGGCAAGAATGACGACTTCCATAGTTTGGCTCGTTTTTTCGGTAATTTAGTTTTCTTCAGTTAGACTATCAAAAAAAAAGGTAGCTCTCGCTACCTTTTCGTAATCAAACTTCATTATGCCCTTGTGAGCAAGCTGGCATTAGTACGCTATTGCGCCCTGTTTTTCAGCTGTCTGAGCGCACGTAGCTGCGCAGCCGCTTCCGCCAATTGGGCAGCGGCCGTGCCGTAGTCGAGCTCAGCGCTGGCATCCTGCATAGCCCTTTCGGCCTCTTCCATTGCTTCAACCGCAGCGGCTTCGTCAACGTCATCGGCGCGCAGCGCGGTATCCGTTAACAGTGTCACTACACCGCTTTGTACTTCGAGGTAACCGCCGGAAACATAAAACACTTCTTCGTCCCCACCATCTTTGATCAGGCGGACTGGGCCAGGAATGAGCCCGGTTATCAGCGGCGCGTGCCCCGGCGCAACACCAAGGTCACCTAGCGTGCCGGTCGCAACTACCATCTCAACGCGACCAGAAAATATGCTCTTCTCCGCGCTTACGATGTCGCAATGCATTGTCATCGCCATGTGTTTTAACTCCTCTTAGCTAGCACTGAATGCCAACCCAAGAACTTGTTTCCTACTGCAGACTGCTTTTGATAAGAGCATTCTGGCAATTAAAGCGTTTTAGCTTTCTCAACGGCTTCCTCAATAGAACCCACCATGCTAAACGCCTGTTCAGGCAGGTGATCATAATCGCCGTCCAGAATACCCTTGAAGCCGGAAATCGTGTCTTTTAGAGACACATACTTACCCGGGGCGTTGGTGAAAATTTCTGCCACGGTAAAAGGCTGGGACAAGAACTGTGAGATGCGTCGCGCGCGAGAAACGGTCTGCTTGTCTTCATCAGACAATTCATCCATACCAAGAATAGCGATAATGTCTTTAAGCTCCTTGTAGCGCTGCAGTACTGTTTGTACGCCGTTCGCCACGTCGTAGTGCTCCTGGCCAATAACCAGCGGATCCAGCTGACGTGAGCTGGAGTCCAGCGGGTCAACAGCCGGGTAAATACCCAGTGACGCAATCTCTCGAGACAGTACGACCTTTGCATCCAGGTGAGCAAAGGTTGTGGCGGGAGACGGGTCAGTCAAGTCATCCGCGGGCACATATACGGCCTGGATTGAGGTAATAGAACCAGTCTTGGTCGAAGTGATGCGTTCCTGCAGGGCACCCATTTCTTCCGCCAGAGTAGGCTGATAGCCCACTGCTGAAGGCATACGACCGAGTAGTGCTGATACCTCAGTACCAGCGAGCGTGTACCGATAAATGTTGTCGATGAACAGCAGTACGTCACGGCCTTCGTCGCGGAATTTTTCAGCCATGGTCAAACCTGAAAGAGCAACACGGAGGCGGTTGCCTGGCGGCTCATTCATCTGGCCATAAACCATTGATACTTTGGATTCGCCTTCCAGATCAATAACACCGGATTCCTGCATCTCGTGATAAAAGTCGTTACCTTCACGAGTACGCTCACCTACACCAGCAAATACTGACAGACCGGAGTGCTCGGTAGCGATGTTGTTAATCAACTCCATCATGTTCACGGTCTTGCCTACACCGGCACCGCCAAACAGTCCTACCTTACCGCCTTTTGCGAATGGGCAGACCAGGTCGATTACCTTGATGCCTGTTTCCAGCAACTCGTTAGTGCTGGAGAGCTCTTCATAGGTTGGCGCTTTGCGATGAATGGGCATGCGCTCCTGCTCACCTATATCGCCACGCTCGTCGATGGGTCGACCCAACACGTCCATGATACGGCCCAGAGTTTCAGTACCAACTGGGACAGATACCGGTGCGCCAGTGTCCTGAACGCTCAGCCCGCGGCTGAGTCCTTCGGTACTACCCAGTGCAATAGTGCGCACCACGCCGTCACCCAGCTGTTGCTGAACTTCCAGTGTGATGTCTCTGTCGTCGACAGTCAGGGCGTCGTAAACCTGGGGTACGCTTTCACGCGCAAACTCCACGTCGATGACCGCGCCAATGATTTGTACGATGCGACCGCTACTCATGTTCGCTTCCTCTTTCAGTGCGGCTGCTTAGAAACAGCCAGTTCAATCTTTATGTTTAATTCGTTATCTGTGCGTCATGGCACTTTGCCAAGACGTTCAGCTTATGTGTTTAGTGGCCGCACTATACCGCTGCGGCACCGCCAGCAATTTCTGACAGTTCCTGCGTAATGGCCGCCTGACGTGCCTTGTTGTAAACCAGACCCAGCTCTTCTATGAGATCGCCCGCATTATCCGAGGCGTTCTTCATTGCCAGCATGCGCGCGGCCTGTTCACAGGCATTATTCTCAACTACCGCCTGATATACTTGAGATTCGATATAACGCAGCATTAATCCATCCAGCAGCTCCTGCGCATCGGGCTCATAGATATAATCCCAATGATGCTGCAGGTCTTCTTCCTCAGAAGGCAAAATTGGCAGCAACTGCAACACGGTGGGTTGGTGAGTCATGGTATTTACAAAGTCATTGCTCACCAGCATCAGCCGGTCGATCTCACCGTTATCGAATTTGTCGAGTAAGACACGTACCGATCCGATCACGTCTGTAAGTTCCGGTGTCTCGCCCATATCTCGAACCGAAGCAACAACATTGCCACCGTAGTTGTTGAAGAACGTTGCGGCACGTCCTCCGATGGTGGCGATATCAATTTCAACACCTTGATCGGCGTATTCCTTCATCGAGGCCACTGTTGCCTTGAACGCATTGATATTCAACCCGCCGCAAAGACCGCGATCAGTCGAAATAACAATGTAGCCAACTCGCTTCACTTCGCGTGTCTCGAAATAAGAATGTTGGTATTCGGGGTTGGCATTGGCAACATGGCCAATCACTGCGCGGATACGGTGTGCATAAGGCTTACCAAGCTGCATGGTATCTTGTGCCTTGCGCATCTTACTCGCGGAGACCATCTCCATCGCCTTGGTGATCTTCTGAGTATTTTTGATACTCGAGATCTTGGTGCGTATCTCTTTGCCGCCGGCCATGTGTCTTAGTTACCTGTCGTTTTACTTACGATAAATAGGCGCTTGTTCTTTTAAACCCAATTTACCAGGTCTGGGTCTGCTTGAACTTATCGAGGCCGGACTTGAACTTGGCTTCAATGTCGTCGTTCCAATCGCCGGTCTCATTAATATTGGCCAGCATGTCGCCGTGCTCACTGTTCATATAGCTCAACAGTGACGCCTCAAAATCCAGGACCTTATTAAGCTCGATGTCCTTCAGATAGCCTTCGTTTGCGGCGTAAATTGATACGGCCATCTCGGCAATTGAAAGCGGCGCATACTGCTTCTGCTTCATGAGCTCAGTCACGCGTTGACCATGTTCCAGCTGCGCTCTAGTCGCATCATCCAGATCGGATGCAAAGGCGGCAAAGGCGGCCAACTCACGATACTGGGCCAATGCGATACGAATACCACCACCCAGCTTCTTAATAATTTTAGTCTGTGCCGCGCCACCTACTCGAGATACTGAGATACCGGGGTTCATCGCCGGGCGGATACCCGAGTTGAACAGATCGGTCTCAAGGAAGATCTGACCATCAGTAATTGAAATCACGTTGGTTGGTACGAAAGCAGATACGTCACCAGCCTGCGTCTCAATGATGGGCAAGGCTGTCAGGGACCCAGTTTTACCTTTCACTTCACCGCCGGTGAATTTTTCTACGTAGTCAGCGCTTACTCGCGATGCACGCTCCAGAAGACGGGAGTGTAGATAGAAAACATCGCCCGGGTAGGCTTCTCGACCTGGTGGTCTACGCAGCAACAGGGAGATCTGTCGGTAAGCCCAGGCCTGTTTGGTCAAATCATCATAAACGATCAAGGCGTCTTGTCCGCGATCGCGGTAGTACTCGCCCATGGTGCAACCAGAGTATGGCGCAATGAACTGCATGGAGGCTGGGTCGGATGCGGATGCTGAAACCACAGTGGTGTATTCCATCGCACCATGCTCTTCCAGCTTCGTCACCACACTGGCGATTGAAGAAGCCTTCTGGCCTACCGCCACATAAATACACTTAACCCCTTTGCCCTTCTGGTTAATGATGGTGTCGATGGCAACGGCCGTCTTGCCCACCTCACGGTCTCCGATAATCAGCTCGCGCTGACCTCGCCCAACCGGCGTCATCGAGTCGATAGACTTGAGACCAGTCTGCACAGGTTCAGACACTGATTGGCGTGCAATTACACCAGGTGCCACTTTTTCAACAGCATCGGTCATCTTGGATTCGATGGGACCTTTGCCGTCGATGGGCTTACCCAGCGCGTCGACTACGCGGCCTTCCAACTCTGGGCCTACCGGTACTTCTAGAATTCGGCCCGTGCACTTACAGGACTGACCCTCTGTCAGGCTCAGATAGTCACCCAGCACCACCGCGCCAACAGAGTCACGCTCGAGGTTTAGGGCCATTCCGTAAATACCGCCTTCGAATTCGATCATCTCACCGTACATCACATCAGCAAGACCATTGATGCGGATAATACCGTCAGACACACTAACAATTGTGCCCTCATTCTTGGCCTGGGCAGTGACATCCAGCGACTCTATGCGCTGCTTGATAATTTCACTGATTTCGGATGGGTTCAGTTGTTGCATGCTTGTTTCCTTTGTTCCTGAACGTTTCAGGAATTAATTGATTCAGTCAACTTGGCTAATTTGCCGCGCACAGAACTGTCAATCACCGTGTCACCGGCTCGGACCACAGCACCACCTATTAGGCTCTGATCAGTGCGGGTCGCCAGCTTTACTTCCCGCTGCAGACGAGACTTCAGGGCAGCGGCCAGTTGATCCGACACTGCACTGCTGATCTCGTAGGGAGTAATGACCTCCACATCGAGTGATTTTTCCTGCTGGGCTCTCAGGTTTTCATAATTCCTGGCTATTTCCGCAAACAGGATGATGCGCTTGTTTTCTGCCAGTAGGTGTACAAAGTTCTTGGCTTTGTCGTTTAACTCATCGCCACAGATATCGATAAAAGACTCGGCTACCTTATTCGAAGTAAGCGCTGGCGCCTGCAGCAATAATCGCACACGGTCGTGCCGAGAGATGGCTGCCGCCAGCGCGAGCATGCGCGACCAGTCATCCAGGGCATTATCGTTAAGTGCTACCTGAAACGCTGCCTTGGCATAGGGTCGTGCCACTGTGGTTAGTTCGGCCATTTATATTGCCTTATCCGGTTCCTGCTATCTGAATTACAGTTCGCTAGCGAGCTTGCTGAGCATTTCCTCGTTGGCGGCCTGGTCCACGGATTTTTCCAGGATCTTTTCCGCCCCCGCTACGGCCAGTGCAGCGACCTGCTCTCGCAGATGTTGCTTAGCCCGATTTATCTCCTGCTCAATTTCTGCATTGGCCCCGGCAATAATGCGCTGGCCTTCTTCACGAGCATTTTCCCTGGCCTCGTCGACAATCTGAGCGGCCCGCTTATTCGCAGAATCGATAATAGCGGCTGCTTCCTGCTTAGCCTCTTTCATCTGCTCCGTCGATCTTTCCTGGGCCAGAACAAGGTCTTGTTCTGCCCGGTCTGCTGCTTGCAAGCCCTCAGCGATCTTGTTGGCGCGCTCTTCCAAGATGGCCACAATAGGGGGCCAAACAAATTTCATGCAGAACCAGACGAAGAACGCGAAAGCGATGCTTTGTCCAATTATAGTGGCGTTGAGATTCATGAAGCGTCTCCTTCAGTCTTGGTGAACAACTGCCCTGTCATGACAGGACTGATCAGTCGTTTCCCTTAGATGAAAGGATTGGCGAAAATGAACAGGAACGCGATACCCACACCAATGATGGAAATTACGTCCACGAACGCAGCAACTAGGAAGAACTGGGTTTGCAGCTTCGGCGCAAGTTCCGGCTGGCGGGCTGAGCTTTCGATCAGCTTGCCGCCCAGGTTACCGAAAGCGACGGCTGTGCCGGCCCCGCAGATACCAAATATGATGGCAGCCGCCAGCAGAGTAAAAGCCTGTACTGTTTCCATTAGAGTCTCCGTGTTTTACAAATAGTCGTTAAATGTTAATTAAAAATCAGTGGTCCGTATGGGCCTGATCCAGATACACAATCGTCAGCATCATGAATAGATAGGCTTGCAGGGTCACAACCAAAATGTGGAATACCGCCCACCCAAAGTGCAGGGGCAGTTGCCAGTATCCGAGCAGTGCGATCACCAGGAAAATGGTCTCGCCCGCAAAAAAGTTTCCGTAGAGTCGCAGTGCCAGGGAAACTGGCTTGGCCAGAAAGCCGGGCAACTCAAGCAATAAGTTCAGGGGTATGGCGTATTTTCCAAAAGGTTGGAAAGCGAACTCGCCTAAAAAACCACCCAGACCCTTAACCTTGATGCTGTAAAAGATAATAAGGAAGAACACGCTGACCGCGAAGCCAAGGGTGATATTGAGATCTGTTGTAGGAACCGCGCGGAAGTAGGCATGAGAATCGCCCATAACGGTTTGCGCCAGCAGCGGGATCCAGTCCACCGGTACCAGATCCATCGCATTCATCATGAATATCCAGACGAAAATAGTCAGCGCCAGCGGGCCCATCATGTCATTGCGGGCGTGGAAGCTATTTTTGATGCTCTCTTGCACCATCTCAACAATCATCTCAATGACGTTTTGCCAGCTCTTGCCCTTAGGTGCTTCAACAGTCATGCGAGTGATAACAAATTTGAAGAGGCCAACAAACAACGCGCCCAGAAGCACAGACATCAACATGGAGTCGACATTAATTGCCCAGAAGCCCATTTCTGCAGCTTCTTCAGGGGAGTGTGCAAAAGCCCAGTGCCCATCGATCTTACCAAACGTGAGATTGGTCAGGTGATGGGAAACGTATTCTGTTGCGGTTTGGGGGGTTTCCGCGTATTCAGCTGAAGCCATTTTAGGACTTGCTTCCTCTCGCTTAACTAATAAGTCAGTTCTTTCTCAAATTCCAGCCTGGTTATAGGCTCTCACCACATGCATGGTGTTAACCATTCCGACCAGATATACAGCGATGTAACCCAACAACACCAGCAAAGGTGTCGCAGCTGGTACATAAATAAAGGTCAGCGCGAAACCGACCCCACTCAGGAGGATTTTATAAACCTCTCCCGAGACGAATTCTTTTACTATTTGCTCAGTGGCGGAAGCACCCCGGTACTTGAAGGCTTTCAGCGTAAACACTGTATTGGCAATAAAACAGATCAGACCACCAAGTCCTAAAGACAGAGCTGTCTGTATGCCTGATAAACCGAAACCGATCAGAGCCAACAGAACCACTGCGCCAATTTGGCCGCCGATAATGCTAGAAATGGAAGGAGCCTTAATAGTAGTCACGATTAATACGGACGCCAGCTCTCTTTCAGGTTCGCCAGTTTGGGTATTGCCGTTTCGGTGTGGACAGCGGGCTTAACACGCTGAATCCCCGAAAAAGTCAGTGCTTTTTGAGTCCACCAGACTCAAAGCACGCGCATTATAGGGGCTTTGATGGGCTATCGCAACTACGTCCCAGTATCAATTTTCGCCTTTAAACACCGGGGTTTTAGGGCCCTGTGCGGGGGTAAGGTAGAGGCCCGGATAGGGGCTAATAACAGGGCTGATCAAGAGGAGATAAAGGGCAGATAAAATGGGCTTTCGGGTTTTGAAAAAACGCTGCCAGAAGCCCTGTGTGTGACTAATTTATGTGGGAAAGAATCCCGTCAAGTTCATCGAGGCTGTTGTATTTGACTACCAGCTTACCTTTGCCTTTGGCGCTGTGCTGAATCATCACCTTGGCACCTAGTTTATCCGCAAGGTTGTCTTCCAGGTTTTTGATATCCGGGTCAAGAATCTTGCCGGCCGGCTGCGTTGAATTGCCTGCCATGAGACGCCTAACCAGTGCTTCGGTTTGACGGACCGACAGGCCCTTACCTGCAACTGTGCGAGCGACCTGCGTCTGTTGCTCGTCTGGCAAGGACAGCAGGGCCCGGGCATGGCCCATTTCAAGGTCGCCGTGCTCGAGCATGCGGCGCACATCAATATGCAGGCCAATCAACCTGATCAGATTGGTTACAGTGACACGGGATTTGCCCACCGCATCGGCAACTTCCTGCTGGGTCAGCTCAAACTCGTCCTGCAGACGTTTCAGCGCCATGGCTTCTTCGATGGGGTTGAGGTTTTCTCGCTGGATATTCTCTATCAGCGACATGGCGATGGCGGCTTCATCGCCGACCGGTTTTACGATAGCGGGTATGGTATCGAGCCCAGCCATTTGCGTGGCGCGCCAGCGGCGCTCACCGGCGATGATTTCATACTTTTCGGAGGAGATAGGGCGAACCACGATGGGTTGCATGACCCCCTGATTCCTTATCGATGCGGCTAGCTCTTCCAGAGCCTCCTCATGCATGTCCGTCCGCGGCTGGTACTTACCGCGCTGAATGAGGTCAATCGGGATATTCTTTAGATCACCATCTTTGTCCGGGGCAGCAGCAGGTGGGGCTGCGTCGGATTCCCTGGGCCTGCCCCCAAGCAGGCTAGCCATAGTCTGCGTACTGCCAGTGGAAAGCAGCGCATCAAGACCTTTGCCAAGTTTCTTCTTATCGTTCATATATCAGGTAAAGCCTCAGGAACCCTGGAGGTAAGTGAGCGGTCACTAACATGGTGGCCTGAAGTTGTGTTTTAGTTTAACGCCCTGGCTGACTCATCATCGCGTCGGAGTAGTTCTCCCGCCAGGGCCAGATAGGCGATGGCGCCGCGCGACTGGCGGTCATATTTAATTACCGGTTTGCCATAGCTTGGCGCCTCAGCAAGACGCACATTGCGCGGTACAACGGTCCGATATACCGCATCTCCAAAATAATTGAATAGCTGCCCATTGACTTCACTGGTCAATTTATTGCGCGGGTCGTACATGGTCCGCAGAATACCTTCGATCTTCAGCGTTGGATTGATGCGTTCCTGAATCGCTCGAATCGTATCCATTAGCGCCGATAAACCTTCCAGCGCATAGTATTCGCACTGCATGGGAATCACTACCCCATCTGCGGCCACCAGGGAATTGATGGTCAACATATTCAGTGACGGCGGACAATCAATAACAATGAAATCGTAACGCTCTCGATTCGCTTCTACGATTTCCCTGAGTCGTAGTTCACGGTTTTCCAGGGCAATCAGCTCGACTTCAGCCGCCACCAGATCCCCGTTGGCAGGCAACAAGTCATAATCTGATTCTTCAGGGCGAATGACCACCTCGTCGAATTGAGCCTGACCTGTGAGCAAGTCATAGATCGAGAGCTCGAGTTCGTTCTTGTTGACGCCTGAACCCATGGTGGTATTTCCCTGTGGGTCCATATCAATAAGCAAGACTTTCTTGCGCGTCACGCTCAGAGATGCCGCCAGGTTTACCGAGGTAGTGGTTTTACCCACACCCCCTTTCTGATTAGCAATGGCCAGTACTTTACTCAATCTGACTTCCTGATTAATTGATACCGATCTTTAATGATTCGCCATCTCAATTTCGTTGGAGACAGTTTACCCTATTGTGGGATCGATTGTGGGAACACTCTCAGCGCTGGTTCCTATTTCCACCAAATGCCTTTCACCGTCAATGCCGGGAACCTGAATTTCTGTGACGGAACGCGCCCTGCAGTCTGGCGGCAGCGCAGTCAGCTCGGCGGCTGGATAGCGCCCCTTTAACGCCAAGAGACTGGTTCCGGGCGTCATCAAGTGGCGTGCTTTTTCCAGTGTCTCGGCCAGGCTAGCGAATGCCCTGCTGGTCACAATATCAATTTGCCCAGGACTTTGATAGTGCTCCAGACGACAATTCTCCACCTCCACATTGGCCAGCTGCAGCTCGGTCTTAGTCTGAAACAGGAAGCGGGTTTTCTTGCCATTGCTATCAAGCAGAACGAAACGCGTATTGGGGTAAAGGATCGCCCAAGGGATTCCAGGAAATCCAGCCCCAGATCCGACATCGAGTATTCTCTGGCCAGCGTTCAGGCTCACATAGGGGGTCACTGCAAGACAATCTAGTAAGTGTTTATTCAGTAACTGCTGGTCGCTGCTATTCGCCACCAGGTTAAAACTGCGATTCCACTTTTGAATCAGTTCCAGATAACGAATCAGCGCTTGCCGCTGTTCTGCCTTAACCTGCAGATTCAGCGCCGCCAATCCATTGGATAGTTGAGTGTTAAGAGACATATAAAAGGGAAGTTGAACGCAGTGCATTCAAATAAAGTTTAGGTCACTTGCTTAACTAGCTTTTCGAGTCGTGCTTCTAAACTTTTTCAGATAAATCAACAACAGTGAAATGGCGGCTGGTGTCATCCCCGGCAGTCGCGACGCTCTACCGATATTTTCAGGCCTGGCAGCTTCAAGTTTTTGTGTAAGCTCCACAGACAACCCTTGCACTACCGTGTAATCAAACTCCAGCGGGATCGCTGTGTTTTCCTGTCGCTTGACGCGAGTAATCTCTTCTGATTGTCGCTCGATGTAGCCCTGGTATTTAATTTTAATATCGGCTTGCTGGCGCGCCTGCTTTTCTATCCGCTGCGACATAGAATCTTCGTTTGAGTCTGCCTTTTCCGGGGTTTTATTAATAACCGCAGACAGCGCCGCATAGCTCAACTGCGGTCGTGCTAATAATTCTGACAGTCGGTATTCTTTACTGATTGGTTTCTCCAACAGCATGTTCAAGCGTTCAGCTTCTGCGGTATTTGGATGAATTAGGGTCTTCTCCAAAAATTCCAGTTCAGCCTTCACGGCAGCTGATTTGCGCGTAAAGAATTCCCAGCGCTCATCATCAACCAGTCCAAGATCACGTCCAATTGAGGTCAACCGACTATCCGCATTGTCCTCCCGCAGAGTGAGACGATACTCGGCGCGACTTGTAAACATACGATACGGCTCGTTTGTTCCAAGCGTGATCAAGTCATCAATCAAAACACCGATGTAAGCCTGGTCCCTGCGAGGACACCATGAGTCTTTGCCCTGAACGGCCAAGGCGGCATTGAGGCCAGCTAACAGTCCCTGGGCTGCAGCTTCTTCGTATCCGGTGGTGCCGTTGATTTGTCCGGCAAAATACAGACCACTAACAAATCGAGTTTCCAGCGAGTAGTTCAGGTCACGCGGATCGAAGAAGTCATATTCAATCGCATAGCCTGGCCGAGTAATATGTGCAGACTCAAACCCTTTTATCTGGCGAACCATTTCCACCTGAACATCAAATGGCAAACTGGTGGAAATTCCATTGGGGTAGAGCTCGTTAGTGTTCAGCCCTTCTGGCTCGACAAATATCTGATGCGAATTTTTGTCAGCAAATCGCATAACCTTGTCTTCGATAGACGGGCAATAACGAGGACCAGTGCCTTCGATGACACCGGTATACATGGGGGATCTATCCAATCCACCCCGGATAATATCGTGGCAAGCTACATTGGTACTGGTGATAAAACAGGGGACCTGATCCGGATGGTCCGACTGCTTACCCAAAAACGACATGACTGGTAGCGGGCTGTCACCTTTTTGAACTTTCATTACAGAAAAATCAACACTGCGCGCATCGATTCGAGGCGGTGTGCCAGTCTTCAGTCGTTCGACACGAAAAGGCATTTCTCGAAGCCGTTTGGCTAAAGCGATTGAGGGTGGATCACCAGCTCTGCCACCACTGCTCTGCTGCATACCAATATGAATTTTACCGCCCAGGAATGTGCCTGTAGTCAAGACAACTTTTTTGCCAAGTATCTCCAGGCCCATCTGGGTTTTGACGCCAGAGACCTTACCATCAACGAAAAGCAAATCATTGACCGCGGACTGAAACAGGGTGAGATTATCCTGAGACTCTAAAAATTCTCGGATAGCGGCTTTGTAGAGAACACGATCAGCTTGGGCGCGAGTCGCCCTAACCGCCGGCCCTTTGCTGGCATTCAGCACCCTGAATTGAATTCCAGCGCGATCTGTAGCTCGCGCCATGGCTCCGCCAAGGGCATCTATTTCTTTCACAAGGTGGCTCTTGCCGATACCGCCAATAGCCGGATTGCAAGACATCTGACCGAGCGTCTCAATGCTGTGCGTAACCAACAGCGTATTTACACCTATGCGTGCAGCGGCCAATGCCGCTTCTGTGCCGGCATGACCTCCACCGACCACGATGACGTCATATTCAATGGGGTAACGCATTGTCTTTAAGCCTGGCCTCAATTTCTGGGGCTGTGCAGTATATCGGGAACCAAGTGAATTGCCAGCATAAAGCTTTTGGCTCGAAATACTGAAAAACTTAATATAAAAATATAGTTACTTAGTAATTAATATAAATAGATATAGTATTAATACTGATATAGATAGTGCGGCGATTTTCTGTTGAAAAGTTATTTTTACTCAATAAAAACAGTAAGTTAATTGCTTTGTAAGTTGGTGTGTAAGTACTGTATCAAGACAAGATAGCCTCTGTGTGGAATGTGGGTAGTTTTTGCTCTTTCTATTTAGTGTGAGTCTGGCACTTTCTGTACACAGGCTTCTCTCTCGAGACTGGCAGTTACAAACAAGATGTCATTAGAAAAATTATCATCCTGTACCATCGTAGCGTCGCACTATTTTCCAATACAGAAACTCGAAAAAATCTCCCCTAACAGGTCGTCACTTGTTACGTCCCCTGTAATAGCCCCAAGGTGTTGCTGGACCATTCTAAGGTCCTCGGCAATAAGCTCTATTTGTAAATGATCGCTAACACCTTTTATTGCCGATTTTAAAAAGTTATCCGCTTCTTTGAGGGCGGCGAGATGACGTTCCCTGGCGCTGAAGTTCTGTTCCTGGGTAGATTCGAAGCCGGCCACTTCCAGTAAATGAGATTTCAGGCCTTCAAGGCCGGCACCAGTTTTGGCTGAAATATAGAAAAACTTAAGGGTAATATCGTGAAAGTCAGAACAGGAAATTGGCTTGAATTGATCTGGTAACAGATCAACCTTGTTGAAAACCACGCACAAGCGGTTGAGTAGCTGTGGAGCAACTGTTTGGGGAATGTCCCCTGCTTCTGTGTTGATCTCTACCAGTGGTTGCATGATCTGTTCGATATCACTGTTATCACAGGCGCCGGCATCAGTAACTAACAGAATGAGATCTGCCTCACCCAAGGCAGAACGTGCTCTTCTCACCCCCTCCTGTTCTACAACATCAGCACTTTCTCTCATACCGGCAGTGTCGTAAATATGCATGGGCAAACCGGCCAGGCTGATTTCCTGTCGCAGAACATCTCGGGTTGTACCCGGGATATTAGTAACGATTGCAGCATCAACGCCGGCAAGGGCATTTAGCAGGCTGGACTTGCCGGCGTTAGGTGCGCCCGCTATGACAATATTGAGGCCGTCTTTAAGAAGCACACTTTGTTGTGCCTCCTGAAAAATTTCGGCCAACCTATCCCTGGCCTCAAGCATTGCACCTTCGACACCGGTGTCAGTCATGATATCAATATCCTCATCACTGAAATCGATGGCCGCTTCGACGTTTACTCTTATGGAAGTAACAGCTGCGACTAACTGATGTATCTTCGCAGAGAAAACCCCTTTCAGTGTTCTCATGGCAGATCGAGCAGCCTGTGTCGAACTGGCATCCACTAAATCGGCAATAGCTTCAGCCTGTAGAAGATCAATCTTGTTATTAAGGAACGCACGTTCTGTAAATTCGCCTGGATGAGCCAGTCTGGCCCCGCATTCAATTACTCTGGCTAATACTGAGCGTAGAACATGTATACCTCCATGTCCCTGAAGCTCGACGATGTTTTCACCGGTAAATGAATTTGGTGACTCAAAATAGAGGCCAATGCCGCTGTCTATCACTTCGCCATTGCTGGATTTCATCTCAACAAATGTAGCCAGCCTGGGCTGCAGTGTTTTTGAGGTGATTTCTTGACTAATGGTTTCAGCGTGGGGACCAGAAATTCTGACAATACCAATGCCTCCGCGTCCTGGGGCCGTGGCTATCGCGCAAATAGTGTCCGAGTCGAAGTGTGTCATTGCTGAACCTGATTTCTCCCCAAGCCTTTTGCTAAATCGGCAAGCGCAGGAGGCGGTTGTATGCCCAGCCAGTTTTCATTGCGCTGGCTGCTTTCAGGTAGCTTATTTAGCTGCGTAACTGGCTTCAATTTTCCGCGTTATGTACCACTGCTGAGCAATGCTCAGAACGCCATTCGTAAGCCAGTAAAGAACCAGTCCTGCCGGGAACCAGAGGAATAGAACGCCCATCATGAGGGGCATCAGCTTCATGACTTTGGCTTGCATGGGATCTGCTGGAGTTGGGCTGAGACTTGTTTGCAGATACATGCTACCTGCCATCAATATTGGCAGGATAAAGTAAGGGTCCCTGACAGAGAGATCCTGCAGCCACAGCATAAATGGCGCATGGCGCAATTCCACGCTTTCCATTAATACCCAATAGAGTGAAATAAAGACAGGCATCTGCACCAGCATGGGAAGACAACCACCGAAGGGATTTATCTTCTCCTTCTTATATAGCTCCATGGTTGCCTGTTGCAACTTCATGCGGTCATCGCCGTAGCTCTCCTTGAGCTGCTGCATTTTGGGCATGAGACGCCTCATGCCCGCCATGGATCGATACTGGGTTTCGGAGAGCTTGTAAAACAGTGCCTTGACGACAAAAGTTAGAGCGATGATTGAAAAACCATAGTTTCCAATGACTGAATCGATTTGTGTGAGTAGCCAATAGATTGGTGCGGCAAGGAAAAACAAAAACCCATAGTCGATGGTAAGCTCAAGATTAGGGGCTATTTCTGCTAATTCGTACTGCTCTTTTGGACCGGCATAAAATTGCATGTCGTACTGACCGGTTGAGCCGGCGGGCACTGAGAACGCGCTGCCAGTAAATTCACCGAAATACTGCGCGCTGTCGTTTTTGCGTGTCGTAAAACGATTTGTATCGGAGACAGGAGGAATCCAGACGGAGATAAAGTAGTGTTGGCTAAATCCAATCCACCCACCTACAACATCAGTTGTCAGGTTAGCATCATCGATGTCATCGAAGTCTATCCTGATATAAGGATCTTCTGCTGATGTGGTAACAAAACCGAGGTAGGTGCGACCGAATCCGCGACCGAATCCGCCAGCACTGCTAGGGTCGTCAAAACCGTCGCGTTTAATCTGGCCGAAAGCATTAGCCTGGAAGTCTGAATCTGAAGGATTGGAAACGATGAAGCTGACGTCTATAAGATAGCTCCCTCTTTCGAAGCTAAGTCTTTTAATAATTTCTATGCCGGATTCGGTGCGACTGACCAGGTCAACGTTGAGTTGGTTTTCTCCTTCGGCTAGCGCATAACTCGTTTGTGAAGCGCGGTAGACGGCTCTTTCAGAATTATCGATGCCATCTCGCCCAATAAGCCCACTTTGAGCTACATAGCTTCGCGCTGAGTTTTGCTCCAGTAGCTCAAAGGGATCTTCTTGTACATTGAGCTGCTTGAGATATTGTGGCAACGCCAGGCTTGTTATGTCACCGCCCTTCAATTCAACATTAAGCTTGAGGGTATCTGTGGTTATTGAAATAGACCCGGCATCTTCACTTGGCGCAGTATCAATTCTCGATGCCGAAACAGCCGCTGCGGTGGGTGTGGAATCAGTCCGAGTCACTGGCGCCGGGACTGACGGCGTTTCCGGCAGGTCATTGGCTATTACAGAGGTCGCTTCGGTATTCGTCACACTATCGATGGCTGGTGGATAATCTTCCTGCCAGGCCAACAACATGAGATAAGTAACAATTGCCAAGGCGGCGTAAAGTGAAAATCGGGTTATATCCATGATTCAGATCTCATTGCTCGCTTTAACCCGAGTGTTTCGTTCAGGTACCGGGTCGATACCTCCCTCATGCCAGGGATGGCATTTGCTCAGTCTTCCAAGACCCATCCAGACCCCCCTGAGCGCTCCATGCTTTTCGATGGCTTCTCTCGTGTAGTGAGAGCAGCTTGGATAGAAACGACAGTTACTACCAATCAGTAAACTGAAACAGCGTTGGTAAATATCGATGAGCCTGAT